>Ga0272440_1000329_pt1 | contig 40293 bp, 60 predicted proteins | sample SSMMMBAug17_FD_192440 | JGI IMG/M metagenome (GOLD analysis project Ga0272440, IMG submission 192440) | Marine sediment archaeal communities from Little Sippewissett salt marsh, Falmouth, MA, United States - SSM-MMB-Aug17 | ecosystem: Environmental > Aquatic > Marine > Wetlands > Sediment ...
CATGGGACTAAACCTTAATATGGATTTGAATAAGCTACCTCACATATGGCAGACCGTGATAGCCATGTTGTCGGGTGGGGTGCTAATCAGTGTCTCTGTATTGGGGGTATACTCCCGCATAAGCAAGAACCAAGTGCAGGACAAGGTGGCACAGGAGAGGCTTTATGACGCTGTAGAATCGATTAACGAACGGCAGTCTGATATAGAGTATGGGTTGGGGGTGATAATGGATTCTATCGAGGCTCAGGGAGGGGCAATACAGGATATGAAGTCTCTCATAAGGGGAGTAGATGGGCGGCTGGTTTACTACATCAAACACCAAGAGGATATGACCACCGAGCAGATACTCGACGCCTTTGAGATCGGGTATGAACAGGGTAAAAAAAAAGAGATGACTCCATAAATGAACATTGGAGAAACCATGAATTTAATATACTAATAGAGCCTATTAAGCCATGACGAGAGAAGAAGATAAAGCCGTAAAAGTAGACTGCTACGAACTTGTAAACAAGAGCGTTGAATCCCATATGCGCCCGTTTATTGAAGCGACCATGCACGAACACCAAGTCACCCGACAGAAGGTGGAGAATGTGGAGGCGTTGATTCGCAAGCTAACCTTCAACGTGCATGATGTTGTACAATACTCGGCTATCATCCTGTTGTTTTTTGGGATGCTACTACTAATAACTGGCGGCTAAGAAGGGCGGGCATACAAAAGACTTTAGATAACAAAGCAATAATAATAGAAAATGGCAACAATTAACAACATTAAAGCGCAGGAGAACGACATCTCTCATTACAGGGGTGACGTTTTCGATGAGGTGTGGACAATCACTAAAGACGATGGTTCGGCTTACGACTTGAGCGGAAAAACTTTGGTACTATCGATCAAACAAAAGAAAACCGACACGACCGCAGCGGAGACACTAACAACCACAGGCGGGGAGATTTCCATAAGCGGGGCAAGTAACAACGTGCTGACCTTTGATAAGGTGGTAGAGTTAGACGAGCGTGGATATTATTACGATTTGGAAATAGTAGACGATAATTACACTATCAGCTACGGACAATGGAGAGAGATATATGATGTTAATCGTTAGGGGAAATACATGGGCTTACCGGGTCGCACGGGGTAACGTATGGACGTTTAACGTAACGATTGGTGAACCGGTTGAGGTGAGTAATTGGATACTCGCTACCGGATTATGGAACGACTCTAATTTATGGATAGACTCAGAAACTTGGAACGATGGATAAAATACAGAACAACGACACGGGGCTAAGCGTAAGAACTGCGCTGAACACCTTAATTGCCGACTCAAACCGGCCAACCTTTAACCCGGCTTCGATTACGTTAACCGATAAAGAAACGTACTTCGCAGAGTATACGCAGAGCGGGGGGATAACCATTGCAACCCCCACGAATAACTTTGGTGTGGGGGCGAGTTTTATGGTGCTGATAACCACGGACGGCAGTGCAATAAACTTTCCTGAATCGTGGGGCGAGGTAGATAACGACTACGCAACCGACTCAGATACGTATCTTTTAGTGGCGGTTTATAACGGCAATTTCTGGGCGTATTCCGTGAGGCTAATGGATGTGACGGTTATTCCCTCTCCACTTATTCAGAGTGGTTCTGTGGCTGCGGATAACACCTATATAGATGTAGTATTCAACACCGGAATCTACGGAGCTGATGACGGAAGCACCGAGGCTGCGCTTTCTGATTTTACTGTAACCTTCACGCAAGGAGCTGGAAGTGCTACAGCGTGGACACCTTCAACGGCAACCAAAACAACGGGTTCGGCTTTGACCGGAGGTGAAACAACGGTAAGGATAAACGGCACGGCAACCGGAACGCCGGACGGTAATGAGACCTTAGAGGTAACCCCGGCAGACGGGGCGAGTCTTTACAGTTCAACAGGTGAGGCAATGGCTGCGGATCAAACCACAGGAGCGGAGAGTTTAACAGACCAGACAATCCCCGATTTGAACGCACCGACCTTGACCGGGTTAGTGGTTGATTCCGATACCGAGATTACTGCATCGTGGACAGATACGAACACTTCACCGAATGAGGTCACGTTTACGTTAGAACACGACACGGTTAATACTTTTGATTCTGGAGATTATACCGAGGTCACAGGAATAGCACAGGACGCAACAAGCTACCAAATAACAGGACTAACCGCAGAGACTCAATATTACGTAAGGGTTAAGGCGGTAGGCGATGGGGTTAATGCGAACACTTCCGCTTGGAGTTCAATTTTGAACGATACTACTGATTCATCTTTTGGAGTGGTTTCTGCTGCATATCAATTTTTAGATTTTACCCTTGAAGCCGGGGGTGATGCCTCAAGTGTTAGTAGCGTTATTGACAGAAGCGGTAACGGGAGAACAGCGACAACAGCGGCAAGTTCAACAGACCCCGTGATAGATGTCAGAACCATCAACTCACAATCCACAAAAACACTCACATTAAACGGGGGTTCTTATGCTTTAGACTTGGGATATTTATTTTCAGCTCTTCGCTCTGGCAATAGCGAAATATGGATAGCAATGGAGTGTACCGGATTCACAGCCTCATCAACTCATATTTTCGGCGTTGATGGAAAACCGGACGGAGATAGTGATGATTTTGTTATCCAATATCTCAACGATGTGAGACCGGCATTTGGGAACGCTACAGACGGTAGGGCTTCCGGGCAGTTTAATGCCGGAATAGGGGCAGACTTGTCGCACTCTGTTTTTAGATTTGTCTTGGATTACACTTTAAATGTTATTGATTTGTACCTTGATGGTGTTAAGAAAACATCTTTAAACATAAGTGCGTTTGATCCAAATAACTACGACAGCAACCTTAACGGATATTTAGGGGCTATAAATGATGGGGTCGGTGCGCCATCCTACACATTCGGAACACCCGCTAATTTATACGTGACACGGTTTGCAGCGTATAACAGAAAGTTGGATTCTTCAGAGGCTTCTGCTGTTCAATCTTATATGACGATATGATACATTTATTGCTAAATAAAAACAAATTCACTCTTTCGGATTCGACCGTTGTAAACGAGGGCGTTGGTGGAAATAATACTCAGGATATTATAAACAGGCAGTTTGATGTTTTACAAAACGATCCAGACCTTACTATTTTAATGGTCGGCACTAACGATATGTTAAATTCCGGTAGCCTTATTTCATTGAATGATTATGAAACTAATTTAGGTACTATAGTGGACTATTTCACGGATGGGGAAAGCGATGTTTTATTGATGACCATCCCCCCGTGTATTGAGTCATATGTTAACGACAGGCACACATATCCAGACTCGTATCCTTACGATTCATTAACCCTTAATGAGATAATTGAATTATCAAACGAAAAGGTATTTGATGTTAGCCAGTCTAAAGGGGTCCTATATCTTGATGTTTATTCTTTATTTTATGGAAACGTAAGCCTCGAGCCAGATTCTTTAATAAGGAATCAAGCTAATGCGGGTACCGAGGATGGCGTTCACCCAACACCAGGCGGATATACGGTAATCGCTAACGAGGTTTATAATTATCTCACCCGAAAGAGGAAAAATTACAATACGATAGTATGCCTCGGTGATTCCATAACATACGGAGCAAATGTATCGGGTGCGGGAACATCACTACCAACCGCAGAAACTTATCCGGGTCAGTTCAAAAACTTAATATCTTGATATGAAAAATAAAACCATTAATTTAATCACGACCGTTTTAGGGATGATCCTGATACTATCAATTATTCCCGCCTGTTTCATCATTGAAAACAATTTAGGCGTTATTCTGCCCTTCATGGGCTTTTTCGGGGCGTTTTTGATCTACTTTAAGAACGCCGATGCGATAGCAATGACACAGCGATATCTGGACAAGTTCAAATAATGTGTACAGATTTATTCAAAAAAGTTTGGAATCTATTTAAAATACGCTATCTTTGCCCTATGATTGCATTGGATTACGGACACGGAGTTGACACGCCCGGCAAAAGGAGTGGTGATTTACACGAATGGAAATTCAATAGAGATGTTGGTAAGTGGTTAGAAACTGAACTCGGTTCACGGGGTATCCCTTACGATGTATTAGTACCCGAAGATGAGGATATAGGACTTAGAACCAGAGTCGAACGAGCGAAGGAATCCGAGGCTAATCTGCTCTTATCGATCCACGGAAATGCCTTCAAAGATGAAAAGGTTCACGGGTTGGAGACCTTCTACTATTCCCAAAAAGGGAAACGCTTTGCCGAGATGATTCAAAGGGAGTTAGTCGCTGAGTTAGGCTGGAAAGACAGGGGCGTTAAGAAAGGGAATTTTTATATTATCAAGAAGACCCCACAAGTGGCGGCTCTTGTTGAGTTGGGTTTTTACACCAACCCTAAACAAAGAGCAGAGATGTTAAAGCCTGAAGTTCAAAAGCGAATGGCGAAAGCGTTGGCGAACGCAATACAGCAATATTTAGAGCGTGATTGATAAAACAATATCCATACCGATTTACGACTTCTTGGTGAGGGTTATTATTTCCGATTCTTACGAAGAGTTTGAGCAGGATGTTTTCGATGCCGGATGGGAGGGTGGTTGCGAAGGTGCAGGGGCTATTGTATTTCACACCGAAGGGAAGCACTACACGTTAGTAATAAATAGAGAAGATATATCACCCGGCAATATAGCACACGAGGCCGGGCATATTGTAAATAGCATTTACCATTCAATAAACGCTGAATGGGATCACGAAAACGATGAGCCGTATTGTTATCTATTAGGGTTTGTCGTGGATTGTATTCATAAGATAATAGATGATGGAAATTAACCAAATAACAAAAAAATGAAAGCACTAATTGAATTTTTGAAACTGAAATGGCTACAGGTGTTAGCCTGGTACAAAGCGAACTTCGCATGGCCCAAATGGTATCTACTTCTCTCCGTGGCCGTTCCCCCGCTTATGGCTGTCACCCTCCTGCCCTTGTGGTTCGGTTGGGCGTGGTTTATGCTTGGTTTCATAATTTGGGGATATGTCCAAAATAACAAGTAAGGTCGTTCTTTTTTTGTTAGGGTTGGTTGTTGGGGTGGTGGTTTGCAAGATAACCATCGCCCCTATTCCACCGGAATTTATAGAGGTTCCCGTGGAAGTTCCCGTGCCCTACGAAGTTGTAAAGACCGACACGATAGTTAAGGAGTTAACGAAGTACGTCTATAGCACGGATACAATTTATACAATTATAACCGAGTTCGACACTATCAAAATCACCGAATACGTTATGGCGTACTTCGATACTCTTTACTATTCCGATACTATCGCCGTTCCTGAGTTCACCGCTATTATAAACGACACGGTAACGCAGAACCGGATCACTTCACGGAAGTTCTATTACAGGGCTTCTCCGTCTACCGAGATCGGCCCGTGGTTTGTTGGCATGGACTTAGGCTACCCGTGGAGTTCTGAGGTGGTTTTTGGCTACCAGGACACACGGAGAATCTATAAAGTCGGGTTATCTCCCGAAAGCTTTAAAGCTGGATTATATATTAAATTCTAACAAAAAATATGAGCAACATATCCGAACAACGCCTAAACAGCGTAGTATCTTATTATGGCCTTTACGGTCGTGAACAGACTTTAGAGAACTTCCAAATAACCAGTGACACCCTTTCAAGGTATCTCAGGAAAGGAAGGAGCGTAGAGGATGAGCCGGAGTCTGCACCGCCAAGGGTTTTAATATTCGATATCGAAACAGCGCCGACCAGGGCGTATGTTTTCAAGTTGTGGAAAGAGAACATCCCTATTGACTTTGTGGAGTCCGCTTGGTTTATGCTCTCTTGGTCGGCTAAGTGGTTATTTGAGGGTGATGTTTATAGCCAGGTTCTAACCTCAGATGAGGCCGTTCAGGAGGATGATAAAAGAATAATAGACGGCCTGTGGCGGTTTATTGATGAGGCTGATTTCTTGGTGGGGCACAATATCAGAAAGTTTGACGTTCCGAAGATGAACACCCGCTATATTAAATGGGGATTGAAACCGCCTTCACCTTATCAGCAAATTGATACTCTGTTTGAAGCAAAAAAGAACTTTTACTTAGAGTCCAACAAATTAGACTATATAGCCCGTTTTTTAGGCGTTCCTGGTAAGCTGAAGCACGAAGGTGCATCTATGTGGGTTAAGTGTCTTAAAGGTGACGAAACGGCCCTCAAAACGATGGATGAATACAACCGGCAGGACATAGTAACAACAGAGGATGTTTACTTGAAGTTGAGGCCGTGGATAAAGAACCATCCTAATTTAGGGCTTTACTACTCGGATCAATTCACCCGTTGCCGGGCGTGTGGTTCTGTTGACCTTAATTTCAATACGGGCAAAAGCTACGGAACTTCTTTAAATAAATACACCGCTATACAATGCAACCATTGTGGGCATTGGTCAAGGGCGAGGAGTTCAGAACTTGACAAGGTTAAGAATAAATCATTGTTAGCGAGTGCGCCACGTTAAACTTAACATAAACTTAACATGAAATACTTGTAGTGAATCAATAAAAGAACTACATTTGCTTATTCATATTTTTAAAAGTTAAAAGCCCCTGCTCTAACAGGGCAACCCAAGGAGGTGGTTTTCCAGAGCCACCTCCTTTTTGAATGGACAATAAGGCGATACGATAACGGTTAACCGCAACGCAATAGAGCCGCTTCAGAATCCCTCTAATTTAGGTCAGGGGATTTTTTTTACTTTTTATTTGTTTATTTCAAAAAAGGTGTTATCTTTACATCAACATTAACACCAAAACAATGATACCAAACGACAGAGAAGAACTTGAAAAGCTTATCCGCATATTGGATAAGCAAATCAACGCAGCTACCGAAAGGCTGGGCGGTCTATTCGGTGACATTCCCGAACTCCGCAGAAAGTGGACACACGCACGGGATATTAAAATCAGAGCCAGGAAACGAATTGCAACCAAATTAATAAGAAAAGATTATGAATAAATGCAGAGTATGCGGAGCTGAGACCCGCCAAGTAATTACCCCATGTCTATGTAAGGACTGTGAGCAAAGGATGAAATTCAATACCCTTACCCGAAGATTAGCGGCTAATATTGATGCTATTCAGGAAACGATCGCAAGACAAAGAACCTATTTAAATAACGTATTATGAACCCAGCAGAAGAAGACGAAAGGTTGTACTGCCCGACCTGTGATTCTATGGATATAGAATACTATAACGAAGAGTGCTTTTGCAAGTACTGTGAGCGCAGTGGTGAATTGAGAGAGTTCAGGAACAATTACACACCCGAATACAAAAAAGGAGAATAATGAAAAAACTTGAAAACGAAATCGATCTAAAAGGATTAGGGATGCCGGTTAAAGCTACCCTTATTGAAAGAGCCGAAGATAAGGCCATCTATGAAAGAAGCGATGGTTATTTCGAGGTATTCAAAATCAAAGTGTCAAAGGAGTCTGAGGTGTTCGGAAAAAGCTACCCAGTGCGGGAGACGTACCCCGGAAATGAGGACTTTGGATACTCTGCCTGGTGCTACCGTTCACTTGATAAGGCAAACGCAAAATACCGCAGTATATGACAAAACACAACCAGGCCGAACGTGAGATAAGATTTTACGAGCCATTAACTCCCGTAATTTGTTGGAGCGAATGTAAATTATATCTATCTTTGTTAGATAGAGCATGGATGACAGTAGAAACCTTTTACATATCTTTGAACTAATGAATAATTTTTCACCACGGTTTACACCGACACACGAACAACTCGACTCAATCGGATTTGAATCGGATGGGGCTTCTGGTTGGTATTTAAAGATTCAGGATGAGGTCATAAGTTACTTTGAAGGGCCACGCTCTTGGAGGCTTAATGACTCCCATCTTGATCCGCAAGACTTCAATGAGATTATCCAACTCGCTTACACACTCAACCGGGGCGAGGACTACATGAACAGAGTTCGGAAATACAATAAAGAGAAAAAATGAAAACAAGTGAATCAATTAAGAACATTGCCACAGCGATGCAAGTCTTTCACGAGGAGATGAACAGCATCCCTAAAACGGCAGACAACCCCTTTTTCAAGTCTAAGTACGTCCCATTGGACAAGATACTCACGGCTATTAAAAACCCTCTTAAAAAGGCTAATTTAACCTTTATGCAGTTCCCAACAGGTGAGAACGAACTTGAGACTATTATCCTTCACGAGTCTGGCGAGTGGATGAGTTCAGCATTTAAGATGAAACCAGTTAAACAAGACCCACAGGCGTATGGTTCGGTTATCACCTATCAACGTAGATACGCCCTGAGTGCTATCCTGGGACTGAACACCGACCCGGATGATGATGGCAACTCTGCGAGTGAGGACGGGTTTATAAGTGCCGACCAGGTGCGCCACCTTACCGTTCTGCTTTCTAAGACCGGCAAGAGCCAAGAGGAAAAGGATGCAGCGGAAGTTACCTTTCCAAGCTTGAAGCAAAGCCAGTACGATTTGGCGGTGGCTAAACTACAGATGGATGAGCGTTCACCGGGGGAATCAGAGAACTATTCACAGAAGGAAATTAACCAAATGTTGGATTTAAAATAAATTGAAATGAAAGACGTTAATTCGTTAAGAGAAAGGAGTGATCAACTACAAAGAGAGTTGGAGATGGCCGTAGATAATTACCTTGCGGATATAGGGGATGGATTTTATCCGATTATTAACATAAATTTCATAGATGTTACCACCAAAGAATCAGATGTAAAGCAATTTGCAACCTCCGTATCTATTCTTGAGTTAAAATTTGAAATGAATATATAACCTTTAAACAAATAGAAATTATGATTAAAAGCTACGTGAGCAATCCCGTTAAAATTGCAGAAGACATCAAAGACCTGGTTTTGTCTGGCGATGTTAATCCTATTCTGATAAAGGTCATTTATGATGCTTTCAGTGATGCAATGAAGGACGCACAGGTTAAGGACGCTATTTTATCTGAAGCCGATCTACACGGAAAAGAGTTTGAGATTTCAGGGTTCAAGTTTATGAAGATGAGTAGAACCACTTACGACTTCAAACATGATTCTGTTTGGCAGGAGTTGGAGTCTTTAAAGAAGTCAAGGGAGTCACTAATGAAACAGGCTATGGAGAATGAAATAGCAGATTCCACCACCGGGGAAATAATCCCCCCGGCAGTTAAAAAAAGTTCTGAGTTTTTAAAACGAGTAAAATAGAAATTATGAGCAAGAAACCAATCAAAGTATGGATCAATGTTGACAAGATCAACAAAGAGGGAATTGTCAAAAAGAAAGCCAACTATTTGCCTATTGTGATATGGGAGAATGACGAGCCGGATCAGTACGGAAATACTCACGCAATACAACAAGACCTACCAAAAGAATTAAGGGACAAGGGCCAAAAGGGTGAGTATCTGGGCAATGGCAAACGATGGGAAGAGGGAGAGACTACAACAGAGAGTACAACAACCGAAAAACCACAAGACGATGACTTGCCTTTCTGATGAACCCGACATGGAACTAATCGAAGAACTCGAAGAGTATATTCATAACCTGGAGATGGAATGAGCGTAATAAAAGACATTCAATCGATAGTTACCTGGTACGGAGATGGGGGATATAAAAAGTCCCTCATTTCCGAACTCCAGGACGCTAAGAGCAAACTGCTCACCCTGCTGATAACATTTGCTGACGAGGTAGCCGAGGCTAAAAAGGATTCATTAGTCAGTACGGTTTTCCGCAAGGTAGAGCACCACAAGATAAAGAGCCAACTCATAGACGAGGGGCTAACAGTTTCGTCTTCCGAGAGCAAGGCGATTGAAGAGGTAGCCGAACAGATGAAGCTGGAGGCAGAGCATGAGGCTTTATCTTATTACTACTCACAAGTCCTTAAAACGGGCTATATGATTGCCGATGACCTTACACAGAGAATATCGGTATTAAGGAGTGAATTTGTAAACAAAAACCACCAGGTTTAAACTTTATGTAATGGACAAATTTGAGACATTAAAAGAAACGCTAAGAATCATAGCGGAAGATGCGGAGTTGGCTTACAGGAACGATCCCGATAGCTTTTTTCTTGAGGGCAGACACCACACGTTCAAACACGTAATGGAACTAATTGATATTATCGATGGCAAAGACAAAGACACTAAGTAAGCTGAAGGGTGATGTGCAAAAAGTATTCAATGCCTACATCCGGCAACGGGATGAGGGTAAGCCGTGTATTAGTACAGGCCAATACTTTGAGAAAAAAGATTGCGGTCACTTCTTCCCAGCCTCCACACATGACGGACTCCGCTTTGATGAGGATAACGCTCATGGGGAGAGCATAAGGGCGAACAGGTTTGACGAAGGCCATTTAATAGGCTACAGGGATAACCTACTTGAACGAATAGGCCAGGAGCGTTTTGATGCGCTATATGAACGTGCTGCGGAGTATAAGAAGAACGGTTATAAGTGGAGTAGATGGGAGTTGGAGGAGATTAAAGAAAAGTACAAGAAACTCCTAAAAGATGTGCAATAAGGTACGATTTTTGTAGTTATTTATATGCTGATTCAAAAAACATGATTTCAATTAACTTATTAAGTCCGGCTAAGGTTTGTAATTGCGAAAGCGTTGCACACGGTTTGTGTTTCCGTGCAGCAAACCTAAGGCCGGCTTTTTTGTTATGGGAAGAATTAAAGGTTCAAGAAATGAAAATTGCAGGGTAATCGTAGCCCCTGGTGATCGGTTTGGCAAATTGACAGTTATAAAAGAAATGCCACCCGATAGACTGCCATGCGGTCAAATAAACAGATTATTCCTTTGCAGGTGTGACTGCGGTAATGAAAAACCTGTTAGATTGGTACACCTCAGGCATAACCGGATAAGGTCTTGTGGGTGTTTGTCTGGGGAAAGCCACGGCATGACTGATAGTAGGCTTTACCGAATATGGAGGGGGATGCACGATAGGTGTAGTGGAACTTCAAACGGAAAGTATTACCACAATAAGGGTATAACAATTTGTAAAGAATGGGATGAAAGTTTCACCTGTTTTATGGATTGGGCGGTGTCTAATGGATATTCAGATGAATTGCAGATAGACCGAATAGATGGAGATGGAAACTATACACCGGATAATTGCAGATGGGTAACTCCGAGAGAAAATAGGCTTAATGCCGGTGGAAAAATAGTTGCATATTACGGAGAAAATTATTATTTTACCGAACTTATTGAAAGACTTGACTTATTGCCACATATTTCAGCGATACGCACAAGAATAAAAAGAGGCTACTCTGTAGAAGATGCAATAGACAAACCAATAAGAAATGGAAATTACAAAAGAGTAATAAAGGGAGGTAACTAATGGCACTAAGGAATCAACCATATTTACCGTTATATATCCAGGATTATTTAACGGATGAGAAGCTAAACGAATGTTCAGCATCCACACAGGGCGTTTATATTAAAATCATGTGTGTTATGCACAAATCTGATGAGTACGGAACAATTTTGCTGAAGCAAAAAGATAAGCAAAACGAAAGCAAGTGCTTAAATTTTGCCACCAAGTTGTCAAGGCTTTTGCCATTCACCATTGATGAGATTAACGATGCGGTTTGTGAGTTGGTCGATGAGGGAGTTTTGATCGTTGACGGTGATAAATTGGTGCAAAAGCGTATGGTTAAGGACAATGCGTTAAGTAACGTAAGGAGTGAAAGCGGGAAGAAGGGTGCTTTTGCTAAAGCAAACGCCAAAGCAAAACCTTCAGCAAAACAGTTGGCAAACTCTGAAAGTGAATATGAAGATGAAATTGAAAGTGAATTAAATAATGCGTTCGGCATTTTCTGGGAATCCTATCACTCCATAACCACCAAACCAAAAACCGACAAAGAAGCCGCCTTAAAATACTTCTCTAAACTCTCACCCGAAGAACGGCAAAAGGCAATTGATCAAATAAAACCCTACGCCGATTCTATTGAAGATAAACGATACTGCAAAAAAGCACGAACCTATTTAGCAGATAAGAACTTCAATGACGAGTTCGCAGCGGTTCGACCTAAATACAAAAAATTAAATGGATAAGATACCACCCCACGTAAAGGACTTAGAGGAGGCCGTACTTGGTTCGCTTCTGTTAGACCCTGATTCCATTGAGCGGGTTAGGTCGATGCTTTCTCCTGAGTGTTTCTATGACCCGGCACATGGTCGGATATATGGGATAATCGAAGAGATGGAGCGAAGGGATAAGAAGGTCGATATTCTAACGGTCACTCAGGAACTGCAAAGACAAAAGGCGTTGGAGTTTGTCGGAGGGGCTTCGTTCATTGTTTCACTTACCTCCAGGGTGGGCAGTTCGGCACACATCCAGGAACACGCTGCTATAATTTACGATAAGTTTGTTAAACGTGAGTTAATCAAGATAGGCAACCGGGCAATTACTCAAGGTTTCGATGAGGGGGTGGACGCTGTGGATGCCTTGAATGATTCACGGGATAGCTTGGATAAAAGGTTAATGCACCTTCTTGGTCTTAACTCTTTCGGGGTGGAGATTCAGGAAGCGGCTCAAAAGTCGTTAACCGAATACCACAACCGTGAGAAGATGATTAGAGAGGGTGTTGCTGTTGGGGTTCGTTCTCCTTTGGGAGACCTGGACAAATTTACAGCAGGATGGCAGCCGGAACAATTAATAGTTTTAGCGGCTCGCCCGGCTATGGGAAAGACTTCATTCGCAATGGCTTGTTTGATGGAAGCGGCAAAGAACGGTAAAAGCGTAGCGATGTATTCTCTGGAAATGTCCTCAACGAAGTTAACCGATAAGGTGATATGCTCGCTTGCCGACATTGACCTGACCGACTACAAAAAGGGGAAGTTGATGGATCACCAGAAGGAAGCGGCAGAGCGCAGCCTTGACGTTGTAAGGTCGTGGAATGTGACCTTTTCCGATGAAATGATGAGCAGCATGGATAAGATACTTGCCTCTGCACAGTCGATTAAAACCCGCAAAGGATTAGATTTGATTATCATTGATTACCTTCAGTTGATGGAAGGAAAGGGAGACAGTCGGGAGGCGGTTGTGAGTAAGAACAGCAGGGCGGCTAAGATGATGGCTGTTAAGTTGGGTTGCCCGGTTATTTTGTTGAGTCAGTTGAACAGGGGCTTAGAGGCCAGGACGGACAAAAGGCCGATGTTGTCAGACCTGAGAGAATCGGGAGCTATCGAGCAGGACGCAGATATAGTTTTGTTTTTGTACCGGGAACACGTTTATAACGAAAGCGCACCAGACGATAAGGGCGAGCTGATAATAGCTAAACACAGGGAGGGGCCTACCGGATACGTTGAGTTCAAACACAACAAGAGCATGACTAAATTCGAAAGTAATTTGCCTTTTTAGTCAAAAAGATTTGGAAGTAACATATTTATTTACTAATATTGTGGTATGAAAATACTAAACCTATACGCAGGGATTGGAGGCAATCGCAAACTATGGGAGGGGCATGAGATAACCGCCGTAGAGATGAACCCTGAAATAGCCAAAGTTTACGCTGATTATTTCCCCGATGATGAGTTAATAATTGGTGATGCTCACCAATACCTTTTGGATCATTACGATGAGTTTGATTTTATTTGGAGTTCTCCACCGTGTCAGACTCATAGCCGGATGGTAAAAGCAACACGACACGACATCCGTAAATATCCAGATATGAAACTTTATCAAGAGATCATTTTTCTGCGGGAGTTTTTCCTTGGTAAGTGGATTGTTGAAAATGTAGTCCCGTATTATACCCCATTGATAACTCCAACTGCAAAACATGGCAGGCATTTACTTTGGTCAAACTTTTCAGTTCCGAGCGTACCGAAGATCAATTATCCTAATTTCATAAAAGCAGACTCTAAGGAGGAGATAGAAAAGTTTAAGGATTGGCTCGGATTTAAATATGATGGGAACATTTATTTAGACGGCAATCATTCCCCCGCACAGGTGTTGAGAAATTGTGTGCATCCAGAAACTGGGCTGCATATTCTCAACAGGGCATTGGAAATAAAAAGCCAGGAAGATATTAAACAACCAAAACTATTCTAATGAAATGCTCAGGAAAGATAAAGTACAAACAAGGCCGCAGGATGGTTGAGGCTAAATGCCCCTACAACGAGCTTAGATGTGTTCATTACAGGATAATGGGCAAAGACAGGCGGCCTGTTGAAGTGAAGAGGCCGGGAGAGTGTGAACATCACGAAATACGAAAAATCTATACAACATGACAACAGAAGCACAAGCAAAACAACTGCAAGACATTCTAAACGCCAGGTTGCCGGTGATAGACCGATGGGAAAAGGTCGAAGTAACGCAGGACGGGGTTAATGGTTTGATCCGGTGGAGCCAACCCAAGAGGGGGAACATTCACGGTTTCGAAACAAAGGAATTTCCCGTTAAGGATTTCCCCGTATTGATCGAACGGAACGTGGCGAGGTTAGCTAACGAAACAAAGACGTACAAATGATAGACCGGATCACCATATTATTATTGAATCTCTTCGATGAGATAGAACTCTGTTACCGTCAACTCTTCCCCGTGTTCTACGTTAAACGGGGCCGGGATTATAAGCATTTATTTGTATTAGGAATTCACATAGGAATAAAACAATGAAAAGTTACAAAGAAGCATTAGAAGAGGCCTTAACCGTTCCGTGGGCCTTAAAGGATGGTTGGATATACACAGCCGATGAAATCCCCTTCGAGTGGGAGGAACACCCCGTTAGCAGGCGAATAATGATAGCCGGTTGGTTCAATAAGGACCATGCAGAATTCGCCCATCATATTATTGACCTTCACAACGACAACCTATGAAAGCAAAATTCACAACAACCGACCCCAAAGAGATAAGGTGCCTGGCTAAGTCGCAAGATATAGCGGTAGCCCTTTGGAACATCGTTTATAACATCCCCAGAGAGGTTGAGAGGATAATGGATGCTTCTGAGGAGTTCGGCAGCGCTGCTACAGCACGAGAGGTTCTTGAGATATACAATCAGACCATCCTTGACGAACTCGACCACCATAATATAATTATAAATGATCTAACGGAGTAGTAATTCACGATAAGCACCATATGCGGTGCAGATCAAAAATAAAAACCAAAGAAATGAAAATAACATTAAGACACGCCACATTTGGAATTGAAATGACGGTTACAAGCTATGGGGAAAATGCGAAAATAGTAGAAGACGTAACCGATTTAGATCACATTGTAAATACAAACTTAATTCAAAACCTTAGAGATGTTGCTGATGAACTTGAGGAGCATAATCGAGTCAACGGATACTCTAATAAACCCGTTAATCAAAAATAAAAACTAAAGCAATGAAAGTAATAAACACATTATCTGATGTTGGCTATCCAACAAGCGGCAAGAAATTAATCGTAGAGAGTGACGACTCGTTAGTTAACAACAATTCTGTAAAACTCACCATAGGAGATACGTCTATTGCAGTTAGGTCGTATGACCTGTTGAAATCTGTTAAGAACGCAATGAACGCCTAACCCCTCCGATCGGAGGATAAATAAAAGGATTATGAAAGAACTGGAATCAATCAAAAGAAATTGGCAGCAGCACAACCGAGATAACGGGCTAACATGGAACGAGGTTAGTCAGTTGTGCGATGAGATTGCCGGGGTTGTAGCATCCGATATAAAAATGAAGCTTCTATCCGCATACTCAGAAAACGAGGCTCTGATCGAAAGGGTGAAGGAATTGGAGCAATCCCGACAAAGTGCGGAATTTATCGAAGAGTTCAAAAAAGCCAACTGTTATCAACAAAGGGTACAGACAGGCGAAACCTTTTATAAGGACAGCATAAGATTCAAGCGAACCCCGACTGAGGTTATAGAATGGCTGGAACAATATGCCAAAAGCGGGAACGAAACCCCGCCAAAAGAGGGAATGAGCGCAGAGGAGTGGCTTGTTTGCAATTGGCGAAGTCAGTTCAATCCGTTATTGGATAAAGCCAACAGGTCAATGCCACAATATTCGTTTGATGATGTAACCGATATGATGGAACAATACGCCCAACACATAAACAAAACACAATGAAAACAGCAGAAGAGATATTGAGAGAATACGTTGACTTCGAACACGTCAACCAAAGCGAACCAGTTGAACTGCTGCCACTAACAATTGTGGACGCTATGGAGGAATACGCCCAGCACGTAAACCTAATGACCACAAACCCCAACAATAACCCAACAAATCGGGGTTAATGGTGAATAATACTTACATCCTATGAAAACCGCTTACCATGATCCGCAGCTTGTGAATATCGCATATCGCAATAATTAAACACACAGCTTTAAAAATACTTTCAATTATCAGCATATTTGCTTAATAACTTTAAACATGATGGACTTTATAACACAAGCGCAGAAGATAGCCATCTTCGACTACCTGAACGAGGCCGGGCAGATAACCCACAGGGTGATACAGGAAGCCGAGGAACGAACCGAAGCATGGGTAGAGGTGCTAACCCTTGAAGAGATACTTGAGGCCGTTACGGAGGTTCTATTCGTGCCGGTTAAGGACATTGAATCGCCTTCACGGAATTTCCACATTAACTTTGCCCGTAAATGTTACTACTACCTTGCCAGAAACGAGGGGCACACCTATTCCAATGTAGGGGCGAGGGTGAACCGGGATGCTCAGACTGTTAACAAGATGGTGAAAACGGTAGGGGAATCAATAGCCTCCGGCCCTGCCCAGGATACCTATATGCTGGCAGCTTTAACGAAGATTCAGCAGGTTTTAGCAGAAAAAAAGTAAAAAAAAGTAAAAAAAGTTTGTTTTTCTTTGGTGGTAATGAAAAAAGTTGTATATTTACATAAACAAAAACACCAAACAAGATGAAAACAGATTACGAAAAACTAATGAAGGCTCTAAAAGAGGTCAAAAGGGAAAACGCATCAAAAAACTCAACTAAAAAAGAAAAGCCTCAGAATGAATCTTACGAGGATGCTCTTTACACAGAAGAGGATTGGTTAGAATATTACGAAGAGGCTTCCCGTTCAGAATTAAGAGCCAACCTCCGCAGACTTGGAGATAACTACTTAACAGGTTCAAAAAAGAACGAAAGATACGCAATAAGGACTTTACTTGGATTAGCCACTTAAAAATAAAAAAATGGATTGGATAGGAAACCTATTAATAATAATCGGGCTGTGGAGTGCCGGAAATAAATATAAATATGCCTTCGCGTTTTCGTTTGTTGGGGAGGCGATTTGGACAATATGGGCTATTAATAATCACCTTTGGTCTTTAGCTTTTGTTTGTGCTGTATTTGCTTTCATTGCAATAAGAAATATTTTTAAATGGAATAAAGAAGCTAAATAGCAACGTTCTTATTATGGGATGAAAGGAGGTGGGGAATGCTTTAAGGTTTAGTAGGCATATCCCCATCCCTTTTAAAAAAAACAAAATGAAGCTACACGAAGTACCAAATAACACTTGGATAACCTTAAATGGGGAGAAACTTCTATTCCACCACATCGATGGGATGTATTCTTATTGCACTACCGAGGATAACAGGGTTGTTCATTTGGTTGCCTGGGCAGAGGTTGAACTTGCCTATACGTGAAATAGCCGATAAATTGATTTATAAGTGAAATAACCTGTTGCAAATAAAGCAACACCTGCACGACTAAAGCAATAAGACAATGAAAAAGGAATTTAAAAAGTTTATGAAAGAGATCGGAGCCTGGGAGAAGTTTAAGGACAATCTTCCCCGTGGCTTTAAGCGGCTATCAGAAAACGTGCCTGCTGAAAAGTATATCTCATCGTGGTTTCTGTGGTGTGAGACAGATGAGGGATGGCATTATTGGAGTTTAGTCCAGAATCTTTGGGAAAAACACATGGAAGAGAATTGTTTATTTGGTAACCCCTCCCACGGAGGATAAAGAATAAGATAATGAAAGCAGCAATTAAATTACTTTTATTCGATTCGCTCGATTTAAAACAAGAGGCTTTAGAGGGCCTGGAGAGGAAAGCTAAAGAATTAGAAAATATTCTTAATATCCCGGAGAGTTGGGAGATATTAGAAACCGTCTGTGATGAATACTTAATACCGGTTAACAAGATACTAATCCGGGACAAGAGCGAACCACTAAGGACCATTCGAATGATTATTATCTTTATTTGCCACGAGGCGGGCTATTCAAGCGAGAATATAGGGATAACAGTTAGGCGGTCACGTAATACTATAGACGGAACAATAAGGCGAGTACAGGAGCTTATAGACGATCGTGAGGTGTGCTACGATAAAAAACTACACGCCCACATAAATAAAATACGACAAAAGGTTTTTAATTAAATAAAGGCGTTTTTCATGGTTTGGGTTAGTTTTGGCCTCTCCTGTCTTCGGATAGGGGAGGTTTTTTGTTCCCGTAACTTTTCAGTATATAAGATGTTTCGTTTAATTGTATTCCAAAATAATGTTTTATTTTTGGAGTAGATTATGAGATACAAACCGATAGGCTCGTTTTTAAACTCGATACTCCCTAATTGGGTAGCTGGGATATGCCTTGCGCCGTTTGGGATCTACATAAGAGAGGAGTATATAAATAGGGAGAAGATAAGAAGACACGAGGCGATACACTGGAAGCAGCAGATAGAGCTATTAATACTTCCATTTTACCTAATATACTTCGTAGAGTGGATACTGAAAGGATACAAAGGCATCTCCTTTGAGAGGGAAGCCAACCACTGGGAGGATAAAGACATCACTAAAAGAAAGCCATACGGATGGATGAGATTGATCTATCACTAATCGATATGACCGAAGAAGAAAAAGAGCTTCTTAGAGAGTTGCATCAATACTATACGCACGATGTTCGAAAAAGGAAATAAAGACGCAGAGAAGTATAACGAGAAAGAGGCCCATAAGTTACTCGACAGAAGCATCGAATTAGCTAATGAGGTAGAGGATGGAGCTTACAAATTTGACTTCATAGGAGAGGTAGCAAGGGAGTTGGGAACGTACCACCACATATATAGACATCTAATCAAAAGATTCCCAGAGCTTAAGGGTAAGTTTGAGCTATTAAAGAGCACACTTGAGGCAAATTGTTATTCCAACACTAAAAAAGGGAAGATAAGAGAAGCTACCGGAATAGTAAATCTCAAGTCAAATCACAAGTGGACAGATCGCCAGGAAATCAACCAAGAGATAAAGATGCCGTCCGTTACGATCGTTAAGCATGGAGATAAACCTAACGAAGAAGCAAAGTGAGGCGTGGGACTACCTGGAAGACTCATCCACTAATTATATTGTTTTTGGTGGTGCTGCAGGTGGTGCTAAGTCTTATCTCTCTGCTATTTGGCTTTGGTATTTATGCGCTACTTATGATAATGTCCATTGCTTTGTCGGGCGTGAGGAGCTTAAAAGACTTCGTGAGTCATGGGTAATGACCTGGCACAAGATGATAGCTCAATTTAAACTACCAAAAGCAGACTATAACGCGAAGGACAATTACTTTATATTTCCTAATCAATCCAGAATAGACTTACTTGATTTAAGATATATGCCGAGTGACCCTTTGTATGAAAGATACGGATCTGTTGAATACACTTGCGGAGTAATTGAAGAGGGTGGCGAGGTAGCCTTCGAGGCATTCGACACTTTAAAGAGCAGGATAGGAAGGTATAATAACGCTGAGCACGGGATCACACCGAAGATACTTATCACCTGTAATCCCAAAAAGAACTGGCTTTATAATCAATTCTACCTACCTTGGAAAAGGGGGAGCCTATCGGAAGATATGGCATTCATTCAAGCCCTACCGCATGACAACCCACACTTGCCACCTGATTACATAGAGGGGCTAAAGAAGATCACCGATAAGGCTCGCAAGCAAAGGCTGCTGTACGGGGAGTGGGAATACGATGACAGTGACAATTCTCTTATCTCGTTTGATTCTATCCAAGACCTATTTACAAATGTAGTCCAAGGTGGCAAGAGGTATATAACAGCTGATATTGCGCGCTATGGGGCCGATGCTACGGTTATCGGCTACTGGAATGGGTTAAGACTAGAGGAGATAATTAAAATAGATAAGAGCGATTTAATGCACGTTGTGGGGGTTATCAATAAGCTACGTGAGGAGAAGGGTGTGGCCCTTTCTAATGTTATTGTGGATGAGCAGGGTGTCGGTGGGGGTGTTAAGGATGCTCTAAAGTGCAAGGGTTTTATAGCTAACGGGAGGCCTTTCGCCGATGGGAAGAACTTCTCGAATATCAAAAGCCAGTGCTTTTTCAAGTTAGCCGATTATATAAACGATGGGAAGATATGGGCGGTAGATAAGTTCCGGGAATCGATCACTCAGGAGCTGGAGATGGTAAAGAGCGACACCATAACCGGAGACGGTAAGCAGAGCGTATTAGGAAAGGACAAGGTAAGGGAGCTGCTAGGGAGGAGTCCAGACTTTGCCGATATGATGATGATGCGGATGTATTACGAGTTAAGACCAACATACTTTTAATATGAAAATAGGAATAGCGGTTACTACATTCAACAAGGAGGGTGGTACGAGGCATCACGTACTCGATTACACCCTAAGTAAATTAGCGAAGTACAAAGACGACAACCAGGAGATAATCGTGATAGACGATTCTGTAGATGATGGGCCTTTGTCTACTGCCGAGGCGAATAGGAGTATATGCAATAAGTACGGGTTCGATTACTTCCTAAACAAAGAACGGAAGGGCATCCCACATTCAAAAAAGGAGGGATTCGAGAGGCTAAGACATTGCGATTATCAGATATGGTTAGACGATGATTGCTATCCTAAGTTCTACGGGTGGGCAATTCCACTTGTTACGGCGATGGATAACGAGCAGCGTCACCTGCTTTACCTGAAGCAGTGGGCACACATTCGGTACGTTTCTAATTGGACTAACGGGCGCGTAGACATATCGGAATACTCAGGGGCTACGGCCTGTCTGATGACGTTTACTAAGGATATTTACGAAGAGATAGAGAACTTCGCCGAGGGCTTCGGGCTGTATGGGTCGTGGCATCACACCTTGAGTACAAAGATATATAACGATGGGTTGAATCACGTTAAGTACGGAACAGTCCCAGAGATAGAAACCATAATGGGGTCTTTTGATATTACCGGAATACCTAAAGACTTCGGTGGGTGTTTCGGTCCATCTTTAACCGTAGAAGAGCGCAGGGAGTCTTTAAAGAGCTATAATGATGGAGAAAGTGTAATACCATGATCGAGTTATTGGTAAGTCTGTTTTTCCTTTGGTTAATCGTTAAGTTATTTGGTGACGAGAATAGTGGACAGGATTGGTGATGAATATAAGCTATGATTTAGTGATCGGGGGTTGTGGGTTGTTCGGTGCTACATTAGGACACTTAGCGACTAAGAGGGGGAAGCGGGTTCTTATTATCGAAAAGGACAAGATAGGTGGGATGTGTGCCGATAATAACAAGCACTCTCTATATGGGGTGCATATATTCCACACCTCAGACGCGGCATTATGGAGGTGGGCTAATTCCTTTTCAAGATTTAAGCAGGTGCATTATTCCCCGCTGGTAAGATACAAAGATGAGCTATATTCGTTCCCTATTAACCTTTTAACGCTACATCAGATATACGGAATAACATCCAAGGAACAAGCGGAAAAACTAATAAACACAAACGCAGATGGTAGGAACTTCGAAGAGAAGGCAATCAACGCAATGGGGAGGGATCTCTACGAGAAGTTCTTTTATCACTACACTAAAAAGATGTGGGGGTGTGATCCTTCTCTTATCCCTGGGAGCGTTTTATCTCGTATTCCTATTAGGCTTGATTATAATACAAGTTATTTCGGGGATAGTTACGTGGGTGTTCCTGAATTTGGGTACAGCCATTGGATACGTGCTATCGCTTCTGGGTGTGAAATTGTTTACGGAGACTTCATACAGGAGCATGGAAGATACAATTGCACAAAGGTATTCACAGGATCAGCCGATCTTTACCATTCACTTAAATTAGGCGAGCTGCCCTATCGTGGATTGAGGTTTGAGAAGTCGCAAGAGACGCCCTCTATGGCGATTAACTACACAGACGAGAGGGAATATACCCGCGAGATAAACTACGCGTATTTGGGTGGTGAGGGGACGTTTAGAGAGCACCCCGACGATTCGAGATTCTATCCCGTGCCTTGGGGAAAGGAACTACACCAAAAGTACTTGGATATTCCCACCGACGTGGTTTTTGCTGGTAGGTTAGGAGATTACAAGTACACGAACATGGATGAAACAATCTTAAACGCTCAGAGGTTATGGTCGTTAATTCGCAGTTGATGGAGTTCGGTAACGAACTGGCTATGGTTATCCCAACAGCTTATTCACTATATAAAGAGGGAAGACTAAAGAAGACTATCTCGGGCAGGGGGTCTAGGTGGTTCTATTACTTCTCACCTAACCATGAAGAGGTAGATGAGCCGAGACATTGGGCTAATAGTTACGTGCACGTTAAAGACTACGTCAAAGGGCAGTGTCCGCCATACAAGGAGGTTTACAAGAACGACGAGATGGTATTCAGCAGGCCTATTTGTGTGATAGCAAATAAGTACAATAAGGAATGGAACGGGCCGCCGGTCAATTACTACCCCGTTGATGTTTTACTTAGAATGATAGACGAACTAGACGATTATCAGGTTATCTACAATAGAAAAGTACCTAATAGGTATAGAGACGATCAGGAGGTGCTGAGCTTGGGTGACCACGAAGCGATACGCTCTGAGTTTCCAGATGTATTGTTCCTGGAGGATTTAGGCGATGATTATAACCTTACTCAATTAAAAGTATACGCTAACTGCGACAAGTTCTACTCAGTACAGGGTGGGAACAGTATCCTTGCCTCTTGCTTTGGTGGCGAGAATACTATCTACGCGGTAAGAGGTCAAGAGCTAAATACAGGGGTTTACTGGAGACTAGGGGGGCTTTCGGGGTGCAGGATAAAACATTCTTGTACATTTTCAGTATAGAAACGATTTGAGGACACCGATTGAAGGATATATGTATTATTTTTGTACCGTTGCTGTTCGACTTATAAACTGTTTTTAATTATGAATGAATTAGTATTTTCCTGTACTGATGCACTCGATCAACCGACCTTCCCGTCATGTCCTACGGACTATGGGCAGAGGCCGGTAAAGGTGTTGCTGATGAAAGAGGGTGGGACTATATCTGCCTCTTCAGGAGCTAATCCTACCGCTGCGGAGTTTCAGGCTGCAATCACATCAGGTGAGGTGATTGTAATTGAAGGAATCACTAACGGGAATGTGGTAGAGAACTCAGCTACTGAGCTTTCAGGGGATGACACTGAGACCGGAGGAACCGAGAAGTTTGATGTTTACCAGCGTCTATCTGGTAGGATTAAGCGTTTCGATGAAACCGTAAAGAGAGCATTGGAGAAGTATACGAGGTTTTCTAACCTGCGAGCGTGGTACATTACCGATAAGAATTATTGTTTCGGAGGCACTGAGGGATATTGGGCGAGCCCTGATTTCTCCTATCAGACGTTCGAGGGCGTAGGACAACCTACGTACATTAACTTTATGTTGGATTATCTGATGAGTGGGGCGGATTACGCTAACTACGACGCAGATTACGACACTCTTGCTAACTGATGATCTTAACCGATAGGCACATCAAGGATGTTATGGAGAAGCCCCTTAACGGTGATAATATCGCCGTGGGGGCTAAACTCCATAAAAATTACAAGCTCCACGTAACGGGCGAGGGGTACAAGGGGCAATTGAAACAGGTAGCGGGGTATGAGTCGGATGAGGACTTTTCGGTACGAAAGCAGCTTACATCACCCTCGACTATTCAGTTAACCAGGGCGATCATTGAAGCCCTGAGCAAGTGGACATCCACGCAGGGGACAGTTAAGAATATAGGCTTTAAGCAGGAAAAGGACAAGGAATTTAAGAGGGTATTAGACCAGGCTTGGCGGGGGCAAAGTCTTGATAGGTTTATGAAAACCTTCTACAAGGAGGCACAGTTTATCGAGAGCGGTTCTTTTATTGTTATTACCAAACCGAAGATAGTAGAAACCTCCGAAGGAAGATACACCGAGAAAGAGGGTATCTTAGAGAGGTACGACGGGGGTAATCTTGACCCGTATATTATATTCGTTTCTTTGGATGACGTAACAGACTACCGCGTAACAGGGGACAAGGTAGAGTATTTAATATGGAAAGTTGGTGATAACCAATACCGATTAATAGATGATTCAAGAGATGCTATAATTACCGAGGGCGGTGAGATTATTAGTGAGATTCCTAATGAGATAGAATACGTACCGGCTATTCAGGTTTCCGGGTTTACTAAAGACCTAGTAAACGATCAAGTGAAGGCCTCGCCGATTGACCACGTTACATCTATGCTTGACAGGTATTTATCTAAGGATAGTGACTTGGTTATCCAGATGGTTAAGCACTTATATCCTAAGTTAGCCATCGTAACTAGCGAGTGTACTAAATGCGGTGGTGCTGGTCATATATTTGATGAGGACGACACGAAGATAAATTGTAAAGCGTGTGACGGTTCGGGCAAAACCATACCTATATCACGGGGCGGGGTGATTGGGTTACCTGAATTTATAGATAGTCAATTGGCTCCTTATCCGGGCGCACCCGCTACATATGTCTCACCAGAGACGGAGACCATCACCGTAGCGAGGGACGATCTCGTTCAGCTTGCAAAGGATATTATATTTTCCGCAACGGGAGATAAGAATATAATCACTCAGACGTTCGAGACGGCTACAGAGGCGGTTCTTAACTTTAAGGGCTTAGAGGATCGGATGGCAGATATTATCGATCAGGTAGAGAACCGAGAGGAGTTTATTGTCGAGACTATCGCTCGAATGCACAACGATTACTCCGAGGGGTTTGATTCTGTTAGTGTGAGGTATGGACGTAGGCTAACGATGAGAGAAGAGAACGCTATCCTGCAGGAGATTCAAGATAGTAAGTCGGCAGGGATGCCCGTTAGCCATATAGAGAACTTACAGAGAGAATTGATATACTCTAAATATAGAAACAATAAAGTAGAGCTAACTAAAAACCTCTTACTAGCTGACGTCGAGCCTCTGTTGGGGTATACCGTCAGCGAGGTGCTAACCCTACGGGAGTACATCCCGGAGGAGGATATAATTTTAAAGGTGAATTTCGGCACCCTGGTTGATAAGCTAGATATAGACTTTAACGAGTTTATGCCTGATAGCAAGTGGAAAGATCGGGTTGCTGCTATTCGTGAAAAAATGTTAGACAATGTGGATATTAGAACACAAGGGGGAGAGGGTAACGATAACTGACGAGAAGTTAGTACCTCACGTTAGAAACCTCTACCCCGATGGAAAACTTTACAACGATGAAGATTCAAATCGAGATGTTAGACCAGCAGATGAAGCCGACAGGCCGGAAGATGAAAGTTCAGAAAACGATGTGGCTGAAGATGCAGGAACAGTGGGGCAAGAGATTAAGGTGGATGGAATGTCTAAAGCCGACCTCGTTAGAGTCGGAATTGAAAGAGGATACGGAAAAACCCAGCTCAACCGAATGAAAAAGGATGAGTTGATAAATTTAATAAAAAGTGGAAGATAAAGACGTAACTCAGTTAAGTGAGTTGTTAGGCCTCGATAAAGAGGTTGTTGAGGGTTCTGTCAAGGATGGGACACTCGGTGAAAGGATTCAGGATTGGAAGAGCAGTCGAAAGATTTACGCGAGTGATGACTTCGAAAAGTTCACGTCTAATCTAAAGACATCTACAAAGGACGAGTACTTTAACGAGTTGGTTGATTTAGCTAAGCGTGGTGAAATGCCCACCGAGCTATACAAGCCAATCAAAGGTTCAGCCCTTGAGATGTTTGAAAAGGATTTAAGTAAAAAGTACAATGTAGCTGATTACTCCAATGCTACTGACTTGGTGGAGAAGATTGTAAAATCTAAGTCGAACGCAACAGACAACCAACAGGTTCAGGAATTGGAACAGAAGATAGTCGAACTGCAATCAGCTAACAAAGACCTGCTAAGAGCAAAAGAGGAAGCGGATAAGACTTGGGAAACTAAGTATAAATCTGACAATATCTCTCGTGAGCTTAGCCAGGCGATCAGTGGTCTGCCATTAGACTTCAGTGACAAGTCTGATGACGAGGTTGACAAGGTGCGCAACAGTACGCACACGATTCTCAGGTCGGTGTTTGATACTACATACGAAACCGACATAGTGGATGGTAAGGTGATCGTTAAGGACAAGGACGGGAACGTCTTAAAGGACAAAGCGACGCTTGACCCTCTTGGTCTCGACGAGGTACTTACCTCACTGGCTGGAGAGTTAAATATGAAATTAACAAGTCCTGAAACCGGGGGACAGGGTGGAAAATCCTCCAAAGGTAAAAACGGTATTAATTCCGAAGAGGACTTTTATGCGGAGTGTGAGCGGTTGGGTGTCCAACCCACATCGGCTGAGGGTCTATCCCTTTGGAAGCAATACAAGCAAAACAGTAAATAATAATGGCTAATTATGCTTCAACGGTTTTGCTCGATGCTTTGAGCGAAATCACCGACACGGCTCAGAAGGACTTGCGCGCGCCTCAGTATGGTGCTACTCGTATGTTCAATGACCACAAAAGAGAGGTTATTCTTAACTTCGACCAATTTAAGAACATTGAAATTAAGTCAGACCTGCAGACTGCAAAGGTTGACTATATCAAGCGTTCTTCACGTTCTACGTCCAGTTCACGTAGTGCTGCTCCTAGCGGTGCGATGGGTGACTCAGGACGGCAGACGCTTTCTTTCGTAACCTATGCAGATTCCTTCACCATCAGTGATGACAACGTAAGGAACAACCGCTACGAGGCCGCGAAGATTCTTGCTGCACAGATTCGCAACGCTAGACTGAATATAGGTGCTGACATCGAGACTGCGATGGTAGCTGCTCTAGAGGCAGGGCGTTCAACTACTCAGGGTGTTCGTAGCCTGTCCACTTGGGACGGTGTTAATAACATCATGGTAACATCGAACGCTAACGATGCGAACTACTACAACTACATGGAGACTGATCTTAAAGCTCTGAACTACTTCGGTAGGCTTCAGGAGGTGCACAGCTACAACCTACACGCTCTTGCTATGGAGCAAACGGCGCAAGGTTCAGCTAACAGCACAAACCTTCAGTTCCAGTACGGAGATATTGACTTCTACAACTCAAGCTCCATCACTAATTCAACTGACCACTTCGGAACATCTTATGTATCTGAGATTGGTGCACTTGGTTTGGTTGATTGGATTCCCGGTAAGAACCGCACAGGGCTTATGGGACATGCCGACTTTGACTTTATGTCCGTTCCTGATCCCTTCGGAGTATTCGATCAGTTCGCGGTGGCGGTTTATAAGAAGGTTCAAGATTCTACTTCTGGAGATGCAGACATCGGGGGTACTACCCAGGATGCTGTTTGGATTTATGAGTGGTCTATTGATGTAGCTCCATTTATTACTCCTATTACGAGCGACAAGGCCGTATATAAGTACGCCCTTTCTAAATCTTAAATTTAACGGGGAGGTTCGCCTCCCCTTTTTTCTATGAAGCTCTTTGTAGTTATGCCGCACAAGTTTGCGGGGTGTGGATATTACAGGCAATATCAGCCAAATGTAAGATTATCCGAGCAGGGGATTAACGTCACAATCGGTGCAGGTTTCACGAAGGTCGACAACAATGAAATGACCGATGACGAATTAAGGGAATATGACCTATTTCTTTACCACAAAGGATACATTAACTTCCAAGAGTTTCATAGATTAAACAACTTAGGTATTCCGTGGGTGTTGGATTTTGATGATCACTGGCGGCTGGATACCGAACACGTTCTTTATAAAAAGTGGAAAGAGAAGGGAACGACCGAGAGTATGATCGAGGCGGCTCGATTAGCTCCTTACTTAAGTGCCTCTACGCCTCTACTTGCCGAGGAGTTAAGTAAGTTAAATAAAAACGTCTCGGTTTTCGAAAACGCTATGAACCCTCAAGACGTAAGAGGAGAGAGGATGCCGGAGGAGTTCACGTTTGGCTATCTAGGTGGGCACTGTCACGTTAAAGACGTTGAGTCAATGAGGGGTATCACTAGTATGGTAAGCGACGTTAAAGTGCGTCTATTTGGCTACGACAACGGGCCTGTATACAACGGTTACGCAGACGTTCTCTCTAACGGGGGTAAGTTAAAGAAGTTCTCCTGCGTACCTGGGGTAAATATCTGGCAGTATCACGAACTATATAATTATCTAGACGTTTCTATAGTTCCTTTAGTGGACAATTCGTTCAACAGGTACAAGAGCGAACTGAAGCTAATCGAGGCGGGGTTCTTTAAAAAAGCAGTAATAGCCTCTGATGTTTGGCCCTATAAGTACGTTAAAAATGGATGGCTGAGGGTTAAAAAGAGACAGGACTGGGTTAAGCATATTAAGTACCTAAAGAACAACCCAGAGGCAGCTAAAGACTTAGGGGAGGAATTATACGAAGAGGTAAAAGACAAGTATCATCTAGATACCGTAAATAAGAAAAGATTAAAACTATATCAAGATGTATCAGCAAAGTTCAATAATATCAGCGGCGTGTGATCTCGTAGGGTGGAACACATCCACTAACGCAGGGTACACTGGATTAACGGGGTATCTTAAAGCGGCTGAGTCGGGGTATTACATCGATGACCTGCCCGGGCTATCTCTGGAGGTTGCTGACGTAGCACGAAACGAACGCTCTCTTGACGATTACCTAAAGGCGGTTAATAGAGCGGCGAGTATTCAAGTGGTGGATTCGTTCGTAAAGAAGATTAAAAAAGACTTAAATTCTAAGGAACTCTTAGGTCACTTAACGATATTTCAGAACAAAGTAGACCGAGACACCACGATAACAAGAAACAACAGGTTCGTTGGGTATGTTATAACCCCAAGGGAGAGCAAGTCAATAAGAACCACCATATCACAGATAGGGTTCTATTCTTCCACAAATCAGACGTTTACGGTTTATCTCTTCGACTCTTCAAGGGAGACCGCTATTCAGAGCAAGCAAGTTACCGTAGTGGGTAATCAATTGACGTGGACTGACCTGGGTTGGGACGTTGAGTTTGATGAGCTATCAAGAGGAGCAGGAGAGCGGTATCTTTTAGGGTACTTTGAATCTGAGTTAGCAGGTGACCTTTACGATACTGATTGGACATACGGGGGTCATCAAAGCCAGAAGGTGTTCAGTAAGTATTGTGGAATAGCTCCGGTAAGGTTTCAAAACGCTACGCTGGACGGAACCGACTCCCCGGATTATTACTACTTAGATGGTGCTGTTAGCTGCAGGATGAGCGGCTTTAACTTCCGAGTGAGATCAAGGTGTGATATAACCGATGTCTTAGTAGACGAGATCGATATGTTCGCAGAGGCTATCCAGCACCACGTAGCGGTGAGGATACTAAAGGACGCGTTAAGCAATCCGAATATAGATAATATAAAAGGAAGCGGTCAGAACCGTCAAGAGTGGAGAGAGCTAATAGCGGAGTATAACGGCAAGCTGCATGGGGGCATTACCGAGGCAGGTCAGTATGTGGCGGGGATAATCGACAAACTTAGTTTGGATTTAAGCTCAATAGATGCTGTGTGTTTAAAGGCAGAACAGAATAGATTAACAGGTGTGAAATGGTAACACTTGAGGAGTTTGTAAAACGGTTTAATAACGTAGAGTCATTTTTGAATAAGTGGCACGAGGAGGCTATGATAAAGCACTCTAACGAGATCGTAGATATGAACCGCAAGCAAATGCTGCAGGGGATAAACTCCGAGGGTGAGATGATGCAGCAGGGGTACAGTCCAGGCTACGCTAAGTTGAGGAAAAAGAAGGGGCTTCAGATTGGGTTCGTAGATATGAAGTTCACGGGTAAGTTTCAGGACTCCCTAAAAGGAGTGAAAAACCCTAAAGGATTGGATTTAAAGTCTAACGTAGACTACGAGAAATATCTAAGAGACGATAAATACGGCACGGCGATAGGCCTTACGGAGGAGAACGCTGATGTAATAGAAGAGAAACTGATTAAAGAATTAGCACCGAAATTAAAAAAATACTTAGTTAAATGAAAAAAGTAAAAGGGCTGAAGGTTGCGGAACATGGCGGGGATATAACCTACGAAAGGTTTGTGTCCTTTAAGATGTTGGCCCCGCAGTTTTGGGAGCGGATGGATTCTCCTCTCTGGATGAGCTATTACGAGGGTATTAAAGACTTCTTCAACAAGGGGGACTATTGGTCAGCTATGCGAAAGATAGACGACTACGGCTTCGCTATAAAGAACGCAGAGGCTGGGAACGATGCCTGGGGGATGTGTTTCTCTTTGATTACTTACGAAGAGGGTGAGGATCAGAAATCATGCCCTGATGAGTCGGAGATGCGAGCAAAGCTACAGAGGGCTATCGACACGGGGATAACCTGGAAGGAGGTTAGAGACGCTGTCATGGGTTTTATGAAGGCCTCTCCCGAAGTTTTCACGGATCACATTATAGCGAACGACATTCTAAGTACACAGAGCGAGGAAGGAAGTTAGAGCTAATTATACAGAAGTACGGAGAGGCCGCACATTTACCAGAAGAGGAGAGAGGCGATTTACTTTTACAGATTGAAAAATTAGAGAAAGACGTTCAGATAAACCCTGCTGAGGTTCTTTACTCAGACGAAAAAGAGGAGATACTGAGTTACAGGGAAAAGGTGATGGAGATAGATAAAGACCGGTGGGATTATTTGTATTCGCTGGCGGGTAAGAAAGGAGAAACGATTGATACGTTAAAAACAAAGACAGTAAACGAACTACACCGATTTGCTGAAAGAGTGATAGAAGATGGCAGACATTAATTTAACATTTGGGGACGAGGGTTTAAATGACCTTAAGAAAGACCTGAATCAGATTCTTAAAATCTACCAGAAAATAAAGGCAGAGGTAGATGATAAGAATATGTCTGAGGAGTCTGCTGCGCTTAAAGCAAAGAAGATATATAGCGAGCAGCTGAAAGTTGAGAACTCGATCAAACGACAAGAGACCGCCGCTGAGAGGTTAAATACAAAACAGAAAGAGCAGTTAGGCATATTAGGCAAGCTAGAAAAAGAGGCAAGGGATTTTCGCAGCGCTATGAAATCGGCCCAATCTGAAGCTGAGTTTAAAAAGGCACAAACTGGATTAAGGCAGACTCAAAAGAGGATGCGTGACCTCAAGGACGCCACGAATACGTGGTCAAAGGCCTTGGGTAGTTTTCAGTTTAAGTTCAATGCTCTTGGGAATATCATGGCTAACGTCTTGAGTGGGGTTTCGAACAGGTTAAACTCCATTATTCGCGAGTTTATATCATTCGAGAAGATCATTCAAAGCAATCAGGCTACTGCAGATAAATACGATCAAACAATGGCTAAACTCCGTGGTGGGATCGACGCCCTGAGTCGGGCTATTGCCTTAGGGGACTTTTCGGGTCTGGCAGACGAGATGGAGCGAGGCGCGAGAGCTGCTGAGGATTACGCTATCGCCATGGATGTTTTGGGGGATACTCAAAACGCCCTCGATATTCAAACGGCTAAATCTAAATTAAGATTCAGAGAACTGAAGGAGGTAATAACCGACACCTCGGTAGAGAACGAAAAGAGGTTAGAGGCCGCCATTGAGGCTGAGGCCTTGCTTATCGGAATACAGGAAAAGCAAGAGGACATAGCAAAGCAAAGGGTAAAGGCTGAAATTCAAAGAGTTCAGACCACCTTCGGTCTTACAGAAGAGCAAGCCGGGCTGTATCAAAGGTTCCTGGAGAACTACGGACTTTTAACAGATGCACAGGTTACATCTTTAGAGACATTAGAAGCCAAGGCGGTTGAAACCATAGACACTGAAAAGGGGATGGCAAGGGCGAGGAGACAAAACATTTTGGCACAAGCCACCGGTGCAAGGATGGGAGACGTTAACCGAGCGTCTCAGGAGGCAGCCAACGAAACCATAAACGAAGGCCAAAAGGCTTTAGCAGATTATAACAAGGTGTCTAAGGAGCTTTCCGAGACGATAGGCTTTGATGTTAATCCAATAATGGAGGCGTTAGTTGGCACAAATGATGAACAAAGAAGGGGGATCGTTCAGAGTATTATCGCAATGGCTCAACAGATTGACCAAACCCAAGCTCTGAGAAATGAAAACAACAGGCTGATAGCTACCATTCAAACGGCTATAGAGGCGCAGGATAACCTTAACAGTAAAAGGGCGGCGGCTATTCAGATCGATCCTGATGATATTATAGAAGATATTCTAACCGATGCGGACGATATACTCGATAAATACAACAAAAAAACAGAAGAGTCAGCCCTGGAAAGAAACAGGAGACTAAGGGCTTTATTTAGGGCAAGATTAGATTGGGAAGATAAGGAACAGGAAAAAGCAGAGAAGAAAAAAGGCGAGATATTTGATGAGAGCCTTGCTCAAGCCCAAACCGCACTACAAGCCTTTTCGTCTATCTTCGAAGCACAGAAGCAAAAGGAACTAAACGCAGCGGGTGACAATGCAGAAGCAAGAGAGAAGATAGAAAAAGAGTACCTGAAGAAAGAACAGAACTTAGCCGTTGGTGAAGCATTGGTAAACGGGGCGGTAGGTGTTACAAAGGTACTAAGGCAGTACGCAGGTAATCCTGTGGCGCAAGCTATATTCACCGCTTTAACAGTAGCGAGCACAGCGGCACAAGTAGCGGCAATAAAGGCTCAGAAGTTCGAAAAAGGCGGTGAGGTTGGAGGTTACTTGCACTCACAAGGGGGAACGATTATTGAGGCCGAGAGAGGGGAGTATGTTATCAATAGAAAATCAACCGCTAAACATAAGGGCTTAATAGAGGGCATAAACGAAGACGACCACGTTAAGATACTCTCAGCAATGGGACAGGATAGAAGGATAAACATCCAGACAGATCCATTTACTAAGAAGATTTACGACTTGATGCGATCACAGGAGAGCTACGGGGAGACGAACGAGTATTACGTAGTTCAAAAGGGAACGCAAAAGACATTAATCAGAAAGCATTGAAATATACTTACGAAATATCGTTTAACGGTTCGGACTACTCCACGTTAGTCCCAGGTACTTCTATTCAGATGTCTGGCGAATGGATTGAGGGTACTAAGATATGGCGTGAGAATATCTCCGAGCTATTAATAACCAAAAGGGAAAACTCTACCGTTTACGGAACTTTAGAATCTTGGTTTACCGACGACACTAAATTCGAGACAAAGATATTCGTTAAGATTCTTAAAAGCGGGGTTCAGGACTCTCTGCATTGGTTCGGCGTTAAGTGGGGAACGATAAACAAGGAAACAAAGACATTTACGGTTCAGCCCATAGCACACGATTATTGGGGGCAGTATTTCGAAAGCACGAAGGACATAAAAAACAACACCTTAGTCCAGACTGTGAATTATCAATATTTCGACACTACCCCACCGTATAGTCACTTGGGCAGGGTGAACAACGCTATAGAGCTTGAAGAGGCCGTTAAGCAGTTCGCTACGAATAAAAGCGGATGGTCAACGAGTGATGTTGTGTCTACATTCTTATGGCAAGATACCTACGAGAGCGGGGCTTCAGTGGGGACTGTAAATCAAGTACCGAAAGATTATGTAACCGATGAGGCCTCTTCTTTGAATAGAGCCGGATTGGTGGCCCTTAGGGGAAAGAGTTTTAGTGATTTATTAGAGTACCTTCTAACCTTGAGAACCTACTGCTTCTTTGATTCAAACGATAAACTGAGGTTTGAACACATTAGCTTTTTCATTGATAAGTTAGAGGATAACGCTGTTGATTTTTCGTCTTTAATAAGATCAGACGATGACGAATGGGGCTATGAAATAGAATCACTACCGACATCTGAGACTATTATACTTTCCAACGATGAGATAGACGACGATGATTTTGGGTCTAACAACATAACCTATTCGGGGACAAGAAACAGGCCAGACGCTCAGAGTTCAGAGTTTAGGTCTTCACTTAGGACATATTTAGGAACGAGTGCTGTTAATTTATCGGAAGATTTGTATTTAGTTTCAGCAACCAAGAATACCTCTTATGAGTTCTTTAATAACAACTTATTCAGGTTTGTTTCTGACGGCAACGGTTTAGACCTTCGCTCTATATCGGTGGGTCAAAACTGTGGTTCGAATGATTTCACTCTTTCTACATCTCTAAGTTATAGCTTGACTGTCTCTGCTGGGACTTTAACAGGTTCTTGGGATATGTACTTAGAAACCAGAACCGGTAGTTTGAAGTCGAATAAAATAACAGTTAACTCTACAGGTCTTCAAGGGTTTACCCTGACACCTCTTGCAGGAGTGGCTAATGATATTTTTTTAAAGATAGAAGCCAGGACGGCCTCGTCTACCTTTGTTGGGGCCATAGTTTTAGATGCGGGCGCTACGAGTACCATTCAAAATGTAGATGGATTTATAGGCGGTACGACAAGGATAAACGGAGCCTTATCGGTTGGGAATATCATCGATAAGTGGTGGAAGCACGATCGGCTATCAAGGTCCGGTACATTTAACGGCTCGGATTACGATTTTGAGGCTACAAAATACAACTTAAGAAGAAAAGACATAAGAATATACTACTCAGGTGTTATTAATCCATTACACGGCTTTGATGACGGTAATAGGATAGGAATGATAGATAAGTGGGAGAGAGATTTAGATACTGATTTTTACACGATTAGTTTACTATACCAAGAAGATGAATAAGTTTTTAGAATTTCACGATAGCTGGACTAAAAGGGAAAGGCAGTACGATAGGGGAACGTGGGAGCCTTTACAGATGGAACAATTCAGATTGTTGCCTTTTCAGAAGGAGGTTAACGCCGCTTCGGATTATACGCTTTATCAAGTCACCGATTCTGGGGAAACGGATATAACGTCTTATATGAACGGTGTAACGTGGACTTCGGATTATATCTTATACGATGGCTCTGTTTTAGATAATGTTTTAGACAGGGGCGTTTGTCACTTTAGGTTAGAGAACGGCTCTGATTATGCTTATTATTCTGATGATGTTTGTGTGGGAGATGTTAACGGGTGGCTAAAGGGGTGGAGTGTATCAGCTGGAAGTCCCACTATATCAGGAAAGGATATAACATCGCTTAGTCAACCAAGCGATGAGGCTAAGAGTAATTATTTTGACGTTGAGAAAGGGGAGACACTTAGGCTAATATATGAAAGAACTTCGGGCTCGTTTGCCCCCTCTGTTTCACTATACGACTCGGATGGCAATTTAGTGGCAGGATTGCCATCTTCTTCCGTGGGAAGTGTTAGGGTTCATACCGCAACTATTCCAAAGACCCTCAGGAACGCTTACTTGCTGTTTAGGGCAGGCTCTGGGTCGGACACAATAACCGCAAAGGGATTCGATCTTTACAAGTCTTACTCGGATAAGATGGTTAAAATCAAAGTATCTTCGTCCGTGGACTACGGAGGTGTCTTGTATGGGTCGTGGGAGCAGGAGGTTTACAAAAAGGGAAACGTAAGGCGAAGCCCACGGGTTGAAAGCACTCAGATAGGCGAGGAGAGAAACGGCGAGGTAATTATAGAGAAAAGAATCTCTGCTGTTCGCTACACCTTCAAGTGTAAAGTAACTGAGCAGGAGTTCGAAGCGTTCGTCCATGCTTTGAGTGGTGAGTTGGAAATAACCGACCAAACCGGAAGGGTGTTCGACTGTAAGAACGTTGAACTATCAGACCCGACGTGGTATCAGGGCAACGGAATAATGGAGCTAAGTTTTGTTGATGAGATTAATGTTTACACATTGAATAACTAATGAGAGTACCGGAGGAAAAAATAGGCGTTAAGCTGCACGATAAGGCGGCAACGGAGATTAACCGAAAGTTAGGAGACTTACCTTGGCTGTGCAATAGGTTCGGGGTGGCTCAGATTTATGAAGACGAGGGCGGCTCGTTTCCTGGTATAACGGAGAACGATGGCAGCCTGAGTAATTTAAGAATATATCCTGAGAAGTCTGCCGAGGCTTTCAGCTTTCATCTTTACGAAAGCGCAGAGATATTAGACCCAGAAGAGCCTTATCATTTTGATTTAAGCATGAGCCTTTGTGTATGGGGCAATCTTCAAGAGATAGGTGATAGGGGTTATGATTATTCAACGGAGTTAATATTAGAAGTTATAGAGAAGCTCTCAGAGTCGGGTGCACAAGTTTTAGGCTACGAGATAGACTTTGATTTTGAGGGGTGGGATTATCAATTTCTAATGCGTCCTAATTGGGGTGTTCAGATAGATTACACATACTTAATAACTAAATGCTGATGGGAACAAGAACGAATATAATCTGGGGCGGTTTAGCCTTTAGATCAAGACGAAACCGGTACTCCGCTCAGGGTGGTGGGGGGATACCCTCCGTGTTGGATGATGGGAATACGTTTGCATGGTACGACTATATGGAGAACGTAACAACTTCTGGGTCGGATGTTACCGAGTGGGGGGATAAAACCGGAAACGGGAATAATCTTACAAGTGCATCGCAACCGCCAGAACTTACTGACACTGGGATATTATTTAACGGTACGGATGAGGAATTAAGCTCCGGTGCTAAAACACTGAACCAACCAGAATTTATATATATGGTGTTTAAACAAGTTACATGGGCTTTGAATGATTATGTGTTCGATGGCAGGACTACCATTTCTGGCGCATTAACTCAGGATGCCACCTCTGGTGAAATAAAGGCCGCTGCGGGTTCGTTTTCGGCGGCAAATTCAAATCTGCCGATTAACACATACGGCATAGTTCGGGTATTGTTCAATGGGGCATTGAGTAAATTAGTGGTAAACGACACTACTCCAATTACCGGCGATTTTGGTTCTGCGAACATGAGCGGGTTTACACTTGGTAGACGTGGGCAGTCTACCAGATTTTCAAACATCGAGGTGAAGGAGATCATAATAAGGAAAACCGCTGACACTGAACCGGACGAAACAGCCATATATAATTATCTGAAAAATAAATACTCACTATGATAAACAGATCAATATCTAACGGGGATTCTGGCTCAGATATTAGAGCTTTTTTAAACAACCACTTGCAGGTCATAGATGTGAAAAATTACGGGGCCGTTGGTGATGGCGAAACGGATGACTACGATGCTATAATGTCGGCTATTAATTCAAATTCAAATAAATTCGTAAGGATAGGCTCGAATGTATCAGAAGTCTATATTATTAGTAAACCGATAACACCACCATCGAACACATATTTAATCATTGATGGGACATTAAAAATGGAGGATGGTTACGCTGGAATCCCAATTGCGGAAGATATTTCGGCAGAATCAACAGAGGCAACCGTTACAGATGCGGGGGATTATTTCAAGGTGGGGCAATGGGTCTCAGTTACCGATGATGATGCTACAGCAACAGAGCGGAGGAAGTGGGGGAACACGGTAATCATAACAGACATACAGGGCGACTTAATAACGTTTCAAGATGGATTTAGAGACTCTTACACCGTTTCATCAAACGCAACAATCGGCCACACGCAAAGCAATATAGTGATAGATTCGGTAAGCAATGTTAATATTTTCGGTAATGGGTGGATTGATAATAATAAGAGCAATCAGGATTTATGGATTGAGCCGATAAGGGTTACAGGTGGACTAATGGAGGAGGTCAGGGCCGGGTGCGGAATTTCCGTTTATGAGTCTGATCGTGTAACGATAGACGGGGTAAATATAAAAGATTCCATGTTACATAATCTATCGCTGTTTGAGGCCGATCAGTCTGACATAAGGAATTTATACGTAAAAAACAGCGGAGATAAGGGGGTGTTGGTGTTTAATGTTTCAAAATCAAAAATACACGATATACGGTCACACGACTCCGGTGAAGACTGTTTCACCATTTACGCAAATAATACGGATTTAGTTGTGAGCAACTTGTTTCTAAAGGGGGCGGGGAGGAATGGACTTGGGTTATACAATAATGATGATAGTAATATAATAATATCAGACGTAATTGGATATTCCGCTCAGGTTTCCATTACGACATCAAAGCAATTCGTAATGTCAAACGTGATGCTCAGGGGGTGTTATTTTGCTTGTAGTGGAACGGAGGATGCCGTATTTTACAACATATGTGTTGACTGTGACGGAGAATTGATACCGGGAATGGGTTTTACAAATACAGCGAATGTGGAAGTTTATGGGGGATTTATTAAAAACGGGAAAATTGGATTATCCACATCTGGAAACACGAACTTATCAATAAGGGGAGTTAATATTTCTTCTAACCAAAAGGCGGTTAACGATTTAGGCACTGATATTAATACAAAAGTCACGAGGTGCCAGTTTAATGACAACAACAGCAAGGGAACCGGGTTTGATAATATGATATTTGCGGAGTGTAGTGGTGATTTACTCTCATTTAATAGTGGAACTGGGACTATATTAAACGGCAACACGTATATAGACGTTGCCCACGGGCTGGAGGTTACTCCATCGGCAACAAATATCAACGTATCGCAAGCGGAGTCGCTTGGGTCTGCATCTAACTTTTGGGTGTCCGATATTGACGATACAACATTTAGAATCAATGTAGACGTAGACCCCGGCAAGGACTTGACATTTAATTGGAAGATATAATGCACCTCATATCAAACACATCATATAGAAATGCGATAGTAGGCTCAGAAAATTATAATCGGATAAATTATTCATGGTCTGGGTTTAATATTGAAGAGGTGGGCGCTCCTTGGATTTTATCCGGTGGTGTTTGGGATGATGATAATTTTTGGATAGATACTGAAAAATGGAAAGATTAATAAATTATGGCAACAAACGACATACGAAGAGCGGCAAGGATTGACATTAAGTACAACATAAGAGAATCCTTTTCATGGTCAGGAACTGTAACTGACTCAAACGGTGACCCGGTTGACCTTTCCGGAAAGACACTCATTTACTCCATCCGCACAACCGAAGGAGGAACGGCACTAACAACCATTACTGACGGTATAACCGTAAGTGGTGCGAGTAATAACATAGTCACGATAAGTGCTGAATCGATCACCGGGATAGTGGGGCGGTCGTATTATCACGACCTTGAAAACACAACCGATAATGAAATGGTTTTCGATGGTAGATTAATAGCTACTTACGGGGCATATGGTGACTAACTAAATACGCATTTAACAAATGAACAACAATGAACTAAAAGAACTATAAGACATGGGGTTAAACCTTAATATGGATTTGAATAAACTACCTCACATTTGGCAGACCGTGATAGCTATGTTGTCGGGTGGGGTGCTAATCAGTGTCTCTGTATTGGGGGTATACTCCCGCATAAGCAAGAACCAAGCGCAGGATAAGATGGCGCAAGAGAGGCTTTATGACGCTGTAGAATCGATTAACGAGCGGCAGTCTGATATAGAGTATGGGTTGGGGGTGATAATGGATTCTATTGAATCACAGGGAGGGGCAATACAGGACATGAAGTCTCTCATAAGGGGAGTAGATGGGCGGTTGGTTTACTACATCAAACACCAAGAGGATATGACCACCGAGCAGATACTCGATGCCTTTGAGATCGGGTACGAACAGGGTAAAAAAAAAGAAATGACTCCATAAATGAACATTGGAGAAACCATCAATTCAATATACTAATAGAGCCTATTAAGCCATGACCAGAGAAGAAGATAAAGCTATAAAGGTAGACTGCTACGAACTTGTAAACAAGAGCGTTGAATCCCATATGCGCCCATTTATTGAGGCGACCATGCACGAACACCAAGTCACCCGACAGAAGGTGGAGAATGTGGAGGCGTTGATTCGTAAGCTAACCTTCAACGTGCATGATGTTGTGCAATACTCAGCTATCATCCTGTTGTTTTTTGGGATGCTACTGCTAATAACTGGTGGCTAAGAAGGGCGGACATACAAAAGACTTTAGATAACAAAGGAATAATAATCGATGAAAAAGAAAACGGTAAACACACTCACGACAGTCCTCGGGGTTATTTTGATACTCGCCATCCTTCCGGCCTGTTTCATCATTGAAACAAATTTAGGCGTTATTCTGCCCTTTATGGGCTTTTTCGGTGCGTTTTTGATCTACTTTAAGAACGCCGATGCAATAGCAATGACACAGCGATATCTGGACAAGTTCAAATAATGTGTACAGATTTATTCAAAAAAGTTTGGAATCTATTTAAAATACGCTATCTTTGCCCTATGATTGCAT
>Ga0272440_1000330_pt1 | contig 40225 bp, 25 predicted proteins | sample SSMMMBAug17_FD_192440 | JGI IMG/M metagenome (GOLD analysis project Ga0272440, IMG submission 192440) | Marine sediment archaeal communities from Little Sippewissett salt marsh, Falmouth, MA, United States - SSM-MMB-Aug17 | ecosystem: Environmental > Aquatic > Marine > Wetlands > Sediment ...
ATCTTTATATAGTTACCTTGAGAAATATTTCTTTCATATTCTCCATTTTCATCAGTTTCATGATTATCATCACAAAGCTTTCCTTTTTCATCAAATATTTTGAAATTAACCTTATTAATCATATTATTATAATTGTCTGAAACAACTAATATCAACCCCCCTGTATCAGTATTGTTTGCATTGTCAATTATAAATGAAAATACATTTGATTCTGAAACAGCACCATAAAAATCAATACATTGAACTTTCCAATAAACTGTTGCACCATCCCAATCCCAATCAGCAGGAAGATGGATTGGCCAATAATTTTCAGTTAATCTTTCATATTTTAAAAGGTCATCAGGATTTGAAAAATCTTTATTATCTTTTTTAATAAACAATGTATAAGTAAAAAAATCATTATCTGGTTCTGTTGGTTCCTCCCATTTCATCATGGTATAACATGATGCATTAGAAAAATTTGAGCATGTGGAAACAATTCCATCTATTGTTATCGTGATGTTATCTATTGGTGATAACAACGAAAAATTATTTGGCGCATTATTATATTTGGAAGCCTTATAAACGCGGGATTCCTTCATTTGAGAGACATTTTTGCTATGTAATTCCTTTGCAAAATAAAAAATCTGATAGGTTCCGGGACTTGTAAATACATCATCTTTTATATCAAAAGTTTTATTTGCTGTCAGAATCCTTGTTAATTGCATTTCAATTTGACCGCTAATGATATTATCAGAATCATATTCTGGCATTTCACAATCAGGAGGTTTTATTTCAATCCATCTGGTTAAAACTTTTTCAGGATTATAAACTTCCATAAAAAGTTTATCAGTTGTATTTTCAGCATATGACAAAAAGATAGTATCCGAAACTTTCTTAATTTCAATATTCCTTGGATTATTCCCTGTCAAAGGACTGACACCAATAGTAATTTCACTGGCAAGTTTACCATCACCATTATCATCATTATGATATGAAGATAGATCATTTGTACCTTTTTTATCTCCATTATCATCTAAAAGCGGGTGCTGGGCAGCAAAATCATAATATGGCGGAGAATTTATATTATCAGGTTTATTCTTCTTATTAAACTCAGAAAATTTCAGTCTGAACAACAGCTTTTGTAAAGGCTTCATATAAAGATTTATTATTTGAAACACCTTTGAAAAACTCAGCTATAAAGAATTCACCTTCGCGAATACCATCAGCATCTAATGCTCCTTTATAAGAAAATTCATCCTCTCCTGCACTTGTTATAATAATTCGATTTTCTTTTGAAAGTGATTTGATAAAAGAACCAGAAAAACAAAAACCCAAAATAGTTATAATTTCTTGATTCCATCCAGGTGATTGCTCAAGTTCGTCATACCAGTTTGAAAGATCATCCGCTGTGATGACTTCATTATCAATATAAAATTTATTTGTAACTCCATGATCAATCATAACAACATATAAATTTGCAGGGTTATTCTCCATTTTATTTTTTATATCATTTTTAATAGTTTGTTCAATTTTATCTTTTGATGGAATGTTATCAACCTCAATTTCAACTTTGCTCTGATTTATAATTTCTTCATAGCAAGAATTATTTTCGGGAATGATGTCTTCTAATTTTTGATCAAATTCATCTTTACTCAAGTATTCAATATTTTTTATTTGTTTAAGTGCGTCAATTATAGAGTCAGTTACTTCTTCATTTTCATCAAGCGAACTTAAAACTGAATCAGTTATTTTATAATATGCCTGATTCATATTATAATTAAAGTATATAATATCTTCATCAATAAGCCCCCTTTGTTTTAACTGCCTGTAAACAAAATTGGCTGTTTTATTATGGGATTCGATTCCTTCATCATTTGATACTTTTCCTTGAACAATAATCGCATATCCTGCTGTTTCAACAACTTTGATTTTTAAAACATCAGGATTAGCTGTTTCATAAGCATTAGTTTCTATAGTTGCCTGCACAGTCCAATCACCAAGCTTGTCTAAAAAATCAATATAATTTAATGCAAAATGCCCATCAATATCTTCTGTTAGAATTTTTATTGTTTTCGTTTCTGAGCCATAATTAAATAATAAAGTAACTTCAACGAAATTTTTATCGTAACCACAATCAAAATCTGGTTCAAATTTTCCACCAATTGATATTTTGTCACCTTTTTTAACAGCATTATATGTTGAATCTAAATAAACCTTACAATTGGCTTTTGATACAGTTAGATTTTTTGGATTGCTTGATGAACCTTCAAGGCAGTCATTGCCTTCCCAGTATGTGCTTATTGTCCAGATACCTGAAATGTTTATAAAATGATTGTTTATAACATCACATTCAAAAAAATATTCAAAGCTTCCATCATTTTTTACTTCACCGATCTCTTTTCTGGTTTCCCCACCAAATGGATTTTTAAAATCAATATACACCTTTTTCCCAAAAACTTTATTAGATGGAGAAATTTTACCGCTTATAACTGGAAGCTCACCAACAATAATATTATCTTTTGACAGCTCACATGTAATTGTTGAGTCTTTTTTGCCAATGGTTATATTTATTGATTCGGTTTTAGTATTTCCGGCAAAATCTTCTACATGAGCTGTAATGGTATATTCCATGTTTTCTTGCCAAATGACCTCAGAGGTATCAACTTCCCATTTCTTTTCATTATCAGGGTAGATATAAAATAATTTACTTGCAGGCGAAAATATTTCTAATCCATTTTTATCCTTAATTGTTATTATTATTGAATAATCACCTGATCGATCACCAGCTTTTCCATGAATTTTGTTTAAAATATCAAAACATTTAATTTCTGAAGAATCAATAATACTATTATCAGAAGGGTCAATAAAACTGACTGTTGGAGATGTACCATCAACATAAACATTTTTTATGTGTCTAAGATTCCCTTCAGGTGGAAGCGATAAATTAACGTCAACTCCTTCGGCATTTTGTAAAGCTGCACCAGACTCTAATTTGATTGAAGTAACATTTAAATCATCTGAGAAATCATTTTCATTTACAGTATATAATCCAGTTGCTGAGTATGATAAAGAAAATGGCGATATCGTAATGTTTTGACCTGTATCAAATTCTACTATGAGATTATTATATTTAAGTGTGACAGGTTCAGTAAAAACAATTACAATGGATATAGTTGAATTTAATGAATATCCAAAAGCGTCACTATTTGTAGTTATATAATGAATTGTTAAGCCTTCACGTTCAGGTGGATCTGGAACAATATTCTCCCAATTTGTTGATCTTTCTGAAATAAATTTTGCTAATGCAGGGGATGATGTATATAGACCTGTTTCAGATAAATTTATATACTTTAGATTTTTTAATTTTGATAATTCAACAGGAATATCAGTAATATCAACATATAAATGTGTTTTAAATATATTAAGATAACGTAAATTTGTTAAGTTATAAAGAGATTTTGGAATAGTTCCTATGTCAGTTTGAGAAATTGACAAAGTTAATAAATTTTTTAATCTATCTATATCATGTGGAATATAGAAAAAATGATTATCATCAAAATAGAAGTATTTAAGATTAACAAGGTCAGACAAGAATGAAGATTCATATTCATTTAAATCAATGTTACAATTGGATACATTTAGATATTGAAGATTTTTTATTTTAGTAACGTTATTAAAATCTATTCCATAATTACCACTGATATTTAGACTTATTAAATTGCTAAATCCATCAATATCATTTATATGTCCCAAACTATTATTGGATAAATCAAGTTCTTGCAAAGTTGTTAATTTACTCAATGCATAAGGGAATTCAGACAAAGAATTATTAGAAAGATATATTTTTTGCAAGTTTGATAATTCATTTACAGATTTTGGTAATTCACTCAAAGAATTATTATTTAATTCAATAATTTCTAAACTGAATAACTTTCCTATTGAGTCTGATATTGAGGATAAATTATTATCTGAAATAATTAGTTTTTTTAGATTTATTAAATTTTCAATATTTTCAGGCAAGCAGTTTAGCTGGTTTTGACTCAAATCAAGCTCGAAAATATTTTGAAGATTGCCGAAACTCTCTGGTAAGCTATTCAACTGATTATTAGATAAATAAAGGTGCGAAAGTTTTGGAAAATTGCCGAAACTCTCTGGTAAGCTATTCAACTGATTATTAGATAAATAAAGGTGCGAAAGTTTTGGAAAATTGCCGAAACTCTCTGGTAAGCTATTCAACTGATTATTAGATAATAAAAGTACCTGAATATTTTGAAGATTGCCGAAACTCTCTGGTAAGCTATTCAACTGATTATTAGATAAAACAAGTACCCAAATATTTTGAAGATTGCCAAAATTCTCTGGTAAGCTATTCAACTGATTATTAGATAAATCAAGGTGCGTCATTGTTGGAAAATTGCCGAAACTCTCTGGTAAGCTATGAAACAGATTGCAGAAACTCACAGGTAAGCTATTCAACTGATTATTAGATAAATAAAGGTACTCAATATTTTGAAGATTGCCGAAACTCTCAGGTAAGCTATTCAACTGATTATTAGATAAAAAAAGGCCCCGAAGATTTTGAAGATTGTCGAAACTCTCTGGTAAGCTATTCAACTGATTATTAGATAAATAAAGGACCGAAAGATTTTGAAGATTGCCGAAACTCTCTGGTAAGCTATTCAACTGATTATTAGATAAATAAAGGACCGAAAGATTTTGAAGATTGCCGAAACTCTCTGGTAAGCTGATCAACGGATTATCTTCTAAATAAAAACTCGAAAGATTTTGCAGATTTCCGAAACTCTCTGGTAAGCTGATCAACTGATTATCTTCTAAATAAAGACTCGAAAGATTTTGCAGATTTCCGAAACTCTCTGGTAAGCTGATCAACTGATTATCTTCTAAATAAAGACTCGAAAGATTTTGTAGATTTCCGAAACTTTCTGGTAAGCTGATCAACTGATTATTATTAGATAAATCAAGTTCCGAAAGATTTTGAAGATTGCCGAAACTCTCTGGTAAGCTGTTCAACTGATTATTAGATAAATCAAGTTCCGAAAGATTTTGAAGATTGCCGAAACTCTCTGGTAAGCTATGAAACAGATTACTAGATAATTCAAGGAACAAAAGATTTTGAAGATTGCCAAAATTCTCTGGTAAGCTATGAAACAGATTACTAGATAATTCAAGGAACAAAAGATTTTGAAGATTGCCGAAACTCTCAGGTAAGCTGTTCAACTGATTATTAGATAAATCAAGTTCCGAAAGATTTTGAAGATTGCCAAAATTCTCTGGTAAGCTATTAAACTGATTATCAGATAAATAAAGTTCCGAAAGATTTTGAAGATTGCCGAAACTCTCTGGTAAGCTATTCAACTGATTAGAATCTAAACAAAGGAGCGAAAGATTTTGAAGATTGCCAAAATTATCTGGTAAGCAATTCAACAGATTACCAGATAATGCAAGGACCGAAAGATTTTGATGATTGCCGAAACTTTCTGGTAAAGAATTAAATTTACAATATTCTATTTCAAGAATTGAAAGATATTGAAGATTTCCGAAACTCTCTGGTATATAATTTTGAAAATAACAAATATCCCCACTATACATCCAATAACTCGATATCTCAACAACATGGCATTCAGTGCAATGTATTCCATACCATGTACATATATCACTTATCTTGCCATTATCAATATAATAGTACTCAATAAATTCACTATAATGTAAATCGATCAAAGCCTGTCTCTCTTCATCAGGTACACAAGCCGAACAACTTGAATAAATGAAAAAAATGATATGTAAAAAAACGAAAATTATTAAAGTTATTATTTTTGTCAATTTGTTCTTGTCATTATTGAATAAGTTCATAAATAATTTCTCCAAATTTATAGTTTAAGGGAATAAATAACAAAGACGTAATGATTAAGAAGTATTTATTTATAAATAATGACAATAAATATGTCAATTTAAAAGACGATTATTATTATTTATATGAATTTTTGATTAGTATTTCAGGCAACTTTTAATTTCAGTCCTTGATCATCGTTTCGGTCAGCACTAATATATTGAATTTTATTAATGGGCGTATCCAACCTTAACATTCTATGAGTTTTGAGACTTTAGAGACGTATTATGCAACGTCTCTAAATTTACCAACAAAAATAAAATTTCATAGTCAACACCATAATAAAAAATATCAATATCAATTTATTATCACCCAATTATAAAGGTCTCGTAAAAAGTCAAAAAATGATATTTTTATCTGTGTAACTATCTGAAATTGTTAATACCGATTATGCAAAATTGATTTTTAATCTGCCATCAATAATAAATAAAATTTTATGACTTTCAATTCAAAAAAAGAATATTTTATGCTTTTTTTCTATCTATAATTTTTTATTAATAATAATTTAAATATTTTAATGATTTTTTTATATTTGAAATCAAAAAATTACCATTTCATATAATAAACTTACATTAATAGGTTATACACATTTTCAACAAATTTAACAAAAAGGAGGTGATTAATAAAATGAAAGCAAAAAATTACTTTTTAACGTTTTTTATAATAATAATGATATTATTTTCTCAACAAGTATTAGCAGATTTCAATAGATGGGGTGAATTTAAATGGGGTGAAAAATATGGTTTCAGTCCTGAATTGAAGGATATTGTCGTTTATTTAAAAAATTTATCACAAGTAAATGACAAGATATCTGAAGAAAACCTGGAAGATTATATAAATTATGCAGTAATTGATGGAAAAAAAATATCATTAAAAGATGCGATTTATATATTTAAAGAAATTGCTAAAGACAAAAATAAGTAAATATAATCGCGTTTTATTTTAAATAATTGTTATTAAAAAAATAAATAAAAAAGGAGAAAAAAATTATGTTTAAATTTAAATCTTTTAATTTTTTATATTTTGTAATGTTTTTATCAGTATTAATAAATTGTCAAAATCTTTATGCAAGAATTCCTCATGAGTTTAAAAATGGTGAAGTATCAGATGCAGAACAGATAAATAATAATTTTAATTACCTGGATCAATTGCTTCCTGTAGGAACAATTTTACCATGGCATAAAAATTTTGGTGGTATGAATATTGAGCTTTCAGATTCATTTGTACCTTGTAATGGACAATTAATCGAAGATTCAGAAAGTCCTTTGTATGGAAATGAACTACCGGATTTAAATGGAATGGGACTTTTTTTAAGAGGTAGTAAAGAATCAGGTATAATTCAAATGGATGAATTAAAGTCTCATAATCACAGTGCAAAATCTAGTAATGCAGGAAGTCATTCACACTCGGCAAGCACATCATATGCAGGTACTCATTCTCATTCTGGAAATACAAGTCAAAATGGTTCACACACACATACTGGAACTGCAAATAATAGTGGAAAACATGGACATAATTCTGAAGTCGGCAATAGTGAAACAATGGCTGGAAGAGGAGGGGGATACAAACTTGTGACTGAAACAGGTACTTGTACGTCTGGAAATGTTTCTGTTGGACATAAATGTGATGGTCCTTTTATTGATAAGAACGATGCTAATTATACACTTAGCTGGCATAGACATAATATCCCACTTGATGGCGATCATACTCATAGATTATCAATTAATTCTAATGGATTGCACGCCCATAGTTTTGAAACAAGCACTGGAGGAAATCATAATCATGAAGTTAGCATTGATGAGTCAGGATTACATATGCATACAATTACTGTCAATAAAAGTGGAGGAGAAGAAACTCGTCCAAAAAATATGTCAATTGTTTGGGTTATGAGAATAAAATAATATTTGTAAAATAATTCTGTCCCTCATATGATTTATATAAGAGGGACAGAATATATATATTTTTTTTTTATTTACAGATTATATCATAAACAAATATATTTTTGGTATAGCTTTTTCACTCCCAAAGATTTGGAACTCTGAATCTCAAATCAACATCATTGTGGTTTTAGCCCCAAGGTAAAAAAAATGTTATGACCCCGAAATTATTTCGGAGAAAGTCAATTTCGCAACTATAGATAATCCTTTAAATTTATTATAATTATTTTTTTTATAGACTATTAATAATAATTGTTGTATAAAATATAATTTATTTTTTTAAATTAGATAATTAATATTTTTTAGCAAAGTTAATTTGTTAAACATAATATTGATAGTTTCGTAAAAAATAAGATTTGATGAGATTCGTTATTAATAATTTCAAATTTAAAAAAAAATATTAAGATGATTTTAGATTATTTCAATTTTATCAATATTGATGGTTTAGAAAAAAGTCAAAAATTGAATATAATATTATTTTTAAGAACTAGGAATTATTAATACTTAAGTTTATAAAATCGATTTTTTACGAAATCATCAATATTGCTTTGTAAAAAAAATATCTTATAATTTGGAGGCTTTCATGAAATTCGGGAATAATCATCTAAATCTTTTTTATATTATATCATACTTATCTTTCATAATAATTTATCCTTTAAACATAGATGCAAAAGATTCTACAATAAATAATAATGAAATATCATTAGAAGAACGAGTTAAATCTATTGAGGATCGTTTAACAAAGATTGACCTTCGTTCCCTTAAAGACAAAATATCTCTTGGTATAGAGTTAAAAATGTGTTTTGAATATGTGAACTATAAAAATGCAGCTATTATTCCTGATAGTATCGCCTATTTCTCAAATAATTATCCTTCAACAAATAATTCTTTTACTATTGATTTAAATAGTTTAGGGCAATATAAATTTTCAAAAATTAATGATGCACAAAACAATTCTGACAACATTATTTTAACAAAAATGTCATCAGAAAATACACAATCTATGTTAAATAATCCTAAATTATTTTGGGAAAATATGTGGAGTGAAATTGCACCAAATGAAGATTTTCCAGAAAATAAAGACTCTGAATCAGAAACAGTAGCATATTTAATAAAGGATAAGCAAAAAGAGATGTTATTTAATTATATGATAAACACATCACAAATAGACCATCCAATAGGTTTTAAAGGCGCAACGTTTAATGATATCCAGAATCTGATAAAATATATGAAGGAAAATGGAATTGCTCCTCCTATTGAAGAATGTGATATTCAAAATGACTTTTCAATAAATAATATAATAAGTTTGTATATGGAATCAGAAGTTATAAAAGATAATCTTTCTTTTTATGGAAAATTAACTGGTTATAAAGGCTATAGAGATATAGATGATTCTGTTTCAAATGATGTTTTTTATAATGGTAATACCTATGGCAATATTTCTTATCTTTCAAATTCTTATAATCTAATTTTTGAAAAAGCTTATATACAATATTCAAAATTACTTAAAAATAATGATAAAATATATTTTTCTTTAGGAAGAAGCCCTGATATTAATATAAAATCTTCAATTATTAATAAAAATGGAGAATTTGAGTTTGAACCTTTTTTAGATTATGGTGAATTTCTAATAGGAAAAAAAGAAATTATTGACAAAGTACCATTATCTCCAATTCTAAATTGGAATTTTGATGGCTTTTCTTTTGAATTTTTTAAAAAATTTAAAAAACTAAGTAGATCTGCTTATAACTTAAAATTATTTTGTGGTATTGGGTATGATACATTATGGGATAACAGTTCTTCAGTAAATGTTAAACCATTAATAAACAATATCCCATTAATAGGTGTGGCTAATAGTTGCTATCTTGATAATCACTTACTTTCTTTAACTTATTATCATGTTTCAAAAATAAATGATGGTTTTAAAGGCTTTACTAAAGTTCCTTTTTTTCCAATATACAAAGAAGAGACTAATAATTATGATTTTATATGGACTAATAAACCACAAACAATAAATAGAATAGAATCATTAACTGATTTGGGAAACATGGATTCTCTTTCCCTATTTTACAAATATAAGTATTTCTTTATTTCTGGCTCTATGAGTATGTTCAAACCAAAGAATATATCAAAAATTCCATTTTATGAAATATTAGGTCAAAGTTTATTATGTTCTGAATCAAAGTTAGAAAATAAAAAAGGTTATAATATATATTTGGGAGGAATTTTTCCTTTTTCAAATTGTGCAATTGGATTTGAGTATAATTATGGTGATAAGAATTGGTTCACCTTATCGCAAGCTAATGATTCTATAGTTGGCAATAAACTTGCAACTAGAGGTTCTGTATTTGAAACTTATTTTATTACTTTATTATCAAATATTTCAATTAAACTTGGATTTGAATATTTTGATTATAATTATACAGGAAGTGGGAATCCTATTGGTAAACCTGTTGAAATTTCTAAAGCTACAATTTTTGATACATATAATGCCGCTTTTGATAATCTTTATCGTATTAATTTATCTTTAATGATGAAATGGTGATAATATATTATAGGATAATGCCTTTTTTTATTATAATTCAATTTTGTGTTTTTTAGGTTCAAAATATAACCATACTAAAAAATTATTATTGATTGATTATTATTAAAAAAATACCAAAAAACAAATTTGAATTATTAATTATTAATTAATTAAAAAAAGTCAAATTCTTAAATTTTATTTATTCGAGGTTATTATATGTTTGATATACAAAATCATAATTCTAAATATTTATTATTATCAATTATCTTTTTTTTATTTATAATTTTCCTTTTCTCATGTTCAGGCTTAGAAACAAAGGATAAAATAAAAATACAAAATATTGAAAAACTGAAAAGAATTGAAAAAGATACTGAGCATATTGTAAAAAAAGGTGAAACACTTTCAAAAATAGCTATTCAGCACTATGGAGCTGTTAATGTTGGTGAATATATTATAATTGCAGATCGTAATAACATCCTGTGGCCTTATATAATAAACGAAGGTCAAAAAATTATTATCCCGCCATTGAAAAAAAAAATTTTTAATCAATCAAAAGTAACTAAAAATTCTATTGAAAACGAAGAATTAAACAATACATACAACTACTCTAAATACGAATATGCTAAGAAATTGTTTAAAGATGGTAAGTATAAAGAAGCAAAGAATCAATTTGAAAATGCTTTAAGGTCTGATGAATCATGTACAGATTGTCGTGAATATAAAAAAAAATGTGATAAAGCAGCAGAAATTATTGAACTTATAGAAGCTAAATTAGATGAATTTGAACCAGATTATAATGACATTATTTATCATTATAATCAATTATTAGCTATTAATGATTTTGACCCAAAAGGTAAAAATGGACTTTATAATATATATTTTGAAGAAGCAGTTAATCAATTTTTGCTAGGAAAATATGATAAAGCCCAAAAAAAATTTGAAACCTCATCAAATTATAATAAAACTCCTGATGTCGAGATTTATGTAGAAAAATGTAAAGATGCAAAAGATAATAAAGAAAATGCTGTCAAAAAATTTAAAAACGAACAATATTTAGATGCAATAAATAAATTTAAATATGTATTGACTATTAATCCTGATGACAAAGATGTTAAACAATATTTAAGTAAAGCATATTATTATTATGGTCTTAAATTCTATAATAAAGGTGATTATCAAAAGGCTGAATCTAATTTTAAAAGTGCAGCAAGTATTATTCCATCTAATGAATACAAGAAAATGGAAGAAAAGGCTAAAAATGCTGCTGATGCTTTTGATCTTGGAGATGAAGCCTTAAAAATTAAGAATTATACTAAAGCGAAATTAGAATTTAAAAAAATCATTAAGTTAAATCCCTTAGATGAAGAGGTACATTTAAAACTAATTAGAACGTATTTCGAAAATGGTTTATTTCTTTTCAATAAAGGAATTTCTATTATTGATTCTAACAATAAAAATTATAATAATCATGAGTTAACTTTTTCAAATATTAGTAATAAATTTATAAATTTTATTGACATTACAAAATATTGGAAAAACAATCAGGACCAGGGGATAATTAATAATTACAAATATGCAATAAATGAATTTGAATTTGTTATTAATTATGAATACAAATTTAATAAAGAAGATTATTACAAAAATTATGAAGATGAATGCAAAAAATATATTGATAATTCAATAAAAGCTAAAGAAGCATTTGAAAAAGGGATGAATCTATTTAATGACAAAGTTTATATAGATGCAATTTCTCAATTCAAATGTATTTTAGATATAAATAATAATGATGAATTTGTAAAAAACCTCCTTAATGAATCATATTATTGCTTAGGATTTTCCTTATTTAAGCAAGAAGATTATCTTAATGCAATTGAATATTTTCAAAAAGTGCAACCATCCCATAGTAAATATTCACAATCTCAATTGTTTTTTGTAAAATCAAAAAAAGCAGAAAAGAAAACAAATAATGCTTTTAAGTTAAGTGAAAAAAATTATAAAGAATCTATTCCATTTTTTGAAGAAGTTTTATTAATTAATACATATGCTGGAAGAATTAAACAAAAACTAAATGAATTAAATTTTAAATGGGGGAAAGAACTTTTTGACAAAGGATTATACAATGATGCTGAAAAAAAATTTAATATAGCTAATAAATATACAAACAATAATCAGAAAAAATGTTTACAAGAAATTAATAAATGCCAAAAATTAAGTACATTGAAAAATCAATCTATGAAATTCTTTGATGAGGCAAATTATGAAAAAAGTATTGAGTTGTCTAATAACATATTAGAATTAAACGATAATGATTCAAATGCAAGAAAAATTCTTTTTGATTCATATTTTAATATTGGTAATACACTATTTAATAAAGGCGAATATACAAAAGCCAAAAAAATATTCATATATTCAAATACTCATTTTGAATGTCATGAATGTTCCAATATAATATCAAATTGTGATAACGCTATAAATGCTTTGTCACAAGGTGAAAAATATATGAACATAAATGAATTTGATAAAGCTGTCGAACAATTTAAGATTATAAAAGAAAAATTAAACAAAAATGACCCAAATATCAATCAATATTTATGTAAAGCATGTTATAATCAAGGCTTAATTTTTTTTAATATGGGTCAATACGAAAAAGCAATAGAATCATTTTCTTCAGGTGAAAGTTATAAATATTCATGCCAAAAATGTACTCAATATATAAAAATGTGTAAGGAAGCAATAAGAGTCATTAATATTGCCGAGGACTCATTAAATGATTTAAAAAATTTTCAAAGAGCTATTTCAAATTATCAAAAAGTTTATAAAATTAATCCTAAAGATGAAAAAATAAAATCATCAATAATAGAATCATTTTTTCAATATGGAATGTATTTTTATAACAAAGGGGATTATGGCGAAGCACAATCAAAATTTATTGAAGCACTTGGATATGATAGCTTAAAATGTCCAAAATGTTACGATCAATTAAATAAATGCAAAGAATTAATTAATGGAATTAATGACGCTATAGAATTTTATAATAATAAGAAATATATAGAGGCAGTAAATATATTAAAAAAAAGTATTGATATAAATCCTAATGACCCGAAAATACAAAATTATCTTTATAATTCATACTTTGATCTGGGTAAATTATATTTTTCTGAAGGACAATATGATAAATCTTCTCAAAATTTTAAAAGTGCAATTAATTATAATAACAAAAATTATCGCTGTGATAAATATATTCGTTTATGTGAAAAAGCTGATGCAATTATTAAGACAGGATTAAAATATTTTAATCAATTAAACTATTTGGAATCAATTGATGAATTTAACAAAATATTTCAATATAATAAAAGTGACAAGAAAGCAGTTGAGTTTATCTACAAATCTTATATTGAATTAGGAAAGAATTTATATAAATCTGGGAATTATGAAAAATCAAAAGAGTACTCAAATTCAGCATTAGAAAATAATAAATCACGTCATTCAATAACTGATTTTAAACAATACCGCATACAACTAAAAGAATTGATTTCAAATTGTGAAATGGCTAATTCTCAATTAATTCATGGTATTGAATTGTTCAATAAAGAAGAATATCACAATTCCATATCTGTATTAAAAAGTATTATTAATAGAGATGATAAAAAAGCTCTTAATTATATAGAAAAAGCAAGTTCAAAACTCTTTCATAATTCAATACAAAAGGGAAAGGAATTTTTTCAGCAAGGAAATTATTTAAAATGTAAAGATAAATATGAAGAAGCCTTATATTATCAACGTGACTGTAAGATATGTAGTGGTGATTGGGCTTTATCAGGAATAAAAAAATGTAAAGAGGTTAATGATTTACTTGATAAAGCATTTGATTATCAAAAAATGAAAAAATATGATCAAGCTAAAATTTTTTTTCAAAAAGTATATGATTATAATTCTAACGATACAAAAGCAAATGAAGGTATTGGAGCTACAACTGAAAAAATGAATGAAATATTTTATAAAACTGCAACCCAATTTTACAATGAAGCTAATTACAAAAATGCTCAAAAAAAATTTTCAGAAATAACAGAAACTTATCCTCAATTTTCAAAAGTAAAAACCTACATTAATAAAAGTAACAAAGCAATTAAATTATATAATGAAGGATATGATTTTTTTAAACAATACAAATATTTAAAAGCAATTGAAAAATTTAAAACAATTATTAAATCTTTAAACAAAGAGGATCAAAATGCAAAAAAATATATTCATATGGCTTATTTTAAAATTGCGGATAAATCATTAAGTCAAGGCGACTATAAAAATGCAATGAATAATATAAAACAAGCATTATCTTATGCTCCTAATAGCAAAAAGTATCAAAAAATTTTTGATATATGCAAAAAATCTATTAAGATTAAAAAAAGTAATTCAAGTGATAAATGGTCTCAAATTATTAATTTAAATTCAAAAGACAGTGAAGCTTTCTATAAAAGAGGAATAAAATTTTTTAAGCAGGGAAAATATAAAGAAGCAGAAAAAGATTTTTTATATGCTGACAATTATCAATCAGATACTCAACAATATATAGAAAAATCTAAAAAAGCTTATTCTTTATTGAATGATTCACTTGCTTACTATTATAATGAAAAATACATATTAGCCATTAATGGATTTCAAGAAATAATAGAAATAAATAGATTTGATAATAAAGCTAAGCTATACTTAAATAAATCAAAGGGTTTTCTAACTTTTAATAATATGAATTATACAAAAGCAAAAAAAGAATTTATTAATGCAAATAATAATAATAATTGTTCAGAATGTCAGGAATATATTGATAAATGCGATAATATCATAGAATTAATGAATGCTGGTATTAAAAAATTCAATCAAAAGGATTATAAAAATTCAATCAAAAAATTTGAAGAGGTTTTGAAAATAAATCCAGAGGATAAATTAGCAATAGGTTATATTCACAGGGCAGAAGGTCATCAACTGTTTATAAATGGTGGCTATTTAAATGCAAAAATAAAATTTGAATCAGCTATTAGTAATAACGAATGCGATAATTGTTTACAACAGATAAATATTTGCGATTTATTACATAAAACAATGAATAAAGGAAGGGAATATTATGATATTCCAAAATATAAAAAAGCAATTAAATCTTTTGAAGAGGTTTTAAAAAATAATAATAATGATAAAGAAGCAAAAAAATACATAAGACTATCATGGATGAATTTTGGAAATGAATTATTTAATGAGAAAAAATGGAATGAAGCAATTGAGGCTTATAATAATTATCTTAAGCTTGATCCAAAAAACAAACAAATTTTGAAAAATATTTGTGTGTCACATTTATTATTTGCATCATTTCTATATAAAAATGGTGATCATGATAATTTTTTTAGTCATATTAAAGAATATAAAAAAAGAAAAAAATGCGATGAATGCCCAAATTATGAAATCATTTTGAATGAAAATTTATCTAAACTTTATTATGATTCAATTGACCTTTATAAAGATAAAAAGCAAAAAGGAAAACTATCTGAAGCTTTAAAAGGTTTTGCATGGATATATGCCCTTGATCACAAATATAAAAATGTAGGACAGTTTATTGATAAAATTAATGCTTGTTTAGAAGGTTTAGATAAAATAAAAAAAAATGATCCAGAAATTAAGAAAAATATAAATTTAATTAAAATTATTAAAGGAAAAAAACATCCATAAAAAAAATGAAGTTGATAAAAATAATTGATTAATTTTTATTTTGAATTTCTTATTATTTAGGATTGCAGCATGGAAAAAAAGCAAATATTAAAACAAAAATATATTTCAATAAAAAATAATTTAATAAATTTTGTAAATAAAAATTCAAAAATTTTATGGTGTATAGTAATTTATATTATTTGTTTTTGCTTGATATCTGTATTTTTTTATAATAAAAAATTTCAACTTTATCAAATGTATAATAAAAAAGCTTCGGAACTGGCAAATGAATCTTCAGAATATATTTATTCCCCAAATTATAGCCCAGAATTTCTTGATCTAATTAATAAACCAATATATAAAAATATTAAAGGTTTAAAACATATAATTATTACAAATATAAAAAATAAAGTTTTAGCACATAATAATCATAACTATTTAGATTCTGAACTTAATCCTGAACATATTGAAAATAAAGATATTCTTGATTTTCCTGAAGAAATAAAAATGGATGGTGAAGTTGTTGGCATTGTTCATATAGTAATTTTAAAAAGTTATATAGATGATTATTTCATGGCTGAAACAATATTTTTATTAATAATTATATTATCTGGAGTGACAATATTTATTTTTTGGTTTGGTTATATTTTATTTATTATACAAGAATACATAAATATTTTTTTTATGAGGCATGTTTATTTACCATTAGAGAAAATTAATAATGGAGGTTTAGCATATATTTTATTTGGAAAGTATATAATTAATGATGATTTTAAAAACGCAAAAGATATAATTTTAAAAATACAAAAAGATCAAATAAGTAATAATTTGCCGAGAATAAACAAGTATTTAATAACTAAGATATCGCAAGATGTGAAAAGTGAAATAGAAGCATTAACATCTCTTGAACATCCTAATATTGTAAATTTTTATGACTTTAATCCATTTTTTAGATGGATTGCTATAGAATATGTTCATGGTAAAAATTTAAGTGAGATAAATTTTCAAACCAGTATTGATATTGCTGTTTATATTATAATGGAAATTTGTAAGGCTTTAAAACATGCTCATAATAAAAAACTTATTCATAATGACATTAAGCCTGAAAATGTATTAATTTCATATTTAGGCCATGTTAAATTAACTGATTTTAACATATCAAATTTTAAACGAGCTGATTATTTTGATAACATAATAGGAGTATCTATTGATTATGCTTCACCAGAGCGTATACTTAATTTTAGAAATTCAATTAAAATTGATGAAAGAAGTGATATTTATTCTTTAGGAATAGTCTTATATGAAATGCTTTCCAAAAAAAAATTACATAATTTTAAATCACTTAAACAAGCACGGCTTGATATACCTACTGAATATATTGAGCCTATAATTAATATTAGATCGGATATTTGTTCTGATTTAAATGATATAGTAATGAAATGTATTGAAATAGATAAACATAAGAGATATCAAAATATTATAGAGCTTGAAAAGGATTTGCAGTCATTGATTGATAAAAATGTTTTAAATCAATGTGTTAAAAAAAATATGAAACAATTTATGGAAACAAAGTTCCAAAACAGGAATATGCCATACCATAATAATTACCCTTCAGAAGAAGTTATTTCTATTCTAAACAATTTATTATCATTTTTTCCATATATAATTTTTAAAAAATTAGCAAAAAAAGCAAAAAAAAGAATAACAATTTAAATCAATATTTATCTTTTATCAGTAAAAAAAAATTTTTTATAATTAATTATGTATTTTTTCTAATAAAAATATAAACTTTTATATTTTTCTTGATGTTAAATTTAAAAAAATGTATAATGTAGATTAATTTTGAAGATTATTTATATAAAATGATTTATTATATAAATATTTAAATATCTAAGGATATAAAATGGCTAAATCTGATAGTAATATAAAAATAGGATCTAGATTTAAAGAAATACGAGAAGATAATAAGCTTACTCAAAAAGAAATGGCAAGACATTTGGATATTAGTGAACCTACTTATGCAAGATATGAAAGAGGAGTTGCTGAACCTACTTATACCACTATTGTTACTACATGTAATAATTTTAATGTTAATGCGAATTGGTTTATTCATGGAAATGGACCAAAGCGTGTAGAAGATGCTATGAAATCGTTAGATAATGATATACATATAGACGATGTTTTTATGAATGCTATAAAAGAAGAATTAAAAAAAATTGGAGAAGAAGAGAAAATTCAATTACCAGAAGAAAAACAAGTATCTCTTATGTGTATTTTGTATGAATATTTTACTGAAAAAAAATCTGGTATAGATTCAAAGGTTGTTAAGCGTTATATAAAAATATTTGCTTAATTTGTTAATGAATCAGATACTCTAGTTTAAGCGAGTGATCAAGAAAAACCCTTCGCCTTGAATTATAATAGAAAAAAAAGAATTCTTTTTTGAAAGTATAATGATTTAGTCATAAAGATTTTGGCAGGAGTATATATACTTTGAAAAATGATTTTGATATGGAAACGCTGACCAATTCATTATGACTAAATCTTTAGAATTATGTTATTCATTTCTCTTTTTTTTTACAAATATATTAGCTTGTTCTTGAAGCCAATCTTTATAACTTTGATTATCAGAGATAAGATTCAGTTGTTTGATATTATTACTATTGTTTTCATTTTTTTTAGGGGGCTTATTATCAGTTATTTTATTATTTTCAATTTTTCGTGATTCTAACCATTTACTAACCTCCTTTTTATAACATGTCGATGGTACCAGACTCAAATACTTTGAAAAGCAATATGATGCTTTTTTTGGATTATAAAGACTCCCTTCTCTTGAATATATTTTTCCGAGATAGTAAAAGGATTTGCTGTAATAATTTTTCTTATCTAAATTATTAGATTGATTAAAATAGCTGCAACTTTTTTTTAACAACCCTTTTTGATAATGGATAACACCAAGTTTATAAAATATTTCTTTGTCTTTGTTCTTTTCTTTTAAAGATAAAATAAAATGATTTTTAGCTTTGTTTAATTGTCCTCTTCGGTAATATTTATTTGCTAGTTTTTTATGATTTAACTTAAAAGAATGTTTTTTAATAATATTATTTTTATCTTCTACGAATTGGTTATTATTAAAAGCTATCAAATCATTGATTGTTTTAATATCACTGTTTGTCAATGATTTATTAGATTGATATATAGAAAGCCAGTTACAAATTTGTTTTTTATGTATAGATTTTGGCTCAAGAGCTAAAAATTTTTTGAAAAAAATTGAAGCTTTATCAATATCAAAATTGTCATCTTCATTTGAAGAGTATATTGCAGCTAAATTATAATATGCTTTAGCATGGTTCTTGTTATGTAACAGTGTTTTATAAAAACACTGAATACTATTATTAAAATTTCCTAATTTGTAATATATTATGCCGAGCTTATAATTAGCTTCGAAATTATCTGGATTTTTATTAAGTAATTCCATAATTGTTTTCTTAGCTTTTTGGTAATCCCCTTTTTTCATGCAAAGTTCAGCAAGTTTAATCATGTTATTAATATCATATTTATGAAATTCTTTTTTTGCATCATTTTTTTCGATATTTGTTTGTATTGATTCACATGAAGATATCACCAAAAAAAGTAATGCTAATAATGCTAGATTTTTCATTATAAAAGTCTCCTTTATAATTTTTTATTATTAAAAATATTATCTTTTTCTAAACCAAAAATTTCTATATCATTATAAAATGTTGGTTTATAACCTGTTGGTTCAAGCGAACCAATTATTCTTCCATTAGAATCTCGACCTTTAAATTGGAATCTAAAAATATCTTTAATTTTGTATTCACCATTTTGAGTTAATGGAAGAACTTCTGAGATTTGAGTAATTTTTCTTGTTCCATCATTAAATTTTGAAGCATGAATAATAATATTTATAGTTGAAACAATCTGTGATCTCAGTGCTTTAAGAGATAATCCTACATCAGAAAACAGTGATAAAGTCTCAAGACGAGAAAGTGTATCTATTGAAGAATTAGAATGAATAGTTCCAAAACCGCAGTGACCAGTGTTTAAAGCCTGTAATAAATCTAAAGCCTCACCTTTTCTAACTTCACCAATTATTATAAAATCAGGTCTAAGCCTTAAAGAGCAAGCTAAAAGGGTTCTGATTGTCACCAATCCTTTTCCTCTTCGATCTTCTTGTTGAGCTTCTAAAAATACTGTATTAGGGTTTTGAATTTGTAGTTCACTAGAATCTTCAATAACAACAATACGTTCACTATCATTAATAAATTTTGAAATTATATTAAGAATAGTTGTTTTTCCGCTTGAGGTACCACCTGAAACTATAGTGTTCTTATGCATTTGTATACATGTTTTTATAAAGTCAATTGCATCTTGTGTTATAGAATTGTTTTCAACAAGTTTTTCAACACTAATTAATTTTTTTGAAAATTTTCGAATTGAAATAGTAATTCCTTTTTTTGAACATGGTGGTAAGATTATTTGAATTCTGTCACCATTAGGAAGGCGGGCAGCTAAATATGGTTTTTCTTTGTTTATTCGACGATTTGTAAATTGAGAGATACTATTTACCATACTCATCAGGCAAGTTTCAGATTCAAATTTTGCATCTGTCTTAATAAGTTTCCCTTGTTTTTCAATAAAAATTTGATCAGGAGAATTAATCATTATCTCTGTAATTGTTGAATCATTCATGTATTTATTAATTGGTTGTGTAAAGTTTTTTATTATATGATCAAACATTTGTGATTTTTTGTTCATATCTTTTTCTTCCTTTCTTTATTTTTTATTGTTAAGTACAATATTATAGCATTTCTTATTGTCTGAACTTGCTTTCATAGCTTTTAAACATAAATTACGCGCATCAATTGCATCTCCTGATTTATAGCTTTGAATTGACATATAATCTAAACGATCACTCATAAATTTACTAATATGTATTATAAGATGACTTTTCATCTCCTTTACTATGTCTTTATCCTTTTCAATACAATTAGACCACTTCAAAAAAGAATTTGAGTAATCTTCTTTTTTATACGCTTTAAGGCCTGCGTCATAAGAATCCATTATAGACAAAATATTTTCATTTAAATTTATAGCTTTGGCTTTATATTTAATATCAAGTAAATCACTTTCCATCTCAATTAATGAGCTTAACTCTTTTAATGCTTTTTCGTAATCACCTTGAATATATGATGTTATTGACTCTTTAATAGCATCTGATGCATTTTTATCAATTGACTTTTTATTATCATATATGGTTTGAATTTTTTTTATGGCTTTTGAATAATATACGCTATTTTCATTAATTTGATTAAGAATAGCTAATGCACTCTTGAATTTTTTTTCCTTATTAATAAGATCAAGAGCTTCATTATATAACATCAACATTTGTTTTTCTTCTTTAACATTTTGTATTTTATTAATTATTTGGGAATTATTAGGCTTAATTTCTAAGGCTTTATTCAAATTCATAAGAGCTTTATCCCACAGTTGGCTGTTAATAAAAGTATTTGATATTATAATGTATGACTTTAACCGCTTCGCCTGACTTTGAGCTATATAAAAAGAATTTACTTCTGAATAACTAAATATTAAAATGAATATTAAAGTTACTAACAGTGGTAAAAGTTTTAAGTTTTTTAAAACTAAATTATTATTTAATATATTATTAAATTTTTTAATTTTAATAATTATTTTATTATATGCTGATTTACATAATAATGTTAGGTAATTAATAAAATTTTGATAATCAAGTGACTGGTTCGTATTTTCATTTTCATTTTTATCACCCTGGCTGAAAATATTTTCATTGATAACAAAATTTCCTTGTTTAATTTTTTCAAGATCATTAAAAATATTTTCTTTATTATTATAAAGCATAGTTTCTGCTGGTTTTACAGAACTTTTTTTATTTTCCAAAATACACCTCCTTTTAAAAAATAATTTATCACCAATTTTATAATTGTTTTTTAAACTTCCAGTTGGAAGCTCAATGACACCATAACTAAATAATGTCCCAAAACATATTGTATTAGGTGCTAATTCATTAACAATTTTTGTTATTATAAAATTTTTGTCTATAAATATAACATCAATAGAATATTTCATAAAAAACATGTGAATAGATCGACAATATGGGATATAAAGTGCTTCTCCTAGTTTTAGTTTCGGTTTTCCAATCAAGCCTTGAGTTTTTTGGACAAAAGATTTCGCAATTATGGCATTGTTAGCAAGACATGCATTATTTCTACTATTAATTATTTTCATTTAATTCCACTCCACCATAAATCTAAGATAAATGGGTACAAAAATAATTAATATAACTGTAGGTATGATAAAAAATATAATTGGAAAAATCATTTTTACAGGTGCTTTTTGTGCCAATTCTTCTGCCTTTTTAAATCTCTCGTCTCTTCTGATTTCAGATTGACATTCTAAAACTTCACTAATATCATTGCCTTGTTCTTCTACCTGAATAAGAGCAGAAATAAATGCTTTTACCTCATACATGTCACAACGATAGTTTAGTTTCTCAAAAGCCTGTCTTCGAATAGGACTTGTGTTTAAATCAATAAGTAATAATTCAAATTCATCTCGTAGAGGTCCTGTACCATTTTTTACAACTTGTTTTATTGCATCAAAAAAACTAAGCCCTGCTTTTATTGATAAATTCAAATGATCAATATAAAATGATAATGAATTAAAAATTAGATGTTTTCTTTTGCTAATTATTTCTTTTAACCATAGATCAGGTAAGAAAAATAACAGTACAGTAAAAAATGAAACTAACCATATACTTAAGTTTTGAAAATTATAAATTATAAATATTCCAAAACCAAAACCTAGTGCTGATGATATTTCTTTTACTGAATAAAATTCTACTGGTATTAGTTTGTAAGGATTTCCAGAAATAATAAGCTTTTTTTTATATTTTTTATTACAATGATCTTCCCAAAATTTTTTATTAACAGAAGCTAGAATAAGGATAATAGGTTTAAATAATTTAAAAATTATTTGATTTTTTTTGCCATGTCGCTGGTAAATGTCTTTTGTTTCCTTTAATTGATTTATTAAACGAAATATTAATAAAACTGAACATATTACACATAAAATTGTTGATATTGTTATAATTAGCATATTTATACCTCAATATTCATAATTTTTCTTATAAATAAAAAACCTGTTATCTGCATAATAACTATTGCACATAAAGTTATATTACCTTTATCTGTTGAAAAAAAATAATTTATAGTCTCCGGGTCAACAAAATACATTATTAAAGCAAAAACAAAAGGAACAAGAGATATCACTAATCCTTGAAATCGAACTTGAGCAGTAAGCATTTTAATTTTTCTCTCAATTTTAGATCTTTCTCTGATTAGTGAAGCAACAGAGACAAAGATTGCTTTTAAGCTCAATCCTAATTCTAATACTGTATTAATAGATGAAACAAGTAGTTTTACATCGTCTAACTTAATCCTATTATTTAAATTTAATAACGCCTGTTGTATTGGAATGTTAATTTTATGTTCTGATAAAACTAAAGCAAACTCTTGATTGATTGGCGCAGAAGCATCATTTGCGACAATATATAAAACCTGTTCAAAATTTGCTCCTGATTTTAAAGCATTTGACATCATATCAAGTGCGTCTGGAAAGAGAAATTCAAACTTATCTTGCCTTTTTTTATGCAAATAAATTATTAAAATTTTAGGAATAAAAAAACCAATAAAGGGGATACTTACTACATATATAATGTTATTAAAAAAATATGATAATGTAAAACCAATTAGAAAAAAAATTGATAAACAAATCATTTGAACCTTAAATATTGTTTCAGGTTCCATAAATATGAACAATTCATTTAAAGAATACGAGTAGTCGCCCATCAGTTTGTAATAATTCTCTTTTCCTATATTAATGATATGTTTTGTAAAAATTACTGATAAGGTGATTACAATAAAAGTTAATATTTTTATAAATAATAATGATGAAAAATAATCCATACTAATTCCCTCCAAAAATAATTAAATAAATTATGTATATAAATTATCAAATATAAATCCTATTAAATCATAATTTATCAATAAAGTCAATATATGATTTATTTAAATTAATATTTATTGACATAAGATTAAAATTATAGTAATATTCATTTTAGCTTTAAATATTCATTTTTATATAACCATTGATTTGAGATTATTAAAAATAATATTTTAAAAGTAGTTAATAAACAAATCTCATTAATAAAAAAAAATTTTAAAGTTCTTTAAAAACTTAATATCAAAAGATGTTGAAATATAATATTATAAGAAATTATTGTCATTATGGTAATATTTATTCATTATAATTATTATATCTTTTATATATTAAATTTTATTTGAATAATATGTAAAAAGATTAATTATTATAATAATAAATTATTATTAATTTATATATGCTAATTATTTATTAGTAAACTATTAAGCTTTAACAATCAATATTCATTTCATATAACCATTGATTTGAGTCTATAAAATGTATATTGATTGTTATAAATATATAAATTTACTTGAAATTTAGTTAATAGTTTTTTATTGATTATTTTCTTTTTGTTTTATTACTCTTTTGATATTTTAATCACACTTATATAATTATTATAAATATAATCATTTTGTTATAATGTATAAATTATCAATTTGTATAATTATATTATATCAGATCAATATTTATTTGATATAAATTAAAAATGATTGACATAAATAAATATTACGTATATTATATGATTCACAAGTTAATATTGATAGTATATAATTAGAAGTTTTTGATTATAAAAGTGAACATTTTTTATAAGTAATATTGTTAATATTAAAATTTTAAAAAGAAAGGAGGTGATGATTATTATGTTAAATAATTTTTTTAATTGTAAGGCTGGTCAAGCTATGGTGCAGTATATTATTTTAACTATGATTTTAGCAGTTTCTACAATTGGTGTTGTAAAGGGACTTAGAGATCAAGTTTCTGATAATATTAGTGTAATCGCTGAACAACTTTGTGGTAAGGAAAATTCTGCAGCTAAAGAAGATGGTGCTACTGAAGCTAGAAATCAAGCTAGTAAAGAATATACAATAGCACAGCCTAATAATAATGTAGATTAATTTATTGTTGGAAAATGAGAGTGCTGTTGTTATACAAATCAATCGCAGCACTCTTAATATTCGTTTTTATAAATTATCATAATTTGGCTGGTAACAAGCAGATTACATTTATTGATTGATTATTATTCAAATAAAAGAGTGCTGTTATTTCAATTAATAAAAGTATTTATTGAATCTTGTTTTTTTTAATGAAAGTAAAAAAATGAAAAAAAATAAAGTTTTGTTTATAAATAACAAAGGACAAATTTTAATTGAGTACATTGTTATTACTTCTACTTTGATACCAGGTATAATGTTGTTTATTTATACATTAATTCCAAAACTTACAATGTATTATAAGCTTATTGTAAATGTAATAAGTTTACCTATTGGTTAAATTATATTTTAGAGGATATTATGTTTAATACATTTATTATTTTTATAATTTATACTATTTTACTAATACTATCAACATGCAGTGCTATCTCAGACTATAAGTACAGAAAAATATATAATTATTATACTTATACAGCTATTTTATCAGGTCTTTTTATTAATAGTATAGCATTTGGATGGCAAGGTTTTTACTTAAGTTTAATTGGTCTTTTTACAGGAATAGCTTTAGTAATTGTTTTTTATATATTTGGCGTAATGGGAGCCGGTGATGTTAAACTATTAGGTGCTATGGGATGTATAGGAGGAGCGGGTTTTGTTTTTCATGTTTTTATATATAGTACATTTATTGGATCGATTATAGCAATATTTATTTTATTCTACAAAAAAGAATCAGTTTTAGATTCATTTAAGAAGCTATTATACTTATTAATTCATCCTTTTAAATCTCAAGAGTATGAGCAATTATATATTCCATATGGAGTAGCAATTTCAGCAGCATGTTTTATAAAAATTTATCAAGGAATTATATAATTATGAAAAATATGAAATTAAAATATGATGAAAAAGGAAGCGCAATAATAAGTTTTGTAATTGTTTTTCCAGTAGTTCTGTTAATTACACTTGGTGTAATGCAGATTGCTCTTCTTTTTACTGCTAAGCAATTAATTAACTATGCTGCATTTACTTCTAATAGAACAGGAATAGTTTGGATCAACTTTGACAATGTTAATTATGATATTGTATTTGATAAAATAAAAAAATCAGCTTGTATTGTACTTGCTTCTATCTCACCAGCTGTAAATGAACCTATAACTAATTCAGAAATTGATAGTAATAGTTTAGATTTATATAGAAATGGGCTTAGTGAAAATTTTTATGAGCGATATGAAATGGCTAAAAAATTAACAACTATTAAAATTATCGACCCAACAACAAATTCTTCTCCTGAAATTCCTTTTATTACAAGCAAAGATATTCAAGTTGAGGTTACATACCAATGCCCATTAATTATTCCATTAGTCAATTTTATTATTTCTAAAAGTTACCAATTGCTTAATAATAATACTATCATTAATTGTAACGAGAATATACCTAAACTAAGATTACCAATATCTGCTAAATGTACCTTACAAGTTGAAGGTGAAATTAATTACAAGAAAGATTAGAGGATTTAATAATGAAAATAATTATAAACATTTTAAAAAAAATTCATAATGATAATTCAGGTCAGGTGTTAATTTATTTTTTAATTATTTTTTCAGTTTTGATTTGCTTTCTTGCTCTTACTGTTAATGTTGGAAATCGTATAGAAAATAAGATTAGTATGCAAAATGCAGCAGATGCCTTTGCAATTGAAGGGGCTATGTGGTTCGCTCGTAGTTTAAATATGATCTCAATTTTAAACGTTTCAATGGCAGAGACTCTGGCAAATATTATTTTTATCAAAGCAATTCAAAAGGCAAATAATGAGGGAAGAGAAATACTAGAAGATAATATAAGCGAAGCTTCTTATTTATGTAGTGAAGGACAAAGTTGGGCGTGTGATTGGCTGGATAGATTATATAAAATAGGTGAGCCAGGAATAAATTCAATTGATGATTTTTATAATAATGATCTTTCAGATTTAATAGATGATCTTTGGGAAATAATGAATTGGCTTGAAGAAGGTGAAGATCAAATTATTTCATTTAATGGGAATTTGCCTTTAATAGCTTGCGTTGCCAGTTCTGAAGGTAAAAAAATTGCAACATTAAACAAGGCAAAAAATGCTTACTGGTTACCAAAAAATGCTGGACTTCCTGTTCAAAAAGGAAAATTGATAGATTTTTCAGATGTCCTTAATAAAGGAGGTTCTGGTATAAAAAATTTTTTATCATGGGATAGTGTTTTAGAAATGAAACATAATGGTGTTATGGTAAAAAAAGCTCTTAAATATCTATGGCTTACTTATAATGAAAGTGGACCATATAGTGAAGGACCTGATATAAGCCCGCTTGTTCCGCCTGTCAATTCAAAATATAATTCAAATGTTTATAAAGTATATAAATCACTAGAACAAGAATTTGGTATGCATAATAATGGTCCAATCCAGTTAATTGATAATTGGAAAGATAAATTAAACTTCATTGTTTTGGTAAATAGCAAAAATGTTGAAGATAAAATAAAGTACACATATCATACAAACTCTTCGAAATATAGTTTTAAATACAATGGTGAATTTGATGAAACATATGCAATTGCACAAGTTCAAGTGTATAACCCTAAAGACGAAAATTTGTTCAATCAAGAATGGATGGTTAAACTAGTTCCTATATATCCTGAAATTGTTAATATTAAATCAGGCATTAATAATTCTATGCCGACTCAATGGCTTGATAAAATATCTTTATTACAAAGTATAATTGTTCATTAAAAATACAAGGAAAGAAAATGAAAAAAATAATTAATAATAAAGGTCTGGCAATGGTAGAACTTATAATATGTTTACCTGTTGTAATTATTATTTTTTTTTCAATTCAATATTTATCTGATTTATATATAATTAAAGCAAAAACTTTGGTATCTTCAAGATATGCAGCATGGCATCATGCAAGATATCCATTATCAGTTCATAAATCATCAGATGACATTGAAGATAATATAAAAAAATACTTTTTTGAAAAAGATGATTCTAATAATTTAAAAATTGAATTTGGTGAAGATAATATTAGTATCCCATCTGAATTATCCGATATTACAGATAAATATTTCAATGGATTAAGACCTAAATTAATATATGGGCGACTTTTTTATAAAATACCAATAAAATTTGGTCCTTTTAAAATTAATCTTTCTGATAACCTTGATTTGAATATTACAAGTGAACATTATGTAACTTCTAATAGCTGGAATGGTTGGGAAAATAATATTCATGACCATCTTAAAGATAAAATTATTAAAAGAGTTAAATATGATCTTAATTTTTTAATTAAATAATTTATAAAAAATAATATTTAATTTCAAGAAGTTAATATTAGTTAAGTTATATTGAATTTAATCATCATATTACTAATCTATTTTATCAACACAAATTAATCAAAATACTGTCAATTATTAAATTATTGATTTAATGACAATAAATTATTAAATAGAATATAAAATTCTAAAACATAAATTTTTTTTATAATTAAATCAAATATGATTGATATATATCATAAAATTTGGTATGATTAAAAAATATGATATATTTATCATATTTTTGGAGTATATAAGGATATATTTATGGTTTTAAGAACAAAATTTATAAACAACTTTTATATATTATTGTTATTAACAAATAATATTTTATGTTTTGTAAACATTTCTTCATACGCAGCAGTTATTGAAAAGTGTATTGAAGATGATATAAAAAATCAAACTTTTATCAATAATTTAGAAATAACTAAAAATGAAAATTTGAAATATAATATGAATATTAGTTATTCAAAAATGAGTATATCAAAGTTAATGGATAACTATCAAAATTATAACTACAAAAAAAATATTAACTATTTTCAATATCAAATAAAAAATAGAATCCTTAGTTCTAAAAAACTTGATTTAGCAGATGAAAAAAAAATTGGTGTTATCAATGTGCTTACTGATTTTTTTAATAAATTAACACAAACATGGAATATACGCATTGAAAATTCGAATTTTGGATGTTTAGGATTTATTGAAATTGATACTAAAAAAAAATTTGATGAATACTCATTATTTAATGCAATACTTAAAGGTAAAATCAATGAAATTGGATTGTTTAAATCCATACTATTTTTTAAACAGAAAAATGGTGTTAACATTTTTAATATTAATTCTGAAAAATTTAAAATAGAAACTTTATTAAATAATTTTTCAAAAAATAAATTTATAGATGATATTGCAGATGTACAACCTTTTCCAAAAAGTAAGAGAATTTATTTTATTCAACAAAAAAACAAAAAATGTAAATATTCTTACGCCATTTACCAATCACCAGCATCAATTGAGTCATCAATAAAATATTTTTATGCTCAAATGATTAAAAATGGATGGTTTAAAAAGTTTGAATCAAACAATAGCCTTCATTTTATTCGCAATACAAGAGAATGCAGTATTCAATTTTTAAAGAAAAAAAATCAAACTATTAATATGGTTTATCATAAAGAAAACATTTTAAATATTAAATAATTACATAATTTTAAAAAGGGAGGGATCAAATGACAAAAACCAAAAAAATACCTTTTATTTTATTAACCATAATAATTATATCCTTTATTATATTAATATATGGAATCAAAAACCATATTGAAGAAAGAATAAATAATTATTTGAGTGGCTATCAATTGGTAAAAGGAATTGTTGCATATATTGATATTTCAGCCAATACAATTTTATCTGAAGACATGTTAGCAACACGAAAAATACCTAAAAAATTTTTACCTTCTGACTATGTTAAAATCGGATCTGATTATACAAAACTAATTGGAAAAAGATTAATTCATTCAGTAGTAGCAAAAGATATTATACGCTGGTGTGATGTTGAAGATTCCAAGGAACATTTATCTCATAATATTCCAATAAATAATCGTTGTATAATAATTGAGAACATTAAAGGCATATCATCTGTGATATTTAAACCTGAAGATTATGTTGATATACTACTTACATGGAAAAATCATCATAATAGGCAAGAATCAAATGTTACTTTTTTACAAAATAGGCAAGAATCTACTGTTACTTTATTACAAAATATTCTGATTCTTGCTGTTGGCAATCAATTATCAAGTTTTAATAAAAAAAATATGAGCAATAATAACTCCTTGTCAGTGCTTGTATCTCCATATCAAGCAAAATTATTAACTTTTGCTAAAAATCAAGGTACTTTATCAGCAATTTTAAGAAATCCTAAAGATAATATTATTATTCAAGATAATGATTATGTTACTTATAAAGATATCGATTCTAACGACAAAACAATTGAGGTTATTAAGGCAAAAAAAGTAAATTAAAAAACTATTAAATAATGGAGGTAAATTAATGAAAAATTTAAAAAAGTTAAAAACAGTATTCTTATTATTTGTTTTTATATTAATGAGTCATTTTGCACAATCAAAAGAGATTGTAATTTTATCTATTGGTGAACAAAAAATAATTCAATCAGATCAATTAAACAGAGTTGTAGGTGGTAATAAAAATATTGTTGAAATTATTGCAATACCATCTTTACATCAAGTACATCTAACTGGAAAAAAAAGTGGAAATACTGATTTTACTATATGGGAAAAAGGCAATACTCAAAGAACTATTTCTGTACAAGTAATATTACCAGATCTAAATTTAATGGCAAATGAAATAAAACAACGCTTACAAAATGGCAAAATAAATGGAATAAAAATAAAAAAATCGTCTAGAAATAAATTAATTTTGTTTGGCAATTTAAACAAAAAAAATGATTTTAAGCATTTCTCTAATATTATTGACTCATATGAAAAAAATTTAATAATTAATGATGTTGAAATTAGTAATGAATTAATTAAGTTAATAATTGATAGAATCAAAAAAGAATTTAATAAAACAGGAATTAATGTTTCAGTAAGCTTGATCGATAATAATAATCTTTTTTTAGAAGGCGAAGTTGAATCAAAATTTATAAAAGAGAAAGCTTTCCAAATTGCATCAAGTCATATTAGTAATTTCGATATTATTAAATTAAAAAATTTTATTACTATTGGCATCTCATTAGACAAAATGATTTTAATTTCAGTTGATTTTGTTGAGCTTGATAAAGCAACAGGTTCACAACTTGGACTGAAATGGGGGAAATCAGGTCTTCTACCAATAGTAATGTCAGGCTCTGGAACAGGTGGTTTTGGTTCTGCTGTTGATAATAGTAATTTTGCTGGTATGTATAAAATAACAGGCGGTGAATATCTTACTACACTTAATGCATTAAAAACAAACAGCAGAGCAAGAATCTTAGATAGACCTCGATTATTATGTCGTTCTCATGAAAAGGCAGAATTTCACTCTGGTGATACTATTGCAATTTCTATAAAAACAAATGATAGTGCTTCAATAGAATATAAAAAAATTGGAACTATTCTTCGCATTGAACCAATTGTAGATAATTATAATAATATTAAAGTAATTGTTGAAGTAGAAAACAGTACCATTGGAGATGCAGTTGAGGGAAATATGAATTTTCCGACAAGTAGAGTTTCAACAACAGTAAATCTGAAATCGAATCAAACCATTGTCCTTTCTGGTTTAGAGTCTAAAAAAAATTCTAAAGAAGTAATTAAATTCCCTTTATTGGGAGATATACCCATTATAGGAGAATTATTTAAATCACGTTTATTTTCAAATAAAAACAAAGAACTTTTGATTTTTTTAACTCCTGAGGTTGTTATTCCTAAACACAATTTTCAAATTACAGAAGATAATTCTAACTATGCTAACCCAGCAATTGAAATGTTTAATAAAAAGAAAGATAAATTAAAATTTAGCATTATGGATTAATAAATTTTTTATCCTAAATTAATTAATAAAAAGATCATAGGAGAAAAAATGATTAAAATAAAAAAAATAGATGTGCAAAATAACAATATACAAGTATTTGAATTTTCTAATGATTCAATTATTTCAGCTGGAAGAGATAATAATAATAAAATTCATTTAAATGATTCAACAGTAAGTTCATGCCATATAGAACTAAGATGCAAATCAAAACATTGGTATGTTTATGACAATGATTCAAAAAATGGGACTTTTTTAAATGGTAAGTTGTTAAAAAGATTAGCAGAAATACTTGTTAATGTTAATGATATAATTACAATTGGACAAAATCATATACAAATTTTAGAGATAAAAGAGGATATTGAAATTAAAACAGATAATAATAATAAAAAAGATCAAGTTTATATTGATCATTTTGAAAATGAAGATTTTTTTAGAGGTTTTTTTGATGATGAAAAAAGATATTTTCATGATCCTGATATATTAGCAATCAAGACAAGTATACATAATAAATTACATGATGAAATTGATTTAAGACGTATTAAAGTTCAAGAATTAAATATAAATGAAAATAATAAAATAATAACTGAATGCGAGTCAATTGTTAGAAGAATAGTACTTAAGGAAATGAGAAACGAAATATCAAAGTTAAATATTGATACTGAAATAATTATCAAAGACATTTTAGATGAAGCATTAAAACTTGGACCTCTTGAGGACCTTATGAGTAATAAGGATAGCAATATTAACGAAATTATGGTTCTTCCAAATAATAGAATCTATGTTGAAATAAAAGGTAAATCATATCTTACTTACAGAAAATTTAGAAATAAAGAATCTCTAAAGGGTATTATATCTAGAATTGTTGGGCCTACTGGAAGAAGAGTTGATGAAGCATCACCAATGGTAGATTGCAGATTGCCTTGTGGATCAAGAGTTAATATAGCTTTATTAGCAGATGGCCCAAGTATCACTATACGCAAATTCCCTCAAAATGCATTAACAATTGATGACTTGATAAAATATAAAACATTATCCACTGAAATGGCAAAACTTCTTCAACTGGCTGTTGAAAATAAACAAAATGTGATAATTTCAGGCGGGACCGGTTCTGGTAAAACTTCTACTTTAAATGTACTTAGTTCTTTTATTGAATATAAAGATCGAGTTATAACTATAGAAGATACTTTAGAATTACGATTAAATATCCCACATTTAGTTCGTATGGAAGCCAGACCACCAAATATCGAAGGCGTTGGTGAAATTTCAATTAGACATCTTTTTAAAAACTCTTTACGAATGGCTCCAAGCAGAATTGTGATTGGAGAATGCAGATCTGCTGAAACAAGCGACATATTACAAGCAATGAATAGCGGACATGTTGGCTCTTTAACAACAGCACATTCAAATAATCCAAAAGATTTAATTTTAAGATTAGAAAATATGGCTAGTCTAGATGGTCTTGGGCTTCCAAGCAGAACTATCAGGCAGCAAATAAGCACAGCTATTAATCTTATAATTCAACAGGACCGAATTAATGAAAAACGTGTAATTACAAGTATTGCAGAAGTAATCGGTTTTGAAGATGATGATATTATTACTCGTGAAATATTTTATTATAAAAGAAATGGTTCAAAATTTATTGCAACTGGATTTATACCAAATTTCATATTAGATATGATTGAAAACGATATTGATGTTGATATGGATATTTTTAAAAGTAATTAATTAACTTTATTCTTTTTATTCAAAATTTTAAGGAGATATATCATGTTATTAAAAATAAAAAATATTCTATTATATAATTTTTTTGTTTTTATAATTTTAAATTTTTTAATTTCATGTGGAGGTAGTGGCGGTGATTCGAACAATAATCAAACACATCTAAATCTAAATGAAGATTTGATGTCAATAAGTGTGGATGCAGGCACAGACCGATTTGGAAGCATCACAGAAGATATAAACAATCCAAAAACGAATAACATCATTTTTATTACTGGTAATAGCGGTCTTGAATGTTTATGGTCATGGTCTATTATTGACAGTCCTATTAATTGCGAATACAGGCTCACTTCACCAAATTCCAGGACATGTGGTTTTTACGCTAATAAACAAGGAAAATACACTATTCAGCTAAAAGTAACTGATACGAATAAAAAATCAGGAGTGGACACATTAATAGTTGAACTTATCCACGATATTGATTTTGATGGAATTGATGATTCTATTGATCCTGACAGAGATGGCGATGGATTTATTAATGAAAATGATATTTTTCCAAATGATAAAGTATCTCATTTGGATTATGATTCAAATGGAATAGGGAATTATTATGTTGATGATGTTGATTCAGATGGCATTAATGATGTTAATGATGCATACCCTTTAAATCCTTTAAAATATGACGCTGAAATTTTTAATGAAACAAAAGAAATCTTTAATTCAAATCAAAATGATGGTATTAGTGTTGCTGAAATTGCTGGTTCAACTCCAATTCAAATTAATGGTACTATATTTTCTGAAAATAATAAGCCTGATATTGATTATTATGCTGTAAATTTTAATAATTCTGGAAGATATACAATTTATGTAAATTCTCCTTATGATATTTCACTTAGTTTGGCAATTCTTAATAATACTGGTAGTCCTATTCAATATGTATATTCAGATTTGATTTCCAATAAAGGTAATTCAGCTGTCTCCACATTAATTTCAGAACCAACTGAATTGTTTGTAAGCATTATTGAAGCCTCAGGTTTTAGCCATATCACCTGGACATATTCAATAAGTATTTTTCAAGATGAAGATTTTGACTGCATTGATGATAATCTTGAAAAAGCAATTGACAGTAATCATTTAAATATTGACTCTGATGGTGATGGGATTTCAGACTATGAAGAAATTTTAACTGCAAAAAAAGACTGGAATAAAAATAAAGATACTGATTTAGATAATATTCCTTTATGGTGGGATATTGATTCAGATAATGATGGATTGCTTGATAGTATTGAATATTATAAAACTGAAGAATCAAACTTATTGCAATCAAATGATATCAACGATATAAACGATGCTGATTGCGATAATATTCCCAACTATATTGATGAAGATAGTGATGGAAATGGAATTTTAGATAAAGTAGAAGCAGAAATTAAATTTAATAAACCAAAAGATACAGACCTTGATAGAATTCCTGATTTTCTCGATCTTGATGATGATTCTGATGGTTTACTTGATATAAATGAGCTTGAATTTCGCCTTATACCGCTTAAATCTTCTGACATTTTTATCCAACAATTAACCAATACAACTCTTAAGATTAGCAATGTTTTTAACCCTGGAGATAATGCACGAATTGAAATTACAAATCAAAATGATATTAGTTATCCAATTATCATAATTCAAACTGATAATACTATATTAAATATTATTCCAGAGATAGATGAAAGTGGAATTAATTTTATATGGCCAGAAGGAATTTTAAATGGTGTTGTAAAAGTTTTAGTAGCATTTAATAACTTAAAAACCAATTCATTAGATATTTTATCTGCTGATAAAAAATCGCCTATTTTAAAAGATTATTCTCTTAATCATGAAGATAATAGCATTACATTCTTTGGTTATAATTTAGACACTAATCTGAATGTTAATTTTCATAATACAAGTGTTTATGTTGAAAATTCAGGATTAGATTCAACACAGTTTAAATGCTATGTTCCTGAAAATACAAAAACTGGTTATGTTTATTTAAATACAAGTGCTGGAATATCAAATATGCTATGGCTTAGATTATTAAAAAAAATCTCAGGTCAAATTATATTACCTAAAAATTCAGATATTGATATTCAATCTTTAGATATTTCATGGTCATTGACATCTGATGAAATTAATGCAGATAAAGATGGATTTTTTAAAATTAATGTTGATGCCTCTCAACCTGCTATAGTTTATGCATTTATTAAAGATACATCATATGAATCTACTGTTTATTCATTATTTTTACAATCACTTGTTTTTAAAGAATCTGATAATATTATTTTAAATACAAAAAATTCTGCAATAGCTATGGTATGGTCGAAAATTGATATCTCTTATCTAGTTAATGAATCTTCATATAACGATTTATATAATGAATTATCGCAGTTAGATGAAATATTAAATCTTGCAGAATTAATTGAAGTTAAACTTGCTGAAAATCCATTTATTTTTTCAAATAATGATGATGAAATTAAAAAAATATCTAAACAAGCATATGAAAAAGCATCAGAATTATTAAAAAGTTATAACAATTTCAATAAACGAAATAAAAATTTTCTTAAAGGTAAATTTGGTGAAGACGCTATAGTTACTCCAAGTTCGGCCGATGATATTGATGTTTTTGAAAGAGATGATACTGGAAACATAAATATTACAAATGATACTCAATTGTATTTATCTGCAAAAATTACAAGCTCAGATGGTAAGGTGCTGAAAGACCATATAACAGGTTTAAACAATATGATGTCTCCACAGGGATATGGGCTTTTACTTTGGGCATCAACAACATCATTTAATTATCCAAATGGCGAAAATTGTATTGTTGAAGTTATAACAGCAGGTTTTGACAAACAGTTTGAGCCTTTTGAAATTGATAGTAAATATAATAATGTTTATAGATGGCTTGTTATTAGAACTGCTATTGAAAGAATACTATGGCCAGTTGTTTCGAATATTTTAGGTTCTATTAATGCTGATGAGCTTACTAAAATAATATTTGCTAATACGCCAAACATTATTGCAATTACCGAAGATTTTATAAATGGTAATGTCAAAAATGGTGTAAATGGTTTACTTAATGCATTTTGGCAAGATATTGCTTCTATTCCACCGGGACATATAACTCAACAATTAGCAAAAAAACTAGGTAAAGACTTTGCACAAAAAGCATTAGCAAAAATTGCTGCAAAAATTGGAGCAAAATTTATTCCTGGGGTTGGGCAAATAGAATTAGCTATTAATATTGTAGGATATATTAATGATGGAGTTAACATTGGACTTGCTATTTCTGACATGGGCACAATTGACAGAGTAATAAGATTTAATGTTAAATTTCCTCTACAAATTGAAGAAATAAATCCTGCTAAAATTATTGCTAATAATAAAAATAAGAATTTTATTATTAAAGGTTCTGGATTTTCTCCAATTTCAAGATGGGGTTTATTTTCAGACACAATACTATATCCAAAGATTACATTAACAGATAATTTTGGAAATGATGTTACAGTTGAAGCTTATAATATTATATATAATGGTACTAAAATGCAGGTTACTATTCCCGGAGCTTTTTTTCATGAAAATTTACAAGGAACAATAAAAATATCAGTACACCATCCATCAGATGAAAATACAGCAATAACAGAAAGAGATCCTGCTATAACTGTTATTTCAGGAATTGAAATTTCATCAGTTGAACCTAACTATGGTGTTGGAGGTACTCGTGCAAAAATATATGGTGCTGGTTTTAGTCCAATAACTCTTGATAACGAAATAAAAATTGGGGATAAAAGTGTCATTATCAGTAAAGCAACTGAATTATCTTTATCTATTGTTATTCCAAATGAAATTGATGCTGGTCAATATGGTTTAAAAGTAAGAAGCAGATTACATGAAGGTTGGTCTAAATGGTCAAATGAGTTGGATTTCAGGATTATACAAGGAAAAACTAAATTAATTCTGTGCGATAATGGCAACAGAAAAGATGATGCTTATGCACTTTATGTTGATGGTAAACTTAAGGGTTCATTATATTCAAGCACTTCTACATTTTGTAAAACATTTAATTTAAATTTAGAAAATGGGGATCATTTTGTAATGCTTTTAGGCCTCGAAGCTCCTGATTCAATAGGTACTTATACAATTGATTTCGTTGATATTGATAATATCACAGGTGACCCTTTATTTGGAAGAGATTTAGTTCCTGGTGTTAAAAAATGCTACTATTTTTCTATTACAGATCATTTTGAATATAATTCTGATCAGAAAATTATTCCATTTAAATATGTTCCTGAATTTAAAGAATTAGATTTCTAAATATTATTATATTATATGCAATATTGTACAATTAAAAGATTGCCAAAAATATTAATTTTTTACAAAATATTTAAAGAAAAAATAATTTATGGAGGTTTTTTAATGATTGAAAATAATCAAATTGAACAGATAAAATTATGGTATGATGGTATCGGTAGTGCTTTTTCTTATTCAAGAGGGTATATGTCGCGTCTTGGGTGTGATAATTCGCCTAAAAATAGATTAATACACTATATTATTTTATCTCTTGTATTTATTCTTTTTTTTATTTATTGTCTTGTTACGGCGTTTATTATTAAAATATTTTTTTTAACAGTAATATTTTATATAACAGGATTCATCGCATTATGTAGAGCTATTTCAATTATTAATGCGTCATTAAAACTTAAAAATGCTATATCTTCAAATAATGACACAGACTTATATGATCCAATCAGATTAAAAACAATAAAAAGAGCTTTTAAATGGGCAAAAATGAAAAAATATATCCAAAAAAAAAATGATGGATCATATGAAATAAGTTTATTATTATAACAATAACCACTATTAATGTGCTATCATTTTGTTAAGAACAATTTATATATGTCAGATGAACGAAGACTTTATTCTTCCCTGGTAGCCTTAAGAGCTTTTATTTAGGGGATTCATTGTTCCATCAAGAATAATCTCAAAATGTAAGTATGTACAACAAATAATTAAACAAAATACAATTTTAAAAAAATATCTCAATAATACCTATGATTTTAATAAAAAGTTTAATATAATCACTACCTGTTACGGACTATCTTTAATCGACCATCAATAATAAATAGAATTTTATGACTTTCATTTCAAAAAAGAATATTTTCTCCTTTTTTTCTATCCATAATTTTTTTTATTAATAATTTAAATATTTTAATGATTTTTTTATATTTGAAATCAAAAAATTACCATTTCATATAATAAACTTTCATTAATAAGTTATACTCATTTTCAACAAATTTAAATCTTTTAAATTTTTGTATTTTGCAATGTTTTTATCTGTATTAAATGCACCTTCGGTGCTGAAGATTCAAGCAAATTATAATTGGCCGAAACTATGATAATGGCCGAAAATGATAATGTTTAATTAATTTATTTAAAAAGGAGATATCTAATGATTTTTATTTCAAGATTTAAGAATTTTTTAAAAGTAATCAGTTTTTTTATGTATTTAAATATGCTGCCCATATTTGCGTATGGTGAAAATAAAATTCACATCGGAAACAAAATAACAAAGTATAGTTTTGTTATTTATGGTGATTTTGATGGAGATAAAAAAAAGGAAAAAGCAATTTGGAACAATAATAATGGTATTTGGGCAATCAATAATTTTTATAATATCCCTTTAAAAAAAATTAAATGGGGAAAAAGTGGAGATATTCCTTTTACATGTGATTTTGACAAAGATAATATTGATGAAGTTGCTGTTTATAGACCATCAACAGGTAAATGCCATATTTCAATGAATAATGAATCTTGGCCTAGTAAATATGAGAATATAATTAATAACTGTAAAAAATATCTCAATCAATAAAAATACCGCTAACATTTTATCTATTGTAATTGCTAAAATATATAAAAAAGAATAAAATAATTAAAAACGATCTAATTGATCAACTTCAAGGAAGCAATTGGAAATTTTTAATCTTAGAAAATAATTTTGTAACTTTGTCATGGAACTACAGCAGATAAGTTTGCAAATGATTATACAATAACAAATCTAAGTTCAGATACTAATTATTTTATTAAAATAAGAAGTTTAACCTATCCACACGTTAATAATAAAAATAGTGTTTATAGTGATTTTAGCGATGTTATTAAAATAAGAACTCCATGTACAATATCTGTATACGCAGATACAAATGTCAGTATAAGCCCTTGCTGCAAATTGCCGGTTCTTTATGGAGATGATAAAAAGTTTTCAATTATTCCTGATTTTGGATACCATATCAAAGAGCTTAAAATAGATACAAAGCCCATTGATATTGTTGAGGAATATACATTTGAAAATATAACAAGAAATCATTCAATTTATGCAGGCTTT
>Ga0272440_1000331_pt1 | contig 40174 bp, 44 predicted proteins | sample SSMMMBAug17_FD_192440 | JGI IMG/M metagenome (GOLD analysis project Ga0272440, IMG submission 192440) | Marine sediment archaeal communities from Little Sippewissett salt marsh, Falmouth, MA, United States - SSM-MMB-Aug17 | ecosystem: Environmental > Aquatic > Marine > Wetlands > Sediment ...
TCTCAACATGGGAAACAGATGGTTCTGGTAGCTGGGTAGGCGCTGATGGCTCAGATAGTAAATGGGATGCTGAAGGCAACAGTCAATGGTCAAATGCTGATGGTTCATCCGGATTCTATAAAGCAGATGGTTCTTATAGTTATACGAATCAAGATGGCTATACAGAGCAATGGGATAACCAGGGAAATCTGGTTTATCAAGGACCTTCAGACGATGCGCCATTAAATCCCCCTTTTGAGGAATCATCAGATATACCGCCATCTGATGAACCCGCAATAAATAATACAACCGAAAATCCTGATGGGTCTATTACAGATGAATTTGATGATGGAACGATCAAAACCACATATCCTGATGGATTTACCGAAACTATTCACCCTGATGGTTCTATGGAATGGACTGATCCAATGGGGGGTAGCAGTACTATGAGCGCAGATGGTATGTCTGGTTCATGGACATCACCAGATGGTTCTACTGGTTCATGGGGCCCTGATGGATCAACAACGACTTTTGCGAATGGGGCAACATCTTCATGGTCTAATGATGGATCTACTACTTGGACTAATATGGATGGCTCAACCGGAGTTTTCAATGCTGATGGCTCTGGAACAATAACACATGCAGATGGCACCATTGAACAATTTGATTCATGGAGTGCCACAAATACTGTTCCTGGAACAGAATATGGTGAATTTACCAATCCCGATGGTTCAACTGATGTTTTTAATGACGATGGATCATCGATACATACAGACAGATATGGTAATATCCATTTATACAATGCTGATGGATCAGGCTCAGTTACCTATCTGGATGGTTCGGTGGATACATTCTATCCAGATGGTTCTGGTGAATGGCGAGGTGCTGATGGTTCAGTCTCCACATGGAACGCTGATGGCTCAGGAACGTGGTCTGGTATTGATGGATCACAATCTGAATGGGATGGAGAGGGTAATGGCTGGTGGTCTAACCCGGATGGATCTTCAGGAACGTATAACGCTGATGGATCAGGGAGTATGACTTACCCTGATGGTACAACGGAAACCTGGTAAAATTTTTTACCTTTTTAATCATTATTCAATAAAAAATCTTTTTTTGAAAGGAGAAACAACAATGGACGAAAGAAAATCAGGACGTGCAGAAGCCATGAAAAAAATTGCTCAAATCAAACGAGAGCAAGCAAGAATTCAATCAAGCAGAATGCAATTTGTTATGAATAAACCCAAACCACGAGTGAAAGAAAGCTGATAAAAAAGAAAAAGCCCTTTCAATTATGTTGAAAGGGCTTTTTTTTTTGAAATTTTATCTCTTCAACTGAATATTTTAATGCGGTTGATTTACCTACCACTGCCAACGTCTCCTGTAATTAGCACTATCGCTCCCAAATTTATAGCGTATTGAAATCTATTCCAGAGCAGTTGGTAGTTGGTCACAGTTGGTGCAGTTGGTCACAGTGTCACCAGCAACTTAAACTGTCGTCAATTCTGTATTTTTGTCATGGTGCATCATTTGATTGTCTTTTGAATAACACCTCCAAATGTCTCATTTATAGCAGATAATAAGACATCATTATAAGCGCTATAATTGGCGTAAGCGAGTATTCCCTTTTTGCGCTTTCCATAGCATAGCGCAAATAATTTTTCTTCCTTGTTCATTGTTTGATTCCAGAGCATCCCTTTTTTTTCCATCAAGCCATGAATATGTTTCAAATGGTTGAATGCGTTTGATCGAATTTTCATGCGAATGTAGGGTTGTTCAATGGTGAATTCTCTGGCATCAAGAAGTTCAAAAGCAATATCGCCTACTTTTTTCATGCGTTGAAATTGTACAATGTCAGCAAGCATGCCATTGCGATCTCTATCAATAACACGTTTTCTAGCAATTTCAGCAGGTAAATCGATGTATATCAACACATCGAACATTTCAATATTCTGAGTTCTGATGAGACGAACATTTTCATAAATACCAACAGGTTCAAATTGAATGGGATGTTTCATTTCATTCCAGATCAACGTCCGCCAATTCAAACCAAGACGACTGGAAAGGGTTCGTCCCAAAGTACTTTTTCCAGCACCAGGAATACCATCAATTCCGATCAGTGATGGTTGAATATTCATTTCTTCAAACAATCCTATGATTTCATCAGCCGCGCGTTCAGCATTAATGACAGGTGAAAAAGGTTTTTCTCTTGATCCCGTGGTTATTTTTCTGAATTGTCCGCGAAAAAAAGATTGAACCGTCTCTTTTAAAATCATCCCGCCGAATAGTTTTGATGTAAACTGAATCGCCATATCAGGTGCAGATTTTTGTATCATTTTAATAACACTGCTGCTCATTGTTTTTCTAAAGAATTTGTATTTGAATATTGATTCATATAGTCTGCTGCCTCTTCAACAGACAGATCCGCTTCTTCTCCTATAAACATATTTTTAAAATAATTTCGAACTGTTGTACTGGTAAAAAATGCAGTCACAGCAGTAATGCCTAAACTGACGGCTATTTCCGGTAATTTTTTTTTAACTTCTTTTGCAAAGCCACCCATAGTAAAATCCTTTCATTATTAAAAATAATATGGTTTAATGTAAAACATAATTAAATATATTTCTACAAAGCAGTATCTCGTTGAAAAATCATAGAAATTTCCATTTTATGATGAACTTTTTTCATGGATGAATGCACCTGCCGAATAATATCATTGCATTTTTGTATTTCGGGAACACGTTGTTTCCGAGCAGTGGATAGTTTTGACAGTCCTGATTGAACTTGATTCAAGCGCGTCAGCAGTATTTTTTTTTCATCCAGAATATAATTCATTTCATTCATAAGATTATCCAGTAATGCCTTACTGGATATATGATCGCTTGATACAGACTTGATTTGTAAATGCAGTTGGCTATTACGATTAATGAGATATTCCTTTTTAACAGAAAGCTTTTGAGTGTCATTTAAACACTGTTTTTTTTGTTTGTTTATGGAAAAAATAATTTGCTGGGAGGATGAAATGGAAATATTGATCCCATCGACTTCCCCTTTTAGCTTTCTTAACTGGCGTACACAGGTTTCATTTTCTGACTCAAGAAACTGTTTATGTCGTTCAAGTTCTTTTATATCATTGTTTAATGATTCTGTTACATGATTGATATCTTCAGTGTTCATGTTTGATGTTATCGTATCCATAGTACAGGTTCCTTTTTTATTGGAATAAGTATATTACTGGACTTCATCTGATTTGGATGTTTTATTTTTTTCAAGACTATTATAAAAAGTTATTTTAGCCTGTTGTTTGGTTTCAGATAATGATTTGTGAAGTTCATCCAATTTTTTTTGGGACTCTTTTAAGTCTTTAATCAGTTGATATTTGTCTTTTAGAGTTTCCTTAAGTTCAGTTTCAGCTTCACTCAGTTTTGTTATTAAGGTTAGTTTTTCACCTTTTAATATTTTTAAATCTTTTTCATATTGAATGACTTTTTCGTTGGAAAGATTCAGGCGGTTTTCCAGAAAATGAATATCAGCAATAGTATCTCTTTTTTCTTCAGACAATTCATGAACCTGTCGTAACAATTTCAATGACATATTATGTGTTTTTGAAAGGCGTTGTTTTAAATCTTTTAGTTTGGTATGCGCCTGGTTTCGTTCATCAATAAGGTGGTCTTTTTCAATTTTCATTTCACGTTTTGAAGGCATTTCCTCTTCAAGGCGAGAAATATTTTTTTCAAGTGATGCTTTGTCTTTTGTAAGATTTGATATGTGTTGTTTGGCTTCATCAAATTCTTTTTCCAGAAGCTCATTGATCCTTAATACCTTATATAGCTGCGATTCCATATTTTTAATCACAGAAAACATTTCACTGATTGTTTTTTCGAGATCTGCTGAGTAAATACCTTCTTTCAACAAATCCATGCCTTTGATATTGGCCAGGCTTTCGTGTTTAGATTCAATTGCGGTGGATAACTTCTGATCTGTAACATCGTCTATGGCTTCTTTGACTTTTTCCAGAATATCCGGTTCATCCTGATATAAATCAACGGATGCATCAGATGATTCATATGTCGTCATATCATTGCATACTTGTTGTGAAATGGTTGCCGATAGTGTTGTCATTGTGTATCCCTTCTTTGATGTTTAATTTTATAATAGGTTTTTTTTACATTGTTTTCAGCATGATGTGCCCGGTTATAAAGATCATTTAAAGACAGGATCGTTTGTTGAAATAGACCATCCAATTGATCCATATGCTCATATTCTTTCGGGATATTGGTTTCAAGGAGAGTCATTTTGTTCAGCATGGCTTTGATTTCTCCTTTAACAAAATCAATATTCATAAGAGTATCATCAATAGCGCCGATGCTTGTATTTAATTTTTGGGTCAGGTCTTTAAGCATATTGTCCAGTTGTTGTTGTTCATTCTCGTAAAATGCAATTTCGCTGATCAGATTTCTTTCTGTTGAAAGATATTTGCTTAATTGGTTTTTATGAGTCTCAACTTTTTTCAGGGTTTCAACATTATCTCTTTTTTTTTCAGGAAGAAGGACTTGTTGCTCTTTTATTAATTGTTTTAAAGCATGATTTTTTTCTTCCAGAATAGAAATGTCATTCATTAATTTTGCTTTTTGTTGGTGAAGGGTTTCCATGTCCGCATTGTTAGAAGATTGTTTTTCAAGAATGGCTTTCCTTTTTTTAAGCCACTGTGTTTCAGAGATTGTTCTGGCAAGATTGGATTCTGTGTTTTTATTGTCGAATGTGGTCATTTTTTACTCCGGTTTTTTGGGTAGATAATTTCTGAAGACGCTCGTTCCCAGGTTTTGCCTGGGAATGCATACCTTGCCTTCTCCTGCCGCTCGGGCATAATAACCGTTGACAGGCTAATAATTGACGTTTATGTCAGGGTAATAATCATTTTTTTAGCCGAACGACTGTCTCCCGACATCAAAACTTCTGCACTGGCGGCAGGAAGCGCCAAGGTATGCATTCTCTTGCAAAGCCTGGGAAGACGAGCTCTTCTCGACGAGTTTTTCTTATCATTTCATTAAGATAAAAAAAGCCAACACTTGTAGACCTATGCGTATATTTTTCATATTTGAACGACTCATTCCCCCACTTGTTGGATTCGCCTGCTTTCAATCAGTTCCATTTTTTTTTGAATCTTCTGTGTTCGGTATTTCATCAGATACATTTTTTTCACCTGGAACGTTTAGATCTTCACTGGTTTCTGTCTCGTCAATATCTGAATGGTCATTGGTCTCAGCTATACTGATTTCAGTTTGATTCGTCTCATTATCACTGACCTCAGTTATGTTGGTCTCAGTTTCACTGTCCTCAGCTATACTGGTTTCAGTTTGATTCGTCTCATTATCACTGACCTCAGTTATATTGGTTTCATTATCACTGTCCTCAGCTTCACTATCTTCCGTTTCAATGATACTATTTTCATTAATATCTGATTCCGTCTTATTATTAAATACTGCTTGCTTATCAACCTCATCTTTTTCTTTTGTTTGTTGAGATACATCACGATCATCAGAGCGATCACTTTGATCAATGGTTACCTTATCCAAAGCTTGTACTGCTTTAGCCAGATGTTCATCAACTTCGTCAGAACTTGTAAAATTATCAGTTAGAGTCTCATCAACAGCATCTATTTCATCTATATTAATGGTTTCTTTATCAAAGGCTGAAACAGGTTTTTCAGTAGAAAATTGAAGATATCCATCAGTGTCATCTTCTTCCAGCAGATCTTCCTTGACCATTTTTAAACGTGTCTCCTGCCACCAGTCTCTGACATTATTAACGCCATCTGTTAAGGCCTGACCAAACAGATGAACATCAAATGAAATTTTCTCATCTGTGATAGAAACTATGGCGTCATATGCTTTTTCTCTGACTTCAAGTTCTTTGTCGCCCAAGAGTTTTATAATTGGCAGCACAGTAGAATCATCTTTCAAATTGGCAAGAGCTGTAATTGTGGCTTTTCTTACACTGTTATCAGAATCACGCAAACTTTGTAATAAAGCAGGTACAGCATCTGACAAATCACGCCATCCAATAAATGTTGCTGCTGTGCGTCGTACTTCAGGATGTCTATCTCGAAGTCCTTCTGATAAAATATTGACAGCATCTTCATTGCTGGCATTCTTATAAATACCTCTTAAACATGCGATGCGAACTGTAAATTTGGGGTCTAATCGTTTTTTCTTAAATAATGGAATGGCTAAAGGGTCATCAATGGCAATCAGTGCATTGACAATTTCTGAAGTTAAATTTGAGATATTGTAATCTGCAGCAGCCATGAGTACGGGTACAGCGGCTTTAAGTTTTAACTTACCCAATTCAGAAGCTGCCAGCATTTTAATTTCTATATCATTATCCAGTAGATCATTGGCTACTTTATTGAAAATTTCACGTTCAGACAGCGAATCAAAAGTACCCTGACGACAGGCTTTATTAATGGCAGATTCCAGGTTTCGATTGACTTTTTTAAAGTCAATGGATTCTGATATTTCTGTTGCAGTAGATTTTTGTTGTTTTATTGAACGTTTTTGAGCGGCCTTTGCTTGTTTTTCTTTTTGAATGGCAATCATTCGGTCTGTTAAACGATTGATTTCATTTTCATATTCCCGTACCTCAGAGATCAGTTGTTTAACAGGATCAGATTCAAGGGGTTGTGTGCCATCAGTCACTTTAGCGCCTTCTTTGCCTATTTCAAAATACAAGGCTTGAATTTTTTTCTGATATTGAACAATTTTTTCCTGAATTTGTTTGGTTTCACTGGTTTGGATTGTTGCCAGACCTTTGGTGAACATACCTTTTGCTTTGCCTGTTTTTTTTAGCAATTTGTATGACTTTTTACAGGCAAGAACAGTATAATCCCAGGCCAGAACCATTCCGGTGCCTGTTGCGTTTAAGACCTTTGCAATCCCTTCCTTAATAACAGATTGATCAGTCGAACATTGATTCATTGTTGTTTCCATAATACGTTTACTCCTTTTTTAATTTTTTATATTTCAAATGTTTCATTTTTTTTCAAAAAAGCGTTGGGCATTTGCGCCAATTGAGCGAATTGCTTTAACGTTCATAGAAATAACAATCGGTATACTGATAAATGGTATCCATCGAACCATTCGCCCAAAAAATCGTATTGTCAGCCTTTCGATAATTTCTATTGAAGATTCTTTTAGCCCTCGTGCAATAAAGGTTGTTGCCATTCCATTAATCAACTGATGGATTGTTGTTTTTGTGATATCTTTAGCCAAGTCTATATTGTCAGAATATCCCAATAACGCAAGTATTGTTGCTTTGAGTTCTAAATCTGTCATATTCACATGATAAACAGCAGCAATGGCATAACATAATTCAATTTGCGTTCTGACCAAAAATATCAGATCAACAGTTGTGCCTACAGTTGCTGTCCCAATCGATCCCAGAATCGGTAATGTTGTGGGAGCAGTGGTAACTGTTGCGCTGGTTGCTGTCTTGCTTGAACTCCAGACGATTAATTTATGACAAACATTTTTTGCCTTTTCATGATCAGTGGCATCCGGATGTTCAAATTCATGCTCCCAAAGAAGATAATCCACTTCCTCCTGAATGGCTTCACGATTTAAACCGGTTTGATTTAATACATTTATTAGCCAATCGCTATCTTCAGTGAACGACTGAATCATTTGATCCATTTTTTTTTTGAAATAAGGCAACATCTACGGTTATATTGTTACCTCCTTTTTATGCCGCAACAGGTACTGATTGCATAAATCGATTGGGATATAACCGCGATTCTCTTTCCTGCAATCGTTTTTCAATGCGGCTTTCCAGTTCATCAATTCTTCGAAACAGCTTGACTAAATCTTGATCCTGAAAAAGTTCCATTTCAGGAGTCGTTCGTTTTATTTCAGTGACCCGTTCCCCGACTTTAGTAAATGTTTTTAATTTTGAGCGTTTGAGTTCACGCAAATCATACGTTAATACAATACCTCGTGTAGATAAACTCAATGATCGCAAACCGCTTTCTATTTTGTTGATGAATTTATCCACAACAAAATCTCCCACATGCTGCATTTTATATCGAAATGATTGCTTTGATTGATCCATAACACCTCCTTTATTCTTTATCATTTTGCAAGCCCATGACGAATTTGTTTTCATTCAATATTGCCTGCAAAAATTGTTTTTTGTCAGATGAGATTACTTTCTTTTGTTTCTTTTGTTCTGATGATGTTTCTGATTCCAATGTGATACCATGCGTTTCAATATAAATGACTTTATCTTCCAATTGCTTTATTTTTTGTTCAATACTTGTGAATCTTTTACTGACAGCCTGTTTTAGACCTGTTTTGAATTTCTTATTTTTTATATGATGATATGATGACACAATGGAATTGTATACAGGAACAAAGGATTTTTTTGATCCTCTGACAACAACACCGCTTCCTCTTCTCATGAGGCTGTAGGTATAAAGCCCCATATATTCAACTGTAGCTATTGTATATTTCCCTGATTTTTTGAATATATTTTGTTTCATAGCTGTTTCCTTTTTTTCGTTTAAACAACTTTCAGGATCATCTCTTGACAATTATTGTTCCTTCAAGTAGTTAGGCATCGGACGTATAAAACGAATATCTCTCATTTCAACAATAATAAGTTAAGGAATCAAATAATTATGCCTTATCGTATCAGCTCAGATTGTGTTGGTTGCAGCGCCTGTTCTAAAAAATGTCCGGAAAAAGCCATTACAGGAGAAAAAAAAGTCGCTTTTCACATTGATCCGGATCTTTGTGTTGAATGCGGTTCCTGTTTCAATATCTGTCCCCGAGGAGCGGTCATTGATCCTTTTGGGAATCGTTCACCATCCAGACGAAAACGTAAATTAAAAGCCAACATTGATCCGGAAACCTGTGCCTGCTGCAAAACCTGTTTTATGAACTGTCCTCAGGATGCCATTGATATTATCAAGAAAGGTTTTTTTGCCATTGGCTATTGCAGAGTTGATACTGGATTATGCGTTGGTTGTGGTACCTGCCTGTCCAATTGCATCACCGGCGCTATTGCCATTAAATAATTCTCAAGGCACCTGTGGATATTTTTTTAAATCCAAAATCTTATAAAAATGTCCGCATGTTGGACAATAGTGAACCATACTTTCTGACAGAAACATATAAACACCCACAAGTAACAGAGGAATTCCCACCAAAGGGCCAACGATAAAAAAAGAAAATAACAAACCGATAATCATCATATATAGAGGCCAGTTTCCAGGAAATGTCTTGACAGTCATCAGACTCATTTCATCCTGACAATATTTACATATAATGCTTTGTGTTTCAGATATCATATTCGCTCCTGCTTGTTTTCTTCTTGATTTGATTCACGCCCAAAGACAAACCGGCTGCTCCACCAATAACACCGGCAACTTTTGTAACAGCCCCAGCCACAACAATTTCAGCAGCACTTGCGGCAATAGCAATACTGGCAACACCGGCCAGAATTCCGATACCGCCACCAATAAGAACCTTGCTTCCAAGTTGTACCATATCGGTGACATCAACACCTCGCTTAGGATATAAATAAATGTTCTTATCAAAACTATCGGTTAAAGACTCTTGTTTACGTTCTGTCTTTCGATTCCGAATATTTTTTTTTGCATCTTCATATTCGTTTAATGTTATGTTATCATTCATACGTTTATCTCCTTAGAAAGCTTAGATAATAGACACAGCCATTGTTCTTTTTTGGGAATACTGCTTTTCTTTTTTACCTTTAACTGTTTTTTTTCTGGCGATATTAAATCCAGCACCAACAACACCACCGCTTGCGCCAGCTTTTGCAATTGCTATGTGTGCAACCAGTGCTTTCAAACCAATAACTGGTGCTGCAACAACGCCAGCTAAAGCTGTCATAGCCCCAATACCAGCACCGCAAGCTGCTGATTTCGTCAGTCTTGTAGCAGATGTTTCAAAAGCGGTTGGATGGTCAGTTTGACAATGCATTTTTTTTATATGCAACCGACAGACTTCCTGGCTATAGCCTTTATATTCACAATTATCGCATGTCTTTTTTTTCATGATTTATTTCCTTTACAAGAATGTTTGTTGATTATCCATTCATTCTGCGGCCAGATCTATAGCCAAATAATATACAGTGATGAAATCACTAAAAAACTACCCATCACAGGCAATCCTGTTTTTAAAAAGTTTTTATATCCAATGGTGCGTTCTCCATCAAATGTAACCCCATACATGCTTGAATATTTTTCCACCAGACTTGCAGCTACCGGTCCGGCAGTCGCTCCAATTAAGGTTCCTGAAGAACCTGCCAGAACCCCTAAAGACAATGACCACCAAATCAAATGACCTCCGACTAAATGTTGAAGGCTTAAAGCAATGGGAAAAAGCAATGCTGTTGTTGGGCCTGCGCTTAAAATGGCAGTGACCAAAGCACCTGTCCACATCATCAGCAGACAGGCCATATGCTTACTGTTAAACGATATTTTTCCAATAAAATCTGTTACATAATGAATTAATCCAGACGATTCCAATCCACCCACGACAACAAAAAGACCGATAAAAAATAGGATGTCATTAAATCCAACACGTTGAACAATTTTGTGTCGATTGATCCCTGAAAACAAAAACAGTGATAGACCACCCAAAAGCGCAATAGCCGAAGGTTTCAACGATAATTTGTCTGAAAGGGTAAACAGTAGAATAACATGAATTAACACAAATATAGAACGTTTCACTGACCGGCGTTTTTCAGGCGTAAAATTCAGATGTTGAGTATTTTTCTTTACTGTGGCTGAAAAACTCATTTCAAAGTCCCCATTGCGTGATTGTCTGTACAAAAACAATAACAGTATGGCTAATAAAACCAAACAAATGGGCATCATGTAAATAATGAATTCATTAAACGTTACATTGGTTTCAGAGGCAATGAGCATATTGGGAAAATCACCAACCATTGTTGATGCACCGCCGATATTCGATGAGATGACTTCACCGATAATAATGGGTCTGGGATCAATATTGTTCATAACCGCCAGATTTAATGTCATGGGAATAATGACGAGTATGGTTGTCAAATTGTTTACCAAAAGTGATAACATATATGTTATCACGCAACATAGAATTAATATCTTTAGATAACTACCGCCACCATATTCAGTCAGTTTGTTTGCGATATAATCAAAGACACCTGATTCATCCAGTGTAATGGAAATAATTCCCATGCCCAACAATAATGCAATGGTATTGAATTTAATTGAAAAGAATGCATCCAAAGGCGTATAAATGCGCATAACCATGCCTACGAAAAGCATTAATGATGCAAATATCAAAACTATGGCCATTCTGTTAATGATATTCTTATAGATAAACAAAAACATAATAATACAAAGTTTCAGATAAACGATGATAATAACAAGTTGTTGCATGCCCGGTAGGGTGAGTACTTTTAATGATTTCTGATAAAGACTTATATCAGTGTGAATGGTAATGGTTAGATGTTGAAACCCCCTTAATACTCTGATTTTCACGATTTTTGATTGAATTCCCGATTGAATCAAATAACTGGCCATATCCGGAGAAGTCACCAAGACATCATTGACACCAACAATAATATCGCCTTGCATTAATCCTGATTGGGATGGAATACTATTATGTGACAGAGGGCCAACAACAGCACCATTTACAGCAGGAACAACAGGAACGATAATGGATGATGCTTGTATTTTTTGTGGGATATGATCATAGCCCAGTTCTCTTGAAATATGGTTTCCCCAAAAAGACCAGACCAATAAAAACAATGTCATATTGAGCAAAATAACTGTTTTTACCCGCGTACTATAATTCATTTCCGGAGTCGTAATGGGTAATTTATGCTTGATCGTTCGGGGAATGATCATGATATTTTCTCCACTGGTTCTAAATGAATGGTGATACGTTCAAGATCCATCACTTTTTTCATCAAAAGAGCCTTAATTTTGTTGGCAATGATCTGTCCTTCTTTCATGGTACAATGACCATCCAGAGAAATATTCAATTCAGCCCAAATTTTTTGGCCGATATGTCTTGTTTTTATATTGCTTACACCTTTGATCCAATCGGTATGATTGAGCAATATGGTCTGAATTTCTTCTTCATATGAACTGTTTTTCGTACCATCTAATAGAGCAGATATGGATTCTATCATAATGCTTGAACTAACTTTGATAATAATGGCCACAACAACAAGCGCTGCAATAGGGTCTAAATGATGAAGCCCCAGTTTTGATCCGATAACACCAAAAATTACAGCCATAGAAGAAAAACAATCCGCACGGTTGGCCCATGCATTGGCCATAATACTTTGACTTTTAAACTGAATGCCAACGCATTTCATATATCGAAACATCATTTCGTTGGCACCAATAGAAATGAGTGCCATAATAATGGCAGCAAAATGTGGTGGTGCACTGGGTTCATTCAATAAATGCTTTATCGATAATGAAATAAGAGCCAGAGCGCCAATAATAATAAGTAGGCTGATAAACCCAGCCGCCAAAAATTCAATTTTGCCATATCCATAATGATAGTTTTCATTTGCTTTTTTGTTTCCAATTTTCTGACTTAAGGTTATGGCAAAGGATGTGATAATGTTTGAGGCGGAATGAAGCCCATCAGCTAAACAGGCCTTACTGCCACTAACAATGCCAATGAATACTTTCAAGATAACCATGACCAAATTCACCCATATGCCAACAGGTGCGACCCGGTTGAGACATTGATTACATTTATCATATCGCATATCTTTATCTTAATCTCCTGTGTGAAAGAAGCTGTTAAAAGTCATCATTTTCTTGATGAGGATCTATCTGTTTTTTGGTTATAAATTTTTTTTGCATCATGACCTGATGAAGCTTTCGTTTTAAACGTTCTTCTTTTGCAATTCCGATAAAATGTCGAATGAGATAACCCGTTACTCCGGAAATTGCGATAACAAACACCAGACGAATTTGAATGGATTTTCCCCAAAATAAATAGATAGGGACATGATCAAAGTTTTGCATGGCAAAAAGAACACAACATGCAGTGATCATAATGGTAATTACTGTTTTAAACATGGCATATTTATTTCCTTCTTTTGAAATTCATTATGGCAATGGCTGCCATTTTTGTGAAGTCAACTGCTTGCCGCTTGTTATTATCTCCGGATTAAACAATCCTTTGGGCAAAGGCATCCAAACCGGTTCTTCAAATGCTGCAGGGTGATATAAAAATGGCTTGGGGCCAAGACCAGGTTTCCATTCCTGAATGGAAAGTAATTGATTAAATGCAGTCGCAACAAGAGATTGCGGACTATTGGGCTTAACTTTATCATGTGTAAAAACAACATATACTGAAATCATTATACTCACAAAAACAATGAAGACCAGAAACCAGACGGTTTGATTACTTAATGCTAACTTATTATCATCCATATATTTTCCCCTTTTCCCATTCATACCGAACATGAACGTGTTGACATTGTGTACATTCAAGACATCGGATACATTCACCAGAGTTAGCTTCTAGAGAAACTGATAAATCCATTGGGCAGTTACTGGTGCATGTATGACATCCATCGCATTTGCCACTGACTTCCAGTTGAATCATACTGTATTGATTGAAAAAAGATAGTATTGCGCCCATAGGGCAAAAGACTCTGCAAAAGGGACGTTTGCTGAAAACAAACCAGACCATGAATACGATTAAAATGAGCAGACCCAAATAAAACATCATTCCCGGGCCATTGGGTAACAGTAAATGTCCTTCGCGGGTAACCGGATTCCAGATGCTCCAGGGGATTCCTGCTGTCAATTTTCCAGCCGGGCAAAATTTGGAAAACCATGTCTCGCCAGTCATATAGGGTAATATCAATACCAGGATCAATAAAACAAAATATTTAATATATTGATAATAAAAAGGAATTTTATATTTTTGAGATTTAATTTTATACATCAAATCCTGAAGAAATCCAAAAGGGCAAGCCCAGCCACAAGCCATTCGGCCGATTAGCAGGCCAATGATCGAAATAAATCCCACCAGATAATAGGGGAAAGCATGAAGGGTCATAAAGTGTTGTAAAGAACCAATAGGACAAGAAAAAACTGCTGTTGGACATGAATAGCAATTTAAAAAAGGAACACAAATGCCTTTGGATAAATGTATATTAACCGCACGCGTTGATAGTGTGGAAAATGAACTATTGGCCAGTAATGTACAACCTGCTTGAATGGAGTGTCTTATTTTTGTAATTGTGTTCATTTGGTTTTTCTCTGTTTAATGTATTATATCTTTCTCTGTTAATATAACTGTTCTCTCAGGTGATTGCTGAAAAAGAATATACACCGGTTTGTTTCCGTTTTTTTGTGAGCACAAGGTTCATCCCCTACATTTGTTCTCGAACATAGATTTTTTTTCCGGTTTATTGAGGATAAACAAATATAAGATTTATCATCACATGCACTTGGCATTGACGTAATTTTATGTTCTTAGCCTGACAACTATGCCACTAACTAACACCCTTGGCCACTATGTTATAAAACAATAAACAAAACTATCGAAAGGGCACCGCCCCTCCCGGAGGTGGCACTCAGCCACCACCTCCGCCGGCACCCCCACCGCCCCAGGCAGCCACCTGAACGGTATTTTGATGAGGACTTATCTGAACCTGAGGTAAATAATTGTTGGTACAACGAAATTGCATCAACTGGCCACAAATTGGGCAATGAGGCATACCAGATGCATCAAAATTGGGAAGTCCAACTGCACCATGCAAAGGGCATACATATTGTCCTGAGGCGTTCATCCCACTGGTTCCATTATTATATCCAGGTTGAGGTTGTAAAGGAACGACTGCGGCAGCAGTCATCAATGCTGAGGCCTGATTGATCTGAGCTTTCCATAGATCAACACCATATACGATCCAGTACAACACAGTTGTGATTATTACTGTCCCTGCAATTGATCCAATAAACAGCCCCAATTTCTTTTTGTCCATAGCGATATAATCTTCAAACATAATTGTTATCCTCCGACAACGTAAAGAATCCTTAATTTAAACCTATACATGACGTACATAAGGTTGCACCATTTCTCCATATTTCCCAATAATCGCCCAAAGCGATGCCATAGATCATGACAAGTATTAAGAATCCAATGAGTATTAATCTTATTCTCATTGAACCATCCTTATTGATTGAACAAACGCAATGATATCATTGATTGGAACAGCAAAACCAATCCCTGAATACTGTGAATGCGGCATATAATATGCCATATTAATTCCAATCACTTCACCTTTAATATTCACCAGGGGGCCGCCATCGTTACCCTGGTTTACTGAGGCATCAATTTGAATTAAATCCGGATAGCTGATGCCTTCAATGTTAACCTTTCTTCGATTACTGCTAATAATGCCCATGGTTGCTGTTCTTGAAAATCCAAAAGGGCTGCCAACAGCAAATACAATATCGCCAACTTCGATCAGATCAGAATTTCCCAAAATAACCGGAACAAAACGCTCATTGGAGAGAATTTTCAGGACGGCTATATCAGTGTTGGGATCTGCACCGACAACATTCGCATGGTAATTCCGATGTCCTCCACTAAAAAGAGAAACGGTTACCTGAGTTTCTTTTCCAATGGTTTGAAAACTGGTCAATATCAGTCCTGATTGATCAATAATAACGCCTGATCCATAATAATCACCTTTATCATTGAATGGTTCAATATAGCTCAGGCCTGTTGAACCTTGCTGTTGACCATTTGATATCCTTTTAATGCCAACAACCGATGGCCTTACTGATGAAAGAATTTGACTGATGCCTTCCTGAACCAGTAATGCGGTCATTGTTGATGATGGGTTGAATTGTTCATTGGGTAATACCGGTGAAACAATTGTATGTGGTACTGTTGTCTGTGACGGCTGTGATGCTGATGTTGATGGTTGCATGGAGACATCCCAAGTGTTTGTCCAGATTGCACCAACAATTAAAGCTCCCAATATCACTATTGGCCATAATAAATAATTGACTTCATTGATTCGATATTTTTTCTTTTTCATCTGAATAATAACCCTTGGAAAACAATTTAATATGCTTCCTTATCTAAAAAATTCGAATAATCATCCATAAGCCTACAAGGCTCAATACAAAAGCAAAGAGAAAACGAAGTAGATTACTTTCAGTATCGATGGATAAGCGGGCGCCAATCTGTGCCCCTATGATGGATGTTATTGATAAACTGACAGCCAATGGCACATCAACATGTCCAACTATACTATGACCTAAAAAACCTGAAAATGCAGTTATGGGTACCATCATAGCCGATGCTGCTACCGCAATTTTCATGGGGATGTTAAATATCACCACCATAATAGGAACCATCAACCATCCACCGCCCATACCCAGCATTCCGCCCATATAACCAACCATCATCGTCAATGGGATGGATATGGCCTGATCAACATAATAGTTATAACCATTGCATTCGTGATAAGAAATCCAGTTGCTAATAAAAATACCACCATCTTTTTTTATGCTGATCTTATCTTTCATCATAAAGTAACTGGCTAAAAACAAGGTGCAGGCAAACATGATGCTCAGTAATTGAACATTAAAATTTTGTGCCTGTAATCCACCGACAAATGCGCCTCCCATTGTTGGCAGTCCCAAAAGAATAATTAATTTAACATCTACCAGACCTGATTTATAAAATATGTACAGGGCTGATAATTGAGACATGGTTATAATGATTAAGCTGGTTGACGTTGCTGTATGAAAATCAATGCCGCAAACCAGTAAAACCGGAACATATAAAAAGCCACCGCCAACGCCTAACATGGTGAAAATAATTGATGACACCAAAATAACAGGTATAAGTTTGATAATGACTTGCATGAAAATATCATAAAAGGATGATCTCTTAGGCCCTTGTGTTAAAGGTGTAACAGCGGCGACAGGCGTCGGTCCTTTTAATACAGGTTCATTTATCAATATATGACAGGTAGAGCATTTATTATCTATAGATGGATGAGTCATTTTCTTGTTCATATTGACAGTCATTTTTTGAGAAATTACATGACAGTTCGTACAGTCAGAAAATTTTTGATGCGTAATATCATTGGGTATTGGTTTATTTAAGTTAATCGGTATTTTTTGGGTCTGTGGCATTGCTGCCAAATGGATTCCATCAGTGATGCTGAATGGTGTATTTATAGTCTTTGGGACGGCTCCTGTTGTTTGGGAATAAAAATGCTTTGCTCGATTAATGGGAATGGCAAAGCCTATACCTTGATAAGTTCCAGATGGTGCAAAGATAGCTGTACCAATTCCAATCACCATGCCATTGATATCCACCAATGGCCCGCCACTATTGCCTTGATTGATAACAGAATCTGTTTGAATCATATTTTCATAAATGGCATTACCTATTTTCAAATTGCGATTGATATCACTAACAATTCCAAGACTGACACTGTGTGAAAAACCAAATGGACTGCCAATACTAATGACCCAGTCACCTACTTCAATGGTGTCTGAATTGCCCATTTGTGCGGGCATCAGCTGTTCTCCAGCAGCCTGAATGGATAAAACCACCATGTCCTGCCCGGTATCTTGATCGACAATGGTTGCTTTAAACTGTTTTTGTCGGGAATGCCATAGTGTTACATCAATTGAAACAGCATCTTCAATGACATGATAATTGGATAAAATATATCCTTTTGAATCTATAATAATGCCTGATCCAATGCTGTTATACCAGATGGGTACATTTTCTGTTGCCATCTGTTTACGCGCAGTAATATTCACAACCGATGGTCGGACAGATGCGATGGCTTGATTGATACTTTCCTGTAAATTCTGAAGATATGCACGATTGGCATGGCTTTCTTCCTGAAAAACAGAAAGCATCAACAGCATAATCGCTATTGCTATGATGAATGGTTGTTTAAGAATTCTCATTACCGTGCCATTGAAATTAGTTTAGATTCCGAAAACATCTTAATTGCATTTTGTGCTGAACCAACAACTCCGCTATAAACAACAATGCCCCCCGTATTGATATATCCTGAAGTCTGACGATCAATACCGCCGCATATCACCGCATTAACTTGATAATGTTGTAGTGTTGCGTACAATTGGTCTGGCGCTACAGGGTTTAAAACAGCATAGGCCTGTTTATTCATATCTACTAAAATGATAAATGGATTGTTCATCGCATTGGCAACACTTGCATTAAGTTCTGGCTGAACAACAAGCACAGCCAGTCGATTGGTTTTCAACGGAGTGTTCAGGGCGACTTTCTGAAAATGTTGTGTTCCGGTTTTTAGTTGCGTTCCCTGACGTGTATATCCCGGCGGCGGAACCGTCATAAAAAAATGTTTGTTTCCACGGATAACATCAACCACAGCACCACTTTGATGTTTACTGGCCGCAACAAATGCTTTCATATCTGGTACAGGAACACCATTGATTGCTGTCAACACATCACCGGTTTGAAAACCAAGTGTCATTGCTGGTGGACTTTCAACATCGTTTACCAGAATTCCTCTTGTACTTGCCGGAAGGTTTAAGGTTGTGGCATCATTTGCAGATAATTCACTGACATCCATGCCTATCCATGTGCCCTCTATTGCAATATCTGCCGGACTGATAAAGGGTATTTTTTTTGCTGTGGGGCTGTGCTGTCCCAATGTGACTGAAACAGCAATCAGTTTATTATTTCTCAGCACTGACAGTGTTGCCTGATCACCAGGTTGTCCTTTTAATACCAATAATTGAAACTGATTGACATTTCGGATTCGTGTTCCATTGTATCGCCTGATTACATCGCCGGTTATAAGGCCTGAAATGGCTGCCGGAGATTTGGGCGCAACATGACTGACAATAACCCCTTTTTGATCAGTGAGTTTAAACTGCATTTTCATAATGGTATCAATATCTTGAATATCAGCACCTAACCAGACAGGTATCGTAGTAGCTGCGACCTGTTTAATACCATTGGGTTTAGTGGCCAGTTTTACATGAAAGGATTTTTTATGACCATTCCGAGAAAGCAGAACTTTAATGACATCACCGGCTTTTTTAGCGGTCAACGCTCTGCTGACCTGTTCTCTTGCGGTTACAGGCTGATGATTGCATTTTAGCAAAACATCGCCTGTCTTAATTCCAGCTTTCATGGCTGGAGAATCAGGAACAATGCTTCGGATATAAACGCCTGATTTAGGAGGAATGTTGAGTTCTCTTGCCAGTGCTGCAGTTAATTCGGTCAGATCCAGCCCCATGTAAACTGAGGTTTGATTTTGATTAATCAGTCTGATTTGTGAATGACCGATACCAGATGGAAAAGTCGTATTTTGCTGTATGAGCTGCATTTGGGAACCTGGACCGGTTCCCAAGCCTGATGAAAAAGGTTGGGTTTGATGCACAAGATTCATTTCCGGTCTTTCACTCATGACAAGTGATTCCGAAGGCATATTTCCCACCCAAGTATACATCATAAGCAGCACAATAACAAAGGCCATTACCGATATTGGAGCGAGTATGAGACTTTTATTCATTCTTGGTTATCCCTTTCATGGACTAATAAATCATTCCACCGCTAGTATTTGGATACATACCATTCATGGGAGATTGCTGTGCCGGTGGTTGCTGCATCTGAATATTCTGAGGAATGAGCTGAGCTGATAAATATGAATTCAATATATCTGATACCGTTCCAGTCACCCCTGAATAGATATTAATTCTAAGCATATGAAGTGTGTTTTCTGCCATAGGATTGAAATTACTGGCCACAACATTTTCAACATTTAAATCAACCATGTATTGTGCCGTTTGGACACCTTGATTGCCTGGGTCATTTGCATTTGGATTGGCAACAACTTTGTATTTTTTCTGAACCGGATCAGTAATAATGAAATAAGGACTGGTATCAAATTGTATGGCAACAGGAGAACTTAATGTTGTTCCACTGCTGGCAATGGCTACCTTCCCATAATATGGATTGGCAGCAACTTTAGCCTGTTTTTGTTTTTTTAACGCCTGTGAAACTGCATTTTGAGTTTTTGGAACCCCCAATTGTTCAGCCAGTGTTTCAATTTGATTTTGAGTCATTGGTGTTGTTGCAGCCACCCATTGCGTCTGTGGATGGGTTAGTTGTTGTTGTATGCGTTGTTGTTGTATGGCCTGATTAACTGCCTGAGGTGTTTTAGGTACACCCAGTTGTTCCGCTCTTGTTTCTACCTGGTTTTGTGTCATGAAAGGTGTGATTGATGTGGGGATATTTACAAAAAGACTTCGACTCTGTTTACCTCGGTAGATAATAACCTTGATTTTTTTTCCAGGAGTTGTGCCTGCAATAGCGGCAGTCAGGTCATTCATGGCATTGACCTTGGTTTTTCCGAAACGAACAATCAGATCGCCAGCTTGAAAACCAGCAACTTCTGCTGGAGAGTCAGGAGAAATTTGTAAAACAATCACACCCTTTTTAGCAGGTAAAGAAAATTGATGCATTAACTGGGCTGATACAGCTTGCCCATTTATTCCCAATCCATTGGATTGGGGCTGCTGAAACGCAACAGCTTGTCCACCGCCCGCGGTTTTTTTCTTAGGCGGAATACCATCGGTGTTTACATGACATAACAAACAATTGCCCCAATATTTATGCAACATTTTATCATTAATAGAAATGGGCGGACCAGTCATTACTGTTGAGACTGGTTTACCAACACCAGTCACCACATGACATTTGCTGCAATTTCCCCAATAAGGATGAAGCATTTTTGCTTTGACATCAACTGGAGGAGCTGATGGTGTTGGTACTGCAGCAGCAGCAAGTGAGTAATTTGTAAATTTGGGATGCGCTGCACAATGCCAAATAGACCAGGATAAAATCAACACCAGCAAAATAGCCATTACGATAATTGCTGGTTTGAATTGCTGCATACAAAAGGTGTAATCTACCGAATTTTTTTTCATTGAGGCACCATTTCTATTTTTTTTATTGTAATGTGGAAGGCGTTCACATTGATCGCCAAATCCATGTTGTCTATATAGTAAGGGAAGCTTTGAAATTAACTTTTCACAGCCTGACTTGACCGACCAGTCAGACCTGTCCGACCTGTTCGACAGGGGACATTATTTTTAATGCATTACTAACCGCATAAAGCTTAACAATAATAGTAGATTTTCTATCCATTGAATCAGAAACCAATGATCTTGTTCTATCCTTCAATTTTTCTGCTTCCAGAACTGTAATACTGTCATTAACATCAAGCCCGATCTCAAATTCGATGGTCTGACCGATTTCTCTGGCATATATATGATTAATACCAAGAATGCCGTCTAATGGTTTCAAGGTTTTTCGTACGTCAATCAAAATGTCATCTTCAGGGGCTTTATCCATCAACTGGGAAGATGATTCATAAACCATTTCCACACAAATTTTCAGAATGATTCCTCCCACAGCGATTGCAGCCAGAGGATCCATAAAGGTGAACCCCATCTTAGCGCCAAGTATGCCAATCAGAACTGCCAGCGAAGAATAAACATCTGAACGACTCTCCCATGCTTTTGCGACCATTGAAGGACTGTTGATCTGCGTACCTGCACATACGCTCTGTCGAAACATCAGTTCATTGATGGCAATGGAGAAAATCGCTCCCCACATAGCTGATAAGCAAGGTTTCACTGAATACCCATTGATAATTGACATTACACCATGCCAGACAATATAAACGCCAACGACAAACAAAAAAATATATATAACAATGGCAACAAGATATTCGGCCTTTCCATATCCATAGGGGTATTTTTTATCCTTTTCTTTATCTGAAATTTGTAAACCAATGATCATAATCATGGTTGCCAGTAAATCTGCGCTGGAATGAATGGCATCAGCAATTAAGCCTGAACTTCTCCCAATAACACCCATATAGCCTTTAATGAGAATCATCAGAACATTGCCAATAATATTGACTTTTCCTACAGAATTGGCACATTTTTCACAGGCGGCATATTTCATAGTTCACCATCACCAGGTTTAGGATTGATGTTATTTTCGGGTTGATTGTTTACTTCAGTTTCAATTGATTGATGAAGTTTGTTGATATTGTTAACCAGTATCACTGCAAATATGATAATCGCAGTAATGATTAAATAACCGATCAATTTGAGAACAAACATACGATAATCCTTCAGATGACATAATGCCCTTTAAGCATGGCAAAAATCATAATAAAAAATAAAATCTGCTGAGTATGAAGAATATACATTCCTTTTTTAATTTTGCCGGGTTGATATTTAATCCACATCAAAAAACCACCAAATGTTAACCAACCCATGAGAAACAATGCTATCATTAACCAGTTGTTAGACCAGAGGGTCACATAACAATGAATGCATGTGACTAAAAAAGCTGATGTATTCAACCAGATATGGTAAACAAGCAGTTTATTATAAAATTGTTGAACATTTTTAATATTGTAATACACACGTATTTTCTTGGCAGGAAAATAGACATTGGCAGCCAGAAACAACACCATTGATAGATTTCCTGTACCAGTAGCCAGATTATAATCTGATGTAAATGCGTAAATGATGCCCAGTATGATACCAGCAGCAATAATCATCGCTCTGATTTTAACAGAACCCCATCCAAAAATTGGAATTTCAAATGTAGCTGTTTTCACTTTCACAGTAACCTCTTATGTATGATCAATCACGAATCAATAGGTAATTGGTTTGAATTCTTTAGCATCAGGTGTAGCTTCATAATAAGGACAATCTTTAAAACCAAATAAATACGCATACAAATTAATTGGAAATGTTGCCCTGTTTGTTGTATAAGCATTGACAGCATCATTTAACTTGATCCGCTCATCCGCAAGATCCTTTTCAACTTCGATTAAAGCTGTCATTAAGTTTTGAAATGTGGTTGACAGTTTTAAATCTGGATATTGTTCAGCAACTGCCATTAATCTTGCAAGGGCTGCAATAGGATCGCTTGACTTTTTTGGCAATGCAGCTTGTTTTTGAGCGATCTCTTTTTCTGCTGCTGCCTCAGCGTTTTGATGTTCATTCATCAAAGCAGAAAGATTACTAAAATCATCACCTTTATTTTTGGACATTAACGTACGAATACCAACAATACCGGTCAAAACATTTCTTTCATGCACAGAATAATCAAATACAGCCTGAGACAAATTAATCGACAGATCATTTCTTCGTTGAAGCAAGGCATTTACTTTTCCGGTAGCTGCTAAAACATCCTGTTCCGTACTGATCAGCATATTATAGTAATAAACCGATGCTGCTATGCATATTATAAGAAGCAATGCTGTAATAATCATAGCTTTTCGACTTCGAACACTGTTCATCAATGAAGCCATATAAAAACGATAACCAGGAACAACGCGATAATCATCCATTCGATATCTTCGGCCATACGCACTTTGAATGATGCGTGAAATACTACTGGTTTCCATTAAATGCCCCTATTTGACGTTTTGGATGCCATGAACCACAGCAGTAATCCCACCTGCAAACAATAAAATAGGGAACACGCCATAAATAAGATCCATAACAGCATAATATTCATCGTATAAACCATATAAGCCAACAATCAGCAAAATGGCTGCGACACTGTAATTGGTTTTTTGAAATGCGTTGTTATTAAAAATAGCGGCAAAAAGCGCTAAAAGACCAATGATAATAAACACAGGTTGAATAGTGCCTTTGATAAATTCCACAACATAAACGCTGTTCGCATAGGCCAGAAACAGTCCAATGCCAAATGTGATTAATCCGCCGATAATATGTTCCTTTCTCATGATAACTTTTTCCTTTTATTTATAAAATGATTTGAGTATAACCCAAACAGTCATTTTGGCGCTTTGTTTTTTAACCATGCAAGAATATACTGTGAATCAGGTCCAGCAAAGCGATGCATTGCTCCGCCGGGTTGAACAAGAAGTTTCAACAAGCCATTGTCTACATAAAATTTTACATTCGAATAAGTCGTTAAGTTTCTAAATTGCCCTGAGTGACATTGAAGGCAATCCTTTGCAACAATATATTGAATCGTATTGGTATACGTAATCTTGTCTGGTGGTGTATTGGCCCAGGGTGATGGCTTTTGTCCCACACAAGGGCCTGGATGATATGGAAATGAAAAAAAACCTGCTTTTTGTGCAGCACCTCCAGGTTGTTCCATCGAACCGCTTTTGATCCATTGAAGTATGGTTTGCTGATCATTTCCTGCAAATCGACTCATGGGGCCCAGGACCATTGCTTCCAACATTCCATTATCTGCATATGCTTTAAGACTATCGTAATCCATCAGGTTGCGTGTCATGCCGGAATGACACCTGGCACAATCATTTTTTATTATATTCTTTATGGTTGGGTCATAATAAACCGTATGTTGAGCAAAAACAATCATCCCCTGAACACTTAAACTCACAAAAACAATGGCTGCTGCATAGGTGACAACACGTATTGATAAATGGCGTTCACATTTCCATTTAGAAATCATCATCCCGCTCTCGCTCCAGTTCCATCACTTTTGTAAAATAATTTGCAGCTTTTTTGTGATCATCATTACGAACATTTAAGAAACCGAGGTACTGATGATATTTAATTTCATCAGGATCAATGGCAACAGCTTTTTCAAGGGATTCAATCGCAAGATCAACCTGGCCAAGCCCATCGTAAGCAATGCTCATATTATAATACACTTTTGCATTTTCAGTGATGTCACAAAGTTTTTTGAGACCTTCAAGGGCTTTTTCAAAGTTTTTCATTTTAATCAACAAGATGCTTTTATGATAAATGCTTCCTTTATGATCAGGGTTTAATTTTAGAACTATTTCAAAACTTCGAATCGCACTGCCATGATTACCTGTCGCAGATAATGCCAGACCCAGTTGATAATGGGCATCCTGATTTGAAGGTTCAAGTTTGACCCAGTCTTTAAGATGATCCAGAGATTTATCATAATTGCCTTTATTGGCATAATGCGTGCTGATATTTCGATAAATCTTAGCCTTTTCCTGTGATGATAACTCAAACAGGCTGTTATAGAAATTAAGTGCTTTATGAAGGAGTCTTCCTCCAAACAATAACAAGGCATGAAGATAAAAAGTTGTGGAATATCCGGATCGATCAGTGGCAGCTTGTTTTTTATTTTTTTTCTTTTGCTTTTTGTCCGCCATCGATGCTTTGCTTTCATTGAACTCTTCTTCAGAAACCGGAATGTCATTCATTAGATTGTCATGATCATGAATTGATGTTTTTTCCATCCTAAACGTCCTCCATTTTTACCGGCGGAATAAACCCCGCCAGAGTGGCTAATAAACCAAACAATATCAAAACAATGGGGAATCCGCCTTTCACAACATCGGCAACATAATAAAACATGTCATAACCTCCCCAGATTCCAAGTGCGATTAAAAATAATCCTGTTATAATATGAAGCATATTCACCTCTTCATAAACTGACGTAAACATAATAAATGTGGTAGATACAGTTGAGATTTCGACTGTTGTTTTCAGTCCACTTTAAAGATTGTGTCATTTTAATAATTATTAAGGAACAATTGAAAAATAAGTTCCCCATTTACAATTGTACGTTTCGTGGTTATAGATCATAGAGACAAGCCTTGTCCCTACAAACAAGAACCGAAAATGTATATTTAAAATGGGGAATTTTTCAGAGTATTCTTAAAGACTCGATTATATTATTATTATTTAAATAAAAAAACAATCCAGCATGAAATGTATTTTATACACCATAATAAAGTATTTTTTCCTAACCAAAACTCTGAGAGTGATCTAAGATCAATTTGATTATTTACTAAAAATATGTAATAATATTTTATAAATAACTGATAAACTTATACAGTAAATGCTGTAGGCCTGACTCAGAAAAATGCTGATATCTAATGAGAAGAGGATTACAATGAATGAAGATCTCCAAACAGCTCAGTGGAAATCGTCCAGACTTGAATTTCAACAAGTTTTTGAAACTGCTGGCGATGGAATGCGTTTGATTGCAAATGATTATTCCATCATTAATTTAAATTCTACATTTTGTTCAATGGCTGGCATTGACAAACAAATGGGGCTGAACAAGAAATGCTATGACATTTTTTATGGCGAAATGTGTCATACTGAAAAATGTCCACTTGTTCAGATTCAAAATGGCTGTCAGCGTATTGAATGTGATGTTGTCAAAAAGAAACAGGATGGTTCGGATATTCCCTGTATAATGACCGCCACACCGTTGAATAATGAAAATGGTGATCAAATCGGCATTGTGGAAAATTTTAAAAATATTCTTGAACGAAAAAAAGCCGAAGAAACCATTCGCAACCAACAATCGCTTCTAAACACCATATTAACGATCACTCCTGAGTTAATCGCTTTAAAAGATAAACATGGGTGCTATCGCCTTGTAAACCAGCCGTTTTGTGAACTGTTAAACCGCTCTGAAACACAAATTATTGGGAAAACTGATGAATCACTCTTTTCTGATGAATACGCTGCATTACTGAAAAAATTTGATCAAATTGTTTTAGACAATGGTCAAAAACATGTGGCTGATATTCAATTAAATTTAAATGATACCTCACAATGGTTTAACATATATGGTATTCCCTGGCTGGATGATAATGGGCAAATTGATGGCATATTATACACTTTTAGAGATATTACTCATCATATAGAAATGGAAATGGAATTATTGAATACCAAAGATAGTCTTGAAAAACGAGTGAAAGAGAGAACCCGGGAACTTGAAGCCATGAATGATGAGTTAAAGGAAGAAATATCGACCAGAAAAATGATGGCAAAGGAATTGAAAAAATCTGAAAAGAATTTAAGAGATTTGTCAACTCAACTCCTGGTCAGACAGGAACAGGAAAGAAAAAAATTAGCCAATGAATTACATGATATTGTAGGGCATTCTCTTACAGCCATCAATTTGACCATAGAACGCATATATGAAGAATGCATAAAAGTACCAACAAAGATAAGTAAACATTTGAGCATTGTGTCGAAAATTGTTAAAAATGCCATGCATGATGTTCGTAATATTTCTGTAAACTTAAGACCATCATTGTTGGATGATATTGGCTTAATTTCTACCATTTCCTGGTACTCCAGAGAATTCACACGTATCTTTCCACAAATGTTCATCGACCATCTTGTAGAAATTGATGAAGAACATATTCCCGATGAGCTTAAGATTGTTATTTTTCGTATTTTGCAAGAAGCCATGTTCAATGTAGCCAGGCATGCCAATAGCGATACTGTGAAAATTGTTTTGCAAATCATTAAAAATCAGATTGAGTTGATTGTTCAAGATAGAGGTAAAGGGTTTACAGTGAATGAAAAAATTAAAATGTCCGGTTCTGATAAACGATTTGGTCTTTTGAGCATGAAAGAAAGAGCCGAACTTTCCGGAGGACAATTTTCCATTCAATCTGAGCCTGGCAAAGGAACAGCTATAAAAGCATCGTGGCCTCTGTTAATCAACTGAAAGAAAAGCAATGAAAAAGAAAACAAGCGTTGTTCTGGCAGAAAATCAGTTTATTGTTAGAGAAGGAATTAAGGCATTATTGTCCAAAATGGACGATATCACAATTATCGGCGATGTGGATAATGGTGCTGATGCCATAAAAATGATTATTGAAAAAAGTCCAGATTTAGTTATTGTAGATATCATGATGCCTAAAAAAAATGGTATCGAAGTCATACGTCATGTAAAAAGCACAACTCCCGATGTTAAATGCATGGTATTAAGTGCTTATCAGGAAGATGAATATATTTTTGCCAGCATGAAAGCCGGTGCCAATGGATACCTGTTAAAAGATTCATCTTTTGAAGAATTAAAAATTGCAATCAGAAGTATCATACAAGGGAAATCATACATTGGTTCTGATATCGCCAATGTTTTTCTGAATGGTATGCTTCATCGAAATAGTTCTTTTCAACAAGACAACCCTTATACATCCAAATGGGATAGCCTCACGCAAAGGGAAAAAGAAATTGCCAATATGATTGCCACAGGTAAAAACAACAAAGAAATTGCCAGTGACTTATGTATCAGCATTAAAACTGTTGGAACCCACCGATCAAATATCATGAGAAAACTAAAACTCAATAATTCTGCGGCATTGACTGCATTTGTTATTGAGCGAAAAAATACGATTCAATTGTTGTCTTAAACAGTTCTTTTTTTCGTAAAGCCTAATCGAATAGATTTTTTCGCATAGGTCTACAAATGTTGACTTTTTATCTTTTTGAAATAGAAAAGCTCATTAATAAGATTTCATTCCCAGGCTCTGCCTGGGAATGCATACCTTTGCGGCTCCTGCCGCCCGTGCATAAGAACCATCGGCAGGCTAATCAGAAAAAATTCAATAGAATAAAACAAACAGGCCGTAAAATTTTTCCACCATCTATATAAAAAAATGTCTTATTTTGAGGGAAACACTCCTAAAGAGAATAGCAACAATCAATAAAAAAGACCAGAATGTCATACCAATACGCAGAATGCAATTTGTTATGAATAAACCCAAACCACGAGTGAAAGAAAGCTGATAAATAAAAAAAAGCGGCAGAAAAAATTGTTTTCTGCCGCTTGATTATTCATTTAACCGTCAGGTTGCTGTGTATTAACCGTCAGGTTGCTATGTATTAATCCATCAACTCCATCAATTTACCACAACAAAGTGGAATTCGATCACCTTTTTTCAGATTAACATATTTATTACATGTCATACAAATGTATGTGCAATCGCCATCAGCATAAGCTTCTGGAACTCCCTCGGTGTTGGCCCCTTGTTCGCCTTCAATAACAAATCGTGCAACATTTTTTTCTTCATGTTGGGGAACAAATTCACCCATTGGAACCATTTTTTTGTTGAATCTGGCACAATCAACAATCATTTTCCAAAGTTTTTCAAGGTTTGATGATTCTTCTGGCTTTTCCGGGGTAAATTCAACAATGTTTTTTTCAATGTTGATTTTCATGATGCTCTCCTCTTTTGTTAATAAATAATGATAAATATATTATGAAAAACCCTTCCGTTTAGTGATCTTTTTTTCCTAAAAGGGCTGTCCGACTTCGAAAAATATTTGGACGTCCCAACTCAACAAATCCAGATTTTTCAGCAAAAGACAATGTTTTCGCAAAGCTGTCTTCTGAAACGTGTCCTATCGGCTCTGCTATCAGTAATCTGGCGTCTGCTTTTAATGCTGGATAAATTTGAGAAAAAAACGTTGGGATATCAGGGAATTCATGCAAAACTGCAAATGCTAAAGCAAAATCTATTGTATTGTCAAGGTCAGAAATTTCCAAGTCATTTGAGGAACAAAGACGTGGATCTATTCGTTCAAAAACATCTTCTTTTAATGCTTTCTTCTTTAAAGCCATTAACATTTTATCCTGTATATCTAAACAAATCACACGACCATCCACTTTCACCATTTTAGCCATTGGGATCGTAAAAAATCCCATAGCACAACCAATATCTATAACAGTCATTCCTTTATTGATATAGGGCTTGAGAATTTTCTGTGGGTTTTGAAAATATTTTCGGATAGGACTTGCAAGAAGATATCCTACCCAAACAGGACAGACATGGTTTGCCATTATTAAGTATCCTTTCAAGTATAAATAACGTTAAGATAAATAACGTTATGGTATATAGTGAATAATGAGATTGTTTATTTCTTTTCCATCGGGTACTTGCCATTCAGATAATGATTGCATATCTGAGACATATACCGCTTTTGTTTGTGCATCAATCAATTCAAAAAGACCTGCGTATTGTTGATCAATTTCCCAATGAAGGGTTACTAATTCATTAGAATTGATAGAAATATTTCTGAATTGTTCGCCTTCTTGATTGATTATTTGATTGGATAGACATTGGTCTTTGGTCGTTGATAAAACACACAATATATTGTTTTCTTCTGCTTGTATTTCTTTTGTTTCAATGTCCGCTGTTCCTATCAGTATTTCCGATAAAATTATATCTTGAGACTTATTGTTTGAGAGCCAAAGATGTATTTTCCAATTAATCTCTTGTTCTGACTGATATTGAGCAGAAGAAACAAAAACAGCCTGGAAGTCTAAAAAAGAATCTGCAATAATACTCAGTGGATTTTCGGTATCAACAACATCTCCTGACCAGTATGCAAATTGAAAATTTTCTTCAGGCAAAGCTTCTATTTGAAGTGTTTCACCTGTTGAAAATGTTTGAAAAGGTAATTCTTTTCGTTGTTGATTAACCTGAATATAGCCATTCCCAATTGCAGAAATTTTGATCATAGGTTGCGCTTCTGTTGAAAATAATAATTGTTTTAGGAAACTATCTTTATGAGAAGAAGCATAAGCAAATTGATGCTGATTGAAAACACTATGGTCAGTGACTGTATTCGTCGTTACTGTTAAGCTCATGACTTTTGTGGCAAATAATCCACCAGCATCAATTACTTTGAATGTTAAGTGAGTTACACCAAATGTTTCAGAAACAGGGATAATTCTTGCTGTTAAATATTTTTTTTCATTTTTTTGAGCATCAACAGTAATGCGCTTCCCAACACCATCAATGATGATATGAGCATCGTCATTAGGTACCACTGTAGGTTGGCTTGATGTGCAAAGGACAACCAGTGGGCCGCCATCAGAATCTGAAACAGTAAAAGCGATAGGATTGGTTGTCGCATTCATTGGTATTGTTCGATCAGCAATAGGTGATGGCTTACTGATATCGACATAGATCCCCTGGTCAGCAAAAGCTAATGTATTCAGAAATAAACATACGAACATTATTTGAAACATAAATAAAAAATAGTGTCTTTTCATGGTACCCTCCTTGTTTGGGTGAAAATAATTGTTAAACTTTTATTATTGATCGCTTTCAATTATTCCTGAAATTTTTAAAAAATATTGATTTAAAAAAGATTTATAGCACAATCGTTTGAAACTATAAATCATAAAGTGCATGATCAATCTTTGGTGGACGACGAAACATTTCATTTTTAATTATTTTTTTCTCAGGCAAAGCAAAAGGTTCTTCATTATCCAGTACTTCTCCCATTTCTGCTTCAACTTTTTGTGGATCTTCACCAGAAGCCATTCGCTCAATGGCTTCTTTCATGGATTTATTTAAAGGCATGCCTGTCATATCAGATAATTTTTGCATAAGACTTGCCGCCTGCTTTGGATTGTTGTCATCTATTGTTTCAACCTCTTGTGCTAACATGGTCATCGCTTTATCGAGTTTGTTTTCATCTATGGGGATATCATCTGAATCGGTTGATTTGTTTTTTTTCGCTATGGTAAAAGTAGATAACTGTCTGGAAAGTTTAATGTTATTGCACTTAGGACAATCAGGGATTTTAGTGGTATTGATTGTTTTTGAGAAAAAATTAAAAATAGTATGGCAAGAATGACAATAAAACTCATAAATAGGCATTGCATTAACCTTTCACGAATGGTTGCCTGTCAATTTTGATTTTCCAACAATTGATTGTTCATTATAATCATTCGAATAATATATGCAATAGCAAAAATGCCAGCCAATGCTGCAGCAAAGAAAAATACCATGGGGGAATATTCATGCGTCACATGAAGATCCTGTAATCGAAAATAAGGGTTTAAATAAGCGGTACGAACCAGGTGGCGCATCAAAATCATTAAACCAATAACAGGAATTAATAACATCGTTGAGAGCCAAACATTATTTCTCGCAGCACAAACAAGCATAATGATAATCAATGGAATGGCCAATGTAAAAATAGTTGTTCCAAACGTATCATTCCCAATAAATAGACATCGGATTGATTCGGGTAATGACATGAAATACCAGACCCCAATAGACATTTGTATCAAGGTTGCGCCAACAAACCAGCTCAATCCCGTTTGTATGTCGTGGTTCCAGGCTGAAATATTATGCGTAGTATTGTTATCGTCCTTTTTTTTATAATAATCTTTTTGAATCTGACGGTATAATGCAATTGTCAGACCTCCAACAGCTATTGAAGCAGCAACAAAGTGAAAAAATCGAGGGAAAAGAGTTTGTTCGTTAATATTTAACAAAAGACCACCACGATTACAAAAGTATGTTGACCAGTTTTTTGGTGATAGCATTAAGGTCATGTTATTTGTGAAAACGAATGCGATCCACAACAAGCCTATGACAGTAAAACCAATGAAGAATATACGTTTTTCAGAAAGAATATCATATTTAAAATCATATATGTATGCACTATAATAAGAAAGCAGAAGGATACCAATAACAGAAAGCCAGTATACTGCCATTAATATTGAGCTGCTATATATCAAGTGCCCATAGAGGGTTTGAAGAAAAAGCAATGGCCCAACACCAAAATTGATTGTAAATGCAATTGTAAAAGGTAAATTAGACGCAATGGTTTGGGATAGGTCGGATTCATCATTCTTAATAAAATGTCTGACAAATGCGATTATTCCAGTACCGAGCATCACATTCATTACCAATAAATGCAATAAAAACGTCAATAAAAGCAAAATTGTGAAAAAATTTGCACCGACTTGTATGGACGATGTATTGGGGATTAGCATTCCGGCATCCATCAATAAACTCCTTTATTATTTAAAAGTAAACAGGGTGTTACCTGTATCCAAAAGTCAAAAAATTTTCTTTGAATTTTCGAAATAAATCACCTATTTTTTTTCCTTACACAATTGCTTCAAGGGCGATTGTTCAATTTTGATTTTCCATTGATTAATAGTCAAAGGCGTTAAAGCAAATTCACAAGCGGCATCAATCAGTTGAGTATGTTTTTGCTGCATTTCCTGAATGGTCATATCAAATTGTGCTTTTTTTTCCGATACCAACTGTAGTTGAGCACGAGCATTTTGTTCAAGTTGTTCCGCTGCGCTCATTTTAGCATCAGCCTGTTTTGCCTTTTCATCTGCTTCAACGGTTTGAGACTTAATTGCTACAACTTGTTCTTGATAATGTCGTTCAAATTCTTGTGTCTGTTCTTTAAGGGCTTTTGTTTTATGTTGTGCTTCTTCCAGAATTGCTTCAGATTCTTTTAATTTCTCTTTTGCAAACGCAATTTGTTTTTCAGCTCTCCATTGAATATCTTTTGCACGCTGAAGCTCTTTTTCTGCTGTTTGAATTTTTTGATCAGCAGTTTTGGCTTTATCAAGCGCAACGTTCCAGTTTTGTAAATCCTTTTTATAGAGCTGATTCAGTTCAATCAATTCATTATTAGAGTCCTTCAGTTTTTGTTGTGTCGCTAAAAGTGTTTTGTTGAGTTGAACATTATTATTATACAACGCTTCCAATGTTTGTGTGACACTGATGATGTGCCAGATACTAAAACCAATCATACAGAACATAATAATTATTAGAAAGGAACGACCGATAAAAGCAAGGCGCTTTTTGAAAGAGCCAGGTTTGTTTTTGCTCTCACTTGCTTGAATGTATCGTTTTTCTGAAAATTCAATGTTATCTGGATCAGTTTGAAACCACTGCATTGAATCAATGAGAAGTTCACCTGTCAGGAGGTCATCCGGTTTTTGTCCATTTTTTTCCCAATACCACATTTTAGATTGAAGTCTTTTACGCCAAAGCCTGAAATCTCTGTTTTCTTGTATCCATCCACGCAGCCGGCCCCATTCTTTCAGCAATATGTCATGGACAACTTCAATATGAACAATTTCATCATTTTGATTTCGTTCAGCAATCAATAATCCTTTTTCAATAAATAAATTGATTAAATGCCAATTTCTGCTAATCATTTCACTTCTGTTGATCATACATCGGACATCTTCAGTGCCTTCCCCAGGTGAAATCATTCGTAAAAAAATTTGTCGCGTTCTGTGTTTTTCTTTCTTTGATAAACTATCATAGATAGCTTCTGCAAAATTAGAGAGCGATAATTCTGTTGCTCCCATTTCTTCGAATCCACGAATGGTTAATGATTGTTTATGTTCCTTTTCCCATAATGATTTTAATGAAAAGGAAATGAGCGGAAGAGCGATATTGGTTGGAATACATGTTTTTAAAATATAATCTGCCAAACCAGGTTCCAGGAGTGTTTGGCTTTTTTGTGCTGGTAATTCAATAGCTTCTCGTAATTCATCTGGTGACATCGGTGCTAATTTATGATCAGCTCGGGTCAGATAAGATGACATCCGACGATCAGATAGAACCTGACCTAAAAAGTCAGCACGTAGGGATATCAAGACATTAAAGCAGTGACTTCCTGTTTCCATAGAAATGTCAACAGCATCTAATAGGGTTTCCAAAAAAAGTATTTTTTCTTCAACCAAAGGACAAAGCGCATAGATTTCTTCAAATTGATCAATAACCAATAATAATCGGCTATTGGGCAATTTTTTTTCAACTATTTCTTGGGCAACGTCGAACAAAGAAACTTGTTTTGTTCGAAACCCTTCAGCCAAACGTTTGATTTCTTTGCTCTGTTCAAACGGATTTAAATGTCCAGCCACAAAAGGAATTATGGCTTTTGATAATTCGTAAAATGGGCTTTCTTTGGGACGAAAGACAGCAATTTGCCATGTTTCTATCTGACGAAATTCTGGGATTAATCCAGCATTTATCAAGGATGTTTTACCAGAACCAGAGGCGCCTGTTAAAGCAACAAAGGATTGACGATTGATATCTTCCTGGATCGAGTGTATCCATTTGGCACGACCATAGAAAAGGTCTGTATCCTGCTCTGTATAAGGGACAAGACCTTTATAAGGGCAACGCTTATGAGATAGATTGTTTGTTGGCATATGGTTTCAAGCTATCAGGTCAATTTGTGCACCGACCATTTCATCTATTGTTTTGAGTGTATTTACCTGAGCCTTAACAGTTGATGTCAGCTTCATTTGATCAACCATATCTTTTTCAATATCTTTTTGCTGATTTCCAGCAAGGCGTTCATTGATTTTTGACATTAACGATCCTGCTTGATACAGGGCCTTTGCATTTGAAGGAAATAAGGATGACATGGTGAACCTCATAATGTCATAAATTCAATCAAGGATGCCATAGCGTTATCATCCATGATTTTATGTTCTTTTATTCGTTCTGGAGTGAATAGTGAAAACGTTCCAATTGATTTTGCACAACGTATTTCTGATTCATTAAAAATTTCTCCACGCATAATTGCTTTTTTTTCATGCACATGTTTTTCAACCTGTCCAATAATTTTTAATGATTGTTGTATATAAATTGGCTTAATAAAATCAACTGTGATGGATTTTGTCAAAATAATTCTTTTCAATAAATAGATTGCTGCCCAACTCATGATTTCATCAAGAAGGGTTGAGATAATACCACCATGGGCCAGATTATTCCAACCACAAAGATGATCAGGAACAGAAACAAATGAATAGACAGCAGACTCATCTGTATAAAAATCCATATGTAAGCCACAGGAATTATCCTGACCACAAGCAAAGCAATTATTATTCTCTCTCATGGGTAACGGTTTTAAATGATTAGTATCTGTGCAATGCATGATAGCTACCTGGATCGCTCCTGTTTTTAAAATCAATTATATAAGTGTTGTTCGACTAAACATTTTTCCTATTTTACACATTTTTACAAAACTTTCAATCAATTTTACTTACCCCTCATTATCAGTACCCGCACGATAAGGACTCATCCACTCTGCCAGAGAGGAACTGTTCATAATAATACCAACACGTAAAGCTTTCAACCCATTAACACCTGGTAAGTCCTCAAGCTCAAGATATTCAACATGTTTTTTCAAAAATTCTTTTTTTTGAAGATAAGTGATATGACGCACCATTTCTGTTTCTTCTTCTTGCTGAGAATAAACAATCGCAATTTTTTGAGGCTGAGTTAATCGTTCTCCTGTGTCTTTAATTACAGCTTTATCAATTCTTGATTTAATTATTTCATGACGAATATCATAAGCTCCATCAACATCAAATTGTTTTTCATCATATCGAAATCGAATGGATAAAGGACTGTTCTGAATTAAAACCAAATGTGCAGTATCCAGGATTACCGATAACTCTGGTTTAAGGTGTTGGGTCAGCCAGGCCATCCCGCAGGCGATACGAATTTGCCATAAATGAAGGTTTTTCAGATAAATTTCATGAAACTCTCCTTTTTCATTCATAGATTTTCCGATATACGCCAGATAATCGACACCATCTGTTCGATGACGTTCAAAATAATGGGGAAATATTTCCTGAATTCGATTTTCTTCAGCATCCAGAAAAGAGGTCAAATGTTGATTCAGTCGTTGGATACTTTCTTCAAATTCTTTGCGTAATCGATAGACTGTCCCCACATTTTTGTTTACTTGTGATTCATACAAATCAATTTCTTTAGATACTTCCTCTGAAAAATGTCGAATATGAGGAAACACATCTTCAATATCATGCTGAACAAATTTTACGATTGAAAGCTCATCGCCTGAAGCCAGACCTTTTTGAATTCGTTCAAGTTGTTCTTGAATTCTATCAAATAGTTGATCTAAAATGACCATAGGTTTTTCTTTAGCGGCTAATACAATAACTGATCTGGCAGATATTAAATGATTTTCAAGATCTTTTTGGATCGCATGATTTCTGGCTTTGGTAGATCCCCTGACATCAGCAATGCCATAAATCGGAAATACCTTTTTAAAGATAATTGGAGACAATTCAGTTTGTTGTCCCTGCTGCAACTCTGAAATATATTTTAATGTTGCTTGACGAAATCGCCATTCTACAGAAGGATGAACGGCTGTGCACTGCTGCTTGATAATCCCTTGAACTTCGTTATCCAAATCTTCCACTGCGCGATTGATTGCCATCGCAAATAGTGCTCGGATTTCCTCAACTTTGATTATTTCCTGAATACCGAACATATCAGCATTTGGATCGGCAAGATCCAGGGACCCAATGCATTCGTTTTTGTAAACCAATGGGCAGATTAACAAGGATCTTATGTTGGCGCCATCCATTGTTTTTTTGGAAAGATTTAACGAAGTATCTTTTACAATATCACCAAATGTTAAAATTTCTTTGTTTACAATCGCTTTCTCAAAAGGAGTTCCTTTAAAGTATGACTTGGGTAAATGTCTGGAATTTGAAAAAATGCAAGAATGTGTCAGATCACATCCTGTATTTAATAATAAAATTTGATCTTCATAAAAACTGGAAAGACTGGCAACCAGGTTCGGTAATTTAAAATAATTTCGTAAACGTTGCTGAAGTCTTTCAAATCCTTTTTCTGTGATGACATTGTCCTGATCAATTAAATCTTTTTGTATCAATGAAAGAACTTGCGTCTGGGTTACTTCGGTTGCTTTGAGGATAATAATTCCCTCAATGGTAAATTGATGAATTGGTAAAATTGGCATAATCTTTTCAGGAACAGAGATATTGTTTTTGATATATTTTAAATCATCATCACTCAGTTTTTTGATTGGAGTATTTGAAATAACTTTGAGAAATCGCATGTCAATATTAATATGATAAAAACTTTCAAGCCCGTTTTTTTTATCAATAGATGGTATAATAATATGATCATTGAATTCTACACCCGATTTTTGACCATACAGCTTTTCAAGTATATGCATGTACAGCCTGGATATTCGTTTACTAATAAAATTATCAATATTATAATTGTCAGGAAATATCATCTGATTCTTGTCATCGAGGAAAGTACTCTTAAACGATGGAGAATAGAGTATTGTCAATATTTGTGTAGGAACCATTACAGCAATTTTCTCTCTTTCCCAGAAAATTTTAGGAAATGTTAAAAAAGACAACCGGTTTATACCAGATTGATATTGTTCCAGCTTCTGTATATCGGTTATTGGTTCCATTAACTCCGGAAATTCATCAATTATCCCGTTCAGAACGTCCAATGAAGTCTGACAGGTACCGTTAAAAATTTTCTTTAGATGTTCAATTAAATAACAAAAGTTTAGTACGCCTAAATGATTTGTTTTTTTGAGTATTGTTTTTTTCATTTATTGATCCTTTTTAAAAAAGTCTTGCTTACCAAGATTGATTGTTTTACATAAATATGTTTTCAATAATAATATAATGATTTCAAAAGTCATGATCCTAAATGGAGGAATCAAATAAAAATGAACGCTCAGGTGATTCAGAATGTTATGGGGGTTGAGGATGACAATCCTTTTGGATTTGTTGGTCGAGAACAAGAACTTGAAATTTTAGATACTTTTTTAAAATCTCATCGATCACTTATGTATATTTATGGCCCTTCTGGCATTGGTAAAACAGCTTTGGTTCGTCAATTTTTAAAAACATATTCTTATGATGTTTTGAATAAACATCAGGTCTTTTGGTTTTCATTTCCAAACCTCAGGACAATTGAATTCATTTTAAATTGTTTAGCGGCAGCTTATTCTGCGCACACGGACTTTTTTAGTCTTTCCATTGAAGACAAAATTGACATGTTATCTTATCTTTTGTCAATAAATACCTGCACAATTGTTATTGATAATTTTGAACAGGCCAGGAGTAACCAATCCAGTTTTGCCATTCCTGCAATTCCAGAAGAAGAGATTCGTTTGTTCGAGACCCTTTGTAAAAAAATAAATGGAAGCAGTACAAAAATTTTGATTATTAGTGCTCAAGAAGACATTGAACTTATTGAATTTGATCAGGAAGATGATTATTTTTTTGATTTGAATGTTCAACCTTTGGATGAGATATCAAATGAATTATTGACGCATTCAATTTTACAATTTTATGATATTCATGCAGACTTAAATCAGAAAGATATGTGTCGTTTACTAAAAATTGCCAATGGGCATCCCTTGTCCATGAAAATACTGCTTTCCAGATTATTATATCAAACTCCGGAATTGCTTATCGCAAAATATCACCAATACCGACATACTGTCATACAAATAGGGAATTTATCACCTGTTGATTACCATACACACTTGATGACGTTAATGCATATGATTGTTACTGAGATTCCTAATTATTTAATGCCTATTATACCCTCACTAAGTTTTTACGAGGGTAGCATTGAATCCGATTTACTCCATGCTGTGATTGATATTTATCAAACATCATCCATGGGTTTTGTACCTGACGATCTGATTAAACAAATGGTGCAGGAATTAATGGATTTTCTTGAGCATAATCAGCTTGTAGCCAAATACATTCCTGGTACAAAAAATTATCAGCTAATGCCTTTGTTCACTGAATATACCCGGCGTATTTCAATGGAGTGTGAACCTTATAATATTAGAGCAGATTGGGCCGGCGCTTTTATTCATGTTGTGGCAAGGTTGTCAGCAAGCTTAAAAACAATGGATAATTTTGGTAAACAGCTCTGGTATCATTTTAATGATGCGACTTTTCATCAGGCTTATGAAGAAGCCTGTAAATATCAAATGCATGACCATTCCGGAATATTACTTCAAATTATCGCCATTTTTGCTCGAATTAATCGTAATTTTGCAAAAGCCGAAAGATCTTTTATTGAACTGGCAAGTATACATCAGGCATTGAATGATTACCAAATGCAAGGCATTGCATTGTTCCAGCTGGCACAAATTGCCGATGAGCAAGGAAATTATCAAAAAGCCGAAAAGTTTCTCCAAAAAACGCTAAGAATTTTTGAAAAAGAGGAAAAAGAATATGAAATTGCCAGCGTTTGTCATCAATTAGGTCGAATTGCTCATCAAACCGGAAAAATAGAACATGCCAAAGGTTGGCTCACAAAAGCACTAAATATTGTTTCAAGAGTCGATTTTTCATATGAAGAAGCAGATATTACACTTCAGTTGGCTCGCATTGATTATGAACAAAAAAAATTTACAAAAGCTGAAAAATGGTACAAGAGAGCCGTTGAAATATTCAAAGAATATGGTGATGATTATAGAACCGCAACGGTTTATCAGCAACTGGGTACCGTTGCTAATGATATGCGAGATTTTGGGATTTCAGAGCATTGGTTTCATAAAGCAATGAAAATTTATGAAAGACTGGGATTAGAAAATAATTTAATCACTATTTATCATAAAACTGCAGAAGCTGCCCAGGCTCAGCGACATTTTAAAACCGCTGAAAAATGGTATGCAAAAACATTTGGAATGATCAAAGATACCAGTAATATATCTTATCTTGCTTCA
>Ga0272440_1000332_pt1 | contig 40114 bp, 19 predicted proteins | sample SSMMMBAug17_FD_192440 | JGI IMG/M metagenome (GOLD analysis project Ga0272440, IMG submission 192440) | Marine sediment archaeal communities from Little Sippewissett salt marsh, Falmouth, MA, United States - SSM-MMB-Aug17 | ecosystem: Environmental > Aquatic > Marine > Wetlands > Sediment ...
ACTAAATGAGGTTGAGGGCGCTTTAGCGTCCTTTTCCCCATATGTAGCGTGGGGCTTTAGCCCCATGCGGACGTGGATTTACTGGAATACTATATTTTTCAATGATTATCGCCAAAAACAACCGACTGTTTGGGAATGCGCCCCATAAACTGTTTTAATTCCACTCTTGCAAAATTCCACCGAAGACCATGAGAACCATTGTAAATAAAAGACCCCTTGGTCAAAAAAGTTATAGAAAATTGTTCGTGATTGCCGTTGAAGGCGCAAAAACTGAACCCCTAAAAACAGCCATTTTGAAAATGAATATTGTTAAATATCAATAGATTGGTTTGATCCAACCCCCATAAGTTAATTAACCCTTGAAAATACAGTTGAATTTATGTATCATCACCTAAAATAAATATTCGAGGGTTCGCCCTTTCACATGCAAACCAGAATAAGCTTGATTCAAGGAAATAACAGTGAAAAACAAATTATATCTTGTAATGTTGTTTTGGCTCAGCGCCAATCTTATTTTTCCCTATTCCATTTTTGCTTTACCGCAAAATGGTTCCACAGTTTCCGGCCAGGTTGATATTTCAAACAGCGTCAATGTATTGAATATTCATCAACACTCCCAAAAAGCAATCATCAACTGGCAATCCTTTGATATTCATTCAGGGGAAAGGGTTCAGTTTGTTCAACCCAATATTGATGCTGCCATTTTGAATCGGGTGACTGGGTTTCAACCATCACTTATCAATGGCTTGCTCACAGCCAATGGGAATGTCTTTCTGGTAAATCCGAATGGCATTATTATTGGGGCAGATGGCATTATTCAAACACATGGCTTTATTGGATCAACACTCAATATCGACGATACCGACTTTTTGAATGAAAGGTTTATTTTCAATTTTCAGCCGGGCGCGCCTCTGGGTAAGATTATCAATCGCGGGCTTATTTCATCACATGATTCCGGCTATGTGTCTCTTTTGTCACCTGATATTCAAAATCACGGGACCATTATGGTGAATATGGGCAAAATTCATCTGGCTGCCGGTGAAAAAGTTCAATTATCATTTGTTGAAAACAATTTGATCAGTTTTGCCATTGATCCCAAAGATATGCCTTCAACCACAAAATCCACAATTGACAATTCAGGTCAGATCAATGCAAAGGCTGGCGAAGTTTTAATGGAAGCGCAAACTGCCAGTGATCTGGTTCATTCTGTGGTTAATAATTCAGGTGTGATTGAGGCAAAGTCTCTTGTCAACGATAATGGTGTCATTCGTCTGACCGGTGCCGATGAAATCCAAAATACTGGAAAAATTGATGTTTCAGGCGAAACAGGCGGACAGATTGATATCAGCGCTCACACGATCATGATCACAGAAGACGCCAATATCAATGCGTCAGGCGACACTGGCGGTGGCACAATTCGGATTGGTGGGGGGCTTCATGGTGATGATGAATCCATTCCCAACGCACACAATACCTTTGTGGGTAAAAATACGCTCATTCAAGCCAATGCAAACGAATCAGGCGATGGCGGCAATATATTTCTCTGGAGCGATAATACTACAATATTTACTGGCAGCATTGCAGCTAATGGCGGAAAAAGGTTTGGCAATGGCGGCTTTGTTGAGGTTTCTGGCAAAAAACAACTCTATTTCGATGGTCAGGTGTCTACAAAAGCCCATAATGGGTTAAATGGCAGTTTACTTTTAGATCCCCAAAAAATATACATTGTCGATGGCAGCACTGATGATTTAAGTAATGATTTTAGCGGGCAAATCAATTTTAATGACATCCCTGATGAATTGACTATTGCGGAAAAAAGACTGGAAAACCTTTCGGCAAATACAGATATCATTTTAAAGGCCAATGATAGAATCAGCATTATGGATCTTGATGACAACGAATTGACCCTGGATCAAACCGGTTCAGTTTCTTTTATTAGCGGTGAAGGTGGATTTATGATGGAAGGCTATCTGAGCGACACGATCTATGTATCTGGTGGCGGCAATCTGTTGATCAATGCATTTGGGTCTGAAAATAATGCTTATCCGGCCACTGATGGCCCCATTACTGCCTTGGGCACCATTCGTACTGTGGGGATTGGCAGTGTAACCCTTCAGGGAACAAGAATTAATCTTTATGGTCCTATCAACGCTGGTGGCACTGTTACCATTAACAATCGTGATATATTGAATGTTCAAAATGATATTACATCAATCAATGGTGCCTTTCTTCAAAAAGGCCCCAGACCGGTTGTTCTGGGAGCGAATATTACTGCCACTGATGAAATATCGTTTACCCATGACATTTCATTGTCTAAAAAAACAACCCGGCTCACATCCAGGGATGGCAGCATATTATTGATGAACAGCACAATCGGCTCAAACCTGGATGATTGTGAACTGATCCTTGATGCCGAAAGTGTGGTCTCAATCAATGACATTGATATACCCACCCTGACTTTTGCCAATATGAATGGCGGACTCATCCTCAATGGTAATATTCAAATAAAGTCAGCATTTGATACAACTCCGGTCTCAGGCTTGATGTCTGTTGATGAAGACGCGGCCATTTATACAGATAACAAACCGGTTATTTTCAACTCATCACTGAGCCTGAAAGCACCTTTGACCATTCATTCAGGCGACCTATCAGGTGATATTGCATTTAATGATCGCATTGATGGCACATTCATGCTGGACCTCACCGCCGGCACAGGCAACATTTATTTTCAAAAGGATGTGGGAAAACAAACCATGCTCAACGATCTCTACATTCGCTCGGCCCAAAATGTCAGAGTCAATGGGGATATTCTGTCTGACAGTATTGTTGACTTGAACTATGCCGGATTATTGACACAGGGCGGTGCAATTCGGACAACAGCAGATAATATCCTGTTGCATGGCAATGTTCAACTGATTGGCAATAGTGCTTATGATACCACAATACAGGGCGGCAATCTCCATATCATGGGAAAACTGGATAGCACCAATTCTCTGGAACAAAGTCTGGATATTACAACAGGCACTGGCAATATTACAATCAATGGTGCGGTCGGTTCTGTGAGTATCCCTGGCAATATTCATATTTCAAGTGCTCACAATCTTACTGTTGATGGCCCCTTTAAAGCCAATAGCCTGCTTCATCCATCAGGCACAGGTCACATTCATTTTAAGGATACAGTGACGACCTATGATGGCGGTATTCATCTTCATGGCCTGAGATTAACATTGGATCAAGCGCTTAACAGCAACAATAGCCCTATCGTTCTTGCTGCCAATAGCTTTGAATTGCTTGGTGAAGTTCAGGCGCTGAATTCCTCAGTCACGCTTTATGCCCATTCCGCAGCAACAACCATTGGGATTGAAGATGCCTCCAAAGATATTCCTTTTACCAATGAAACCCTGCACAATCTGAAAACCGACCAAATTATCATTGGACATGTTGACAATACAGGCGGGATCACAATTGCCAAAGACAATAACATATCCCAATATAAACAACTTCAGTTTGTGTCATCAGGCCCCATATCAATTCGCGGCAATATTACTACCGGCAATAATTCTTTGGTGATTATCACCAATTATGACAGTTTGTATGTTGCCCCGGGCGCCAATCTTTCCCTTGATGGCGGCTGGCTTCAAAATGGTGATGGCCCGGTTCAAATAGGCGGGGCGATCACGACAATTGATAAAAATATCCGCTTTGATGGCCCTGTCAGTCTGGGCGGCAACCTTTCTCTCAATACTGGTGATGGTGAGGGCAATATTCATTTTACCCATAAGATTGATGGCAACTACCATTTGTCAGCAAACAGCGGTTTCGGCAATATTGTTTTTGAACATCAGGTGGGGGCAGAAATACCCTTATATGGCCTGACATTGAAATCCAGTGCCGAAATCCAAATTGGCAGTCAATTCCATGCCGGCAGTATGACCATTAACAATAATGGTGTCCTTCGATTGACCGATGGTGCAGATATTCAACTCAACAATGCATTTTCCCAACAAGGCATTGGTCCGGTCGAACTGGCAGGAAAAATTACCACTGCCAACGAAGATATTACATTCACCCAACCGGTGACCTTGATTGGCAATGCAACTTTAAACACTGGCAGTGGCGGCGGCAATATTTTGTTTCAGGAGAGCCTGGATGGCAATCATATGATGACACTCATTGCCGGGGATGGAAATATCACAATAAACAAAAAAATTGGTGATACCACACTACTGGCAGGTCTTTTGATCAAATCCGGCAATGAAATCTCGTTTAAGGAATCCATTGTTGTTGGGCAAGAAAGCCTTGATATTACAGCAAAAAAAATAACACTCATTGCGCCAATCACTATCAAAGATGGAGGATTACTGGCTTTAGAAAATACCGATCTGTTGTCCATTTCAGAAAATGCATTATTGACACTGGAAGGCGCTTTTTATCAAAGAAGTACCGGGCCTGTAAACTTATCCACTAATATCATAACCACTGGTGATGATATCAACATCAAAGGGCCGCTTACCCTTACAAAAGATGTCACATTTGATACTGGTATAGACGCTGAAGGTGATATTATTCTTTCTGGCAGTGTAACGAGTGATCATTTGATTGCCATGAACAGTGGTACAGGTGATATTCAGTTTGATCAGGAACTCTCTGCCCGAGGTCTGGAAATACAGTCCGCAAATACAGTGACTGTCAATGGTGAAACCACAATGGATGATGCAGGAATAAATGCCAGTGCAAAAACAATTGAAATCAATAACCATGTTACCACCATGAACAGTGGGTCCATGCAATTAAACATTGATGATGGCGATGGTGGGCTCAATTTCTCTCCAGGAACGACAATCACAGTTGATGGTGCATTCAAGCAAACAGGTAATGCCAATGTCAACCTGGGGGCCAGTATCCAGACACATGATCAATCCATTTCATTTGATGGCAATATCACCTTATCTGGTAATTCATTGCTTACCACTGGTGACAATAGCGGTGATATCTTATTTGAAGGTGAAATTGATGGTACAAAAGATGCTATCAATCGTCTCTCTCTGAATGCAGGCACAGGAAATATAATGATGAATGGCAATCTGGGCAGAAATCAATTATTCGATCTCACAATTATGTCTGGCCAAAATGTTTCAATTGAAGCACCATCACGACTCCACACATATGTGCAGGAATCTGGCACAGGATTAACGCATATTAAAGAGACTCTTTATCTTGGTGCAAATGGCTTTTCCTTTAAAGGCAAAGATTTGAGTTTTGAAAAAGATATTTCCTGCAATACCAATATTCCAGGCATTGGCATGCAAATTACCCATAGCAGACAATTGATAATCAAGCCCAATACCACCATAAGTCTGACCGGAGAATTCACTCAAGCGGGTGATGGATCATTCGCTCTGGGCGGCAATATTCAAACAGTATCCGCACCAATAACGATCAATGGTCCCATTACGTTAATTGATAATGCATCCATTCAATCAATGGAAAATGGCAATATTGACATACAACAAACTGTTGACAGTTCCGCAACAGGTTCTTATCAGCTTAATCTTTCTGCGGGATCAGGCGAGTTGACATTTGGCGCACCCATTGGCAGTCATTCTGCCCTTAAAGGCCTGTCTGTGGCAGATGCCGCTGTGATCCATCTTGATGTGCCAGTAATCACTGCTCAAAGTGGTATTCAACTCATAAGCGAACAAATAGAATCATCAGACAACTGGTTTACAAATAAAGGCCCCATTACGATCACCGCAGATATCTTATCTCAGGGAGACTGGCAGACAAATGGTGGTGAGATTTCAATCAATGGCAACACGCAATCCAATGGAAACTGGACAACTGCTGGTGGTAAAATTTCAATTCAAGGCAACACACAATCCAGTGGAAACTGGATAACCGCTGGGGGCGATATTTCCATTGATGGCAATATCCAGACAATGGGAGACTGGCAAACCGGTGCTGGAAATATCTCAGTTGATGGCGATATGACCACTTCTGGCAACTGGACCACTGAAAGGGGCAATATTGATATTAATGGCAAAACGACACTTTCTGACAATATCCAGTGGCAAACAAACAATGGCAATATTCAGATCAATGGCACAGTGAATGGCGTGGAAGCTTATAATCAAAGCATGACAATGGATGCTGGCACAGGAGATATTGAATTTCAAGACACTTTGGGTGCTGATACACAACTGAAAAATGTTGACATTCAAAGTGCGACCCATGTGCGGATTCAATCGGATGTGTATGCAGATCGTTTCAGGCAAGTTGCCATGAATGGCCAGACACACACCAAAGGCGCAATCAAAACAAATGCCAATGGGATCTATATCCAAAACACATCCCTTATCCTTGAAGGTCACCTGGATAGCAATGGCCATGATATGGAACTGATAGCCGATCAAATGACATTACCATCGGTTATCAGAGCATCAGGTGCCAGTGTTCGCCTGATGCCTTTATCCAGCGATGCTACCATTGGCATTGAAAATGATCATCAGACACTTGTGTTTAATGATGCTGCTTTGGATGGTATTGATACCGCACATCTTATTTTTGGCCATAGCACCTATAATGGTTCGATTTTTGTGGGGACAAACAATCAATCTCTTTTTAACCAGCATAAAAATATATCATTGATCACAACAGCAAATATCACGATTCGTGGCGCTTTATCCACTGAATATCAAAACCACCTGATCCTGGATCATGGGCAACAACTGAGTGTCGATGCCACCATTGCCCTGAATGGCAATTTTTTGGAAAAAGGCAGTGGAACAGTGGATTGGTCTGGCAGCTTGCTTGGCACTGGCGATATTACATTCAATCAACCCATTACCTTGAAAGGGGATACCACCTGGCGGAGCAGTGATGGTCAAATCAATATTCTTCAAACCATTGATGGCCCCCACACTGTTAATGTTAATGCAGGCACTGGCTCTGTGCAGTTTGCCCAGAACATTGGAAAGACTTCTCCCTTGACTGCCATTGATGTGGTATCCGGCATTCTGGATACCAAAGAAATTCATACCAGTAATTTGGGCATCCATATCAATGCAGAGGCCATTCAATTAAATGGTGATATATCTACACTTCAAGGGCCTGTTGTGTTTGATGGCAATGTGTCAATCATGTCTGATCTTCGCATGGAAACATCAGGCGGACGCGTGGATTTTAATGGTCAACTGACAGATTCAGACAACAATCGTATACTCCACATGGCCACAGCAGATGGCAATATTTCTTTACACAATGTCAACATGGGGGCTGTCAATTTTGAATCGGGCGGTGACTTAGTTTTAAATGATAATATAACAGTCAAACAGGAATGGCACACAAAGGTCCTGGCAAATATCCAGTTAAAAAATGATATCACCATTCAAACTCAAAATTCAGATATCCAGATGAGCAATGCAATTGATGGTCATCACGCATTGATTTTGAACACCGGCATTGAACATATTGGCAATATCCACATCTCCAGCAATATGGGAGAAACAGAAGCATTAAAATCATTGTCCATTCAGGATGCCGGGGCCTGTTATATTGATGGCAATATTGTTACTGCCAATGGTGATGTAATGTTTATGCCATCAGTGATGTTGACCCGCAATCTGGCAATCAATACAGGCACTGGCATCGGTAATATTCATTTTTTAGACAAGATTTTCAGTACTGATGAACACTCCTACAACCTTGACCTCATGAGTGGGGGCGGAGATATCCATTTTATGAAAGATGTTGGCCCCAATACCCCTTTGGGCCGCATTTCAATTGAAAAAGCCAGATCCATTTATGTTCATAGCAGCTTTCATGCAAATGAAATTTCTATGACACCATTTCAGAGCTTGAAACTTGGCGGATCCATGACTGCTACTAATGGCAATCTCATAATCAATGGCAACGTGCAAACCACCCAGAATCAACTTCACCTCCAAACACTCAATGGCAATATTTCAATTTCAGGAAAAATCTCCGATTCTGACAATACACATACATTGACAATAAACGCCAATACCGGACAACTGAATATCAATGATGTTTCTCTGGGAGAATTGACAATTGCTGCCGCAGATCAGGGCTTACAATTGAGTGGAGAGATTACTGTCAATGATCGTTTTGATACCAGCAATATTGCCGGATCAATTGTGCTGAAAAACCATACAGCGATTCGCACACGCAATACCGGTGATATTGTATTTACCCCCACAATTGATGGTCCATTTAATCTGGCAGTTGACAGCAAGAATGGCACAGTCCGAATCAATCAGTCCATTGGTAAAACGCATCGTGTGCGATCTTTTACGATTCATTCATCGGAAAGTGTTATGCTGGCTGACGATATCCTGGTTTCTTCTGGTGAAATCGTAATCCCAGGCAATATCAGCCTGTTGACAGACAATATTACATTGGATTTAATAATCGGTGACATTGTTTTAAATGGCAAACTCACAGACAATGACAATGATTATCAACTCAATATCAAAGCATCAGCAGGCAATATCTATTTATGGGAACTGGATCTGGCCGGCATTCAATTAAGCGCCTCCAATAAAGGCTTGTATCTGAATGGTGATATACAGGTAAAAAATCCCTTTGATACCAGTGAAATTGTTGGCCCCATTACGATTGAAACCCCATTATCCATCAAAACAGAATCCCAGGATGTGGTTTTAAAAACAGACATTACTCTCAATGGCGACTTGAATATCAATACAGGCAGTGAAGGTGGAGATATTAAGATACATGGTGAAATAAATGGCAGACATGCTGTATCTGTGGCTGCTGGAACTGGAAATATTGCTTTTACGAAAGACATTGGCAACACAGATGCTGTTGCCAGTGTATCTGTTATATCCGGCAATACGCTGTCCCTAAACAATGTCACCGCTCATGGTAACATTCACATGGACAATAACCATAGCATTAACCTTCATGGAAACCTCCAGACATTAGATGCAGGCTCAGATATTGTTGTCAACAATGCAGATATCAAAATGGATGGTAACCGCAGCATTGCCACAAACAATGGCAATATTGTTTTGGATGCCATCAGTCCATCAAAGAATGACACACAAAAGCTTGTGCTTTATGCTGGTGAAGGCAATATCTCAATTGATCAGGCCATTGGCCAGGCAGAACTGGCATTTGCTGAAATTGATATCATGGGGGCAACAGATATTCATCTGATGGGTGCTGAAACCACTGTTTATGCCAAATCACTGCAAATTGCCAGCATAGGGGAGCTTCGCATGGATGGGAAAATTACTCTCAGCGGCGCATTAAACCTGAATGTCAATTTACTACAAATCAATGCCAGCATTGAAACCAATGGAGATATCTCTATTGCCAATTCCAGTGGAGCCATTATTGATGGCAATATCCAATCCGGCAGTCAAATTCACTTTACTGGCCCGGGTAAGATAGAACTGGGTGGCGATATTCTGGCTGAAAAATCTGTCAGAATAGATCAGTCTGTTTTATCCTTAAAAAGCACCCATTATATTCGTTCTCAAACAGACGAAATTGTATTGCATGGCATATCCACAGAAACACCAGGAGAAAATATCATTCAACTCAATGCGGATAAAGATATCACAATCAAGGGCCCTGTTGGACGATCGGATCAGGTGATGGGCGGCATTCATGTGGTAAATGCCAGAAATCTTAGTTTTGCCAATACCGACGAAACACTTTATGCCAATACCATGACCATTCAATCTGTATCCAATGACACAAGCTTTCATGGAAAAATATGCATTTTCGGTGATTTGAATATTGACACCAAGACAATGACCATTCTTGATTCCATCGAAACTCAAAATAGTGGCAATATCAGTATTATCACAAAAGATGCAGTGACAATGGGATCCACAATCACTGCTGGTGGAAAAATACACTGGCAGCAGCAATCTGATCTGATGATTAATGATAAATTGACTGCAACTGGTTCCATTACATTTTCAGGATTGGGTAACATTCATTTGAATGCTGATATTTCAATTACTGGTAATGGCGCAAATTTGATAATGGATCAGTCCACATTAATTGTCAAAGGCGACCATCAATTATCCACATTTAATGGCGATATTAAATTGAAACAAATTCAAACCAATACAGCCGATGATCATGTGCTGACAGTGTCATCAGAAAATGGCAATATTGATATTCTGGACAATGTCGGTTCAAATACCGAACGTATGGGCGGTCTGGTGATATCTGATGCCAACAAGGTTGCTTTTAGTGGACAGAATGCATCCATTAATGTCAATACCCTCAACATCAACAACAAGGATACCCTGACAATCCAAAGCGACATTCAGTCTATTGGTGATTTGACATTCAAGGGGGCAGGCAATATTCTCCTGGGTGCTGACCTGGAAGTCACAGGCCAGGACTCCAATATTTCCATATTATATTCTACTGTTCAATTGATGTCAGGTTGCGCAATTATCAGTCATCATGGTGATATCCAACTTTCGGATATTATCCCACAAACCAACGATGCCGCTGATTTAAAACTGGATGCCAATGACAATCAGATTTTTTTGAATGGTGACACTGGCAGGTCTGGAAAAGCCCTGTCCGGTCTGGACATTGTGCAGGCAGATCAGGTGCATGTGGATGGCAATATTCATATCAGCGGTGATATCAATATCAATGCCCGATTATTGACTGTGGATAAACCCATTGATGCCATAGACAATGGTACTATTAAAATGGCTATCACAGAAGAAGCTTCTATTAATGACAAGGTAACATCTGATGGGAATTTTGAATTTCAGAGTACAGGCAAGCTGGTTCTAAACTCAACCATAGAAACCAGACAGCCTGCTTCAAGTATTGATATCAAGGCCCCACTGGTACTTTCTAAAAACAGTCGCATTGACACTCATGGCGGTGATATTAATCTTTCAGACATCTCATCGGTATCAGAAGAATCCATGTTAATTATGGGTTCCGGACAGGGCAATATTGCATTTAATGGCAGCATTGGTGATACCACCCAATCGGTTTCAGATATTCAGATTACATCAGCAAAAGACATTTCTTTTAAATCGACTGCCACTGCAATTTACACAGATCAATTGCGAATTGAAAACAAAAAGGGGCAAACATTGATTGACGCGCCTTTGTATGTCAATGCTGATGTCATGCTTACCAGTGCCACATTGACAATCAATGCAGATATTCATTTCAGCGCCAATGCAAATCTAACCATTATTACATCCGGCCAAACCTTTTTAAATGCGGATTTACAGGTACCTGGGAATATTCTATTTGATGGTAAAGGCGATATTCAACTTTCTGGAAATCTTGAAACAACAGTCCCTGGTAAATCCATTAAAGCTCCGGATGCCGCAATCATTGTATCGGGTAATCGCAGCCTGACAACACAAGCAGGGAATATTGAACTGGCTCAAATAAGTGGGGATGAAATAACCTTGAATCCAGCAGGGGCTAATGTGGAAATTAGCGGGTCAGTGGGCACATCAGATGCACCAATCGCGGGCATAAATATTGTCAATGCCCAGGATGTTGCATTTATCTCGGAACATGCAAAAATCTATGCTGCAGATCATCTGAACATTGGTGCTGCAGGGAGTGCTGTTTTCAATGGGGATATAGCAGTTGACAACAATATGGATATCAATGCCAAAACATTAACCATAGCCAGCCACTTGAATATTTCTAAGGATGTCAAATTTGATATTCATGGGGATATTTCAATCATGGGGATTGAGACAAACAATCAAGGCAATATTACATTAATTTCCCAGACTGGAAAAATGTCATTGGGTCGCATGAATGCCGGTGCCAATGGCAATATTGACTTGCAGGCCCAGCAAGGAATTGATGGTGGCAGCCTTATTGGAAACAGTGTCAGTATCAAAGCAGCCACAATCGGCGCACAGATTCCACCAATCCTGGACACCCAGAATTTTAGCGCCACTCTGACAGGAGTTCCAGGCAGTGCTTTTGCCGGGCATATCAAGATGGCTTCCGCAGGGGCATCATTACCAAAAAGCAGTCAGATCAATTATTTGGGTACAGGGTTGTCCCTGTTCATTGTAGAAGGCATGACTGTTTATGGGGTTGATGCCAGCGACAAGTCTTTTTATCCCATGCCAGTAACAGACTACGAACAACATGGTTTAATGCGAAATGCCTATATGGCGAACCGACCGGAATTTTTTATGATTCCCCCCTTAAATGTGGATATCTCCATTGAAGCTGATGCTGAGATTGAATTTTTACAAATGGATTATGAAATGTAGGAGCGAACCTACTGTTCGCCCTGGAACAAAAAAAACAACGCCAATCCAAATATCCAGGTATAAAAACCAACAACAATGAACCATCATTCATTTTTCATTCACAAAACAAACAAAGTTCTTGATCAATGAATGTTTTAATTGTAAAGTACTTGCACTTATTTTTAAATTATGTTTAGATAAGCGTAATCAATGAAGGAACATTCAAAGATGGAATAAAACTTTGTATACAGTTTTATTTGCATCATCAATAATCATTACGTAAATTACGTACAGGAGGTAATCAATGACAAGACGGATCGAAAAAGCGGCCGTGATCGGCTCTGGTGTCATGGGCGGGGGTATTGCAGCTCTTTGCGCAGGCGCTGGTGTCAAGACAGTTTTACTGGATATAGTGCCGTTTGATTTGAAAGATGAGGAAAAGGATAACCCAAAAGCAAGAAATCGGATCGTTCAAGCCGGTCTTGATGCGCAATTGAAAGCAAAGCCACCCGCATTTTTCAATAAAAAAGTGGACATGAATTTGCTTGAAATCGGCAATCTGGATGATGATCTGGACCAGCTCAAAGACTGCGATCTCATCATCGAAGTGGTGGTTGAGAATTTAAAAATTAAACAAGGACTGTTTGATAAAATAGAAACAGTGCGAAAACCAGGCGCCATTGTGGCATCCAATACTTCTGGCTTGCCGCTGGCATCCATGGCTGAAGGTCGAAGCCAGGATTTTAAAGATAATTTTATTATCATGCACTTTTTCAACCCACCGCGTTATTTGAAATTGCTGGAGTTGGTATCTGGACCAGATACAAAACCCGAAGTTTGTGAGTTTATTGAAAACTGGGGCGAAAAAATTCTGGGTAAAGGGATTGTCTGGGCAAAGGACACACCCAATTTCATTGGCAATCGTATTGGTGTTGGACTCATTGGCGAAGCCTTGCAATTGCTCAAAACAGAAGATATCACCATTCCTGAATTCGATGCCACATTTGGTCCTGCCTTTGGTATGCCTAAGACTGCTGTTTTTGCACTCTGCGACCTTGTTGGCCTGGATACAATTGATCATCTGGCGAAAAACTCCTATGAATTGCTCACCAATGATGAACGACGCGAAATCTATCAATTGCCCGATTTCTTTTCAAAACTGATTGAAGCCGGTTGTTTTGGCAAAAAAACAAAAGACAAAGGCGGTTTTTATCGCACTGAAATTGATCCCAGCACCTGGAAAAAAATTCACAAGGTATTGGATCTCAAAACCGGTGAGCATGTCGAATTCAACAGAAAAGATGTTCCCGAGCTGGTCAAAGAAATCAAAAAACTGGACACCCTGGCAGAGAAACAAAACAAAATTTTCTACAGCGACGATCGCGTTGCAAAAGTTGCCTGGAAACTGGGCGCCCAATGCTTAATTTATGCTGCCAATCGTGTGCCTGAAATCTCTGACTCCATTGTTGGAATTGATAATGCCATGAAATGGGGTTATGCCCTGGAATCTGGCCCTTTTGAAGTCTGGGATAATATTGGGGTTAAAAAATCTGTTGAAAGAATGAAAGCCGAAGGCTTTGCTGTTCCAGATTCAATTACTAAAATGATTGATGGCGGCAATGAAACCTTTTATCGCATTCACAATGGCAAAAAACAGTATTTTGACCTGGTTGCAGGGGAATACAAAGATGTCATCCTCAACGAAAACTGTATATTCCTGGCAGATCTCAGAGCAGACAATAAACTGGTTAAAGGCAATGAATGCGTTTCACTCATTGACCTGGGTGATGGCGTATTTAATGTTGAATTCCATACCAAAATGAATGCACTCAATAAGACTATCCTTGATTTTATCGGGGAAGCTGCTGACTATGTTCTGGATAATGGTGTGGGTATTGTGATTGGAAATCAGGCACCTGGAATGCCGGGCGCGTTTTCAGCTGGTGGTGACCTGGGATTCATGGGTAATCTGGCTGCTCAGGGTAAATTTAACGAAATTGATGATTTTATCAAGGGCGTTCATAAAGCTGTATTGGGCATGAAATATGCTCCCATTCCCATTGTCGCAGCACCTTATGGCATGACTTTGGGCGGTGGTTGTGAAGTTTGTCTGGCAGCAGACAGAATCGTTGCACATGCAGAATTGTATATGGGACTGGTTGAAATTGGCGCTGGTCTTGTTCCTGGCGGTTGTGGCATGATGCATTTATGGCAGCGATATATGGATTCTGTACCAGGAAAAGTCAAACTCACTGATTATGGTGCATATCTCATTCCTGTCTTTACCGCAGTTGCTCAGGCAAAATATTCTGGCTCGGCTGCTGAAGCCCGAGAATGGGGTTTTCTGCGGCCCACTGATCGGATTGTTATGAATAAAGATCACCTCATTGGTGAAGCCAAAAAAGAAGTTCTGTCAATGATTGAACTGGGATACAATCCACCGGCAAAGAAAAAATATCCGGTGATGGGACGTGAAGCACAGGGCATGATCTGGGCAGAGCTGCACAATATGGGCGTTGGTGGATATATTCCCAAACATATGGGACAAATTGCACGCAAAATTATTTATTGTATTTCTGGTGGTGAAGCCAAACAAGGCCAGATGGTTACTGAAGAATACCTCTGCCAGCTGGAAAGAGAAGCCTTTGTTGAACTTTGGCAAACCGAAGAAACGCAAAAAATGGCAGAGCACATTTTAAAAACAGGTAAACCCTTGTTTATGTAATTCATAATATTATCACAGGAGGATAAATAACATGAGAGATGCATATATAGTTAGTGCAGTCAGAACGCCTGGTTGTAGACGTAATAAAGGCGCGCTGTCTCAAACCCGGCCTGAAGATTTATTGGTTCAGGCTTTGGATAAAGCCATTGAAAAGGCAGGGGTTGAAAAAGCCGATATTGATGATGTCATGATCGGTTGTTCATTCCCTGAAGCTGAACAGGGGTTGAATATCGGTAGGGTCGCCGCACAAATGGCCAAGTTTCCCGATGAAGTCGGTGGCGCTACAGTCAATCGTTTTTGTGCCTCAGGACTGGAATCTATTGCTCAGTCTGCCATGCGTGTGATGGTTGGATGGTCGGATATTGTCATGGCCGGTGGGGTCGAGCATATGTCAATCGTTCCCATGGGCGGCAATATGCCACGCCCTCATCCTGAATGGGTTAGAGAGAACGCTGATGTTTATACATCTATGGGAATCACCGCTGAAAACGTGGCCAACCGCTATAAGATATCACGAGAAATGCAGGATGAATTTGCATTTCATTCTCAAATGAAAGCCACTAATGCCCAAAAGAATGGTCTTTATGGTGAAATTTTCCCCACAAATGCCTATCGCTTTATTGAGAAACCGGATGGCACTGTTGTTAAGGATACGTTTGTTCAGGATTTTGACGATGGTGTTCGCGCAACGACAACAGTTGAAGGATTGGCAAAATTGCGTCCGGTCTTTTCAGCCACTGGTTCAGTAACTGCTGGTAATTCATCACAAACAACTGATGGTGCCGCAGCATCTGTAATCATGAGCAAAGAAGCCATTGAAAAGTATGGTATCAAACCCATTGCAAAGCTGGTATGTTACACCACTGTTGGTTGTAGAGCGGATGAAATGGGTGTTGGACCATCATATGCGATTCCCAAACTGCTCAAAAAAGTCAATATGGATATTAAAGATATTGGTCTTTTTGAAATCAATGAAGCTTTTGCATCACAGGCAATTTATTGTGCCCAACAAATCGGTATTGATGATAAAAAAGAATGGTCATCTGAAAGCAGTACCCGCAGATTGAATATTAATGGCGGCGCTATCGCATTGGGCCACCCATTGGGATGCACCGGATCCAAGCTGGCAGCAACATTGTTGTATAATATGCAGAAAAAAGGCGTCAAATATGGTATCGAATCCATGTGCATGGGCGGCGGTATGGGTGCAGCAGCATTGTTCGAGTTGTGTGAATAACAGACCATTGCTTTAATTTAGTTTTATTCAAAGGGCGTATTGATGTTTTTCAATACGCCTTTTTTTTTTGACATGGGGGAATTAATTTTTTCGTATTCCTTATATCTCTTGTCCCAAAGCTCTGAATATGATAGGTTATTATTATCATTCAATCATAACGTTTTTTATACAATAAAAACATCAAACAAACGAGTACAAATGGAGGATTAACAAAATGAAATATTACCTTTCAATTATTTGTATCATTCTAATCTCTGGAGTATATGTATTTGCCTATAATTTTGGTGATGCCATTCACAATATTCATCCTGACATGCAAGGAAACAAGTCGGCAACCGAAATCATTCAACTCTTAGACAAAATATTTTCAAAGGTTCGTTCGGATGATGAAAGTATTGCATTTTTACATTATCTGGATGAATCCCTTCAAAAATTTGATTTTAGATTGTTGTATAAAAATCCAACCTTACGACCTTTGGATAATGACTTTCGCGGGGTAACACTTCAAGGAATCAATGAATCAGATCATTATTTTTTGGGACTGAGCCCGGAAAAAAAAGATGATATTGTTAATCAAACTATCGGTAGCTTTGCATCAGAGATCGCCTTGAAACAAATAGATAAATCCATTGTTGGCTATCGGTCCTTTTTAGCGTATATGGACACAGAATTGGCGCTAAAGCAGTATTCACACCACAATTTATTGCTTTTTGCTGACAGCCTGCTTAAAATTATCGATCCTGATAATCTTGCCGCGCTGAATCCGCCTGAAAGTAACGTTTTTACAAAGATCTCAGGTGATGCCAGGGTGGCAATCAATGCATTTTATTATTCATTTCCCAAACTTGCCAGTTTGTTGGATCGCTATATTGAGGTCAATTCTTTACTAACAACAAAATATCATGAAACGATCTCCTATACCCACTTTGATTTTTCAGTCTCATGTAAATATGATGCATTGCAAAAAGATTATCCACTGGTATCAGACTATTTGGAACAATTCAGAAATGTATTGCAAACCGGTGTTGAAAGTATCAACGCCAATGGCCATAAGATATTTAAGCTTGAATTTGATTGTTCCCCTGACTTTTTTAATTTTTCAATCTACACCAAAGAGGGTAAGATTGTTCCCTTTGACAGCAATGGTATTCCTGTTTTTGCCGATGCTTTTTCCCTGGCAAGTCTTAAAAAATACTATTTCAAACTTGTGACACGCCTGTTATTTGATGCCTATGGCTTAAAATATTTTAACAACAATATTATTACAAAAGGTACTTATGTCAATACACGAGAGTTTGCTGTGTTAAACATGAGATTAGACAGTGTTAGCAAAACAAAGGTCTATGGCCGAAAATATCATATTTTTCCAAAATGGTTTATCGATTTTATTATTCCAGACAATATTGATCAACTGATTTATGAATTGGTTACAGTGATGCTTCATGCCAATGACGATGAAGGTTCTTTTGTAAAATTTGAGTTTGATAAGCGATTACCAAATGAGAATTATTTTAACTCCCTGGCTTCCAGTGAATATGTTGATAACTTTTTTATTAAGCTGGAATTGGGGATCTGGCGAAATATTTTAAGGACAGATCAGGCCACTGTTGATGAAATGAATGGGTTGATTATTCGGGGACTGAATGCTGTGTTGCATGATCTGGAGAGAATTGATCAATAATAATACGAACATAAAGGACAAAAAAAATGTTTCCATCCATTCTAATTGTAGACGATGAGCCCAGTATCGTTCAGTCATTAAAAGGTATTTTATCTGACGAAGGGTTTGCTGTATTAAGCGCATCCAATGGCTACGAAGCCTTGAAAGTAATTGAGAAAGAGTCTCCAGATCTTGTTTTGCTTGATGTCTGGATGCCTGGTATTGATGGCATTGAAACCCTTAAAGAAATCAAAAAAGACAATCAACACATTCAAGTGATTATTATTACCGGTCATGGTACTATTGATACAGCAGTTAAAGCGACCAAGTTGGGGGCTTATGACTTTATTGAAAAACCCTTATCCATTGATAAAGTCATTGTTACAATCAACAATGCACTTCATTTCAGACGACTTGAGGAAGAAAACCGCTATCTCCGCAAAAAAACCATTGAAAAGCACTCATTAAATGGGGTCAGTGAAGCGATCCAGAAACTTCAACAAAACATCCATGCCGCAGCCCCCACAGATGCATATATCTTGATTACTGGTGAAAATGGCACAGGTAAAGAACTGGTTGCCCGAACCATTCATCAATTCAGCCAGCGGGCTAATTATCCCATGATTGATCTCAACTGTGCTATGGTTCAGGATGATTTGATGGACAGTGAACTCTTTGGCCATGAAAAAGGGGCCTTTTCCGGTGCAACCGCAAAAAAAGTGGGTAAGTTTGAACTGGCCAATCAAGGCACTCTTTTTCTGGATGAAATTGGTGATATGAGTATCAAAAATCAGGGCAAGCTCTTACGTATCCTGGAAGATAAAAAATTCCAGCGTGTTGGCGGTGGCAGGGATATTGTTGTGGATGTCCGGGTGATTGCCAGTACAAATAAAAACCTGAAAGCAGAAATACAAAATGGACGTTTTAGAGAAGATCTGTTCTTCCGCCTGAATGTTGTTCCCATCGAAGTTCCCCCATTAAAAGAGCGATTGGATGATATTCCAATTTTGGTCAACACCTTTTTGAATAATCTCGCAAAAAAGAATAAAAGTGTCGCCAAAACAGTCTCTCAAGAAGTGCTTGATTTGTTTTCAACATATTCATGGCCTGGAAATGTGCGAGAAATGAAAAACCTTCTGGGACGTCTGACCATCACAGTCAAAAAAGATACCATTGAGGCTTCGGATATTCCTGCACCATACAACCCATATCTTTTTGTGGATACTGAATCTGTTGATTCTTTGTTTGCTTTCAGTTCCTTTACTGACGCCCAAAAAGCCTTTGAAAAATCCTATGTCCTAAAAAAACTAAACGATTATGGTCAATCGGTTGAAAAAACATCCAAAGCAATTGGTATGGATGCCTCTCGCATTCAACAAATTCTTAGGAATACTGAATAAATAAATTCTCATTTCATGTTGATCCTTAAAAATTTAGAATACTGCATCAATAACTTTATTTTTTTAATAATTTATGCTACATAAGAACAATGAAAACATCTAAACCAAACAAATTAGTCATATGGCTTCTGACCGGTTTCCTGCTTGCATGCATTATTGTAATCATAGATACTCAATTGTTTTACATTCCTGGCAGTATTATCTGTATATTGTTCTTAGTTTTCGGATGGTTACAGTCAATATACTATTTTAGAGTTTATAAAACATTGCAAACAGCGAAATCGCCTGTTGAAAATATTGCAGACAAAAAAACATGCTACGAAACCTTGATCAATACTGCGGATGATACCATTATCTTATTGGATAAAAGTGGAAAAATTCTCATGATTAACACAACAGGTGCGCAAAGGCTGGGGCATTCTCCTGATACACTCATTGGGAGAAATATATTTGATTTATTACCAGATCCCCTCAAAAAATCCAGAAGCAAAAAGTTCCAGTATGTATTGACTCATAAAAAAACAGTCCGCTATGTGGATCATCGCCAGGGAATTGATTTTGACCAGATCCTCTCCCCTGTATTTGACCATTCTGGCGATGCAGTTGGTGTTGCAGTGTATGGGCGAGATATTACCGCACAAAAAAGCATTGAAGCACAACTTCAAAATGCCCGCCAAGAGGCTGAAAAAGCCAACAATGCCAAAAGTATCTTTTTAACCCATGTGAGTCATGAACTGCGGACGCCGCTCAATGTTATTTTGGGGTATACTCAGATTTTACAGTCTGTTTCTACCCTGGAAAAAGGTGAGCAAAAAAGCCTTTCAAAAATTCATAAAAATGTTGATTTCATTATTTCACTGATTGACGATATTCTGGATTTATCTAAAATTGAGTCACAAAATATTTCATTATCCATTGATGTTTTTGAGTTTAACGAGTTTTTAGCATATATCTCAGATATTGCATTCATGTATAAGCAGGAAAAAGAGGTGGACTTTGCATGTCATTTTTCACCAGATTTGCCAATATATGTCAATGGTGATGAACGACGCTTAAAACAAGTGTTATTAAACCTGATTGTCAATGCATTTAAGTTTACGCCCAAAAAAGGTCTGATAACATTAACAGTCAAAAAGGATAATCAAGCCATTGTTTTTCAGGTTGAAGATACCGGGATTGGCATTCATGAAGATAAAATGTCTGATATTTTTCAGCCATTTTATCGCCTGACCCATCAATCTGATGGCTTTGGTTTGGGATTAAGCATTGCCAGACATTTGGTTGAAATGATGGGGGGCAAGCTCAATGTTAAAAGCGCTGTGGATAAAGGAAGCACGTTCTGGTTCAGTCTTTATTTGGAATCTGTTGATACAATTATTCAACCAGATGATACAAAAAACCGCAAAATAACCGGTTATACAGAATCCAAAAAGCGGATACTTATTGTTGACGATCTCAAAGAAAATCGTACCATATTAAAAGGGATGATTTCACATCTGGGCTTTGAAATCCGGGAAGCCAATACAGGCGAGTCTGCACTTAAATGTATCCATGAAGGATTTGAACCTGATCTCATTCTACTGGACTTAATTATGCCAGTCATGGATGGTTTTGAGTTTGCTCATCAAATGAAAAACAATTATCCTGAAATAACTTCAAAAATAGTTGCAGTATCGGCCAGTAATATACTTCGCTCTGATAAGTCAGTTGTTTTTGATGCCCAAATCCCCAAACCCATCCAAAGAGATCACCTGATAAAAACTCTTGAGCACCAATTGGATATTAACTGGCAATATAAAATGGATTCAAACCAAGAGGCCAATCAAAATAAAACTGAACCCCATGAAAATGCTCAAATTCCGGATCATCACATACTGGATCAATTGATTGATTATGCCCAACATGGTCAAATTACTGATATTAAAGATGAAATACGAAAACTGGAACAACAGCCCACAAAATACCAGCAGTTTACTGAAAGTATAGATGGGTTTGTGACTGAACTTGATTTTGATGGTTTTATTGACTATGTTAGCACCTTAGGTAGACAGTAACTATTATGGTATATTTTGAGGGCGCATTTCAAAAAAGGGGATATTCTCTTAGCCCTGAAAGAGCGTAACATACTGGAGGCAAAAAACATGAACGAAGCAATATGGAAAAACAGAACATTGCTTGTTGTAGATGATCGACCCGATAATCTCAATATACTCATCAGCTATCTGGAAAAATATCGTTTTAGAATTCAGGTGGCCAAAAGCGGTGAGGAAGCAATCCAACGACTTGAAAAAATGAACCAACGGCCTGATCGTCGGCTTCCAGATCTCATTATCATGGACATCATGATGCCCGGCACGGATGGTATTGAAACCTGCAAAATAATCAAATCGAAACAAGAATTTGCAGATATTCCAATTATTTTTCTCACTGCCCTTCAAAACACCAAAGACAAACTCAGAGGTTTTGAAGCCGGAGGCGTGGATTATATAACCAAACCATTACATAACCAGGAGGTAATGGCGCGGATTAAAACCCATCTGACCCTTCGATATCAGAATGAAAAGCTTGCACTCAAAGCAAAGGAGCTTGAGCAGGCAAAAGCAAATGCTGAAGCAATCAATGAGCAACTGGAGCAGGCCATTCAAGAAGCCAACTCCTGGGCGATTGAGGCATTGAATGCCAATGATGCCAAAAGTCAGTTTTTAGCCAATATGAGTCATGAAATTCGTACCCCAATGAATGGCATTATTGGCATGACCCATTTGCTCCTCAGTTCTGATTTAAATGAAGATCAACGCAGTCATTTGATTACCATTCGCAACAGTGGTGAATCCTTACTCCATATTATAAATGATATACTTGACTTGTCAAAAATTGAAGCGGGTAAACTTGATCTGGAAAAAATATCATTTGATATCCGCTCCACAGTGGGCGATGTCATGAAGGTTTTGGCATATAATGCCCTTGAAAAGCAGTTGGAAATGAATGCCATTGTGTATCACGATGTTCCTGTTGTTATCAATGGTGACCCTGTGCGATTGCGGCAGATTCTTATGAACCTTCTGGGTAATGCGATCAAGTTCACTCAAAAAGGTGAGGTCTTATTGGATGTAAGCGTTCATCAACAAAGCACAGATCATATCTGGCTTTTCTTTAAAGTAAAAGATACCGGCATTGGCATTCCAGAAGACAAAATTGACAATCTGTTTCAAAACTTTTCACAGGTCGATTCAACAGTGACCAGAAAATATGGGGGAACAGGTCTGGGACTGGCCATTTCAAAACAACTGGCAGAGATGATGGATGGTGAAATTGGGGTCAAAAGTACAGCAGGTGAAGGTTCAGTGTTTTGGTTTACAGCGCGATTTGATCTCAATGATACTGTTTCATCTGGCATACCTGTTCCTGAATCTTTTCAAACCAAAAAAATTATGATTTTGGATAAACTGCCCAGCAGAAGGTCGGTCATTACAGAATACTTAAAACTTTGGAACATTAGCTGGGATGAATCATCGGATTTATTTGACACTTACATGAAGCTGGTCAATGCTGTACAGGAAAATGCCCCTTATGATATTTGTTTCTGGTCTGTTCCACCCATTGAAAAAGATATTCAATTATTTGTGGATACAATCTGTCAGAATACAAGCCTGATTCACACAACCTTTGTGGCAATCAGCCCCCAATATATGAACATCGAAAAACAAATTTCAGAACAAGAGCCTTTCAAATTTGTTACGCTTCCCTGTCCCATTACATATCATTCATTGCTTAACTGTTTTTCCAAAACTTTCAGTGCTTTAAAAGCACACATAAAAAGTACCCGACCCGCAATGCCCGATGAAACCAAAGAATTAACTGTTCTGGTTGTTGAAGATAATAAAGTGAACCAGGTCATTATCAAGGGAATTCTTGAAAACCATTATAATTACTCTGTTCATATTGTGAACAGTGGCCGCACAGCAATAACATCGCTGCAAAATAAGGACTTTGACCTGGTATTTATGGATATTCAAATGCCTGATGTTGATGGTATATCCGCTACCAAACTCATTCGGAATCCTCGCACAGAAGTTAAAAATTGCAATGTACCAATCATTGCAATGACTGCTCACACCATTGCAGAAGAAAAAGATGCCTGTATGAATGCTGGAATGAATGCTTTTGTCAGCAAGCCCATTAATCTGGATGAGTTGAATACCGCAATCAATCAATGTGTGTAGTCAGGCATTTGTTTTGCATGATAACACAATCATTTTTTGTAAAAACATATCAAAAAGGATGAAAGACAATGAAAAAAATTTTGATTACCTTAGTTTTTATTGGATTAACAGGTTCACTGGCATTTGCTGAAAAGTTTGGTGATGTTGAAATCCCATCAACTTTAGCAGCTGGCAAACAACAACTAGTGCTGAATGGCGCCGGGTATCGCACTAAATTTTTTATGAAAATTTATGTTGGCGCCTTGTATCTCAGTGAAAAGAGTTCAGATCAGAATGCAATCATAAATGCCAATAAACCCATGGCCATCAAAATGCATATCATTTCAGGCTTGATTTCCAGTGCTAAAATGATCAAAGCAGTGGAAACCGGCTTTGAAAATGCAACCGGCGGTAATGTCGCTCCCATTGAAAAAGAAAAAAATCAATTACTGGCGCTTTTTAAAGAAGAAATTAAAGTGGGAGATATTTATGATCTTATTTACACCCCAAATGAAGGGGTAAGGGCATTGAAAAATGGAAAGGAAAAAGGGCTCATCAAAGGTTTGCCTTTTAAAAAAGCCTTGTTTGGCATCTGGTTATGTGACAGTCCAGCAGATAAATATTTAAAAAGAAGCATGCTTGGGCAATAATCCAGCGATGAAATGCATTCTTCTCTAACGATTCACGCACTGGGGCTTTGCCGGCTTTGCCACATACGAACTGAAAGGGGAAATGGGGACAGGCCGGCTTACGCCTGCTACGTCCGGATAAAGCCGGGTCAGCCCCCAATTCCCCGCCAGAGACTGGAAACGATTGAGTAATAACACTTATATCAGTATCAAACCTAAAAAGTGGTACATATGGCTTTTCAAATATTAATTGTCGAAGACAGCCCAACACAAGCACTCAAGCTTGAGTTGCTCTTAAATGAAAATCGATATATCACTCATGTGGCAAAAAATGGTAAACAAGGAATCAACTTTGCTTTGGAAAAATCGCCGGATTTGATTATCAGTGATGTCACAATGCCCATAATGGATGGATTCGAGATGTGTCGGTATATCAAAGATGATTCATCTTTAAAGCAAATACCTGTCCTACTCTTGACTGATCTGAATGATCCAGAAGACATTATCAATGGCCTGAATGCAAAGGCTGATGCCTATGTCACCAAACCATACAAAGAGTCTTTTTTGCTTTCAAAAGTCGCCTTCTTATTGTCCAATCAACACCTGACAACATCTGATTCTGAACCTGATTCCGAACATCCCCTGACAATCAAGTTTTTTGGTAAAGAACAAACAATCACTGCAGGCCGGAGTCAGGTATTGAATTTATTGATGAGTACATACGAAAATTCATTGCTTCAAAACAAAGAATTAAAAGAAAAACAAATGACCCTGAACCTCTTAAATGAAGAACTGAAAAAGAATAACAGTGCGCTGGCAGCTTCAGAAGATCGATTTCGATCATTAATTTTAACCATCCCAGATATTGTTTATCGTATTGATGCCAATGGCTATTTCACCTTTATCAATAATGCCATTCGGCGCTTGGGCTATGAAAAAGAAGAACTGATTGGCAAGCATTTTAGCGAAATAATTTTTCCAGAAGATGTGGATGCTGTCAGTCGAGAAAAAGTCTTGTCCAAAATTCCAAAAAATGTAAAACGCCCGCCACCAAAGCTGTTTGATGAACGTCGCTCTGGATCTCGCATTACCACTGGTCTTGAAGTTCGTTTACGTTCCAAATTTGGTGATTCGGTTACACGCGGTGAGATCGAATCTCTGTCCGAAGAATACATTTTTGTGGAGGTTAATAGTGCAGGGGTTACAGGGATCAACACCCGGTCTGAAGAAAAGGAACATGTTGGCACAGTTGGCGTTATTCGTGATATTTCCGAACGTAAAAAAGCAGAGGAAGCTCTGGAACGTGAACGTATTTTTCTTCAAACAGTGGTAGACTCTGTCCCCCTTCCTGTATTTTTCAAAACCATTCATGATGAATATCAACTGACAAACACTGCATTTTGTGATTTTTTTGTCAAAAAGTCAACAGAAATTATTGGCTATGGCTTATTTGATTTCTTACCCGCTCAAGTTGCAGAAGCCTTTCATTTTCAGGAACAATTGTTTTTAAGCAGTGATGATATTCGGCAAAGATATGAAATGGAAGTGTCATTACCCAATCAGGCTGAAAGAAATGTTATCTGTCATACAGCAAAATTTTTAAGTAATGATCAGTCTATTCAAGGTTTGATCGGAGTGATTGTGGATGTGACATCCCAAAAACAAATTGAGTTTGAACTCCACAAATCGCGTATTGCCGCAGAACAACTGGCCCGGCGGGCTGATGAAGCCAATCGCTTGAAAAGTGATTTTTTGGCAAACATGTCTCACGAAATTCGGACCCCCATGAATGCCATCATAGGACTGAATTCATTGGCTTTGAAAACAGTTTTAACTGATCGTCAAAAGGATTATCTTGTAAAAATAGATCAATCCGCACAATCCCTTTTGGGAATACTTAACGATATTCTAGATTTTTCCAAAATTGAAGCTCACAAACTGGACCTGGAATCTGTGCCATTCAATTTATTTGATGTTTTAGAGAATCTCACCAATATGTTCTGCATGAAACAGGATGAAAAACAAATTGAGTTGATATTTTCAGTGGATCAGGATGTACCCAACCATTTGATTGGCGATTCCCTCCGCCTGGGACAGATACTGATTAATCTGGTGAGCAATGCTATCAAATTTACAGATCAGGGCGATATTATCATATCTATTGCGGTTGAGAAATTAATCCCTGTTCGGGCCAGTCTGTCTTTTTCTGTTCAGGATGCTGGCATTGGAATGACTGAAGATCAGGTTAATGCCTTATTTCAACCTTTTTCTCAGGCAGATACCTCTACCACAAGAAAATATGGCGGCACAGGTCTTGGGCTGACCATTTGTAAACGTCTTGTAGAAATGATGGATGGCAAAATACAGGCAAGCAGTGTGTATGGTGAGGGCAGCACTTTTTCATTTACCTGCAAATTTCAATTGGATCCCCACGCAATACCATCAGCCATATTGCCTAAAAATGATAATCAGCAAGAAAAGTTTGCAATTATTATCGATGACAACGAAACCTGCCGCAATATATTATTTTACATGCTTACGCATTTAAACATAGATGTGCGTCTGTTTATTGATGGCCAAAAGTTTCTTCAATGGCTCAACAACAAAAAAGCTGAAAACGCGCTGCCGAATATTGATTTAATCTTAATTGATTATGGCATGCCAGATACTGATGCTATCAGTATTGTTTCACAAATCAAGACACATTATAGCAGTCAGTATCCACCTGTAGTTTTAATGGATACTGTTTATGGTCGTGAATCCATTGTAAATGAAAGTGCAATTCAGGATGTAATTGTCAAGCCGATTCCACCATCAGTTTTGTACAAAACAATCAACAAAATATTTCAGTCACCAGATAAATGTTTAGAATCCAATAAACCAAAGGGTTCTGATGACAACCCGGCCAAAATCACCTGTGATTTTACAGGTCTTTCAATTTTGCTTGTTGAAGACAATGTTATCAATCAGCAAGTGGCATATGAAATATTGTCCCATGAAGGCCTGGAAGTGAGTATTGCTGATAATGGCGCTAAAGCAGTAGCGTGTCTCAAGGAAAAGATCAATACTGGGGAGGGTATGTTCCATGCCATCCTCATGGACATTCAAATGCCAGAAATGGATGGATACGAAGCAACTCGGACAATCAACGCCCTTTATTCGGATTCCAAACGACCATTTCCAATTATTGCCATGACAGCTCATGCAATGTCTGGCAACAAGGAGCGATGCATTCAAGCGGGTATGGATGACTACATATCAAAGCCTATTCAGCCGGAACAGGTTTTTAAAGTCTTGTCTCGTTGGGTTGGGAAAGACCGGCATGTGGAGATACGTCATGAAAAAATTGTACCAGAAACGCCCATTGATCCAATGGCTGTTGCTATCAAAAAATTGAAACATCTCAACTTAAAGGATGGTGTCAATCGGCTGGGAGGACGATTGAAATTATATAACAATATTCTTCAGGAATTTTGTTTCACCCATAAAGACTATCCATCAATGATCAATGACGCCATTCAAGCAGATTCTTTTACCCGAGTTCATGAACTGTCCCACACCATTAAAGGTGTTGCCGGTAACCTTTCAGCCTTTGATTTATTGGATGTTGCACGAAAAATTGAAAAATATGGCTCACAAAATAATAAACAGGTGTGCTTGAATCTCATACCCGATTTGGAACAGGAGTTTGAAAACGTTGTCGAGGATGCTCATTTGCTAAAACAAATCCTGAAAGAATCTGAAAGAAACGCCGCACCCAGGAAACAAACATTTACAGAGAATCATATGTCTGAAGAGGTGTTTCGTAAATTATATCATTGCTTAGTAAACAATGATATGGAAGCGATCATAATATTTGAAAAAATATATCAACAAGTTGATAAGCAATCTGTCAAACCCGCCATGAAACATCTGGCAAAGGCTCTGGAAAAACTTGATTTTGACCAGGCCAAAATTCTTCTGGTACGAATCGCCAGGGAGTTAAACTTTATACTGGACAAGGAGTCAACATGAAACCATCAGAAAAAAAAGAGTTGGACAAACAAACCATCCTGATTGTGGATGATGAAACCGCCAATGTAAAAATACTTCATGAAGTGCTTCACAATGATTATAATGTCATTTTTTCAACCAAAGGAGAACGTGCCATTGAACTGGCCATTGTCAAAAAACCGGACCTTATTCTATTAGACATTATCATGCCTGAAGTTGATGGTTACACAGTGTGCAAAACCCTGAAGAATAACCCAGAAACACGTGATATTTCTATAATATTTATCACAGTTAAAGATAATACTTCATGTGAAGCAAAAGGTTTTGAGTTGGGGGCAGTAGACTATATCACCAAACCCATCAATCCTTCGATAGTCAAAGCGCGTGTTCGCACGCATTTATCGCTCATCCAGGCCCGGCGAGAATTGGAAGAAAAAAACCAGGAATTGATAAAAATGGCATCATTGCGCGAAGATATCGAAGCCATATCCAGACATGATTTAAAAACCCCTTTAAATGGCATTATCAGTCTTCCCCAATTGATTGCTGAAGATGGCCCACTCAATAACCTACAACGTGAGTACCTTCAAATTATAGAAAACTCTGGTTATCAGATGCTCAATATTGTGAACATGTCATTGAATCTCTGTAAAATGGAACGTGGCACATACGCCTTTTCACCCAAAAATGTCAATTTAATAGATATTGTCACAAAAATTAAATCTGAATTAAATGAAATATTGAATATAAAATCACTGTCCATTGCCGTTTTGATTGATAATCGTAAACCCTATAAATTTGAAAGATTTATCGTTCATGGAGAAGATTTTTTATTGTATTCCATGATGGCCAATTTAATCAAAAATGCGGTAGAGGCCTCACCTGAAAACCAGGCAATCAATATTTACTTACATCATGGACAAATGGATACAATCACAATCCAAAATATGGGAACTGTTCCAGAAGATATTCGGAAAGATTTTTTTGAAAAATATTCCACCTATGGCAAAAAAAGTGGCATGGGTTTGGGGACATATTCTGCAAATATGATTGCAAAAATTCATTCAGGCAATATCAGCCTAGAAAGTGATAAAACCAATGATACCCGCGTGATTGTTCGACTACCCAAGAATCAGGCAAACATATTCTTACAGCGGGCAATTCGGGTGCTTATTGTTGAAGATTCCTCAACTGAAGGCCTGTTAATTGAGGAAGTCCTAAAAAAGGATCCCTGGGTTGAAGTCACTGGCATTGCAAATACAGGTAAGGACGCCATTCAAATGGCAAAACAACTCAAGCCAGATATAATCACAATGGATATCGTGCTTCCAGATATCAGCGGTGTTGAAGTCACCAATGAAATCATGAAAACCGATCCCATTCCTATCGTTTTTGTATCCGCCTTTTCAGATGAACATAGCGCCCGCATGGCTTTTGATGCCATGACATTTGGTGGATTGGATGTGATGGCCAAACCATTACGATCTGTGGATTGGACTGATGGTGTCTGGGGGAATGATCTATTGACAAAAATTAAGTGCCTGTCGCAAGTCAATATGGATTGTAAATTGGGGTCGCATCTTAAATATTAATTATTCTATTTTGGAAAGGAAATCGGGGCCCTGGTTTTGTGAACCATTGCCTGTTTTAGCCCAACTGCCGAGATAATCATTAAAATGTTAAAATTTTCATGAATTGACCGGCATAAGCAAGAAATACATTAACAAACAGATTATTCCCAATGGAGGAAAAAAGATGTCATCAGCAAAAAACATCATTCAACAAGATAGCGGTCACCCAATGCTTGGTGCATTACCGCCATCACAAATGAAAAAAGGTAAAATTGTTACATGTGAAGAAGCCATACAGGTAATCCATGATGGCGATACTATCGCCACCGGCGGCTTTGTTGGAATTGGTTTTCCTGAAGAAATTGCAATTAAGCTCGAAGAATGTTATCAGAATACAGGTCATCCCAGAGATCTGACCCTGGTTTATGCCGCAGGTCAGGGTGATGGCAAACTTAAAGGGCTCAATCATTTTGGCCATAAAGGGCTGATAAAAAAAGTGATTGGTGGGCATTGGGGACTGGCACCCAAATTACAAGAACTGGCAATTAACAATGAGGTCATTGCATACAACTTGCCACAAGGCGTTATCAGTCACATGTTTAGAGATATCGCCGCCAAAAAACCCCGAACAATTACAACAGTTGGCCTGGGCACTTTTGTGGATCCCAAAAATGGGGGGGGGAAACTCAATGTCAGCACCACTGAAGATATTGTTGAACGTATTATGTTTGATGACCAGGAATATCTGGCATATAAAACCTTTCCCATTAATGTGGCCATATTGCGTGGCACAACTGCTGACACTGATGGCAATATCACCATGGAACGTGAAGCCTTGACCCTTGAATCTTTGTCCCTGGCAATGGCTGCCCGAAATTCCAATGGACTGGTCATTGTTCAGGTAGAACGTATCGCAGAAAAGGGGTCTTTGAACGCACGAAATGTCAAGATACCAGGCATCCTTGTTGATTGTGTGGTTGTCTCCAAACCAGAAAATCACTGGCAAACCTTTGCAGAAAAATACAATCCATCATATAGCTGTGAAATTCGAATGCCCATGCAGTCCATTCCCAGCATGCAGATGAATGCCCGAAAAATTATTGCCCGACGCGCTGCCATGGAACTCAAACCCAATAGTGTCGTAAATTTGGGGATTGGTATGCCTGAAGGGATCGCATCGGTCGCCAATGAAGAAGGTATTATCAACAGTATTACACTCACAGCAGAACCTGGGGTTATTGGCGGACTTCCAGCCGGTGGTTTAAATTTCGGCGCAGCCAGTAATACTGACGCCTTGATTGATCAACCCTATCAATTTGATTTTTATGATGGCGGCGGTTTGGATGTTGCTTTTTTAGGACTGGCTCAGGCAGATCAGCATGGAAATCTCAATGTCAGCAAATTTGGCCCAAAACTCGCTGGTGCGGGTGGATTTATCAATATCAGTCAAAATGCACGAAAGGTGGTATTTGTCGGCACATTTACTGCCATTGGATTGAAAGTGTCTGTAGACAAGGGCTATTGCCGAATCAATCAAGAAGGCAAAAGCATTAAATTTGTTGAAGATGTTGAACATATTACATTTAGTGGCGCATATGCCCTTCAAAAAGGTCAGCCTGTCCTGTATATTACCGAACGTTGTGTGTTTGAATTGACCCCAAAAGGAATGAAACTCACTGAAATCGCTCCTGGTGTTGATTTAGAAAAAGATATTCTTCAGCAAATGTCATTTAAACCCCTCTACGATAATCCCATTCCACACATGGATTTGCGGATATTTCATGATGAAACAATGGGAATTAAAAATGACCTGTTCAACATTTCTCTGACTGATCGATTGATATACAACGAAAAAGACAATCTGTTCTTTGTGAACTTTGAAAGCTTTTCTGTGGAAAACCAAAAGGATATTGATGAAATCAAAGACACTGTTCACAAGATTTTATCTCCCATAAATCGAAAAGTGTATACTATTGTGAATTATGATAATTTCTCAATTTCACCCAATCTTATTGATGCCTATACACAAATGGTTCAGGAACTGGTGTCACGCTTTTATTCAAGGGTAACTCGCTATACGACCAGTACATTTTTGAGAATGAAACTCAAAGATGCATTGGCCCAAAGGAATGTCCAGCCCCACATTTATGAAAGCCAGGAGGAAGCCAAAAACGCACTCAGCCAATAGGATCAACATGGATTTTATTTTAGATGGTTTTATTCAGGCACTGATTTTACTCATTAATCATGACAGCGAAACCTATTCGTGCATTTTCGTAACCCTTCAGGCCAGTACAATTTCCATGCTATTCAGTCTTTTGATTGGCTTGCCATGTGGTTTTTTGCTGGGTTATAGTCGATTTCCAGGGCATAAAACAATTCGAACGTTTGTCAATACACTATTGGCGCTTCCAACAGTATTTATTGGTTTAATGGTATATGCGTTTCTGACACGTCATGGCCCACTTGGTGAGTGGGGATTATTGTTCTCAATTTCCGGCATAGCTATTGGACAAACCATATTGGCATTGCCCATTGTCATTGCGTTGACTGCATCAGCAATAGAGTCGGTGGATCCTGATCTGAAATTGACATTGATCAGCCTGGGAGCCAATCGCAGACAATTGGCATTGACTACATTACAGGAAGTTCGATGGGCCATTATTGCGGCTGTTATGACTGCTTATGGGCGTGTGATGACTGAAGTGGGGATCTCCATGATGATTGGGGGCAATATCAAGTGGCATACACGCACCATTACAACAGCCATTGCCCTTGAGACCAATCAAGGCAACTTTGCCAAAGGCATTGCATTGGGGCTGGTGCTTTTGTTTATTGCTTTACTGGCGAATTATAGTGTTGTTTTCTTCAATCATGCATCAAAACTGCATGGGAAATCTTGAGAAAAGAAATGGGGTCGCATCTTAATTATTAACTATTCTGTTACAGTCAGTCTCATTACGGGCGTATGTACAAGTTAGGGGAAAATGTTGCCTCGAAAAAAACCGAAACCCAACCAATGTCCGAAACCAATGTAGGGGCGAACCTTATGTTCGCCCTCTAACAGAAACCGAAATTAAACCTATGTCCGATTGCAATGTTAAACCATGCAACCATATGCATTGTTTTTTGGATATAGGTTCGTTTTTGGTTTTTGTTCAGAGGGCGAACACAAGGTTCGCCCCTGCATTGGTTTGATGCTGGCTGAAATAAAGTACCGAATCCGAGCCGCGCGCGTTAGCAAGCGGGATTGTGAATAATTCATAAATCAATCAGTCAAGCACGTTTACGGAAAGGACACAAATAAATAATGATTATTTTGTTCTTTGTTTAACCCGATTCACAGCCCCACGAAACATCCAATGCTCCTGCAAGGCCTGAAAGAAAATATCTGCCTCATCCATAGTCAGCCTCATGCGTTTCAAAGTATCAAGCATATCATCTGGCACATAATTGAATGCCTGTATCAAATGGCTCATTTCTTTCATTACATGATTCATGTTCATAATCAGGACAATCATTTTATTAAGCATGGCTTCACTGTCAGCAGTCAATTTTTTTGCGTTGCCCATGAGTTTTTCCGAATTACCCATCAGCGATTCTGCCTGATCCATCAGGGCAAGGGCACGTTTCATCAGGATTTCAACATCAGTCAACAGATCCTTGCTGTTATCCAAAAAATATTCAACTTTTGTTCCCACATTCATGGCAAGACGATAAAATTGCTCATCCACAAACAACTTCCCAACAGTGCCTTTCCCCGACAAAATACTATCCACCATACGACTGATAGATTCAACCAATACTGTTGCCTGACGAATGGTTTCATGAATAACAATTGGAACCGCGGTCTCCAATTCATCGCCATTTTGCACAAAAGCAACATCCTTTGTCCCTGGGGTAATTTTAATCCACCAATCACCCACAACAAAATATTTTTGTGCCAGTTGTGCCTTGCTGTTTTTGCGTATAAATGATAAGTATTTTGATTGTATTTTTAAATCCACAGCAACATGGTCTTCATTTAATTGCACACGACTGACATGACCAATGGTCTGCCCCCGATATGTGATTGAATTGCCTTGAATCAGTCCAAAAGCATTATCATACCTCACATGTAAATACGCCCAATCTTCCATAAAATCAGATATGATGAAAGAATAAGCGAGAAATGTTGGAATGACAATTGATGGAATAATGATAAACAATCCCACAAAAAATGTGCGGTATTGTCTGAGGATAGGCAGTTTGGGTTGAATGGGTGTTACTTTTTGCATGAGTTTCTTCTCGTTGCGACAGTATCATACTATCCTGAAAGGTTAGCTTGCAAGACACTATGTTTGTCGCTTTTTAATGTTAATTTAAGAACTGGCATTCCCGAAATTATTGGGTAATGTTAATTTTTGATTATCAAAAACAGCACTGGGAAACTGTGTTGCTTGAGTCAAAGATAAACTAGTGGTTAACATCAGGGTGATGGAATATTTTTGCATTGCAAATTCCTTGATCCGGTTTACTATAAAATCAAAGCTTTCATGATCTAAACCCAATGATGGTTCATCCATAAATAAAATATCAGGTTTCACCACCAGCGCTCGGGCAAAAGCCACAATTTTTGACTGACTGGTTGTCAGGGTTTCAGGCAATAAATATTGTATGTCACCCAGATGATAGAATTCAATCTGTTCCTGGACAATGGCGTCAATTTCTCGATGGGTTTTTTGTGAATGATATCGCAATGGCAAGGCGATATTATCAAATACAGTATGATTACTGATCAAAGCCGAATTTTGAAAAACGTAGCCAGTGCGACTTCTCATTTTCATCGTAATGGCATCTGAATACTGTCTGACATCTATACCATAATGTTTGACAGTGCCTTTGTATTTTGAATGGATCAATCCTGTACAAATCTCCATAAATGTTGACTTTCCAAGACCATCTTTCCACAGAATGGTTAAATTATCACCTGATTTTAAAGCAAAGCTTACATTGTCACATAACAGATTATTTTCCACACGACAGGTGACCTTATCCAGTTCGATAATATACTCATTTTCATGGGACTTTTTTGTTTGCTTTTTTTTCATGGAATACCTAACCAAAAAATGCGCGCGCTTCCGGAAATAATTGGCGCGCGAATGCAATTAGAACAATGATTTTGATAACAATCCGAATGGCCCCGGAAACCACAAAGGATTTAATTACAACCATTGAAACTTCACGTATATTGTTGACACTCAAACCAAAAAAACAACTGACAATAGAAATAACCATGCCTGAAACAACACTTTTGAACAATATGAACATGACATCAAATACTGTTATTGATTCAAAGGCTTTCTGCAAATATATCAAAAAAGGAATATGAATAATCATTTCAGCAACCGCAAGACCACCGACAATGGAGATAATTGCAAAATAGAAATTCAGGCAAATCATGGAAATAACCATTCCCACGAATGTTGGCATCACGAGATAATCAACCGGTTGAATGCCCATGGCTTTCAATGCTGTAATTTCCTTGTTTACACGCATATTTCCCAGATAGGCTGTTAAAGCTGTGCCAGAACGTCCCATCACCATAATGAACGTCACAATAGGGCCGATTTCACGAACAACAAATATTTTCAACAAATTTCCAAAATATTCCCCTACACCAAAGTTGGGCATATTATTAATTGCCTGTATGATTACTGTCCCACCGCACATCAACGCTATCACCCCAATGAGTACAAATGCTTCTACACCGGTAAACAAGACTTGAAAAGATACCTGGCGCTTAAATGATTTGTTGCCTTTATAGAATGGATTTAATACAGTGAGGAGTGAAACAAGGGTATCAGACCACAGAAAAATCATATTGATCACTGTATAGAAAAGGTTGATCAATGCTTGGCCAGCATTTTCTGTGATATCATAAAATCGAATCATAACAACCTATCTTGTTTGGATTTTGAATAAGCGAATAATTTTTTTCAAAATTGTTTGGGTATTATTTGCAGCAAATATTATGCCGTGCTATGATTATTACCACGTATTAAAAAAATCAATAGTAAGGATAAATATGTCAGGTCAATCACTGATTATTCAAAGAAAAGCCAGACAGCTAAAAAACATTTTACACAAGCGAAATCCACTGATTGTTGCTTTTTCAGGCGGTATTGATAGTAGTTATTTATTAATTATGGCTGTAGAGACCATTGGTAAAGACAATGTTATTGCTGTCACTGCCCGGGCGCCATTTTTTTCGCCATTTGAAACGCGACATATTGAACCGCTTATTCATTTAGCCAGTGTCAAACATATAGTTGTGGAACATCATGCCTTGACCCAAGATGTTTTCAAGAGCAATCCTCCTGACCGATGCTATCATTGTAAAAAAATGATTTTTTCTACATTAAGAAATATCGCAGATAGTCACAAAATTCGTCATATTGCCCATGGCGCCAATACAGATGACTTGAATGATTATCGTCCGGGATCTCTTGCAGCGCAAGAATTTGAAATAGAAGCACCGCTCATGGATGCCGGATTATCAAAATTTGAAATCCGATACCTTGCAAAAGATTATGGCCTTTCCAATTGGAATCAAGCAGCAATGGCCTGTCTGGCGACACGTATTCCTTTTCATTCTCCCATTACTTTGGAAAAGCTGGATATGATTCATCGCGCTGAAGTGATACTTGACAATATGGGCTTTCAAGGCGCTCGTGTGCGACTCATTGACAGAGTGGCTAAAATTGAAATTGTTAAAAATCAATTATCTCATTTTTGTTCTGGAACTTATCAAGCAGATTTATATAAACAATTGCGGTGTATTGGTTTTGAGAATATGATCGTTGATAAGGAAGGTTATAAAACAAGGTTATGATCTTTTCTGTCGTGTCAGAAGGGAAAAAATATACAATATTTGTAATTTATTTATAAATTTTATATAGTTAATTTGAAAACTAGAAAGGAGCTTTTATCATGACAATCAGCAAACGCTTTTTTCTATACACTGGTACTTTGTTTTTTATTACAGGCTTGATCTTCATTTCTTTGTTAAACATGTACATGCGTCAAAATGCACTGATGGATGCTCGACAAAAAGCGCGAGAAATGATAGATTGCAAGCTAGCAATTCATTCGTATTTTTCTCAACAACTGAAACCATCATTGTTCAAAACATTGGCCAAAGATCAGTCCAGCGATTATTTCGATCCCACATGGATGTCATCGACCTTTGCCATACGAGAAATGAGTAACTATTCAAAATCATATAATAAATCAGGCATATTGTATAAAGAATGTGCCATCAACGCCCGCAGCCCTTTAAACGAAGCCAATCCATATGAAAAAAATTTTATCAAACAGGTGAATCAAAATCCTGACCTTGTGACAACTTCGTGTATTCAAAGAATTAATAATCAGAATTTTCTTGTGGTTTTGAGACGTGGAGAAGTGATGGAAGCGTCCTGTATGAGATGTCATAGTGATCCTGATAAAGCACCAGGTGGTCTAACAAAAGCATATGGCACAGATCGAAGTTTTTACCGGAAAAAGGGAACGTTTGTCAGTGCGATCAGTATTCGTATTCCTCTGGATGAAGCTTATGCATCAGCCAATCATCTGTCTTTGCGGTTATCTGGTATTATGGTAGGCCTGCTTATTTTTCTGTTTCTCATGCAGTACATGATGAATCGAAAGTGGATTTTTAAACCACTTGCCCAATTGCAAGATCATGCAAACTTGATAATTAGTGACAAGAAAAATCTCGGCAAACATCTTAAACTGCCACAAGGAAAAGAACTAAAAGACCTGACACAGACGTTTAATCACATGTCCTGCACCTTGAAGGATACAATGGATAATTTAGACACCATTCTTGGGAAACGTACAAAAAAATTGACTGACCTAAATAACCAATTATTGGCCGAAATTGCTGCCCGGCAAGATGCAGAAAAGCAAATAAAAGCAAGCAGCGCCCGGTATAAAGGGATCTTTGAAAATACGAAAAATGGTATTGCAGTCTATCGGGCAGTGAATGATGGTGATGACTTTATATTTGTTGAATTTAACCGGGGGGGTGAAATAATAGAAAAAGTTGATCGTCAAGACTTGATTGGTCATCGGCTGACTGAAAAATTTCCAGGGGTCAGACAGTATGGTCTTTTTACTGTCCTGCAAAGGGTTTGGAAAACTGGACAACCCGAATATTTTCCTCTGGGTTTCTATCAGGATGGACGCGTTTCTGGATGGCGAGATAATTATGTCTATCGATTGGATTCTGGTGAAGTTGTTGCGTTATATAATGATGAAACCGACCGAAAGAAAGCAGAGGAGGCTCTGGCCCTGGAAAAGGAACGACTCTTCGTGACTCTTCAATCCATTGGTGATGGTGTTATTGCAACTGATCAACAGGGCACCATATTGCTAATCAATCGTATTGCCGAACAATTGACTGGTTGGACAGCCAGTGATGCCATTGGAAAACAAATTTCTCAAGTATTTAAAATTATTAATGAACAAACCAGAAAACAATGTCGAAACCCTGTGGACAAGGTCATGAATACCGGACGCATTATCGGGCTTGCCAATCATACCATGCTTGTTTCTCGTGATGGCACTGAGCGGATGATTGCTGATAGCGGCGCGCCAATATTCAATAGAAATAATGAAATCATTGGTGTCGTGCTGGTGTTCAGGGATATCACTCAGGAGCAAAAAATTGATCAACAGTTGCGTCAGGCACAAAAAATGGAAGCTATTGGCACCCTGGCAGGTGGGATTGCTCATGATTTCAATAATATGCTGGGTGTGGTTACAGGGAACACCTCCTATGCGAAATCATTGCTTCATGAATCAGATGAATTGTTTCAAGTGCTCTCTGATATTCAGGATGCCATCAAAAAGGCACAAGATCTGACACTCCAATTATTAACATTCTCAAAAGGCGGAGAACCCATCAAAAAAATAACCAACCTCCACAAATTAATAATAGATTCTGCTGAGTTTGTTACCCGAGGATCATCCTGCAAATGTCAATTTGATATTGCGCCGGACTTATGGTCTGCTGAAGTGGATAGGGGGCAGATTCATCAGGTAATCAGTAATATTGTGATCAATGCGAGTCAGGCCATGCCTGAAGGGGGGGTGATTGATATTGCAGCTGCAAACATATCTGTTGAAAAGCCTCATCAGGAAAAGTATCCTGTGCCTTGTGGCAAATACGTAAAAATTGCGATTAAAGATTATGGTATTGGTATTGCCCAAAAACATATGGACAAAATTTTCAACCCCTATTTTACCACCAAACAAAAAGGCAGTGGTCTGGGGCTTGCAACGAGTTATTCCATTATTAAACGCCACTTGGGCCATATTCAGGTGCATTCTCAACTGAATCAGGGCTCTGTTTTTACTATATACCTCAAAGGGAGCATGGTTGAAGCTAAAAACATTAGTAGTAAAACCACAGTTGCGCATATGGGTCAGGGAAAAATTTTGATCATGGATGACGACCCGGCCATTTTAAAAATGGCGGGTCGCATGTTTTCAAGAATGGGCTATCAAACCGAGTTTGCAACTGATGGAAAACAAGCTATTGAAATGTATGAATCTGCTATGGAATCAGGTACTCCCTTTGTATTCGTAATTTTAGATCTTACAGTCCCGGGTGGAATGGGAGGGGCTTTGACAATCCCCGAACTGTTAAAAATTGATCCCAATATTAAAGCCATTGTCTCCAGTGGGTATTCCAATGATCCCATTATGTCCCATTATGAAGATTATGGATTTATGGGCGTGATTCCTAAGCCATACACAAAAAGCCAGATCAGTGAGGTGTTAAATGCGTTGGCTTAGGAATACTGGAAAAATTACATCCTCATTTCATATTGATCGTACAAAAAAAACAAGGACGCGTAGAGACGTAGCATGCTACGTCTCTAAAGCACATTTGCGGCAAGCTAATTTGAAAAAAATTAGTAATGATCGGTAAGTGGTATGAGTTTAACTGGGGGACTTACATTTGGGTGCAAAAATGACGAATAAACCACCTGTAAAAATCGGTGTTTTATTTATTTAATAACCAAAAGATAAAATATAGTAAATTGGAGGTGAAAACGTCTTATCCTTTAACCCCGCTTGTCGTCCGCTTGTGATGTTTATGATTTAAAGTAAATTATCAAGCGGACTCGTTACATTTGTTTTTGTATCTATGAGATGTAAATATATTTCAGTCGTTTTTAGGTCATTATGGCCCATTAATTTTTGAACCTGCCTGATATTTGCGCCTTGTTCAAGAAGATGTGTTGCAAAGCAATGGCGAAAGGTATGACAACTAACACGTTTATCCATTTTTAAATTTTTTGAGACGCGTTTAACAGCTTTTTGGATAGTATCTTCCATGATATGATGCCTTCTTTCTTTGCCAGACCTGGGGTCGCG
>Ga0272440_1000333_pt1 | contig 40027 bp, 24 predicted proteins | sample SSMMMBAug17_FD_192440 | JGI IMG/M metagenome (GOLD analysis project Ga0272440, IMG submission 192440) | Marine sediment archaeal communities from Little Sippewissett salt marsh, Falmouth, MA, United States - SSM-MMB-Aug17 | ecosystem: Environmental > Aquatic > Marine > Wetlands > Sediment ...
TTTGTTTTGCCGGTTTCAACCAAATCAATAATTAAATCAATTGATATATTTCGTTCAGACATTCTTTGTGATGCATGCTTTGTAATGTGTATGTCTAAATTAAAACGATTACTTTTTAGCATTAGCTTATTTACCTTATTTCTGTGATTTCAGAATAGAACCTTTATATTTATTATGCTGTAAATATGTTCTTGTTAAATTCAAAACTGATAAACTCAGCAAAAAAAACTTGCAACATAAGAGAATTCGCAACATAATGGCGCAAATTTTGCGAACCTGCTTTCTATAACTTGAAACGAAATTAATATTTGATACAATCAATCTGTTTTTGTATTGCCAGACAATAGTTAATATACCTGTTTTTAGAAAAAAAACAAACAACTTAGTACAGATATGTATTGCATAACATATGATTGATAACCATTATCTTTTACCAAAAAAAAGATTATCTGTATAACCTTTTTGAATAATAGCAAAATTAGCCTTGCTAACTGCAAAATTTGTGACAGCCTTTCCAATAGTCCAATAACAAACAGCTATTATGAAATTTGCATTTTATCTTAAATAAACAATTTGTTAGCTGGCGCAAATTTTGCAAACCTATTTTCTATAACCTGATACGAGATAATTTCTGATATAATCAATCTATTTTTGTATTGCCAAGCAATTATTGATGTACCTGCTTTTTGAAACAAAAAACTTGGGCGCATCCCCAAAAAGTCGGACATTTGTATAGGTATCAAAAGTATAAAAGCTATAAATACACAATCAGACATGACTTCTAAAGACAATCTTATAAAAAAAATAAATTGTACTAAAGAAGACGAACTTATTGAGAAGATAAAGAATAGCCATACAAAAAACTCTGCATTCTGTAAAAAAATATTTTTTCTATTAATTTTCATTTAACTAAAATCTAAAAAAACAATAATTAAATAATTAAAATAGATCCCCTAACCTTTACATACTACGCCCTATTTGCATTAGCCTGAAGAAAAACCAACCCTGGACGATCATCGTTTAGTACAATTGACATGAAATAAAAAAGTGAACCCCATCATCCTGAACATCAGAGTCCGCCTCAATTTCAACATCTTTCAATGCAGCGCCCCAGTAAATTTCTGCAAATGCGGAAGATGATATTTGCCATTTTAATCCAAAACCGGCACCTAGCAGCGTGTCTGGATCAAGTTCTGAATTGTTATTATGATTACTTCCTTTACCATAATCAATAAAAGGCGCCAGATGGAGTTGACCATCATTGATTGTCTTGGAAAGAGCAAAAAAAGGATATTTTCCAATTGGAATGCGCCATTCCAGAGAACCGATGAATCCACTATCTGAAATGATCAAATTCTCTCGGTAACCCCGAACAGTCATTGCACCACCTATAGAAAATTTTTCAATAGCCAACATTGGGTCATCAGAAAAACGCATGCTTGCACGAGATACCATCTGACTGTTGAATAAAGGCAGTCGTCGAATCCATTGAAACTGCCCCAACCAGGCAATATATTTTCCATCAGGGGTCGTTTGATCATCTGAAATCGTAGCATCTAGAATATCCAGCCCCAGGTTGAATGAAGAATGCATTGCGATAACTTGATTCATACTTCTATGCAGCCACTGTTGGGAACATTTAAGAATTGAGACCTTGGTGGTTGCACCATCTGAAAAATCGAATGGTCTTCCACGCAGTTCAGTATTACTCTTACGTGTTTCCAAGGCCAGTTCGAATGTGAATTCAGTGGCTGGTGTTCGATATAAGAAATGATTGAATCCAAAGGAAAATGATGTTGTATCACCTTTAATATCAAGTAAATTATAAGATTTGGCGACAACTTTGGTTTGAGAATGATCAATTGACACGTTCAATCTTGTATCCAGTCGATTGACAGGTATTTCATATTGGGCATTAAAACTATGAAGGCCTTCTGTTCCACCATATTTAAAAATAAAAGAATCAGCATAACCCAGAACATTTAGATGTTTAAATTTAAGATCCCCTCGATATCCGCCAATCCCAGGCGAATTATGATTATGGCAATTCATTGTTACTTTATATGGTTTGGCCTCCTGAATAACGACTTTGAGTTTCGCCGCTCCTTTTTTTAATCCCGGCTTTACGTATGTATTGATATTCTCTATTGCAGGCTCTTGTTTAAGAATTTTTAAGTACGATTGCAGATCATTAATATTAAATGGTCGGTTACCATCACCAGTAGAAAGGTGGATACGTTCAGAAACAAATGAATCCTTCAGACGTTTATTGCCTTCGACGATGACATCATCCAAAAGCCCCTCTATTATGTGGTACACAATTTTACAATCTTCAATTCGCTGGTCTTTTAGTATACATCCAGAATTAACATATCCTTTTGAAATATAGAATAAAGAGAGTTTATTCTTTATCTCATGAAGTTCTTCGGCCTTAACAATTCTGTTTTCATAGGGTTTAATAATGAATTCCAGCTCTTTTCTGCTGAAAATTGTATTGCCTGTGATCTCTATTTTTGAAATATAGATTTCAGCCAGTTGAGAAAGATGGGAAGGCTTGTCTTTTAAAGAAGGTAATAAAAGAGACTGATTATCAAGAAGTGTCGGTGGATCTGCGTGAGCAGAATTTGTCCAAAGTGCAATCAAGATAATAATGATTCGCCAAATAATTGTCATTACGTTCATATAACAGCTCCATCATGATCAAGCGTAATCAGGTTTGATTTTGGTTTGTGTCTGGAGGGCGAACATAAGGTTAGCCCCTATACTGCACGTTAATATAAATACATTTGCGTTCGCCTGCCTATGAGTTTTAAAGGTTTGATTGATCAAAGCAATAAATATGCCATGAAAAACCAAAGTTGAACGATCATACCATATTATAATATCAATCAAAAACATTGGCTGAAATCAAAAAATGAATGCCATTATCTTGGAGATCAGAATCAGTTTGATCAATATCTCGAAGCGCTAAGCCCCAGTATATTTCAGAATATAAATGCTCACTGATTGTCCATCGCGCACCAAGGCCAATACTGGAAATGGATCTGGGATCTGGCTGATCTGATTTTCTATTTCCTCCCCAGCCAAAATCAATAAAAGGTGCAAGAGAAACTGTGCCCATTTTTTGATTTTTGGTTAATGCAGGAATATTCCAATGCGCAACAGGTATTCGCCATTCAACTGATGTCACCAATCCATTATCTGGTGTCATGAGATTTTCACGATAACCACGAACAGTTCCACGACCGCCAATGGAAAATTTTTCAATTGGCAGCAAAGGACTGTCTGACAGTCGGACATCCAAACGAGTAATAAGCTGGGTTTCTCCAATTCGTCGAATCCACTGAAATTGACCAAGCCAGGTCGCAAAAGTGCCTTTGGGAATTGTTTCGCTCTCATGGCCTTTTAGTTGGGTTATCGAATCAGGTTCTTGTGAAATATCAGTTGCATCCAGAATATCCAAACCGATACTGATTGTTGAACGTGCTGCAATTACCTGAAAAAGACTTCTATCAATCCATTCCTGTGAAAACCTGAGCACTGAAACTTTACTTTCACCATTATAAACACCTGTGGTAAAGCTAAAATTTAGATCATCATAAATATATGTATTGCTTTTGCGATGCTCAAAATTGAGTCCCATTAGAAGTTCGGAAGATACTGTTTTGTATAATGGGTGCTTAACGCCACATCCCAGCGTCGTTGTATCACCATTTATTCTTAATATTTCAAATTGGTTCACAACAACTTCAGATTTTGATCGATCAGCCACTAATGAAAATGTTGTTCCCCAACGACTGATTGGAATGACATATTTTGAAGCATATGTATCCAGGCCTTCAGTAATGCCATATTTGAGACGAATTCGATCACCATAACCGGTCATATTGATATGTTCAAATATGACATCACCCCGATAAGAACCTACACTGGGTGAGTTACTGTTACTGAATTCAAAATTTAGAAAATAAGGACGAGCTTCCTTGACAGATACTTCCAATTCTGCTTCCCCAAGTTTTAAGCCTGGGCTAAGGTTCGCATTAATATTTTCTACAATAGGATCTTGCTTGATAATCTTTAGTCTATCCTGTAACTCGTTTATATTTAATGGCGCCTTACCATCACCAGTAGCAATCTCTAGTCGCCGAGAAATATAGTTACTTTTCAGCCAGTTATTCCCTGTTACTGTTATTTTTGGCAAAATACCTTCAATTATTTTTATACGAATATGGCCATCAGTCACTTTTTGATCAGGAATTACTGCTCCGGAATTAACATAACCTTTACTATAATAAAACAATGATATTTTATTTTTGGCTTCATGTAATTCTTCTGATGATATTTCTCTATTTTCATAGGGTGAAATAATAAAAGACAGATCTTCATCAGTAAATACAGAATTGCCTTCAAGTACGAACTTTTTGATATAGACTGAAGCTGCTGATGATAAGCGTTTTTCTGTATCTTCCTTTAGCTTTGGCAGCAACAGTGGAACATCTGAAGTTTTATCCAAAACCTTTTTGGGAAGCGGATCTTCTTCAGCTTGAACGTGTTGAAATGGTAAGCAAATAGAAAACAACAAAAAAACAATAATAAAGGTATGCCTTAAATGCATGTCGATATCTCCTTCGTATGTTTAGTTTTAATTAAGTGTTAAATCTTTTTTTATCGCCATATTATTTTTTGATTTTAATAAGGAGGGACGATTACGTTTGCTTGACTTTTTCCTTTTATCGGATTTTTTTACATCAGTGATATCTAAAGGAGGGCTTGGCTGCCAATCAATCAATGAGGTGGGAATGGCATCTCGCCCCTCAAGCACTAATCGGCTGATAGATTCTCCAGATCGAAGGGCACATGGCGTTTTTACCCAACGCGTGGCATCCAAAAAGTTTGTAGGAAGAACAACCAGTCCTTTACTGATATCAACTTTGGGAGCATCAATTTTAACAGTTCCATCATTGCCACGTTCGGAAGTTGCTGTGACATAACTATCATGAGATTTAATATATTGCTCTGTTTTAATAAATATGGCACCGCCATCACCTTCAACAGCATTTGCTTCAATACCGCTATGGTTCATGATAACTGAGTTGGATCGCGTATTGATATCACCACCAGCACCAAACCCTTTTTGAACGCTAGCGGTTATCAATCCTTGAAAAAGATAAAGAGTGTCTTTTCCTTCAATAGATATTTTTCCTCCACCAGAACTAATGGCTTCAGTGTTTAAGGAACCATTTGTATTGAGAGATAATTCATTTTCAGCAATAATGTTAATATTACCTGCATTGCCTGATTTTGAAACAGGTTCCCAGTGATCATTGATACGAACGTAGTAATCAGTATCATTGATATTTGCACGATCTCCATCATTTATCAGCGTATCAGGAATATCATCTCTTTGTGCAATTGAATTGACTTGAAAATCTTTTGCAGTTTGGCTTGAATCTTGATCGGCGGATTCTAATACTGAGGACCATTGTATGGGTTTCCATGCATTATCTTCACATAGATAAACGCCGGAATTGTTTGTCGTATAAAGAATATCACCCTTTTCAGCGCTCATATCATCTTCAATATTAGGACTCAGGGCATCAGTTGTGTCCCTGATATGAACCTGAACAGTTTTGTCACTTTCAATGGCTTGCCAGTTGGTACCATCAAAAATAAAGTTTTTGGAATAGCCATCACCTGCATCAGCTACTTTTGCAATATCACCTGGGGCAACTTTTAAATCATTCATTCCAGCAATGGTTGCAACACGATTTAAAACGAGCCGGTTTTTCTCTTCCCAACCGAAAGTATTCCCCTTACCAGTATAAATATATGTTTTGGGATTGCCATTGCCATCATCAGCAACTTCAGCAACTGAGCCAATTTTTGGGGGTAATTCATTCAATTCATTAATAGAATCTTTAAAATATATCATATCAGCAACAGAAGAATTTGCAGATGAAATGGAAGCTGACTGATGAACATTAATATTATCAGCGCCCAAAAGAATAATACCTGCCTTACCAGCGCCGGCACTGGCTGTACTGATTGAACTTTCATGCGTTACGCGTACGCGATTTGAAGGATCTGTGATATGCCAGGGTTTGTCTGCTTTTGTAAGAGGATCGGTATTTTCCTCATAAGCCAGGCCAATTCGAATCACACCCGCATCACCACCTTTACCAATACTGTTGCTCGCAGATGAAACACTTGCTTTTGTACTCAAATCCAGATTATTGACAAACAGATCGATATTTCCAGCTTGGCCCTGACCATAAGTAGATGTATTAACAGATGTGTTTTCGTGAATTAATGAGAGGGAATCAGCATGAATGATAATATTTCCAGCATCTCCACTTTTGCCCAATGCATTGCTGGATGAAGCAATAGTCCCTTCAGATTGCATTGATATTTGATCAGAATAAATTTCAATATTTCCCGCATTACCCAGTCCTTCTGTTGACGTGTTGATTTGGGCAATTGTATTGACATAAAGAGATTGAAGATTACTTGCTTCACTACCCAGTTTAATTTGCCCTGCATCGCCACCATTTCCTGTTGAAAGACTGGCAGATGATATTTGACTGTTATCAGAAAGTTGAATGTTTAGGGATTCAATCTCAATTCGTCCGGCTTCACCCCGTCCATGAGTTGATGTGCTGATGGATGTATTGGCATGTGTCAACTGCAACTGCTCATTTTTCAGCACACGAATTTGGCCGGCATCACCATCATACTGACAATTTATCCATTGTTCACCATTATTTAGGTATTGTTCAACAAGGGTTGTTCTATCATCAATAAAAGCAAATAGTTTTGTATTGTTTGTATTTATTCCACTTTTTTCAAAGTAGTCTGAGGAATGATCTGAAAAACTGAATGCATCAGACAATTGCTCCCATGTTGAGCCATTATAAGTAAAGTTTTTTTGGGAATTATCATCATCCTGTTTAAAATATACCAGTTGCGAAATGTCACCCTGTTTGTATGAATAATTGAAAATTTCATCTTTCATAAAAGAGATTATTTCTTTGTCAGTTAATGCTTCAGAATGTTTTTGCCATGTTCCCTGTTGATAATAATAGTATGTATTTTCAAGCACCGCAATATCGCCCTTTTCAGGGATCATTGTATTTAAATCATCAATATTTTCAATGGGAAAAATACGAAAAGAATATTTAATCATTGTATCGTTGTAAGGATTCAATTCAATCAATTGATCCAGGCCATGATTTTCATCATTTCCTTTGTAATAATACAATGTTTCCGCTTCCCCAACCTGAAGTGAAACAATATCTCCTTTCTCAATGACTGTAAAATCAATCTTGCTTAAATCATCTACGACAAAATGCTGAATGTTGGAATCGGAAAAGGCTGCAGAAGAAATTGTTGCTCCATTTGTAAGTGAAATGTTTCTGACATTTTTTAATTCAATATTTCCAGCTTTTCCAGCGCCTTTCGTTGATGTTGAGATTGTCGCACGATCACTCAATGTAATGGATGGGCTGGATATATTGATTTTGCCTGCATTACCGGCATAGGGCGCTGTCGATTCAGATGTTGAATAAATCCCGCTGCGATAATCTTTTTCTGATGAATACATGCGGTTAAAATTTTCCTGGCTTTTTAATGGATCCTCCTTTGGAGTATTTTCACCTTCTCCAGAAATGGTTAGTTGAGTTGAAATATTCAATTCCAATGCACCGGAGCCTTCACTTCCAGCATTTCCAGCGCCTAATGTGCTGTTAGAAATAACTGCACCACCATCAATAAAGAGTTCATCCACTTTGATAGATATTTCATCAGCATTGCCAACAATTTCCCCCTTACCTGCTGATCTCGCAAATATCCCACTGGCAAATCCATCCTCATTTTCACCATGCGGGTTTCCGCCAATAAGCTCCAATCTGTTGGTTTCTTCAACAGTAACTGATCCACCTTTACCCGGCCCCATCGTACTGGCTGTGACACCTGCACCATCCTCAAGCCTGATAAGGTTTGTGGCTTCAAGGCGGATATTACCGGCTTTTCCAGCAGTTTTTCTTGGGTCACCAAACATGCTGCTATTTGCAAATATACTATTTGTATAGATTTTACATGCATAGCCGGCACTATCTGTGCCAGAAAAATGAATCTTATCTGTTGCAATTAATTCAACATCGCCGCCAGCACCACCACCATAGGTTTCACTTCCAATAAAAGCACCATCTTCAAATTTAATTTCCTTGGCTTTTAGCAGGACTTTACCACCTTTGGCTGCATTCGTCTGTGTATTTTGACTTCTGTTTCGAATTGAACTGGCATCAGCATCAACAACATCAGCACCTGATAAATGAATTAAATCCTCAGCAAGTATCGTAATATTGCCGGCCTTACCTTTGTCGATACCATCATCCTGGTTGGAATCAATGACATAAGTTGAGCTTTCAATAATTCCACCTTTAAGTATTGAGACTCTGGGAGCATCTAGTAAAATGTTACCTGCATTACCATTGTCTTTTGTAGCACCTGAACTACTTGAAGAACTGGAGCCTGTTTCAGCTCTGATACTTGCAAATTCATTGATTGTAATGGATTCATCAGCATATAATGAAATATCTCCTCCTTTACCCGGTCCCAAAGTTTGACTTGATATTTCTGCATTCAATTCTGTTAAAATTATCATTTTCGCGTTTATGATAATATTACCCGCATTACCAGCATCATCGTCAGCGTTTTTCGCATTGGCATATATTTTTGATTCTCTCAGGATATTTAAAGATTCAAGTACATCCAATTGAATATCTCCACCCAAGCCATATCCTTCAACATCTGCATAGATTGCCGACCCCTTTTGAACACCATCCAAAATGATTGATTGGTATTGACTATACTCTTCACTGGTTAAGATGTTTTCCAATGCCAAATAAAAGGCATTTTTAGAACTATAATCTACATTTTTAATATCTGATAATTTTTCACAAATGCTTTCAGGAAGTTTGCCTTCATAGGATTGAAAAACACTGTCTGTTATTTGATATGTTGAAAAAAGCGATACATTACGTGCTTTGATATGAATACTTCCGGATGATGCCGCTTTGTCAAGACTTTTAGTTCCAGCAGAAATCAAACTTCTAAATAACCTGACAGAGTCCGCATGATTGCCATTATTTCCAGTAATTATTATGTTGCCACCACTTCCCTTTCCATCGGTATCCTGCTTTCTTTGAATTTCAGTGGAAAGAAGAGAATCATTTTTTAGACTGATATTCTTGGCTTGAATATTAATATTTCCTCCCTGTTCATCACTACAATTCTGGGATAAAATAATGGTCCTATCTAAAAATATCTGCCCCCCTTTAATAATAATTTCTCCACTTCTATCCTGGTATTGAAAACTGGGGTCAGGTGCTTGGGTAAATCTGTCAACTGAAAGTCTTGCTCTGTCATTTGCACGAATAGATCCCATTTGTGCATTACTATCAATTTCATTTATTTTTAAACCAGGAATTGTTGTTAAATCATCTTTTTGAATCCATTGACTATTTTCATACTGATAGGTTACTTTTTGACCATTACTGGAAACAATTGCAATATCCTCAGGATTTGCAAGATCAGCATTTGAGATTTCATTCATTTGTTCTATGGAATCCACCTCATATATGTGTTGCAATGGAACCTCATGTCCAGATTTTATACTGACTAAATTTATTCTTCCAGCATTGGCATACAAAGTTTCCGGGTTAATTCGTTTATTATCCTCATCATAGTAATAAGAGCCCTGTTTAATTTCAATATCACCACCTATGAATGATATCGTTTGTTGAGAATCTACAGATAATCCAGGAGTGAATCGCTCAGGATCATATTCATCAATAGGTTCGTATTCACCGAGACCTTGAATTTCAATACTGCCATACTTATCACTATCGATAAAACCGAAGGCTGCGGGATGATCCACAAAAATATCGGAGTTTTCAATTACGCCAAATTTATTTGCTGCATTTTTTCCGCGTAAGTAATTGGCTGAACTGATATGAAATGATCCGGGAACATCAAGAGAAAAAGAGGCGTGGGGGCCAAAAATTACACCAGCAGGATTTAGAAAATAAAAATTGGGAAAATCCGATTTGATTGTACCATCAATATTGGATACTTTTCCCCCTGTTACACGGCTGATAACGTTTTTTAAACTTGTGTTTTCTCTTACAAAATGAGCAATTTGTCCATTATCAATACCAAACTTTTCAAATGTCAGAAATTGATTGACACCATGCTGACTGCCAAAATTTTCTTCAATCCTGATTGTATTATTATCGCCAACAGGCAATGAATTGGCTTGATCTTTAACATGAATTCCAGATAGATTTTCTGCATGAACGAAAGCAATGCATACGATACTAAGGAAGATATTTACAAAAAAATAGATCTTTTTTTTTCTCATTTCGATACTCCTATTTTTCATTAATTTATAATTTTTGAATCAAATTGAAAAGGGGTAAACGTATTTTGAAGGTAGATTTATTGTATCCAAAATTTATTTTTTTCAACTAACAAGTCAATTATTTTAAAGCCCATAGTCAGGCTAAAAAAATGTATTTATATTATCGTGCAGTGAAGGGGGCGAACCTTATGATTGCCCTCCAGACAAAAACTGAAATAAAACCGAGCGTATGTAAAAGTTGGGGAAACATGTTTGGCTCAGACCTAAACCGAACTCCAACCAATGTCCGGAACTAATGTAGGGGCGAACATAAGGTTCGCCCCTACATGCACGTAGTAAAAACAATTTTAAGTTAGCCTGATGTCTGTATACTGATTAATTTTGTTCTGTTCAACATTAACGATGCCAGGAAAAAACAAAGTTGAACGATCATATCGAACTATCCAGTTTCTATCTCCACCTTCGACTTTTTACCAGCATTATTCTGCTTTTTATTCAGTAAACTAGATTTTATTTTTCTGGAGCGAGATTTTTTTGCAAATAAAATAATCAGTGCAGTTATACCTACCACAGTGCTGCCAATGACAGTCAGAACTGTAAAAACGTTTGTTTTTTCAAGAACATACACATAATATAAAATAAAACTAATTAGAATAACAATCAATGGATGAACAACCCGACCCACCATAGAAAAGAACCAAATCTTTTTCCATGCATCCTTTTTAATTTCTTCTGTTGCTGTTGCAGGTTCGGTGCGTTTCCATTGAGTAAATATAAGAACCGAAGCCAAAACTGACAAGGATGCCAGGCCATACACTGTAAAAAATGCGTGTTCAATTGCCAAAATGTAGCCAACTGGAATCTCTTGAGAGAGCTTGATGTGTGAAAATGCTGTTGTTAATAAGGTACTCATACCTATTGAAATTCTGATAGGAAATACATCCGCTGGGATATAATAAGTGACATAAGATATCATAATCATGACAAAAATCAAAATCAAGTTTTTAATTAAAAAGCTGACAATTCTTCGCTTGATTTGAATTTGTGCATTGAACTGCGAATATTTTATTGAATTTCTGGAGTTAAAAAATTTGGGCACACCAAGTGTAGAATTGTTGGTGATGATATTTTGAAAAAACATAACGCTATCTGTTGCCCAACTGCTTAAAGCACTAAATGTGCGTTTTTTTGAAGATTTTAAGCGCATTCCCAAAAGATCTGAAATATAAATTAATTTATCTCGCGTTTGTTTCACATGTCTGAATTGTATTCTTAAAGTTTGCTTGTCAAAAGGATATTCATGAAATTGAAAATTAATTTTAAAAGGGGCTTTCAAGCGGTAGGCACGTGTTGTTAAATTACCAGTACGTTCTTCAATAACAGGTCGGCCTAAAGCGAGCGGATCAACCGAGTTAACAAACTCAATATTGCTGTCATCAAATTCACCCTCAAATCGAAACCATAAGTAAAAATCAATCACGCAACTGGAATTTTTTACAGAAAGATCACTAATCGAGTTGATATCAATACCCGTATAAACAAGTTTGGTCTTGTTCATAAACTTGCCATCAATAAGAATGATATTGCCTTCAAGAATTTCTTTTAGCATGTTATCTACAGTATTGAGATCTGTAATTAACTGATACTGCGTTAATGTTGAAATCAATCGTTGATTTTTATACACGCCCACTGCGAGCGGCTTATCAAAATCGCCATCCACATTGAAATGAATATTGCCATTGACCCCCTCATAACCATTTTCAGGACTGGTCATGGAAGATAGGAACTCTCTAATTCGGTAACGATCTCGTTGGATTTGATTTTTATTTCCAATGATCCCAGCATTTTGAATGGCATGAATCGCAACAGACATGGCATCATAATAACCAGCTGTCACCCATGAAGGTTCTTCGTTGTATTTTTTCACAAAATTATGTCGAAATACCTGCGCTTTTTCATTGGCAATATCAATAATAAAAGGTGATATTGTATAAATACCATTAGAATAGTAACCTGGTATTAGCTTTTCTTGTGGATATTCTCGCAAATACTTGATAAAGGCTTCACCACCAAATGCATCAGGTCCAATGATTGAGTATGTTGTTCCCGGGTATTTCAACGATGTTATAATTTTAACGCCTTCTCCTGAATGTGTTGCAACGAAAATCATTCCAGGATCATCCATTGCACGTAATTCTCGCGTAATTCTTTCAAGATCGTCATCAAGGGTTGGAGAACTATGATCAAATGACCACTTCTTTTTAATATTCATTCCGAGTCGACCGGCCGAGTTTTCAAAACTTTCTGTGAGTGTCACCCCATAACTATCCTGATCATAAATGATCGACGCCGCTTCTTTACGTAACGTTTTGTTCACATAGTTGGCAATAAAACTACCTTGAAAGCCATTTGTAGGAATAATTCTGAAATACCAGTCATTTTCAAGGGTAACATTGTCTGATGTTGCTGATGCAGTAATCGCAGGCAGTTTCTTTTTTTTGTAAACACTTCCGGCAGCATAGGAGACTGAACTGAAATAATGTCCCAAAACAATAACAGCTTTGCCATCATCAGCCATTTTATGTGCAAGTTCAGCAACATTTTTACTATCATTTTTATCGTCCTGAACAATTAGCTTGATTTTGAAATTTTTCAGCCCGCCCTCTTCTTTCAGCTCTTTTAGGCGTAAATTTATACCTTTGAGCATGGCTTTTCCATAAGCCCTGCCCTTACCACTCATTGGGCCCATCACGCCGACGTATATTGTTTTTTTATCTCCTTGAATCAGAGACATTCCAAAATAAACGATAAAAACCGCAATAATTAAACTGACGATTAAATAAATGCGTCTTTTATTAATTTTTTTCATGGGGTATCTCAATCATTGTTATGTTTGAAAAAAAGTCAGGATTAACCCGACGACATTGTCACCGATCTCCTTAATTCGAATGAAAACAGTGACGATAATTATATGACTTATTAAAATTTCAATAAGAAATATTTATAAAAAAAGTTTATTCCATTTCAGGATCTGCTTTAGAAATTGACCAATTCCGAATATGTTGTCCGCCCATTGCCATGTGATACCACCCCTTAACCCACCTTTTTACCAGATATGGTGCTGTATAAAAATAGAGGGGTATAATTGCTGTTTCCTCCTGGCAGAGTATTTGTTCCGCGCGTTTGTATATTTGACGTCGCTCTTCCTGATCATTAATTGATTTCGCTTTATCCATGAGTTTTGCAAATTCTTCATTTTTCCATCCAATATAGTTTGCAGACTTTATCGGGTGAAATACATCATTCAGCCAGTTGTTGGCATCTGGATAATCAGCGCACCATCCCAATCTGAAAATATGTGGCGTTTTAGGTTGCTCAATCTCGTCAACATAGGCCGTCCATTCTTTATTTTTGATAATGATATTGACATTCAAATAATATTTTACACAGGTTTGTACAGCTTTTGCAATCATGGAGTTATCTTCTGAAGTGTTGTGCATTAAGATAATTTCAGGCATGCCCTTACCATTTGGATAACCTGCTTCTGCCAACCATTTTCTCGCTTGTTTGGGATTAAAACTCACACCCATTCCTTCAGAAATTGGAACCGAACCAAATATTGGCGGTCTTGTAAAAGTGGTGGCAGGATCCTGGTCAGCTTTGGTAATAACCTCAATGAGCAATCGTCTGTCAATGGCTGCCGAAATGGCTTTTCGAACAAGATGATTATCAACAGGTGGACGCAATGTATTGTACCCAAAATAATAGGTACAAAAACTGGGTTCGTTTGAATATTCTTTTCTGAGTTTCGGATCAATTTTAATACGCGGTATTTCAGTCAATGGAATACGCATATACTCTCCACCGACAATATCCAATTCATCATTTTCATACATAACCAGCCCAACTGAGCTTTCAGGAATGATGATATAATGAACCTCAGGTATCTGAACATTTTGAACATCGTAATAATGGGGGCTCTTTTTCAAAATCATGACCTTGCCCTTTTTCCAATCAGCAAGCATGTAAGAGCCATTTGTTTGAATATTTTGATAATCAGTCCAGGACTCTCCATATTGGTCAATACATTTTTTGGGAAGCGGTCTGTATATCCATAGACCCACCATCGCAGGAAAAAATGCTGCCGCATTTTTTAACTTAAATTCAACAACCTTATCATTAATCGCACGCACACCGATTTTGGAAATATCTTTCATATCTCCACTCATGATGGCATCAGCATTTTTTAGAATACTAAACATATATGAATAAGGGCAATTTGTTTTCGGATTGATATTTCTCTGAATCGCCCATACAATGTCATGTGCGGTAACAGGTTCGCCATTGGTCCAGTTTGCATTTTTTCGAATATAAAATTGATACACAGTCCCATCATCGTTAACAGTCCATTTTTCTGCCAATTCAGGTGTGACTTTATAGGTATTTGGATCGTAATCAGTTAATCCAAGAAAGAGCTGCTCTGTGATCTCAATGGATGCCATATCCACAGTAAGGCCAGGATCTATGGTTGGAATAACACCTTCAATGGGAATTCGAATATAATCTGGACGCGGCTTTTTTTGAACCTCTTCTTCGAAATCATATTTAAATTCCTGTGTTTCATCCTTATTGTCACAGGCAGCTATTGAAAATATAGCAGCTATGACCAACCCACATATCAAAATTTGTTTAGTTTTCATTTTTGATTCTCAAATAAAAAATGGTTATGTCTGGCTATTGTGGAGAATTATGAATCCATTAAAAGAATTAAATTCTCGGTATTCAATAGCAAAACTGTTATAAAGCATTAAAACTATAATAGCAGCTCATTTTATCTGTTACAAGACTTTTTCTAAAATTGGCTAAAATATTTTTTATACATGTTGTATTGCAAACAATTGCTTGGGATCAAGAAAATCAAAAAAAAAGCAAGTTGCATGCCATTCGTTTTTCAAGAATGAAGGGATTAAACGTTCATGGTAATTTCAATGTTTTAACCTGACCAGGCCTCCCTGATATTTTCACCGGCTCATTGTTTAAGTAAATTTCAAGTCCTGTTGCATTTCCTAATAAAAGCTGAAATTCATTATCCGCTTCCTTGCTAAGCACGTCACCTGGCTTAAGCATAAACTCATTTGGCGGTTGATCATCAACTGTTATTTTTAACCATGTCTTTTCAATGGCTCTTAAACGCAGTGAATATTTCTCTGCTATTCGTTGGACGCTATCTACTTGTTGTGTTTGCTGTAAGTCATTATCCTTTTTTTTCAAGTCTATTGAATTGCTCGTTGATTGAACAGTTTTTGAAACAGGGTGATGTTCTGTAAAAGTAACTGGTTTATTGTGATATGAGAAATCAACATTATTATCCAATTCTCCAAAAAGCACATCGGTTTTTGAATGGTCTTCCTTTTTACCTGGAGAAAAACTCTTTTTGACCGAAGGCACAATCATAATGATAAAGCATATCAAAAGAATAATAACAAGCCCAATAACTAAAAGCTGAGGAGAAACGCCCTGCTTGACAAAGCCCCTTTTTGGTGGCTGTACATTGCTTTTAGTGGCAGCAGTTTGATATTTTTTTATCACTGGTTCTGGATCCAGTTTGAGCGCCTTTGCATAAGATTTCAGGAAACTTATCAAAAAAATATCGGATGTAGATACCCGGTCAAACTGATCACTCTCAATATACTCCAAAATATTGGGTCTTATTTTGGTAATGTGAAAGATATCATTTAAATCCAGGCCTTGCTTTTCACGTTCAGATTTCAAAAACTCTCCGATGGAATCGTTTGAGTTCACAAATGTTTGATCGTTCATAATTTCACTTTTTCAAAATGTTTATTAGTCAATTATTTTAATATGGGACTTACTTTTTAAATCATCTATCCATGCATGATATCGTTGTTCCATTTTTGTTTGATACAACATGTTTCGAATATCAGTGGAAGCCTCTTCCAGGGTTTGCCCACCTTCTTGCGTAATATTTTCAAGATATAAAATTTGAAATCCCTGATCTGTCTGCAACACCGATGTACAGGCGCCAATATTTAAGTTTTTTATTGCATTTTGAATCTGCAATGATAATTGATCCAGTGTATAGTTGCCCAAAAGCCCCCCGCTCTCATTAAAGGGAGGGTCTGAGTATTCTTTCGCCACATTTTCAAAAGGTGTCCCTGCTTCAAATGCTGCCAGGGCTTTATCCATCACAGTACGTGACTGATCTGTGTTCAAACGTTTCAAGATTGTTCTCAAATGGTAGGTTGTTTTGGGCTGATATTGTTCCAAATGGCTATCATAGTAAGCGGCAATATCATCATCGGTAATAACGACTTTTGATTGCACCATGTATCCAACCAGTTGTGACTGAATTTTTTGTTTTCTAACGTGTTCGCGATATTCTTGGATACTTGAACCTTGCATTTCGAGAATCCGCTCAAATTCATTATCAGTGTAATGATGCTTTTCTTTTATTTGATTGATTGCATCATCCATTTCTTTGTCATCAATTTCAATTTGAAGTGTTCTGGCTTGCTGTTCTGTCAGTATTTCCTTGATAAGGGTATCTAAAACCTGTGTATTTAAATTAGACAAAAGTTCGCTTTGTTTTTCTGTGGAATAATTTGATGCACGTATTTGCATGGCAAGTTTGGCATAAGTTTTATTGAACTCTGACAATGTGACGATATCATTATTGACAACTGCCAGAATCCGATCCACCAATTCTGCAGATGCCATACTGGTCAGGCATAATGTCAAGAGCCCGACAACAATTCTATACTTCATGCGTCTGATTTCCTGTCAAAACTAAAAATTAAGCCATATCGTTCTTTTAAACCCTTTATCCATTCAGGATACTTGTCTTCAATTTTTTCTTTGATCAGAAATGATTGAATATTCATGATGTTTGTAGACTCCTGAACTTTTTCATTTTTCAGAGGATGATCCCCAATGGGCGAAATAGATTGACTGGGATAGCGTTGGTGGAAGGCTTCAATATCTGCTTTCGTAATTGTGATATTATTCTGTAAATCTTTTTCAATGGTTTTTTCAATAATTAATTGCTTTCGTAAACGTTTTTTCCATAAGTTAAAAGGTATGGCTTGTTCCAACAGCATTTTTTCAAATGTGTTTTCCGGATAATCTTTTTTTATGTTAACAATCGCCTCTTCCAACTCACTATCAGAAACAGAGATGCCCATCTCCCTGGCACGTTCCATAATCAAAACCTCTTCCATCAACTCTGCGATAACCTTTTCTCGTAATTGATGAAGTTTTCTATCTGACAGGTTCATTGGATAAGCGGTTTTAGCTATTTCATACACTTGCGAAAGATATTCGCCGGTGATCACACTTTTTCCTGCGCGAATAATTACCTGATCATTTTCAGGTAACTGACCACAGGCAACAGCAAACCCAAATATCAGGATTAAACAAAACCGGTAAAGCGAAATATTCATATTATATAATGTATTTGTATTATTCATATATTTTATTCATAGTTTAATTTGAATTTGTTTTATTAACACGGCGTCCAATTTCTTTCAAGATATTTTTTGCTTGAACCCGACTCCCTGATTCTGGTTCAAACATGATAACAATCCCATTATCTTTAATTAATTGAAATTTCTTAGGATTTTCCAACGTCCATTCCAATAAGGCTTGTGAATTTTTTTGATAATCTGGATGGGAATAAACAGTCAGGCGGTCGTTTCCAAAATCAACGCGTTTCAGTCCTGCTTTTTTGGCCAAAACTTTGATCACAATTTTTGACAATAGATTTTTAATTTCGATAGGAAGTTTGCCATATCGATCAATCAATTCTTTTTGAAGATCAGCGATTTGAGGAATATCGGACATTTTGGATAGACGCCGATAAATGAGCAAGCGTTGATCTATATCTGAAATAAAGGATTCTGGAATAAAAACAGACCAGGGAACATTTATTTCCGGATCCAATGGCGGAAGAGATGATTGGCCCTTTTGTCCTTGAACAGCCTGTTCAATTAGTTCCAGAAACATTTCATAACCAACAGCTGCAATATGTCCAGATTGCTCCGCGCCCAAAATTGCCCCACCCCCACGAATTTGAAGGTCACTCATGGCCAGTTTAAATCCCTCTCCCAAATCACTGTTTTCCAAAAGAACTTTCATGCGTTTCATAGCAACATTTTTGAGTTGAGACTCTGGCGGTACAAATAAATACGCAAAGGCTTCCTCACCACTCCGACCAACACGCCCCCTGAGTTGATATATCTGGGACAGACCAAATCGATCTGCACGATTGATAAATATGGTATTGGCAGCTGGAATGTCAATACCAGATTCAATGATTGTCGTACATACAACCACATCAATTGTATGTTTGATAAAATCTACCATGACAGACTCCAGTTCAGATGCTTTCATCCGCCCATGAGCGACAGCCAGTCGAACTTCTGGTACCAGCTTTTGTAAATAAGATGCAATGGAAAAAATGGTATTTATATTATTGTGAATAAAGAAAATTTGTCCTTTTCTTGCCAATTCTTTGCGGATTGCCTGAGAAATGACAATCCCATCAAATTGTGTCACATATGTCGTAATGGGTTGGCGGGCTTCTGGCGGGGTAGAAATAATGCTGATATCACGAATTCCTAATAAAGACATGTGCAATGTACGTGGAATTGGGGTTGCAGTTAATGCCAGGACATCCATTGTTTTTCGAAATCGTTTTATTTTTTCTTTATGGCGTACACCAAATCGCTGTTCTTCGTCTATGATTAACAGGCCAATGTCCTTAAATTGAATATCTTTTTGAAGCAAACGATGGGTGCCAATGACAATATCGACACGACCTTCAGAAAGGTCTTGAACGATTTGACGTTGATTCTTTGTTGTCTTAAATCGGCTGAGACCTTCAACACGTACAGGATAATTTTCAAACCTTTTTTGAAACGTTGCCAGGTGTTGTTCACATAGTAAGGTTGTAGGTACAAGCATGGCCACCTGCTTATTATCATTAACCGCTTTAAAAGAAGCTCTCAAGGCAACCTCTGTTTTACCATAACCCACATCACCACATATCAATCGATCCATTGGGTTATCTTGCTCCATATCATTCAATACGTGGTTGATTGCTTTTAACTGGTCTGGTGTTTCTTCATATTCAAACTGAGCTTCAAAATCATGATAAAGCACATCGTCAGGTGCAAAGGCATAGCCTTTATTGGCTTTTCGGATTGCATACAAATCCAGTAATTCTTTTGCCATTCTTTCCGCTGATTTTTTAACCTTTTCCTTAACTTTTTCCCATGATTTACCACCCATTTTATCGAGTGTGGGTGTAATGCCTTCAACCCCCATATATTTTTGGATCATATCCATGCGCTCAACTGGTAAATAAAGTCGATCTCCATCTTTATAAGTGAGTAAAATAAAATCATTTTCAATGCCATTATGTGCCATTTTTATCAAACCCTGATATTGGCCAACCCCATGTTCAATATGCACAACCAGATCACCATTATTTAAATCTTGAAAAGAAATAAGTTCTGTTTGAACTCTGGAGGGCTTTGTTTTTCGACGTCGCTTTTTAGGGCCAAAAATTTCATCCTCAGAAGCTATGGCCAGTTGAATATCTTTCCAAACAAAGCCTGAAGAAATTTGTCCAAGGCATATATAAACTTTTCCTTTAGCTCGATTCAAATCAGGGATGATTTCAGTTAGATGAAATTGAAGCCCATATGGTTTTAACAACGATTCCAGACGCCTGGCCTGATTTTTATTGCGACATAGCAATAAAGACAGGCATTCATGAGATTTCTGTTCACCAATCCAATCCACTAATGGTTGAAGGAGATGGTCTTTATCTCGCTGCTCTTTAAGCTGGCTTTTAAGTGGCAGATTATCAGTTATTGAAACATGTATTTGCGCAGTATTGTCAATATGAGATTCAGTTTTGAGTTCATTGACTTGTAAAAACTGTCTTTGGTTTATCTGTTTGATAACATCTGGCCAAGACTGATAGATTTTTTCTGGATGGACACACAGGCGTTTTTCATCTTTTGAAGCGATAAAATTTTGCTCGGCATGATAGAAAACATCGGTAGCTTCTCTTTCCAGACTTGAAGGTGCATTGAGTATAAAAATAGCATCTAAGGGAATGTAATCAAACAACTGATTCATTTCATCATAAACAAATGATATCAAACCATCAAGAACAGCAAAATTTTTTTCTTCCTTGATTTGATCAATCCATCCACGAATCTTAGATGGTGCAATCCTCATATTTATTGCGTATTGGCGAATATTATGTAATAAAATTGATTCTTTATCTGGAAAAACAATGCTTTCACGTGCTGGAACAATGGTGACTTCAGTAATTGTCCGAATGGTTCTTTGCGACTTATTTGAAAAAAAACGTATAGAATCAATTGTTTCTCCAAACCATTCCATTCGGACAGGGTAATCATAAAGGGTAGAAAAGACATCCAGAATTCCACCACGAACACAAAAATCACCGGGTTCTTCAACTATAAGTTCATGGGAATATCCTCCTGCTACCAATCTATTGATTAAATCATCTCGATTTATTTCTTCTCCTTGAATAATTAATTCTGAGTAAGCTGCCAGCGATTTTTTGGGAACAATAAATTGTGATATCGCTTCAGCGGTAGTGACAACAACCGGCGATGTTTCACCAGCAATAAGGTCATATAAGATTCTGATTCGGCGCGCCGCATTTTTATTCTGATAACTCATAAAATCTGAGGGGAGCGCAGGATTCGCTGGAAAATAATGGAGTGGAATTTTGGTATTGCCCATAAAGAAACTAATATCATCCACCAGGGTTTCGGCCTGTCGATCTGTGGGAACGACGATAACAATGCATTTTTTTTGAGCCTGATAGATTTGTGTAATAGTCATCGCCAGAGATGACCCTGACAGACCAGTACATGAAATATTTGATTTGGATTTTAGTTGTTTGAGTATTGTTTTTATTGAATTCATTTTTCGTATGCAAATTTTTTTGAGATTTATTTTTTCAACGATTCATATTCGCAATGGATTTTTTTATTTCTTTTTGCATGATTAAAATAGAATAAATTTACCTTTTTTTTATAGAGATATCAAGGAATAGTTTTTTTTTATCCGCATACAAAATATTCAATCTTTACCCGCTGCTGTTCCTGAATTTTCTGAAATCGTATATGTTTTATTTCGTCTGAACTTCAAATTATTTGCTATTTCCACATTTAAAAATATTGTCTTCAATTCCGGATGAACAGAAAAATCTTTATTTTTCAGAAAAATTGTCTTGACATTGTGGGGAATCATAAATTATGTTTTCGAACATTTGTTATAAAAATAAGGAGGATGACATGGACATACTAAAATACACTGACAAACATAAAACATTTCGCGAGCGTTTACGTACTTTTCTGGCAAAGGAAGTTACACCTTATGCTGAAGAATGGGAAAAGAATAAGCTGGTGCCCAAATCTGTCTGGCAAAAAATGGGACAAGAGGGATTTCTTTGCTATATGCTTGAACCCAAATATGGTGGCCTGGGTGGAGATCTTTTATATTGTGTGATTGTATCAGAGGAAATGGTGCGGACCCATCAAGCCGGTCTCACTGCAACGCTTCATAGTGACATTGTTGTGCCATACATTCATTCTTTTGGAACAGAAGATCTTAAACAAAAATATTTACCCAAATGTGCATCGGGTGATATCATTGCTGCAGTTGCAATGACTGAACCGGATGCTGGAAGTGATTTGGCCGCATTAAAAACGACAGCAGTTGAAGATCGCAATCATGTCATTATAAATGGAAGCAAAACTTTTATATCCAATGGAATCAATTGCGACCTGGTAATTGTGGCCGCCAAAGATCCGAGCATTGAGAATCCATATGAAGCCATGTCTTTGTATATTGTAGAGGATGGAACCCCTGGTTTTAACAAGGGGCAAAAACTTGTTAAAATGGGGATGCATAGCCAAGATACAGCAGAAATGTTTTTTAACAACTGTCGGATACCACTTTCTAATCGTCTGGGTGAAAAAGAACATGGTTTTTTAATGCTCATGCAAAAACTTCAACAAGAACGTCTGGTTTGTTCCATTGGAGCTGTTGCTGCAGCCGAATACTTAATGGAATATTTGTTTGATTACTGCAAAAAAAATACAGATAGCAATGGCAAGCCATTATCAAAATTTCAAGCTACGCAATTCAAGTTGGTGGAAATGATGACTGAAGTTAAAATTGGAAAAACCTTTGTTGACAAGCTGGTAGTTGATCATATGGAAGGACAGAATATTGTCGTAGAAACATCTATGTGCAAGTATTGGACAACAGATCTGATAAAACGTTTGACTTACGATGCTATTGATATAATAGGGTTATCTGCTTTAGATGATGATCATCCTGTTACACGAATGTGGCGTGATGTTAGAATTATGCCCATTTTTGCCGGAACAAATGAAATAATGAAAGGAATTGCTGGAAAATTTATGGGGCTTTAAAGTAATAAAGCCAGTGATACTGGCTTTGAAATTGGATATATTCAATGGAGCAAAGTTATCCCTCATTGGGCGTATGTACATGTATCGGAAAAACAAAATCCTGCTTTATATTGGTTCAAGTGCAATTCCGCTTGCTAACGCGCGCGGCTCAGAAAATTTCGGCAGTTGTTAATCTGAGCCGCGCGCGTTAGCAAGCGGGACTGTACTTGAAGCAAATATCAAACAGGCTTTCCGAAGACGCACAAAAGTTAGGCTAATCTAAAATTTTCCGAAGGGCACTATGATTTGTAAAGTAAGACCCAAGTTTAGCATCCTTTAAAGCATGGTTTTCGCTTTTCCAAAAAGGCCAATTGTCCTTCTTTGAGATCATCACTGTTAAAAGATTCTACTATCAAACGTTCCGCTTCCCTGGTATCGGGTTCTGTCATTTGAAAATTTGTTTGAGTCAGCATATTGAATATTTTTTTTGAGCCACAAATTGATAAAGGTGCGTTTGATGTAATATCGTTGGCCATTCTATATGTAAAGTCAGACAGATTTTTTTCCGAAATTAAGTAATCAACAATCCCCATGTCTTTGGCTTGCAATGCATTATAGGTCCAAGCAGTAAAGAATAGTTCTTTGGTTTTTGAGATACCAATCACTTCCATAAATTGTTTAAGACCTTCAGGATGATATACCAGACCTAATTTTGCGGGTGGCATACCAATCTTGATCGTATCTATAGCAATACGAATATCGCAGCAAATTGCCAAATTAAGCCCAGCCCCAAAGGCATAGCCATTCATCATAGCGATGACTGGAAAAGGGTATTGTTTTACTGAATTGAGTGCCAGCTGCAATGGATTGCTGTTTTTTAACGACTCCTTAATATCCGGTGGAATGCTGGTTGGAATGGATACAATATCATATCCTGAAGAAAAAGCTCTGTCACCAGCACCTTGAATGATAACTGTCCAAACATCGCCACTTTTTTTCCATTCTTTTAATGTCATATAAATGTCGATCAATAAAGACTGGGATAAAGCATTTCGTTTTTCTGGTCGGTTGAGAGTCAATGTACCCACATGATTCTCAACCTGTGTAATAATTTCATTCATAATTTTTCATCCTCGGCCATTTCCTTACGATTGTTATTTTTTGTGCCTTCAGTAAGCATGCTCCAATGGTTGGGACAGCAAAGGGGCGCATTCTAAAAAAGGGGGCATTTTTTTTTGCCCTGAAAGAGCTATTCATACCAGCCCAGGGCAACGCCCTGGGTAATACATTACAATGATTTGAGCCCTGGGAGGGCGCAGGCCATTGGGGCGTATGTAAAAGTTGGGGGAACATGTTCATGTATATGTATATGTATCGGAAAAACAAAATCCTGCTTTATATTGGTTCAAGTCCAATTCCGCTTGCTAACGCGCGCGGCTCTGAAAATTTCGGCAGTTTTTAATCTGAGCCGCGTGCGTTAGCAAGCGGGACTATACTTAAAGCAAATATCAAACAGGCTTTCCGAAGACGCACAAAAGTTAGGCTCATCTAAAATTTCCCGAAGGGCACTATGTTCCCCCAACTTGTACATACGCCAGTTGCCGCCCTTTCAGGGCTAAGAAAACATAACCGACTTTTTGGGAATGCGTCCTTTCAGATAAAAAAGAATTTGATAGAAAAAGTATTGTTATTTCAGTGGTTTTCTATAAACAGAAACATCAACAGGAATAAACCGATCATTAATGCCATGAAGAGTTTCTGAGTGTCCTATAAACAAAAAACCACCTGGATACAATTGATTATAATACTTATTGAATAATTTAACTTGCGTTTCCCGATCAAAATAAATAATCACATTGCGACAAAAAATGATATGCATCATTGTTTTAATACCAAAATGTGTGCCCTCATTTAAATTAATTCGTCGGAAAGTTAGATGATTTCGAAGTTCAGGTACAATACGATTTTTGCCTTTATTCTTTCCCTTTCCCCGCATTACATATTTTCGAATATATAGATTGGGAATACCTTCAAGCAAAGCATCTTCATAAATACCTTTTGCAGCTTTTTGTAGAACTCGGGTAGAAATATCAGAACAAAGAATCGCATAATTTAAGTGCGTCTGGTTCTTGACATATTCATCCATTACCATTGCGATAGTGTATGGTTCTTCACCTGATGAACAGCCCGCACTCCAAATATTGAGAGATTTATATCGAATATCAGGTTGACACCGAAATAATTCAGGAATAACTTTTTGAACTAATATGTCAAAGTGTTTGGATTCACGAAAAAAATTCGTTTTATTGGTCGTCACCACATTGATCATATCCACCAATTCATTTTTTCGTCCTTTATCACAGGTAATATACTTGTAATACTCTTTGAAAGAATTGATTTTTAATGCACGCAGGCGTTTTGCAAGACGAACAGTGAGCATTGTTTTTTTTATCTCAGGCAGTTTGATACCGCATTGATCATAAATGAATGTACTAAACATTTGGAACTCTCGGTCAGAAAGTTCGCCTGCCAAAGCGCTTGAGGTTGAAGTAACTGTATTACTTTTCAGCATTGAAAAAATCCTTTTGCATGTCATTTTTTTTGTTAACACAAGTTCGAAAATTTATGTAGAGGCGAAGATTGTTTATGCCTCGGAAAAAAACCGGGATCTAACCCATACTCAAAATGGTGTAAGGGCGAACCTTGTATGTTCGCCCTCGGACAAAAATCGGATATAGTGGAAGATAATGAGGTTTGATCAATTAATTACTCACCATTTTGTTTCAAATCTTTAACATCCTGCAAAACAGAAATATCGTCAGCAGACAACACCCGATCAATATCCAAAATAATAATAAATTGGTTATCCTGTTTGCCCATGCCTCGGATAAAGTCTGTGTTCAGTCGTGTGCCAAGTTTTGGTGCAGTAACAATATCTTTGGATTCAAGTTCGATCACCCCTTTGACTGCATCAGTCAGTGCGCCCATTTGTACCAATTCACCATCAATGTGAATTTCCATAATGACAATACAGGTATCCACAGTACGTTGAACTTTGGTCATTCCAAGTTTAAGACGCAAATCAATTACAGGAACGACATTTCCGCGTAAATTAATCACGCCACAAAGATAGCTCGGCATGCGTGGCACACGTGTGATATTGATATAATCCAAAACTTCTTTGACTTTTATGATTTCAAGAGCAAAATCTTCCTCATCCAAAACAAAAGTCAAATACTGGTTGGATTGAATGGATTCCTCTGATGCCATAGTTATCTCCTTTCTTAATAGCGTTCAAAATCACTATCATCGTCATCATTCATATCCAACATGACACCGGAATCACTGTCATCAAATTCAAATTGATTTTTGGAAACCGGTGCAGCAATACTGGATGAAACAGATTGTTGTTCGGGTTTAAAACTTTGTTTGGGTGATCGTTGAATTTGTCGCGTTGCTGAAGGGCTTCTGCTATCAATTTTGAAAAATGAGGATGCTTCACGTAATTGTTCTGCCTGAGCAGTAAGTTCTTCACTGGTTGATGCCATTTCTTCGGAAATACTGGCACTTTGTTGAATAACATGGTCTAACTGCTGTATCGCTTTGGTTACCTGTTGAATACCATCTGCCTGTTCTGCGCTGGATACATTGATTTCTTCAACCAGTTCCGCAGTTTTCTGAATGCCTGGTACAATTTCCTGAATGACATTGCCAGCTTTTTCAGCAATTTCAACACTGGTGCCAGATAAGGTACTGATTTCTTTTGCAGCGGTCTGACTACGTTCAGCCAGTTTTCGAACTTCTGCAGCAACTACAGCAAAGCCTTTTCCATGTTCGCCTGCACGTGCAGCCTCAATTGCGGCATTCAATGCCAGCATATTGGTTTGACGCGCAATTTCTTCAATAATACTAATTTTTTCAGCAATACTTCGCATGGCAGTAACAGTTTCAACAACCGACTTACCGCCTTCCTGGGCATCCACAGCAGCTTTACTGGCAATTGCGGCGGTTTCTCTGGCATTGTCTGCATTCTGAGAAACTGTGCTGCTCATTTCTTCCATTGAGCTGGATACTTCCTCAACACTGGCTGCTTGTTCGGTTGATCCCTGTGAAACTTGTTGCGCACTGGCACTGATTTCCTGACTGCCGGTTGCCACCTGACTGGCTGCAGTTTGAACATTTTCTGCAATATTGGTTAAATCGCGAATCATCATTCGGAATGCACTCATCAGTTCGTCTTCCTCAGAACGTTTTTTCACTTGAATGCGTAGATTCCCTTGCGCAATTTCCTTGGTCACTGACACAATTCTTTTCATAGATGCCAGCATATCTGAAATGGCAATCATCAGTGTATCTTGATCAGAACGTTTTTCTACCGAAACATCCATTTTTCCAATTGCAATATCCTGCGCCAGTTGTGTGACTTTATTCATGGCATCAATGAGCATGTTCAGATTATTTTTTATTTCATTAAAGTCACCTTTGTAGGTATCTGAGATCTTGTCGGGTAGATCCCCCTTACTGATACGCTCAACATATTCCGCTGCAACATTTAAAGGACGAATAATTGCATCAAGCAAGTCATTTACACCTGATACAATACGTTGATAATTGCCCTCAAAATCTTCTGCATTGGCACGTGTATCCAGTTTACCATCCAATGCCGCTTGAACGAGATTCATCACACCATTGGTAACCTCCATTTCCTTTGTAATATCAATAACATATTCTAATCCGCCAATCACATCTCCAGAAGCATTTTTCAATGGCGCACCTGTATAGCGAACAGGCAGTTCTCCTGTGGCCAATCGGGCTGTGGTGTCACTGGTGCAAACACAATTCTGGTTCATGGCTTTGGCGACCTGACAATCTGGTGTTTGACAATGTTTGGTATTAAAAAGGTTGAAACATTTTTGTCCAACACAGGAGTCCAACGTTCGATTAAGCGCCTGTGCGCCAGCTGGATTCATAAACTGAACAGTAAACTCTTTATCTATAATCATAATTGGTGTCGGAACATTGTTTAAATATTCTACTTTTATTTGTGCATCTGCCATGGCTTTTTTGACTTCAGTTTGATCAATAACAATTTCAAGTGCACCACAAACATCCCCTTTTTGATCTCGAATGGGAGTACCGGTGTATTTAATTTCCAGATCATGCTTTCCGGGATGCGCATCTGTCTCACTGGTTTCTGTATTGCCACTCATCATGGAACGACCGCAGGCACACCCTGTGTTTTGACAATCACTGGTCTTGAAATGGGTATAACATTTCTGTCCAATTAATTGTTCTTGCGGCAATCCAATAATATTGGCACCTGTCTGGTTGAGGTATTGAATGTTAAAATCTTTATCAATGATCATGACAGGAGTTGGAATTTTATCAATATGACTGACCAGGGTTTCAACTGTCTGATTAATTCCCTGAATAATACCTTGATATTCCCCACTGAATTGATCTGTATTACCATGAATGTCCAAACGACCTTTAATGGTAACTTCAGTCATTTTATGAATCTCGCCAACCAATCCATTAATGGAATCAATACAAAGGTTCAGATTATTCTTTATTTCATTAAAATCACCATAATAGTCATCAGTGATTCTCTCTGGAATATCACCTTTGCCAATACGATCAATATATTCGGCTGCAACATTCAGTGGCCCAATAACAGCATCCAGCGTATCGTTAACACCTGCAACGATTCCAGCATAATCTCCAGAGAATTTGGATACATCACCCCGAACATCCAGTTGACCTTCTTTGGCTGCATTTGTCAGCATCCCTGCTTCAGCGATAAGACCATTTACTGAATCAATACATAGGTTGAGATTGTTTTTAATTTCATTAAAATCGCCATTGTAGTCATCAGTGATTCTCTCTGGAATATCGCCTTTGCCAATACGATCAATATATTCGGCTGCAACATTCAGTGGCCCAATAACAGCATCCAGCGTATCGTTAACACCTGCAACGATTCCAGCATAATCTCCAGAGAATTTGGATGTATCACCCCGAATATCCAGTTGACCCTCTTTGGCTGCATTTGTCAGCATCCCTGCTTCAGCGATAAGACCATTTACTGAATCAATACATAGATTGAGATTGTTTTTAATTTCATTAAAATCGCCATTGTAGTCATCAGTGATTCTCTCTGGAATATCGCCCTTGCCAATACGATCAATATATTCGGCTGCAACATTGAGTGGGCTGATTACTGCATCAAGCGTATCATTGACCCCTTTGATAATATTTCGATAATTGCCTTCAAATTTATCCACATCCGCACGAGAATCCAATTGGCCCGCTTGAGCAGCATCAGATAATTGTGTAACAGCATGTGTTACATCAACTTCATTGGTTATATCCAGGACATATTCCACACCACCAACGATATTACCATTGTCATCTTTCATGGGTGCCCCTGTATAGCGAATCGGAATTTTTCCTGATGACAGATTCGCAACAGTATCATTTGTGAACACATTATTCTCTCGCATGGCTTTAGCCACTTGACAATTGGGTGTGTTGCAATGTTCAGTATTAAAAAGTTCATAACAACGTTTGCCAATCACACTTTCAGATGTTTGATTAACAACGTTTAAACCCGCCTGATTCATGTAGGTAACATTGAATTCTTTATCAATGGTCATGACTGGGGTTGGGAGAATATCCAGCACACGCGCTTTATTGTTTGCCTGATTTAGCGCTGCACGCAAATTTGTCATTTCAATAGATGATGCAGCCCCAACGATTGCGGGATCTGATTGAGATTCTGGTACCCTCTCAGACGTTTGTTCTGAATTTTCGGGAACTGTACGTTCAAAAATACTTTTGTCCATAATGCCTCCAATTTTTTTATTTTTAAACTCAGGATTTTCTTAAAAAAATTTATTTACCCAATCAGACAAGTCAGATAAGTCTGACCTGGGTTATAGCCGTCAGTTTAACGCAAATGTAATTATACCAACAATCAGTGTAGGACGAAGCATATGTTCGCCCTTTGAACTAAAACCGAAAACGAACCGATATCAAATACATTTATTTGCGAACAAACATAGGTTAGATTTCAGTATTTTCCTGGGCAAAAAAAATTTACCCAACCAAAATCAAATCAAGACAAAGCCCCTAACCTATCCATACGCCTATGACGTGTCTAATTGAGTGGCAAACATATCATTCTTTTACAATTTTCCCAGTTTGCCTGATTTAAACTGATATTCATTGCTATCACAGAGTCTATCCTGTTTTGCTGGATAGGAAATCCCCGCGCGTTGAATAACCTCGTTTGCCAGTTTTGAATAGGTTCTTGCGCCTGATGATGTGGGCGCATACTCTAAAATTGATTTTCCATGTGATGGTGCTCGGGTCAACAAACCATCTTTTAATATTTCTGTTTGAAAAACACTATTGCCATAATGTTCACGAATCAAGTTAGAGATTTTTTTTGTGTCACCCAGACCCGGATTGACCAATGTCAATAATATTCCCATCAGCTCACTAGATGTACCAATTCCCTTTTCAACACGTTTGACAACATTCATCCAGCTGATTAAGCCTTCCAAGGCCAGATATTCAGGTGTAACTGGTACAATGAACTGGTCTGCTGCCACAAGTGCTGTTACAGATAACAACGAAATTGATGGTGGACAATCGCAGAGAACAAAATCGTAATAAGGTGTAACTTCATCAAGACATTCTTTAAGGCGATTTTCTCGCCCCACAACTTCGGACAGCATAATATCGCAATTTGCCAATTCAATATCGCTTGTAATAAGATCCAGTCCTGGCATGATGGAACGACGAATGGCATGATGAACAGGAACTTTCTGGTACAAAACATCAGCAATGGATGGTGCTAGCTTGTTCCAGGGAATGCCCAAAGAAACTGATGCGGATGATTGAGAATCCAAATCAATCAGCAGAACACGATAGCCACTATGGGCAAGTGCAGCCGACAGATTAACTGTTGTTGTTGTTTTGCCTGTGCCGCCTTTGTTGTTAACAATGATAATGATCATTTAATTATGTCTCACATTTCGCAAGGTCTGTTGAATTAACGCATTGCAATTTTGTTTAATGGGTTGCCCATGACCTGGATAGATAACATTGATATTTTTCTGTTTTATTCTTTCCAGGGCAAGAATAAAACCATTTTCATAGGTTCCATCTTGCGTATGAATAATAACTGGCGTATCTCCAGAAAAAAGAAAACCATCTTCTTCGCAATACACGCATATAGAATCATGGCTATGCCCTGGAGAATAAATTATTTCACATGTTTTGTCTCCAATCCGCAGTGTATTCCTGTCTTGAATTTGGTAGTCCACACCTTTCAGAAAGCGAGAATAGGCATAAACAGTTGGGCGAAAGCGTTGTTTGATCTGTGGGAGCATGCTCGTATGATCATAATGTGTATGAGTTAAAATTACCTGATTGAGTTTTGGCTTTCCCAGTCCAGTGTTTGTTTGCTGGATTCTTTCCATGACCTGCGGATCGCGTCCAACATCTATCAAGGTATTCATATCTTCAATGGCATTCCAGGTCCCCAAGACAAAGTAAACATTTGAGGTATAAGTTTTGCTATCTTTTGTCAGATTGATTATTTTCAATTTCTTATGTCTCAATTGAACGCTTTTTAAACAACTGAACATTGGATTGAACCTGTTGAAATAAATTAGATACAGGCTCAGGCAGCTTTTGTGTTTGCTCGGTAACAAAAAAACCATCAGTTGATAATGATGAATGAAACATTTTGATCACATTAATTCGCTCTTCTTGTTTAAAATGGAGCAACACATTTTTGCAAACAATCAGACCAAAATCATCCCGCACTGGTTCAAGTGACAGTAAATTGTGCTTTTTAAAAATGAGCGCGCGACGTATTTCTTCGGAAATAATATAATTACCTGAATTATCTGGTTTAAAATAGCGATTTAGAATATCACCGGGGATACGTTTAACCTGTTCTTCAGGGTAGCTTCCTTTTTTGATAATGTTTTCAAAAAGGTTGCTGCCATCAATATCAGTTGCATGAATACGTACATTTCTAAACATCATATTGCCCATATTTTCCCGCAAAATGATTGCAATGGAATATGGTTCAGGTCCCATCGCACATCCAGCATCCCAGATATGAATGAATCTTCTTGTGCGAAGCACTGGAACAACATGTTGTCTAATCATGTCCAATGTTTGCATATCGCGAAAAAAATAGGTAAATGCCATGTTCGTTCTAAACCTTTTTACGTTCTAAATTTTCTGCCAGGATGCTTAAACGATGGACATCAAGAATAAGTGCAACAGAACCATCCGCAAGAATCGTTGCACCAGAGAATTCTTTCGCACCACGATAAACACGTCCTAAAGATTTAATTACTGTTTGATGTTCACCAATAATATTGTCAACGACAAAACCAATGAGTGCGCCATCAATCTCAACAATAACAACCTGCTCAATAGGCGGTGAGGGCAATTGAATTTGAAAAATATCTCGCAGTGGTACATAGGGGATTATTTCATTACGAACCCAGGCAATATTACGTCCTTTGGATTTATCTCGATCTGCCTGAGTTAGTTCAACACATTCCTCTACTGCTGAAAGTGGTAATATATAAAACTCTTTTCCAATTTCAACCAGAAGACCATCAATAATTGCCAGGGTCAGGGGTAGCTTAAGTGTTATGGTCGTACCGATACTAATTTCGCTTTCAATTTCTATTGTACCGCGAAGCGCTTCAATACTGCTTTTAACAACATCCATTCCCACGCCACGACCTGATATATCAGAGACTGTTTTGGCAGTGGAAAAACCTGGTGCAAATAATAAATTAAATATCTCAGTTTCGGATAATTCAATGTCTGGTGTGATAATCCCTTTTTTTAGGGCAATGGAACGAATTTTTTGGGGATCGATCCCCGCACCATCATCCGCAATCTTTATCAACACATTCGCACCAGAATGAACAGCAACAAGAGAAATTGTGCCAGACCTTGATTTTCCAGATTTTTCGCGAACATCAGGTAATTCAATACCATGATCAATACAATTGCGGATGATATGCACCATTGGATCATTGAGACGTTCAATAACTTTTTTATCCAGTTCGGTTTTTCCACCTTCTGTGGACATTGTCACTTCTTTCCCCAATTCATTGGAGAGATCCCTTACCAGGCGTTTAAATGTAGAAAATGTTGTGCTGATGGGCAGCATACGAATGCTCATGGTGTTGTCACGAAGATCGGCAGTGAGACGTTCCACCTGCTCGGCAATACCAATCAGTTCGGTATCTTCACTGGAAAATGCTTTTTGACTCAGACTGGCCTGGACTGTGACCAACTCGCCAACAAGATCCACAAGTGTATCCAGCTTGAGTGCATCAACCCGAATGCTGCTGGTTGAAGTATCTTTTTTACGTTTTTCACGAACTGTTCGGATATGATTCTGTTCGGCCAGGGCTGACTCTACATGTCCTTGATCAGTCGCCTGGCTTTCAACCAGAATTTCTCCCAGTCGTCTTTGTTTTTGAAGGGTTTGTACGAGAAGGTCAGATGAAATATCTTTTCGCTCAATGAGTATTTGTCCCAGCTTTTTATAATCTGAGCCATATTCAATATCACCATATTCATCAATGATTTCAATGTTTATGTCACAGTTGTCTTCAATAAAAATGAAAATGTCTCGAATGGTTTCAATACTGTGATTGGTTGTCAGAATAATATCCCAATGAATATAGCAATGATCGGGTTCTATTTCAAACAAGTCAGGAACTTTGTTGGTTTGAGCGACAATTGTGGTATCACCGAGTTCTTCAATGTCCTGGATTAATTGAAATGGGTTTGTACCATAAATTAATAATCTGGGGCTTGGCGTAAAGCGGATACGATAGGTAATTGAAGACCTGTTTTCTTCTGAAACCTGTTGTGTGGTATCTTCATTAATTCCTGAACTGATATCATGTATAGGCTCATTTTTGGTATCCTTATCTTTAACCATATCAGTTTCTGGAATGAATTCAGTTTCGGTTTCCATATTTAAATCAATTTCAGGAATAGATTTGTCTTCGGTTTCAACATCTTTGTCTGCCTCAGGAATAGATTCATCCTCCTCCTCAAGTGACAATAATTTGGGATCGGAAGATAAACTTTTTAATTGTTTGATAATATTCTCATTTTCAGTGGGATTCACATCAGGGGTATCCAGCATGTATTTTATTTGATCTCTTGATTTAAGGGCCAAATTGACCAATTCTTTCGTAACAGACATGTGACCAGAACGTACAAGATCAAGCACAGTTTCCACTTCATGCGTAAAAGCAGCAATGGCATCAAAACCGAACATGGCACTTGATCCTTTTATTGTGTGCATCGCGCGAAAAACTTGATCAATCAGGTCTTCATCATCTGGGGTTTCTTCGAGTTCAAGAAGAGAAATTTCAAGCTCAGCAAGTAATTCATAAGCTTCTTCTCGATAAGATTGTTGCTGTTTATCCATTGAATGACTCCTATTATGTTTATTTGAATTTATGGGTACAGATTATCGAGAACTTTTGTTTTCTTTTCGCCATAAACAGTTTTCAGACTGTTCAAGATGACAGCCTTGATGACGTATCAGGCCTATTTTTTTGGCCTTTTTTCTAAATATCGGTGCATTGGTCAGATCAATATTCAATTTTTTATTTACTTTTGAAAAAGTCCGATGGGCAGAACAAAAAAGCTGAAGTCCATTTAAATCAATATCTGCCAGAGAATTAAAGTGTATGTTTACATGGTTTGTTTTTTGATAGGCATCCAAAAAAACAGTTTTCATGGCAGACACATTTTCAATGGTCAATGGTTCATCTATGATAATAGTCCCTGACTGACCGGATGTATCCATTTGAAAATTCATGTTTTTCCTCCGAAAAGTTCAAAAATTATATTATTGTACAAACAATCTTAAAAGTTTTCCAAAAAATATTCATGATAAAGATAATAATCGAAAATGAAATATAGCGCAAGTATTTTTATTAAAAAGGTTTTTAATAAATATTTAATGAGACATATTTGTTATAATTGTAATGTAACTAAAAAAACAATATACATCATTATTGATGAAAAAGATCCACCGATATCAAAAAGATTTCAATAAATAGTGACAAAGCATCCATCACTAGAGCGTATGATAAAACGTTTAAAATACGATCTTGGAGATGATCAATTACGAAAACGTAGAAATCAAGCATTCCAGGCATTATCAGCCAGGCATGCTTGATTGACATTAAATTAATTGATTTTCTTTTAACAAAATCGTTGAGATCATTAAAAGTTTAATGATCGATGCAGGTTGATTGAAAATGCTTTCCTGGTCATGCTCTTATGTAAACCTCTTATTTTCACTGACTTACTGTCAAGAAAAATACTACTTAATTATTAACTCTTTCAATTTTAATGAAATTCTAATGAAATACTTTTTTTTCTTGCAATTGTTTATCATGATTGGTATTCTGTTAAATGATGTTGACGCAGAACAGCATAAAAACTATCAGTTTCTGTCAACATAGACTCTGATAGCAATCCGGTGAACCACATCAAAAAATTGAATTAGAGCGAAAGTCATTTTTAAATTTACTAAAGTAAGTAAGTATCTAAAGAAAATCCCTTTTCTGTTATAATAATAAAAAATATAAGCGTGATACTGGGGTCGGACCAAGCTAAAGTATTAATATTTAAAATAAAATTGCTTTTTTCTATCTCCAATATGGACTTATAACGCTCTTTTCAGGGGTAAAAAGAGCGTTATAGAATTCTTTAAGGGCAAACGAATCTCCTTAAAATTCCTACAAAGTCCTTTTGGATGCCAAAAAGAGCGATATAGGCCATAAATACAGTCTCTTTTCTGATAGAAATTTATGAATTTTAATTGGTTAGCTTGGTACTACCCCATTAACCAATTAATAGCTTGATTCACCCCAATTTTGATATCTGTCCCGGGACCATCGGACGTATTTCATCAACTCCCAGTTAACAATGTCTGGATTAAATTCCTCACTATCGAAATTACCTCCGGACCATTGCATGTAGTTTTCATGCTCTTCATGGTTCGGATCTTTCAACGCTTTGCAGAATTCAAAATAACCAAATGTGCCTCCCACATCTTCCGGTGGACAGGCACGTTGACCTTCAATACAAGCCAGTTCTGTTTCAAATACCTGATTATCATACCGGCTATCTTCGAGCACAAGTTCGTGCCTCCAGCTATCACCAAAATCATAGAGATAGCTGAAAATACGCCCTTTTTGTTTAATCAGATTTACGAGCCGGTAATTGCCGCATTCCAAACCTTCTTCTTTAGACTCTGGGTATTCGGTGTAACGTTTTTTTCCAATAGTAAACTCATGAAGGTGACTATCGGTCCAGCCCATGACAATCTGAATGACGTCGTGTAATCGATCAAGCGTGATGCTGGCGGGAACCACAAAACGTCTCCAGATTAAAGGCTCAATATCAAGCAGTTGTATTTTTAACAAATAAAATCGTTCGTTCATTTTTTTCCTTATATGATCGTTTTACATAGGTTTTTCATGGCATAGTTATTGCCTTGAAAGGTGAAGAATAAAAGTCCATAGCCATCAGGCTAACACAAATGTATTTATACCAACGAACAGTGTAGAGGCGAACCTTATGTTTGCCCTCCGGACAAAAACCGAAATCAAACCTATGTTTGGAAATAAATGTATTGATTTCGGAAATAGGTTCATTTTCGGTTTTTGTTCTGAGGGCGAACATAAGGTTCGCCCTACAAAGACTGTTGTAACAACAATACTTACGTTAGCCTGTCGGCTATGGACCTATAAATTTTGCCCTTTCAAAGCAATAACTATACCATGAAAAACCTAAGTTGGATGATCATATTATATTTTGATTAAAAGTTTCGTTTGTTGCAGCAGCAACATTAATTGGACTTTCTCGGAAAGTCATCAATATAACTACAATACATACGCCGGAATTCTCAATGAATGTGGGACTTCTTTTTTGAGTATTCCTTCGTATATTACAGTTGAAAGCTAACTCCTGTACCGACAGTTACGCCGGTAGCAGGATAACCGCTCATGTTTTCGTAATCTTCGTTCAACAGGTTGTTAATGAACAATTTAAAATATCCATTTTTAATGCCGCGCCATTCTTCGAACATTTGATGCTGTATCGAAAGATCAAACACATGATATTTAGACAAAGGAATTTCATCAAATGAATAGACATCATTTGCGATTTCTTCAGAAATTTTAGCCACCTGTTCATCCTGAAATTCATAGTCAAGTGTGACAGTGGTTCCTTCATTAAATTGATAGGTCAGTTTTCCGATCACCTGGTTTTCGGCGCGTTCATCCAGTTCGGTTTCTCCGGCTGGCTCATCGCCCTGATTATCGAAACTTTGCCAGGCATATCCCAATAGAAAGCTCAAATTTTTTGTAAAATGACCATTGAATTGGAATTCAATACCATGCCGGATCACTTCATCAAGGTTAATCTTATAATCCAGATATTCCATGCCGGGTTGGACAGCATTGCCTTTCCTCGGCCAGTAATTGGCATAATCTTGGTTCGTTGCAATGTAGTCTTTTATCTGGTAGTAAGCGTAGTTAAATTTCATATGGACATCCCCAAACAGACGACGATTGAATACCAGATCGCAGCCAACACCATGTTCCGGCTCCAACCATGCACCAGTGGGTCTTCCTTGAGGATTATAATCGCCATGATAGTCTGGTGCGCGCCATATCCTGCTTATACCTAAGGATAGAGATGTATCTCGAAGCGAGCTGGCCAAATCATCAAGTTCATAAGTTAAAAAGGACTTTGGGGACCATTCAGACCAAGCGCGCTCAATAAACATTTCTTTTCCAGTAATATAATAAGCACCGGTCGTATTATTTTGATTGTCTACCCAGATGCTGGTGTTTTCATAGCGGAGACCGATTGTCCAGTGCAGTCGTGATGAGATTGTCCATTGATGTTGGGCAAATCCAGATATGATCTCGATTTTTTTCTTTTTCGTATGAACATATGAATTATTGTCACTGTAGCGGGGGCTATCCTGGTCATAACCATCATAGCATTGCTCCAAGTTGATACCGACTGTGGTTTCATGATTCTCTGCAAGTGTGAATTCATTGGCAATTTGTCCGCCTTGCTGGAACCAAAGCGTATTCCAGCTGCCATCTCGAGTCCCCTGTGTATAATTTTTTGGGTCAGCCCATTCCATCAAAGAATTATTGCGGTTTTCTTCACTATAATAGGCATTGGCAGTCCATGTACCCATTGCTGTTGGCATTTTTAGATTGAAACGAATAGCAGGGGAAACCTTATCCCATGTGGGATTTTGCCATTGGTAATAAATGCGGCCTGCTTTTTCAAGAAGTGGAAAATCCGGATCCCATTTATTTTCTAAATCAATGGGATCATTAACAGTGGGACGATTACGATCAGCATCAGAATAGGACGTTGTCAGGGTGATATAACCATTATTCGGGAGGAGATAACCAATGCGAGTGAAAAAACTATCAATATCGACCGCTCCATGTCGAAGATAACCATCAGTTGCATATTTCTGGTATCCCAGATCATACGTCAAGTTATGAATACTTCCTTGAAGACTGGTTGAATGATTTTGAGTGGCATATGTGCTATAGGATGTTGCGAGCGTAAAATCGGGTTTCGAGCTGTCATAGCGAATGGGCGCTCGTGTTATAAAATTGATAATTCCACCAATACTTTTACCCGGATACAGGGCAGAATGTGGGCCTGGAATCACTTCAATGGATTCAATTAAAAAAGGGGGCAGCAAGCCATAATCAACAATATGACTGGATCGCCGCCCGCCGGTTTTTCTAATGGTTGATCCATCAAGCGCGGTGACAAAACGTTTACTTGAAAAACCCCGCATATAAAGGGTGTCATCATCAGGGATCAAATCACTGGCTCCTCGATAATCAACGATTGCCAAATCTTTGACAACATCACCAACATTCTGGGGAACACCTGTTATGTTGTAGTCTTCCAAATGTATCGTCAATTTTTCGGATTCAACTGATATCTCTTTTTGGGTACGTGGCGCGGAAATAACAATATCATCAATCGTATAAACAGTTGCAGAATCATCTTCCGCCACAGCCATTCCAATTTGCATCAGGATACATATCACAATAAGATATTTTATGCCATTTCTGTCTTGCCAAATATTATTCATTTTAGTACGCCTCCTTAGAATCATAATATCTCAGGTGAGGTATTATTTATTCACGAATCTTTACACAAATGGTTAGGAATGCTCGGAAAATAACATGCTCATTTTTCTTGATCGTCCAAAAAAATAATGTCGTGTATAAACGTAGCATGCTACATCTCTACACGACATTTACCTCAAAACGAACAATATCAATAATGAAGAAGTTATTTTTCAGAGAATTCTTTAATTATGTTTATAAGTATGAAATACCCTCTCATGAGGAGATTTTTCTTAAGGTGATCAGTCACTCTTTGACCGGAAAGGCTGGTCACCTTTCTTTCAAACAAAAAAAGCCACGAACAGCAAACAGAATACCTCTGTTTTGTTTTGCCTTCGTGGCTTTTTTTATTTAACTCAATGTTCAAGTTTTTTTGTCTTGACATTTGAAAAAACTGGTACTGCTCGTTCCCAGGCAGATCCTTGAAAGGAGCTATGTTGTCATTTTGCGAATAAAATTGAACATCACGTTTATCAATATTATTTCCACATTTTCAGAATGTGATGTTATGAACATCTTCTTGATGTATTTAATATAAATTTTTTGTTTACAGCAGGCAAAATAGTTTGTCAATATAATAATTTTTTCAAGCTGACAATCTCAAACTTCAATGTTTACAGACATAGGGGTATAATTAATTAGTAAGTTTTCGGGTATAAGAAAGTATTCGCAGAGGGGCGTATCCAACATTTTGGGGGAGGAATGAATAATAGTTTTTTATTACATAAGTAAGCGCTCATAAATTTTCGGGTAGATAAAAGTAAAACCAACCAAAATTGTTCGCCCGCCTGGAGCTGAAGCTCCAGGCTATTCCTGTGTCGTCCCTAAAGGGACTTGAAGTGTTTAATTAA
>Ga0272440_1000335_pt1 | contig 39988 bp, 23 predicted proteins | sample SSMMMBAug17_FD_192440 | JGI IMG/M metagenome (GOLD analysis project Ga0272440, IMG submission 192440) | Marine sediment archaeal communities from Little Sippewissett salt marsh, Falmouth, MA, United States - SSM-MMB-Aug17 | ecosystem: Environmental > Aquatic > Marine > Wetlands > Sediment ...
CATCTGCAGGTAAAACTTCTATTATTAGCCTGGCTTTACCAATATTTGTGCCTATCTGAGTAAAAGTATGACCAAACCATTTGTTTAATTCTGAACTGTTGTAACTACGTGTTCCATTATACGTAATATATCCAGGATAAAATTGTTTGATATAATTCTCAAGATTTGGAGAAGGGGCTGGATTATTGGGTTGAATGATATTAGCACTAAGATTTTGTATGAACGTCCACACAATAATATTTATCACAAGTATAAAATACAGTTGTTTCATTTTTTACTCCTATTCAATGATTGTAAAACAATGGTACTTAAAACCATAAGTAAATGGACGGACAGGTATATATTTACTTAAAGTTTGCTCCCGCCAATCTGATACGTAAGCAGAATAAATGGAAGGGGTGAGAAGTTTAAAATACCTGTAGTTAATAAAAATGGGTCTGTAAAAACGTCCCAACCTCATATAATAAGGATATCCAACAATTCCAATTTTTCCGGTTAATGTTTTGTTACAAATTTCAGTTTCCCAAACAACATGTTTATTTTTTAAAGATTGCTTCCCGATAACTTTTCCATACAATAAGCCAGGAAAAATTGAACCATTACAGAAGGATCGTCTGCGATTATCTTGTGGTTGACAACTCTCATTTGCACAAAGATAAAAGCTCCCGGAATAAACCAATTCTTTTTCATTTGAAAACTTGATGACTTTCCAAAAATATTGCACAGGTTCAGTATTAGAACTTGAAGGTAATGAACTTAGTTTAATGTCCATTGTGTTATCCTCTTCAATCCAATCAGATAGTATTGGCTCAGTACAGGAGTCTTCTTTGCACAAAAGAACCAGATAAATTTGACCTTCTCCAGGAGTTGTATCATTCCAGAATAAAGGCACAGCAGCGTCAGGTTTATTTTCATCCACATAAAGTGTTTTGGTTTCTGGCGGAAAGACAATATAGATTTCGTCTAAGCCCTGTGTATTTTCATATGCTCCCATATCAGGCCTGGACCCGACAGGTGTAGGTCGAACGTTTCCGGCAATATCTTGATAAGGTGCGTTATCATGTTCATTGTCCGGGTTTTGATTATCAAAAGTTCCGGATTCAATGCAAGGGCTGCCAGCCGAAAGGCTATAATTCATGGCAAAAGGATTTAAAAAAAGAGGGTCATGGTCAATGGAATTATTCCAGACGATTTTTGAAACGTCTTTAATGATAACCCCTTCTTTACCACCTTTAATCGTGGAATAATTTATTGTCAGTAAACCATCTATTGTGAATTTATCAAATACAATTTCCTGAGGAAAATTTTGCCATAAAATAGAATTTGTAATGGTGATATCACTTTCTATACAATAAACAGCACCACCATTTTCAGAAAAATTATTTGAAATAGTTACATTGATTAATTTGGGATGAGAATTTTTGCATAAAATAGCGCCACCATTAGTTTTAGAATGATTATTCACAATAAGTAAATTGATTAATTGAGGACTTGAATTTTCACAATAAATACCGCCGCCATTTTGTGAAAAACCATTTGTAATGATAAAACCATCAAAAACAGATTGATCCCCATTATCAAACGTAATCACACTGCCAGTTGCATCGCCTTCTAAAATTGTTGGCGTTAATGTTGAGGCGGCCATTACAGTAATCGTTTTTCCATTACATTTTATATGTTCTTTATAAATACCTGCTTTAACCAAAACTGTATCCCCATCTAATGCGAAATTAATAGCTTCCTGAATCGATGAAACGTCATCTGGAACATGTATAATGGTATCCCATTGAATAAAATAGTTAATACCAACAGTTCCAACGATAATATCCATATCACCATCATTGTTCCAATCATTGGCAGAAATCGCAGTTGTATGATTAATTTCCTGAGCTATGTTCACATGATAGTCAAAAAACAAATCCTTACCAGTGTTATAATATAATCGGTTGCTATCGTTCCAGTTTCCAGCAATGACATCAAGACGTTGATCATTGTTCATATCTGCTAACACGATTGATTCTGTCAGATTCTTATCTGAACCAATGTTGATTCCTGTAATACCAGTAAAAGGAGAGGATGTTTGATTATTCAGATACAATCGATTAACATCAAAGGCATTTCCACAAACGATATCAGGGAAATTGTCATTGTTGATATCTCCAATGGCAATGGATTCAGTATCAAAAGCATCAGAAGTAATATTATTTCCATCCACATTTTCAAAAGGATTTTGGCTGCCATTATTCAGATACAATCGATTGATACCACTATTTCCAGCAACAACATCCAGGTCACCATCGTTATCCATGTCATAAAGCTTGATGGCGTATGTTTTATCAGTATCATTGCTGATATTGATGCCAGTAATTCCTTCAAAAGGTTGCGCTGTTTTGTTATTGATATACAGACGATTGACACCAACGTTTCCCACTACGATATCAAGATAATTATCACCATTTACATCACCGACTGCAAGAGATGTTGTATAATTTATATCTGAAGTAATATCAGAACCAGCAACGTTTTCAAAAGGACTCTTTGTTCCATTATTTAGATAAAGGCGATTTGTGGTTTCGAAATTTCCAGCAATCAAATCAATATCGCCATCTTTATCCATATCGCCTGCTGCCATAGCGTAGGTACTGTCTGCATCATTGGTTATGGCTGTTCCGGTAATATTTTCAAAAGGATTAGCACTGCCATTATTGATGTAAAGCACATTGGAATAAAGAAAAGCATTACCAGCAATTAAATCCAGCTTATTATCATTGTTAATATCACAAGCGATAATTGATCTGGTTTCATGTGCATCTTGAGTGATGGGAGTTTTAGAAAAATTTGCTGCTTGTGCATCCCAAAAAGGCAAGACAGGCAGGCAACATAACGTAAGTATTATCAATGAATAAGAAAAAAAGAATTGTTTCACGGCATATCCTTTCTATTTTTCATAATAATTAAAAAAAATACAATTAAGATACTATTTCCCTTTAATATTAGAATACACTTAAATATAATTTTTATCCTGATAAAAATGAATAAGGTTTTAAAAACAGAAATAACAATGAATGGTTTTTATTTATTGTGTAATCACCAGATATTTTTTGTTCGCATTTCCATTTGAATCAAACTCGAACTCAAATCCACCATTAAAATTTTTTGTAATGATTGACGTACCGGCGATGTATATATCATTTTCACATGAACGATTCGGAAGGATATAATAAACAATAACTGGCCAGTCTATTCTCGCAGTCCAAGAATTATTTTCAAAAAGCACGCTGTATTTATTGCCAGACATGGACGCAATCGGCGCATCAATTAAAGGAAATTTTTTGTGCAGTTTGTCTGAAAGAATGATAGCCAGTTGATTCGTTTGATTTATATTCACAAAAGCATCAAAAATCTCAATAACGCGTGAGGTTTTATTTTCAATCAGTTTTATTGTGACTTCAGTGCCATTTCTTGTTTCAACAATTCTTCCATACAGATTGGCCATGGTGTAACTTGAGTTGTTTTGAGTTTTAAAGGATTGATCTTGCTCAAAGGAAAAATGCTCAAGTAAACGCTTGATTTTATGATCAAATTGAAAACGAAATCTTTTTTTTCCAACCAGTTCATTTATGATTAATAATTGTAAGTATTGATGGTCATATGAAATTGAGTCTGTGCTGTTTAAGGCATTAAAAATTAGTTTTTCCAAAAAAGAGGGTTCGTTATATTTCATACAGTTAAAAGGAAACGCTTTGATGGTATATCTATATTTTAATTTATGTATTTCCTTAATTATTCTATCAAAAGACAGGGATATTTGAATTATGTTTCCTTTGTTATCTTTTGCGCTGATGATGAACTTGTTCTTACCATAGTTAAGTTGACAGTTACGATTAAATAAAATGGTACTTCCTTCTGCGATGTTGATTGGTTGTTGATTGATTGAAATCGAAATAATTGGATTTCTACCTTCAACTTTTCCTTTGATACAAATATGATCAGAATATACAGATTGGAAATCTTGCCATTCCTGTATGATTATCTTTAGTAGAGCAGGTCTTTTGATTAAAGCAATATCTGTATCTGAAATGATTTCAGTAGAGTTTTCAGCCATTAGCTGCGATTGAAATTCGTGTGAAACAATCGAATCTATTTTAATATGTTCAACTATTTTATTATTCAAGGCATCATAGGCTATGATTGTTAAATCTTGAGTCAAAGAATTTATTTTATGCTTATAATGAACTTTTTTTCCTTTTTGAATAGAGATGATCTGTTCATTTATTTTTAGAGAAGAAATCCCTGCCTCATCAACCAGGTCAATTTCTAAAGAATCATTGTCTGTTTTATTCAAACTGATCACCGGTGCTGAACGATCGATTTGAATGGCAAGCGTTTGACTTGTATAGCTGCCATTGACGCTTTTTGCAGTGATTGTAATGCCGTGAGAACCCTCAGAAAGGGATAGTTCTTTAGAAAAAAATATTTTTTGTTGAAACGATTCAAAATAATAGGGCGTTTCATTAATAAAAATTTCAGAAACATAATGGTCGCATTTGACGTTACCTGTAATAATTAAAGGATCAGCTCTTGATAGAATTGTTGATGGACTTGTTTCAATGCTAATGGGTAAAGGAACATCATCTTTTAAAAGTTGTTTTCGGGTTTGATTAAGATAATAATGGGCTTTTGCTGTTGAAATATCGTTAATTGACTGTTCAAGCTCTATTCGTGCTTTTTTATAATCTTTCATTAAAAAATAAGTAATTCCAAGCTCTCTATGGGGGAAATATTCAATGTAATGAAATCCATGTGTCCTGATTTTTCGTTGATCTTTGTTTTCAATCTGAATTGCCTTAAAAAAATCTTTGGCTGCTGATTCAAGACATTCCCCATTGAGGTATGACATTCCTCTTTCATAATAATCATCAAAGCCATATCCAAAATTGCCTCTTTTAACGCCATACTTGACACCATCTTTAAAACAAGGTGTTCTGGTATCTTTAATACAGGCATTCAGATTCAATAAAAGAAATACTAAAATGGTTAATGATTTAAATCTATACATCTGACCCGCCAGTCATTTTCAATGACATTTCCGGAAATATTAGTTACAGTGCTTGTACATGAAGTAGAATCTGAAATTTGAATGGTATAATCTTTCTCAATAACTTTAAATAATTGATTCAGTTTGACTCCTGATTCATTGCCAATATTCAGTTCAATTGTTCCGGCCTGTTTTTTTACAATTTTTCCTTGAAGCGGATAAGTTTTCTGTAAAAACTGTATCAGCCTGTTGGAAAAATTTGTTTTTCGATCAACCAAAAATTCCTTTTTATTAAATACTTCTCTGAATGATTCAATTACACTCATTTGAAAGACATTTAATAGTTTCATGCCAATAAACGATTTTGATTCAATGGTATAAAGTGAAACATAAAGCATCATATCAGCTTGTTGTAGTTGGGGCAATATATTGACTATCAAATTCGCCTGTTGAGGTTCGAGCAGCAGATTGCCTTTTTTTGAGTTCGAAGATTGATTTACTCTGATTATTTCCTTTAACATATGAATGCTCTGTTTGGGCATTCGGCATAGTACTTTGAGTCGCGTTTTGTACCTGATTTCTTTTTCTAAAGATAGCGAAATATCAGTTTCAATAGTGTTTTCTTCATATCCTTTGTCTATATCGTGAATAATTGCAATACCTAATGGGTTTGACGACCAATTATCATTAATATCCGGGCATTTTTTTCGAAAAGGAGATTGTCCTATTATTTCAAAAAGATCCTGAAATAATTTATCAACTTCTTGTTTTAGAACAGTATCCTGTTTTATTAATAGTTGTTGTATTACAGCTTGTTGTTTTGCTTGAAGGTAACGATGTATTACTATTGTTGAGGGTATAATACATAATACAATCAATGCGATTCCTAACCAAAAAAAAGGCAGTTTCACTTTTTTTAGGGTGGGCCAGCCACCTCTTTTTATAATTGTTGGTACACCACCAACTTCACCTGTAGGCCCAGTTGGTGGTTCAGTTGTTGTTTCATTATCAATGCATTTTTCTGTTGGATCTCCATACAACACATAGCTTGCCCAGGTAACATCAGTGTTAGATGCTAACAATTTTACTCGTGCATTTCTAACGGCTTCACCATAGGTTTTTCCGGAAAATAAATGTTTATACAACTCAATGGAAAAATCGCTGCTGGATTTATCCATAATATTCCAAAATGTTCCCAGATAATGTTTTACACCCGCTAATGTGAATGAATGAGCAAGATCAAATGTATCATGTTTTAAGTCCCAATGTTGCGTTCGTGCAGATTGGCATGCATTCGGAAATATAAAAATTGGCATGGATGCACTTCCAATCATTTTTTTTACATATTGAGCAGTAAAAAAACCTTTTGTCAGTTTCCATCCACTCAGTTCAGGGTACTCATGGCAATATTCTGAATGGCCGGCAAAATGGATAATATCAAAATCTCTTAACTTTGAATGAATCAATTCTGGGGTTAGTGCTCTAAAATCACCTCGGTCTATGGTTAAATCTATTCGTTTTTTGTCCTTATTAATTTCGGCAACAACAGCTTCAATATCATCAATTTCTTTGTTAACGCCCTCAAGATTCCCTTGTGGCTCTGCAATCAACCACATCTTAAGTGGTAATGTAATTTTTCGTTGTTTGATGGGTCCACTATTTTTACTGTGAATAACTTCACGTCCCATATGGTATTGCATACATAAAAAGTCATCCCCAAGATAAATCAGTTCCCAGGGAATATGAACAAGGGAATCATCTATTTCTAATAATAAATAATCACAATTTTCAGATTTGATCATGTTTTTTATTGTGTTTGTCAGTACCAGATCACACAATATTGAACCAACACGTTTAATATCTTCATTGATTATTTGGCTTCCAAGAATTCTGCTTTCATTTTTATTAATTGATTCAATTAAAATTCGACTGGTTTCCTCTATTTTTTTGAAATCAACTTCTATGTCTTCAGAATATAAATTGGTTGGGGTACGAATACTTATTCTCAAAGTGTTTTCAAACTTGCTCGCTCTTAATCCGAGAACATTGTTATTCATGATGCCCATCCTGGTTTATGGTAAAATAATAATCGCCTTTAAATATTTCATTTTGAACAATAATCATTCTATAAGAATCAAAAGGAATAGAATCAATAGAAGCCATACCATTTTTAAAAGGTCGTTTAATATGCCCTCCGCCTTCTGTTTTTTCTAATATTAAGTCAATATGATTAGTAGAATTGTCCTGTAAAGTGGCTTTAACATCCATATAAAATTGGTGATCATCAATTTTTTCAAAATATATTTTTGTTTCTATTTCGTCAAAATATCTATCAATCTGATAATAGTTGATTTCATCTTCAGAAGATGTGCGAAAAACAGGCTTTGATCTTATCGTCTCTGGAGCACAAGCGTCCTTGATCCAATTAAAAGATCTTATCTTAAAGTCTAATTTTGAAGTGGATAAATTTTTGACAAATGATAGTGCCATATTTTTTGAAACAGGCTGTTCAATAGTGTCATCGCATTTTTCGATCAGAAGAAGTCGTGCTTTTTGATAATTTTTCATACAATTTGAACATCTGAACAAATGCCATTTAATTTTAATATTTTCTTTAAATGATAATAATCCAAGTATATAGTCTGCCATTTTTATTGTATTCAAACAATTCATAAGAATGTGTCCTTTCTGAAAAATACATTGTTTTTTATTTTTTGGATATTTGCGTTTTCAGTATTTTGGTTCCTCTATATTTTCGAGTACGAGTTGTCACTACGCTAATATCAAGTTTATTACTGATTTCGCTGTCTGAATAATCCTGATTAACCAGATTCATTACATCTTTTATTTTTTTTGAATTCAATTGTTGTATGCCTGTACGAAGCATTCTTTTCTCTTCTTTTTCTTCTAAGTATCGTTCCAGGTAGTCTATCGGTGGTTCCATGTCCAGTTCTTCCATAATACGAAGATTCCGATATCTGAGATAATCTAATACTGTAGTGTTTGAAATTACTTTTAGCCAGTTAACAAAACTACCCTTTTTGGGATTAAATTTTTTTAATAATGCGCATTGATTATTAAATAGTTTACAAAAAACTTCATTGCGTATACCAGAAATTTCATTTTCTGAGTATGACGCATTATAAAGACTAAATATATTCCTGACTATATTATAAACGATCCTCATATAATGAATTGCCAGGTATACTTTTCTATCGCATTCCATATCTATTTCATAATTACAATTTTTACATTTCATTAAAACTATTGCGATATTTTGTTTTTGGGTAGGATCAAATTTTTCATCTTTCATAGTAATTTTTTTGAACCTCTATTATTTTTTATCTTACATAAAAGCTTGCACCTAAAAATGCATTATCTGTAGCACAAATAATAATTATAAAAAAATATTTTTAACAATAATATTATATTATACTTATTTATTAAGTTTTCATATTTGAAATCAAAAGAAAATGAATATTTATTATTCAGTTATATTTTATAATTTTTAATTTAATTTCAAGCTTGAAAAATCCTTTTTAATATATTATACGTCTGATACCATAATTTATGACAAAAAATTTTAATTTTTTTTCAGATGAGGTAATTTTATGAGATATTGTCTATTGATTTTAGTAATATTCAATTCATTCACCATACATCCAATAAAATCTCATGCTTCGTGTACAGGCGACCCATCAACAGGAGTTGGGCCATCTTCATCTTGCAATTCTGTTGGTTCTGGCGCAAGAGCCATTGGAATGGGTGGTGCTTTTATAGGCATTGCTGATGATGCAACTTCAGCAACATGGAATCCCGGAGGTATGGTTCAATTAGAACTGCTAGAAGCTTCGATCACGACATCCTTTTTTACGATCAATGAAAATATCGATGTGAAATCAAATCCTGAGGCATCTGGATCTCATGTGATGTTTAAATCAGAAGATATAAACTATATTAGTGTGCTATATCCTTTTGAACTCTACAACTATAGTATGGTTATCGCCATGAGTGATCAACGTCTTTATGATTTTATTCGGAAATGGGAGTTTACAATCAATAATAACGTTGGGCCTCTGTCTTCAAAAGCGCATTGGTTGTATGAGCAGGATGGTGGACTTTCTGCACTTGGGCTTTCATATTCTATCAACATCAAACCGCCTAAACTATCATTTGGGTTTACACTCAATATATGGGATGATCAGTTAACGAAAAACAGTTGGGAAGAAAGCTATGTGATTAAAACGACAGGAACACTCGCTGGAATACCAACCACAAATGAATATACTCAAAGAGAGCTCTACAAGCTAAAAGGATTTAACTTTCATCTTGGGATGTTATGGCGTATAAATAAAAAATTCCAAATTGGTGTGGTTGTAAAAACACCTTTTACCGCTGATATTGAACATCATTTTTACAGGCACTATTCAGAAAATAATAATGAATGTTCTGAGGTTCGAGATGAAAAATTATCACTGCCATTATCGTATGGGGTTGGCATGGCATATAACTTTTCAAAACAATTTCATGTTACAGCAGATATTTATCGAACAGAATGGGGAGATTATATATATACAAACTTAAATGGTACAGAATTATGCCCAATCACAGGAAAGCATACCGATCAATCTGATATTGACCCAACCCATCAAGTCAGACTTGGTCTTGAATATCTGATTGAAAAAAGCACATACACCCTACCTTTGCGGTGTGGCTTATTTTATGATCCTGCACCGGCTGATAAAAATCCGGATGACTATTATGGTTTCAGTCTTGGAGCGGGTCTGGTTCTTTTAAATGAAAAAGGCTTTAAAAAAAATAAACGCTATGCATTGGATATTGCCTATCAATTTCGTTATGGAAATAATGTTGGGACTTCAATGTTTGAAAGTCGAGGGCTGACTCAAGATATTAAAGAACATAAGGTTTATATGTCTATGATTATTTATACGTTTTGAATCAAAGTTTTTTCTCTGACAAATCAAAATAATCCATTATACTTTTCAATCAACGCCCCTCAATAGTTTCCAAAAGAATATTCAAAAAAATAATTCAAAATGAAATTTTTTGTAATGAATAAAGATTTGATACGTATGTATAATATATAATGTATAGTATAGAATATAGAAAAAAGGGAAAAAAATGAAAAGACCTACATTAATTATATTATTAATATTTAATTTTTTGTTTACCCCATCCACATGTTTTAATGTATTTTATGCTTTTGCTGAAACAGATTCCACATCCAACACCAATGGTCAGCTTTGGATGTCGGAACTCTCCACTTCGGACAATAGTTTATATCCAATGCCAACATTAATAATTCCAGAATCGTGTAATATTGATGTTGACCAACAGGGAGAGAGAATTATTGTAAGATGGAATGAGAGCTGTTTTCCAAACAGTTATTATGTATCCATTTCTTTTAAATCATATTCAGGGTATTTGATAAAGAATACAACAACTCAGAATAATGGTTATTATTCAGTTTCTCTTATAGATTTGAACATGTTTTCTATAACTCGAATTTATATATGCTTGAAAGGCAATGGAGATCAACAAAATTTTTGCGGATCCATTGAAGTTGAAATTACAGATAATGAAAAACCATCAGGTCAGATTTCCAATATTCATTCGTCATATAATATCGGTGATATTGTAAATTTTTATTTAACTGCCAGCGATAATAGAAATTTATCAAAATTACAATTTACAGTTAAGAATAATTCTGACGCTATTTTGTATAATAGAAATTGGTCGGTAAGTGGGACTTATGCAAGCCAGTCTTCTTCTTTTTCAACAGATAGCTGGGAAGCAGGTAGATATAGTTATACTTTACATATTGTTGACTCTTCTGACAATACTCAATATCTTTCCGGGTATTTTAACTTGCTTGACTCAATAAAACCGACTGGTTTTATTTATAATTTACGTAATAATTATAATGTTGGGGACATCATAGAGTGTAATGTCAGAGCCCAAGATGAAACATCTTTACGTTATGTTAGATTCAAAGTCACAGATTCTGACAATTACATGTATTCATGGAGCAGGGAACTTTACTCCCATAAAATTTATCAAAATATTATTACGTTTAAAACAGATTCATGGAATGAAGGCTTATGTAATTGCATATTGACAATTATTGATTCAAATGAAAACACAAGTATTTATAATTATTCTTTCATGTTATCAGCTACAAAACCATCAAAACCTTATGCACCAACCGCATATGCAATAAACTCACGAACGATAAGAGTATCATGGAATGTTTCGAATGATGATTTAAGTGTTTCTCTTTGGCGCGAGTTTGATGGAATCTATAAAAAAATTTACTGTATTTCAAAACCATATGATTATAACAGGTCATATTTTTATGATAGCGATAGCATACAGCCTGACACAACATATTCATACAAAATAAAAACATCAAAAAGCGAAACAGGATGTTACAATCAGGCTGTTTGGTCAGATTTTTCAGATATCTTTACAGTAAAAACGCTTGAAGAGCAAGATATCAATGCACCAACCGGTCGTGTTTCAATAAGTCCTGACATTTTATATCAAAACGATTCTTTCTTATATTCTATTGAAGCCTGGGACAACAAATTCATATCTGAAATCAGTTTTAAAATAACAAACCAATATGGTGCAAATAGATTCAACATTCAGTTTATGCCAAATAACATTTATTTTCATAAATCAGGAGTTCTTAAAACTAATAGCTGGGGTGAAGGAACATTTTATTATAATTTATATTTAAAAGACAACTCAAATAATGTAAATAACTATAATGGATCATTTGAAATTTTACCTTTTCCAGAAATATCTTTTGAAATTCCAGAAATGACAAAAGCTATTCCCGGACACTCTGTTTCTATCCCAATTACTTTATATAATCCTGGTAAAATTCCTCTTGAAGGCATTGATATTATTTTTTTCTATGACAATAATATCCTTGATGGCACATCAGCAACATTAGCAGGAGGTATTCTTGAAAATAAGGGGTATTCACTGATCAATAATTTTATGAATGAAGGAAAAATTCATTCTTGTATATTTGCTATAGATTCACTGAATAATAGTGAAGGCTTGATATTAAATATAAAATGTAATGTTATCGGCAAAATAGGTGATAAATGTGAACTTTTATTAAATTGTGGAATCAATGAAAAAGAAAAAATTTCCAGCATGGGAATAGTCGAAATTATTGATACTCCACATTCTCTACCTGGTAGTAGCCAACTCATTGATTGTCAATCGAATAATCCAGTAAAAAATGCAACCATATTAATCAATAATTCATATGAGACCTATTCAAATGATGAAGGTATTTTTTATTTAAAAGCAGATCAACCTGAAATCTACACTATTTCTGTTAATGGTTATTTCCCTTATACAAAAACACTATCGATAGTAAATCATGAGAATCAAATTTCGGCTATCCCTGTTTGTCCTATCCGAAAAAAAGCAATAATTATCGCTGGTTCCCAAAAAAATGACCATCTCTGGGATGCTTACAAACTTTGTTCAACAGATGCTTATGATTATCTTATTGATGAATATGAAATCAAATACCTTGGGCCAGATTCAACGCCTGATGCAGCAAGTGCAGAAAGCATCGGCAAGGCTATTACAGAATGGGCAAAAGATGCAGATGAACTCCTTTTATATATGGTAGATCATGGTATTTCTGGTCAATTTGTTATTGACCAATCAGATCACTCTAAAAATATTGAGGTCAGTCTACTAAAAAGATGTCTTGACGATCTACAAAACACAATGAAAGGCACTATTATTGTTATATTTGATGCCTGTAATTCTGGTTCATTTGTTTCTGAACTTTCTCCACCTCCTGGTAAACAGAGAATTATCATCACAAGTACCAGGGACAAAGAAAGCGCACTTTTTTTGATAGATGGAAATTTTTCATTTTCTCATCACTTCTGGAATTGCAGGGCAATGAAATTTAATAAATCAATTAAAGAAGCTTATTATGATACACTGGATATTATACAACTTCCTGTTATTGGTTTGCCGACCCCTCAAGTTGATGCCAATGGAAATGGCATCCCGAATGAAGATGACGATTTTAAAATTCTAAAAACAATTTTTATTAGAAAGAAACATCACAGAGATATTTCTCTTGAAAATCCAAGAAAACGATTTGTCATTGGAACAAACATAAGTGATGAAGTTATCCTTCAAGGATATTCTACATATTCCATTAATGCAATCCTTCCAAATGAAATGGATGATGTGAAAAAAGTCACTGCAATCATTATTCCGCCAGATTATCAACAGGTATCGCCAGATGTTCCCATTACAAATCTTATACAAGTCGATCTGGAAAGAATAGCGAACAATTACTATGAAAGTGTTTACAATGATCTATATGTCAAAGGAACTTATTACATCAGTATTTATGCTATTGATTCCGAGTCTTCTTATTCACTTCTTAAACGATTAAGTATAGTACAAAAAGGAGAACCTGTTCCAGATGAATATGAAAACGACAACAGCCTTTTCCTGTCAAATGCAATGGATTACACTCAGCATCATAATTTTCATACGATTAATGATGAAGATTGGGCAATGTTTTATGGCACTGAGAGTATCGATTATACGATACAGGTGTCAAATACTGGAATTGACTGTAACGCTGTTATTGAAATGTATGACAGTTCCGGTGAATTTATTTTTAATCATAATCATACTCAAAAAGGAGAAACTGAAACACTCCTATGGACATGTCTCAAAACCGGTTTGTATTATGTAAAAATATCCAATTATGACGAGCTATATGGGAATGATACATATTACGATCTATCTTGCTCAAACTCACACAACAAAGATACTTATGAAACTGATGATCGCATGGAACAGGCCAGATTGATTCAAATAAGCAATCTTAAAACACAGCATCATAATTTTCATGATGAAAAGGATGTGGACTGGGTTAAATTTTATGCTTTAACCTATAAATACTATGTTGTTGAAGTGTCTCAGACTGGTATTAACTGTGATGCAGCAATCGAAATTTATGATTATACAGGCAATACAGTGGATTCAATGAATCGAAATGATGAAGGAGAAGAAGAATCACTTACCTGGGAATGTAAAGAAGAAGGCATATATTTTATCAAAATTAACAGCGCTACATTTGGAGAACATATGGATTATGCTTTATCGCTTTCTGTCCCTGAAGGAACAGCTCCAGCATATATCACTGGATGGGTCAGGGATGAATATACTTTAAACCCACTTCCAAATGCCTGTGTCAAATTGGACAATTCAATGGCAGTGATAGTGAATGAAGGTGGCGCCTATTGCTTGCCATGTGAAGCAGGCGATCATCATCTAACTGCTGAGTTTAATGGGTATCATGTTTATTCCTTAGAAAAATATTTTGAAGCGTTTAGCACAGTTGAAGAAAATATTAATATGGTAGCTGAGTATACGCTTGATGATGTTATTTGGGGGGTGAAGGTTTTGGCGGGAATGTCTGTTGATGAGAATTCTGGTATTGGAAGACAAATAGAACTGGCAGAAATTATTTATATGTTATCTACTATTTCAAATTATTAAAGTCGTATGTAACAACACATAATTATTATTCTTTTAGAAAGGATTATAAATGAAAGTTTTGAATATGCTACTGGTTCTATTAACGTTATTAATTCACATAACCAATGTGGAAGCATTTCAACCTGAAACATACATTCATGTAAAAAAAGGAGAAACATTTTCTCTGGCTGTTTCATTAAGTGAAACTTATACCAATATTGAGGGCTTTGATATATATCTGACTTTTGATGAAAAGGTGATTGATGCCAAAAAAGTAACCATGAACGAAAATTTTGTTGAAGCAAAATATATTAGATTTTCCAATTTAAACAATGACAATATTGTCAGAAGTGTCATATATCCGACAAAAAGAATGATAACAGCGTTTGGTGATGTAATTTATGTAGAATTTGAGACTATAGGTAAATACTGTAGCACCATATTGTCTATTTCTGAATTCTTGTGCAATAATACTCAAGCATCGGGTGGATTTCGTATTAATGGTGATCTGTATCAAACCATTAAATTGATTGTTGATGATTGTGTCGTTACAATAGCCCCATTACCAACGCCGATAGATCATGGGAGCATTTTTACATCTATGCCTTCATTTCTTTATGGTAGAATTTCAGATGCATCTACTGGATTACCTGTTTCAGATGCTACAATTATAATCAAAGATATTAATGATCAGACAGAATATCCTTCTTTCTTAAGCATTGAATCTGGAAACTATGGTGGTAGTATTCAACCAGGAGTTCATAAAATTATTGTAATGCATGAAAAATATGAATCTTTTTTTCAAGCTATACAATTGGAAAGTTTTAGAACTTCTTCTTTAGATATAAAACTATCACCCAAAGAAAAAAGCAGCATTTCCGGTCACATTTTGAATGCCTCAACATTACTCCCCATAAAAGACGCTGCTATTCAATTAAACACAGGGCAAACTGTATTGACAGATGAAGAAGGTCTGTTTTCTTTAAGTTCAATATCATTTAGTGATTATACGCTAACAGTACAAGCAAATGGATTTAGCTCCTATTCTCAAATAATTGAAGTCGATCCATATATTCCTGTTGAAAAAAATATAGTTTTGTGTCCACAAAACAAACAAAAGGCAATTATTGTATCAAGTATTTTGAATGATTATGATTATCTTAATGAAACATTTTATGAACTTGTAGAATATTCTCAAGTAGCTCTAAAATTAAAAGGTTTTGATGATGATGATATATATGTGCTTAATCAAAATTCATCAATAGAACAATTTAAATATGCAATTACAGACTGGGCAAAAGATTCGAGTCATCTTATTATATATATGGTGGGCCATGGAGCATCAGGCTCCTTTCTTATTAATAGGAATGAAAAACTTGATGCGGAAAATCTTAATAATTGGTTAAATGAAATACAATCTATTATAACTGAAAATGTCATTATTATTTATGACTCTAGTTTCGCAAGTAGCTTTATTCCAACTTTATCCTCTAACAAATACAGTCGCGTTGTTATAGCAAGTAGTTCTCAAAATGAATCTTCTTATTTTTTATCGGATGGCTATATTTCTTTTTCTAGTTCTTTTTGGAATAGTATTCTTTTGGGAAAAAACTTAATAGAATCATTTTTTAATGCAACTTATATTATGAATATGTTTGGCCAAACACCACAAGTAGATGCAAATAGAAACAGTATTCCAAATGAGCATGATGATTTAAAAATATTGGAATCTATAAGTTTAACAAAGCCTAATAATTTCATACCTGCTATTGAAAATATTTCTGATACAAAAATAGTAAAATCAGAAATATCCTCAATGATAACAGCTACAGTTAAAGAACCAGAAATAATCGAAAAAGTCTGGGCGATAGTTATCCCACCTTTTTATAATACAAAACAATTCTTTCAAGAACTTCAAAAAATAGAGTTAGTTGATAACAATCAAGACAGTATTTTTGAATGTAACATTGATAAGTTCAATGAAGAAGGTAAATATGATATTTACATCTTTGCAGAAGATATCAATGGATATTATTCTATTCCATATGAAACAAGTATAAAACGTGTATCCTCAAAAGCTATCATTGTAACAGGTGTTAAGCAATTTCCAGATGATAATCTTTGGTATGAAATAAACTTAAATGCAAATTTAGCTTATTCTATCCTAAAAATGAAAGGATATTCAGATAAGAGTATAATGTTTTTGTCTCCTGATCTTGAAAATGACTTAATAGATGATATTGCTCAATTGGATTCAATCAAAAATACAATCCTTAATAGGGCAAATGATACAGAAGATTTAATCATATATTTTGTTGGTCATGGATTACCTGCTTTTTTTCGCGTCAATTCGGCTGAAACGCTTAGTGCTAATTTATTTTATTCCTGGATTGACTCTCTTCAAAAAAAAATGTCGGGAAAGCTCCTTTTTATTTATGATGGATGTGCATCAGGTTCATTTGTCCCTGATAATATTTCCAATCAATTTAAAAGAATTATTATAACAAGCACAGATGATTCCCAAGTAGCTAATGATAGTTTTAATGGCAATTTTTCTTTTTCATATAATTTTTGGCCTCATATTTTATTAGATACTTTGCTTGGTGCTTTTGATAGCGCTATAGGTGCATTAGAGCAAAATACAACTCAAACGCCTCAAATAGATGCAGATGGTGATTTTATATGGAATGAAAAGGATGATTATAACAATGCTGAAATTGTTATTGGAAATCATACTATCAGTTCAAAGGAAAAAAGGTCACAGACGTATAGTAGTCTGATTTTATCAGGTGAAACATCTGCAAAGATTCAAATTAATTCTTCTGAAATCGGATTTGAGATACCATCAAAGGTTTTTGCTTTGATCATTCCACCAACGAATAACGCCCCATCAAATCAAGCCTCTGGAAATCAAATACTGGTTGAGCTTAATCAAAATAGCAATGTTTATGAAGCGGATTATCATTATTTTGCCGCCAAAGGTGATTACAATGTATTGTTTTATTCTGTTGATTCTAATGGTGCAGTTAATTTAATCAAAACAGATACAATCGTTCAAAAAGGTGCTTCTGATATGAATATTGATGAAAATAACAATTTTCCTTCTCCATACTTTGTGCTGGATAATCAACAATACCATGACTTTAAAGATTCAATGGATGAAGATTGGTTTATGATGTATGGCGTTAATGAAACCACATATACTGTTACTGCTACAAACACTGGCATTGATTGCGATGTCAATATTGATCTTTACAACAGCTTTGGTCAATCAGTGCTAACATCAAGCAATGTAAATGGGTTGAATGAAGATGAATTTCTGAGCTGGAATTGTCCTGACAATAATATTTATTTTCTGAAAATTACCAATCTCAACAAAGATTCAATGGATTCACAAAATACATATTACACCATTAACGCTATAAATTCAAAAAGGTATGATGCTTATGAAGAGGATAATACAAGGGGTCAGGCAAAAATCATCAACATTAGTAGCTTAGAACCACAGCATCATAATTTCCACAATGAAAATGATGAAGATTGGGTAAAGTTTTATGGAATAACAGATCAACATTTTTCGATTAGAGCTTACAATCTGGAAAGCAGATGTGATGTTGTTTTTGATCTTTACAATGATAGCGGCAAAAGAGTTATTTCGGAGCCAAAGGATATCAGAGGATTTGGTATTGAAGAAAAATTTTCTTGGATTTGTCCAGAAGATGGTATTTATTACCTTAAAATTTCAAATTATAAACCCCTTTTTGGAGAAAAGACTGGATATGATCTAAAAGTTTATTATCCTGTTACTCAAGTTTATCCAAGTTTCATAACCGGATTTGTCTCAGACAACTCTCGCCCTATTCATAATGCTCTGGTCAAAGTAAATGATGACATGCCAACTATGACAAACCTGGCTGGGGCATACTACCTTCCATATCATTCAGGAAATCAGCTTGTTCGTGTAAAAAAAACCGGCTACCAAAACCTTCAAAGAGAAGTTTATTTTGAACCTATCGGAAATCAGGTACCTGAATCATTTGAGATGCAAGCTGTTAAAAGACAACAGTCATATGAGCTAATGGATGCAATAATTCTATTGCAGTTTTTTACTGGGGTACAAGTAAATGATTTGTTGACAGATCTCGTAATGCCAAACATCACAGAAGAAAATAAAATTTCAATTCCCAATGCTATTTATATTCTACAGATGATCGCGAATGATATTAATATGAAATGATATGGAGGGGTTATTAGAATGAAGCGCAAATGCATTATTGTTTTAATTTTTTTCAATATAATTCTATTTTGTGGTTATCAAGAAACTGTTGCAAAAACAATTTTTGTAATGCTTCATGGAGACAACACTGGTGATGGAAGTGAATCAAAACCTTTTTTCGCTATTCAATATGCACTGAATCAGGCAAATAATGGAGATATTGTTCAAGTTGGAGAAGGGATTTTTACAGAAAATATTGTTTGGCCTAATGTTAATGGAATTATTTTGTCAGGTAAAGGTGAAGAATTAACAGTTATTGATGGTGGAAGAGTTTCAAGTGTTATTCGGTTTACACATGAATTAATTGACAATAATACGATTGTTAAACAATTAACACTTAAAAATGGCAACGTAATGTATTGGGAGAATGAAGGCCGTCAATTTTTTGATATTAATGAAAACTATAATGGAGGTGGTATTTTTTGTGATACGTCCAGTCCAAGTATAGAAAATGTGACGATTAAAGATAATTTTGCAAATAGTAATGGTGGTGGGATATACTGTAATAAATCAATGATAAAATTATACAATGTTTCAATTATAAACAATGGTGTAGGATTTGATGGTGGAGGTTTCTATTGTCAAAGTTCCACCCCTGATTTATCCAATGTCGATATTATAGATAATGTTGCTAATGATGATGGCGGAGGTATCTATATCAGTTTCAATATCAATCCCAATTTTAATTATGTTACTATTGCGAATAACATAGCTTTTGATAATGGTGGGGGAATCTACTGTTATGATTCTGAACTCAACATATCTAATGACACCATAACAAGTAATAAAGCGAATGATCTTGGAGGTAGTATTTATATAAACGAATGCAATGCAAAAATAGTTAATAGTATATTATGGGATAACATTCCAATAGAAATATATTCAACTTTGCCATGGATATCGTTTGGTAATGGAAAGAATGAGGTTACGATTAATTATTCAGTAGTACAGGAAGGAGAAAATAGTATTATCAAGGATGAAAATACTAAAATTAATTGGGGGCTTGATAACTTATCAAATAATCCTTTATTTGTTTCACCAGATAATCAAGACTATCATCTTCAATCTACATCTCCTTGTGTTGATGCAGGCAATCCCGATACAGATGATGATGGTACAACCTGGCTTGATGATTCTGATGATCAAGATAAAGATGGTACACGAAAAGATATTGGTGCACTGTCCACTTATAATAAAAAAGCTATTATCGTTGTTGGATCAAATATCAATGACAAGCTGTGGCCTTCTTTTCAAAAATGTTATAAGGATTTGATCGTTTATTTAGAGCTAAATGAATATTTAACAAAGTATCTAATTCCAGATGAAAATGGTGCTGTTAATATATTAGAAATATCCAATTCAATACTTCAATGGGCTAATGATGCAGATGAACTGTTATTATATTTGATTGATCATGGTATGAATGAAACTTTTATTTTAGACTGGATTAATACAAACAATAATCTCACTGCCAGCAAACTTGACGAATGGCTCGATACTTTACAAATGGAGATTGAAGGTAAAGTTATAGTGATGTACGATGCCTGTATGTCAGGAAGCTTTATTCCTAAACTAACACCACCTCCAGGAAAAGAAAGAGTTATTATTTCGAGCGTATCAGATGAACAAAATTCTATTTTTTTAGTTAAAGCAAACATCTCATTTTCACAATTTTTTTGGCAGAATACAATGATATCTGGCTATTCTTTAAAAAATGCTTTTTATAGCAGCATGGAATCAGTCAACCAGAGCGAAAGTATTTCTTTAACCCCTCAAATAGATGTCAATGGAAATGGTATCCCAAATGAAGATGTTGATTTTCAAGCAGCAAAGCATATATATTTATGCAAAAATTCCCTTATTAAAAATTCAGAGCTAAAACAGTATAATGATCAAGCAATATCTAAAATAGATATTCTTGATTCGAGTTCACAATTATTCATTCAAGTTAATAGTCAATCTTTTTTTCGTAGAGTCTTTGCTGTTATTGTTCCACCAAGCTTTAAACAAACACCTGGTATCCCCATTTCAAATCTTACTGTATTAGAAATACCCAAAACTGATCATGATGGTATTTATCAAACAACATACGATGAGTTTGATAAAACAGGAATTTATTATATCAACATTTATGCTGAAAAGAGTAATGGCATACTCAAGAAAATCAAACAATACCCGGTTACAAAAAATGAAAAGATCTTCGAACCGGATGCGTATGAATGTGATGACCATATTCTTTCATCAAATATGTTAGACACTCCACAGCAGCACAATTTTCATCAAAAAGAAGATGCTGATTGGGGAATGTTTTATGGCATGGAAAACCTTACCTATTCAATCAAAGTGATCAATCCACAAAAGGATTGTGACGCTGTTATTTCTCTTTATACTATTTCCTCTAAAAGCAGCTTTTTACTGAAAGATGGCAGTCTTAGGGGCGAACCTGAAATGCTGACATGGACATGTTCGGCAACTGGAATCTACTATGTAAAAATATTTAACTCAGCCCCCAATATTTTTGGAAATGACACAGGTTATACTCTTTTGCTTGAAAATTCGAATGCTGCTGATGCTTATGAAGATGATGATGGTATGGAAATGGCCAGAATTATAAATATCAGCAACTTTGAATCTCAATATCATAATATTCATGATGAGGGTGATCAGGATTGGGTTAAGTTCTATGGTGCTGAAAATAAGCATTATACCATTAAAGTCCAGGATGCGGGGTCACGATTGAATGCTGTGCTTGAATTACTTGATCAATCAGGAATAGTCTTGGAAACAAGAAATAGATATGATGAAGGTGAAGATGAAAATTTATACTGGTTTTGTGAAAAAAGTGGCATCTATTACATAAAAGTGAGCAATTCAGATTTTTATAAGTATGGTGAAACTACCCATTATTCACTTGTTATATTTTATCCAGAAGGTTCTGCTCCCTCATGGATTGTAGGAACAATAATTGATTCCTGCACTGGTAACCATCTATCTAACATAGACATTATGATGAATGATAAATATGCAGGCACATCATATGATAATGGAACCTATTTATTACCTTATGAAGCAGGAACTCAATTTATTTCAATAAATGAAACCAGCTATACAAAGTATTCTTCAGAAATTATTTTAAATCAAATGGAAACAATTCTCTGGAATATTAATCTAAAACCAGAAAATTTTTATCAATCTTTTGGCCTGGAAGATGTCGTTATAGCCTTACAAATACTTGCTAATTTTACAGCACAAGACATAAGCAATCGTTTTTGCAATGAGACTGTCACTCTTTCAAATATCATTTTTTTATTATCAAGTATTTCAGATGAGGGATCCTATTAATGAAATACCTGTTTCACACACTGATCATCTTTCTAACGTTATGCTCGCCTGTCAATGCGTACTACTATTCTGGTGTTATTGCTGGAAGAGTTACTGATAAACATACCAATGAAGCTGTTGATCAGGCAATCATAACAACAGAGTCAGATAGATCAGCGATTAGTTATTCAAATGGCACATACTGGATGATGCTTGTTCAACCATATACCCATACTGTTTTTGTTCACGCAATAGGGTATAAAATGTATTCTTGTGTGATTGAAATACTGCCTTATGAAACCATTTTTTTGGATGTACAATTGGAACCAGAAGATATGGTTTTGAACAGCGATCACCCCAAAACGTTAATTACAGATGCGATTGAAATTTTTCAACGTCTTGTTCATAATGATAATCATAACCATAGTGAGCACAAGCCAGGTGATATCATCAAAATTTTGATTCAACTGACAGCTTCGGATTAAAAATCCCTAATCCAAATGAAAAACAAACGAAAAGAAAAAATTATGTTCACGAACATCCTGTGAAAAGTGATCAAAACCCTGCACTAATGAATGAGAAACGCTGTTTCCTTTGCGAAATTGATAAGCAAAATCAAACTCAAAGCCCTCTCCTGAAATACCTGAACCAAGACTAATACCATAGAAATCGTCAGAATTTCCCCTGGCAGGAGAAGGATCATAAAAGAGACCGGCTTTAAGAGGAAATGTCCAGGCTGAATGCTTATTCGATATTAAGTACTCTGCACCAATTCTTGATTGATGTGTTGGATTTATTTCAGCGTTGTCGATTTTTTCACCGGTTATTGGTGATGTTTTACTACCATCAGAATCTTCAAAAACAAAATGTTGCCATTCGGTTCTGTAAAAATCAGCCGCCAATGTAAAATGGTCAGAAAATCGATATGACAGGCCAAAGCCAAAAGACATTGGCATTTGCAATGTTTCATCAGTATTAGCAATAAAATCATTTGTTTGTACTTCATGCTGTATTTTGGCCTTAAAAGGTGACTTAAAAACTATTCCCAATGTAAAATAATCATCGGGCATCCACAATATACCTGCATTGACATTATATCCTTCGAAAGTATAACGATGAATCGCATGATAATGATCCTGAGTAAAATGAATGCCATTTAAGAATATTGTGCTATTAACATCATATGATTCTTCCCATTTATTTTGGGACATATGATGATCCCAAATATTTAAGGTGATTCCCATTGAAAAGGACTTGATGAATTGAATGCAATATGCCAGTCCAATAGCAGAAAGTCCGCCATCTTGAGAATATATGACATTTGAATGAAGATCAACGTATCCCATATTTGTATAGCCAGAAATATTTAATGGAAAATTCCAGCTTCTTGAAAAGTCATAAAGATGCTGATAATTTAGAGAAATAACCATATTTCGTTTCCACAACATAAAAGGATAGGTTAAACTCATATAATTTAAATACTCTTCAGATAAACGATATACGTTAGACGATTCCGGAAAATCATAGACATGATTGGTTTCCTTTCGATGGATATAATTCCAAACAATTGAAAATTCGCGATCTTTGACTCTTATTAACCCGCCAGGGTTCCAGGATGCGGCTGTCGCATCATCAGCAATTGAAATATAGGCACATCCCATGGCTATAGCTCTTGCTCCAGAACCTAAAGGATGAGGTGAGGATGCTACTTTTATGGTGGTTGGATAATTAATTTCATCTGAATATAAAGGCTCTATAAAACCGAAAAGACTATTCAGAATAAAACAAAATATGAATAAAACAATAAAATGCATTGAAAACGCCTTTATTCCAATACAACAGGCATGCCTTTTTTTAAGAGAGCAGTACCCTGTATTTTTTTGACCCTACTAATATCTTTTTTTCTGGAGATTACTTGCAATATTACATCAGTATTTAACACTTTGAAACGAAGAGCCTTTGTTACGCCAACATCTGTACCAATATCAATGATATAATGTTCCTCTTCAACACTCAGTATAATGCCCTGAAGAGGGTATTGATCTTTTAACGTTTGAATCAATTCATCAACAATTTTTTCACTTTGATCTAAAATGTGGTCACTGCCCATTTGATATACGAAAGTTTCTGCTGTTTCGGCTTGCTTCATTGTAATCAAATACAAAAATATATTTGATGGGGATTCATAGTTATTCAGTCTAAATTCCAATTTTAACTGGACTGGTAAAATTTTAAAATCCAGATCATATTCATCATCCATTGGAAACATTTTTCTTCTTTCAATTTCTGCAGTTATTTCATCGGAAAGAGATACAAGTTTCACGCGTTTATATTTCTTATTTAAGTGAAATTGCAAGGCACCAGTAATAAACTCTTTTTTATCCTGATCAAAATCTTTTTTCTTATCCGGATAGACAACTGCTAATGTCAATGGCCTGGAAGATTGAAAAAAAGTGTCAACTGGTGAATATGTATAAGTTAGCAAAAAAACAGCAAAGACAATTGAAATCAAAGCAAAAAAATATCTTATATAGCGAAAACCATTAAGCGACTTATCAGAAAAAAATTTTTCTGATGGATCGCCATAATGAATATATGCTGCCCATGAAATATCAAAAGGATCGTTCATCATGCGAATTCGGCTTTGGCGCAACGATTCACCAACAGTTTTTCCTTTAATTAAATATTTATAAAAAATGGTAGAAAACTTTCTGGCAGGAGTATCTAAAATTTCATATGCTGATCCAATATAATGTTTTACCCCCGCAATCATAAATGCACTGGCTAATCCAAGACTATTTATATTTTCAGCGTCCCAATCATCTATTCGTGCCGATTGACAGGCATTGGAAAAGATAAATATTGGCATTGTGGTATATGAATCTGTTAACGCTTTAATATCATCTGTTTTAAAAACACCATCCTTCAGTTTCCATCCATTTTGTCCCAATTGATTTTGATTAAAAAACGCGTGACCAGCAAAATGAACCATATCAAAACGACACATTCTTTTTTTTAATTGAGCTGTTTTGGTTGTTGTTTGATATGAAACCTTTGCTTTTTTTTCAATTAATTTAACCAGTTTCATCCCTTCTGCTGATGTTTCAGGCAAATGTTCATCCGGTGGAATCAAAATAAGCATTTTGAAAGTGTCTGAGTGATCAAGATTTCTGCACATTGAAATATTTTGGCTTGTGTTTACTTTTACCAACCTCCCCATACAAAACCGCTGACATAAAAATTTTTTCCCATCAAAAAGAATTTCCCAGGGTATTTGAACCAGCTGGTTATCAATGGTTAGTATTAAAAAATGAGCATCTGTTGTTTGTAAAATTTTTTGAATATCTGATGTAAACAGGGTGGTGTATAAAGAAAGACCTTGTTGTTTTAGAAAATTGAGCAGGTTTATACGATCGTTGTGTTGTTTTTTGTTAGATGCATTAATCAGTGATATCAATTGTAAACATTGTTGGTTAATTTCTTCTATTGTTACAGTTTTTTGCTGTGCATTTGTCGCTGTTTGGCTGGGATTATTTTTTAACCAAACATTCAGTTGATTGTTTATCAGTGTTACTTCAAGATAAATTTTTTGATCTTTCATTAATCACTTTTCCAGATACTATATTTTTATATTATATTTTTTTTGATTATGACCATCATAATCAAGTTGAATAGAATAACTACCTGGTTCAATATTTTCAAAATATACAGGCTCATAATCTAGGGGCTCGGAACTGATAATTCCACCATTTTTATTTTTAAGTGTAATTCTTGCGGAGCTAAGATTCATTTTCCTTGAAATTTTTAAGTAACATCCTTCATCATCTTTTTCATCATCCCATTCAACATTTAAATCGTCAAATTCTAATATGTTTCTACTTCGAACAGGAATTTGATGTTCACTAGAACGAATAGGTACAGGCACTAAAGAGGTTTGTGATCGGTGCCTGATTCGACCTAATTTCATTTTCAACTCAAAAGAAAATTTATGCCATTGATCTACAAAATATTCAATTATTTTTTGGATAAAATTTTGATTTTCCTTATTCAGAAGTGCTTGTGTCATATCTGTTTCAAATTCAGAAAAAGATTGCGATTCTACTGTTTCGATTTCTTTATAAAAGCTGAATGTCATCGCAAGATCATCGCGGCACTCATGGCAATTGGCAACATGCATTTCCAAGGCTTTTCTTTCATCTGAGGACATATCATTCATAATATATTTTGTAATCAAGTCATTGTTAAGAATATCATCACATGAGAAATACATGGCATCCTCCTAATATTACGTTTTTTTAATATTTTTTTTAAGTTGTTAAGTCCATCTTTCTTATACTTTGAAACACTTTTTACAGGGATAAGAAGAAGTTCTGCAATAGATGAAATTGTTAAGTTATTGTAAAAATGTAATTGCAGTACTAACTTTTCATACTGATCTAACTGAGCTAATAAGCCTTGAAAAAATATTTCATTTTCTTTTTTTAATATAATTTCGAGTGGACTTCCTGAATTACCATAATCATAATTAGTATTATCAAATGAAATCTGAGCAGACATCTCATCAGAAAATGGCGCTTTGATTACTTTTCTGGAGTCATTCTTTAAGCTGCGTATACTTCTAATATAATTTAACATACGTCTGTAGACAATTATACCCAACCATACACGAAAGCTTGTTTCTTCTTTTTCATCATATTGTCTTAGTTTTTTGTAGTTATCTTTACAAATGGCTTCATACATTTCATTTATTCTATCTTTTATATCCTGTTCAATGTACCTGACACCTTTATCTCTGTATGCTTTTTTTATCGTTGATATAATATTCTTTTCAAATTCATCTTGAAACATTTTGAAATTGTTATTTTCCAAGCATGCTTTTAATATTTTTTTATATTTTGGGATCATCTTGCGATTCCTCTCAATTCTTGAATATTATAATTAGAAATATCTGTTCTAAGCATAAGGCCATAGGTTCCATCATCATTATTTTCGACAATCAAACCATATCCAACAATCTGAGTGTGAAAACCCAATATTTTATTGGATACTGGATTTTTTTTAACTTTATATTTATCATATAATAAAATCGGCCAGTTATTCAATAAGTTATCATTTTTTGGAAATGGTTCAAATATAAATCTTTCCGACACACTTCCATCAGCTACCTGAAAAGCTATATGAAATTTATCAACCAATCGATTGGCGATCGACTGTATATTCTCATCTGTTATTGCATCAGCATAAGCATCGAAACATTTATCCATTTCAATATCAAGAATTTCATCAGTATGTACATCAATAAAATTAACAACAACTTCAATGCCATATCTTGATAAGTAATACTTTCCTTTTAATATAGAATCAGCAGGTGCTGCTGAAACTGGGCCGATTTTTTCAAGACCTTTGCGTAATAAAATTTGAAATCGTTTTCGCTCTTGAAAATTTTTCATTAAGTATAGTTCAATTTTTGAAACATATTTATCTGTATCTATTCTTTTAAAAGGAGATATCCCCAATCTATAACGATGTTTTAGCTGAAATGCATCTGGTAGAGTATTATGAACTGTAATTATTTTTCTAATTTCTTTTTGTTTTATATCTATTGATCTTATTATTATTGTGTTAATGCCATCTTTTAACCAGACTGGATGGCAAAAAAATACCTGTATGCTCGTAGGATGATTGGGCTCAATAATTCTTTTTTCATTAATCCATAATTGTGAAATACTATTTTCAGTAACAGAGTATCCTTCAATATAAATATGGTCTGAAAATGCTCTTTGGTTATCGGATAATCCAAGCAATGTTATTCCAGTAAACTCAAGTTTGTTATTCGTTTTATAATATGCATCTGAGACCTCATAATGATTTTCAGCATATAAAATATCCTTTCTTTGCATGGTTATTTGATTATTACCAAGAACTGCCAACGTTTCATTGCCTGAACGATCAACAGCACAAAGAATGTTTTGATCTGTCAATTGAGTCAATAAAATTTGAAAATGCCTATTCTCAATATCCAAACTAACGACAAGCTGGTTGTTCATTTTTAACAATACTTTTTCTTTTGAATCTTCATTGATGTACCCTTTTACATGAATACCAGGAACATATTCATCAATATAAATAAGTGGTGATTTTCGATCTACATGCACGCTAATTCTTTTTTTTGTCTGTGCATTTAAAAGATTTTTTACAATAACATCAAAAAAGTAAAGGCCATGTTCCAATATAAACTCTTCTTTAAATGAAACTTTTTTATCTGAAAAATCAATAAATAAATGTTTACCAGAAGGAAGTATAGTTTGTTCTTTGACCATAATTTCTGAAATAAATTGATCCGATTGTGCGCTACCAGAAATCGTAAGTTTATTATCATTGATCCATATCTCATCAGCCATATTGATTTTTAGCGTTGGTAAATCAAATGACTTATCTTCTTGTTCCATCATAGCCTTTCGAACTTCATCCAGAAAATAAAAAGCTTTGTCAGAAATCTCTGATTCAAGTGATTTCTCCAATTCATATTTTGCCAGTTCAAGCTCACCAAGGAAACAAAGGGTAATGCCAAGCTCTCGATGTGGAAAATAATCAATATAATGTCTACTAAAGGTTCTTGCTTTTCTCATATCAGTATCTTTTTGTTGTAAAGCTTGTTTTAACGCCCATACAGCTTTATCAAAACAGGAACCTTCAATGTATGATAATGCACATTGATAATAGTCATCCCAATCTTCTCGAAAAATTCTACCTTTCCATCCATACACAATTCCATCTTTTTCACATTCAGGGCATAATTGAACTGCACACCCAAAAAAGAATGGTAAATTGTATAATATGAGTACGATGAATATTTGTTTTTTATAAAATTTCATTTTCTATTTTGAAATATTGTTTCTATAATTTATAATACCCACATTTTTTGAAAAAAACCTAAAAAAATTAAAAAAACTTTTACCAGAGGTTGCCATGAAAAAAAATCAATTAATTCTAATCATATTTTTTATTTTATTAACAATATCTTCAAACGCCCAAAATTATACTTTTAAAACCATACAGCCCCCAGACGCTTTGACAGATACAACTTTTGTATACGATATCAATAATAGAGGAGAAGTTGTGGGATCATATGAAAGGTATTATCCTGATGTTATTATGTCAAAAAAACTTGGGTTTTATTACGATGGAAAAAAGTATAAAACCTTGGATTATCCTGGGGCAACTTTTTCTGAGTTAGTTGGATTAAACAATATTCATCACTTTATTGGTATTTATCAAAAAGAGGGTATATTGCATGGGTATTTTTATGATAATAATAATTTTCAAGACATAAAACATCCAGATGCTAATAATATGGAACTATCAGCTATAAATGATAATGATCATATTGTTGGTATGTATACAGATTTAAATGATCAAACGAATAGCTTTTATTATGATGGAACAACCTTTCTTCCTGTTCGTTTTCCTGGAGCAATACTAACAATTGTACAAGATATCAATGATAAAGATGAAATTGTCGGATACTATCAAGATGAATCATATCAATTTTATGGTTTCATATATAAAAATAACAAGTATGAAACACTAAATTATCCAGGATCAGAAGAAAGCATATTATCAGGTATTAACAATATTGATAAAATATTTGGTAACTATAAAATCGAAGAGGAGTATCATGAATTTGTGTATTACAGAGGAAAGTTCGTAAATTTTGATTACCCAGGTGCTATTTATGTAGAATTAACTGGAATCAATGATCAGGGACAGATTAGTGGCATATGGATAAATGAGATAAATACTCAAAGCACCTTTGTCGCAACCCCAATAAAATTGATAGGTGATGTAAACATTGACGGCTGGGTTGATTTGATTGATGTTATGGACTTATTGAAAGGCATTAGTAACTTAGATGCCAATCAACAATTTATTCAAAAATAAATTTTTTTGCATTTGATTGTATTTTAAATGGAAAATTTAAAGTTGGAGAAAAATTGAAAATTGATCAAAGTGTTGAGGCATATTAATGAAAGTATTTGACACAATAGATAATGATTATTGGCCATACCCTCTTCGACATCTTCGTGAAGATAACCCTATTGCACCAAAGCATGTCGATGTTGCCAGAATTTCAAAGCCTTGGGGTGATAAAAGTATTATGAATCTATTTACAGCCATGGCTCCTGTAAAGATCGTTAATCAAATGTTAAGCCAACGCGATGGGATAGAAAAGTATATAAACTTTTTTCCTTGGGGAATATCAGGTGTAAGCATGGAACCTTTGGTTGCATCGTGGAAATCTGGATCAAGAACAATCTTGTTTCCAGATCAAAAATTTCTAATGGAATACAGTCTTGTTCCACGTACGATAAAATCAAAACAAGGCGATTTGATCCATTGGGATGACTTGGAACGTCCATGTGACAATGTTGTTAAATCAAAAACTACATCTGAATATTATGGCGACTTACTAAATGATGGATATATAACGATTGCTCGGGATTATCTTCAAGATTATACAACTCAAAGAAATTTAGCTTTGATTCAAGTTTATTATGCCATGAATACCGACAATTTGGTAGAAAAGGATATTGAGATTCTTGGCGACAAAAGAATAAATAAAATCAAGTTATGTGGTCGCATTATTGATATACGATTGAATTTTCACTCAAAAGAACGTTTAACAGCTCAAGTATGGTGTGTTAGATGTTTATATACACCTGGTCCTTCACCAATCACAGAAGGTAGATGGGAATATGGGGATTTATTCTGGCCAGGAATAGAAGGACCAGTTACTGAAAAAAAACTCCACCTACTTGGCTTTAGCCCTACGCTGTTCTTGGATTTGCCGAAATAAATCATTTTTCAATGATCATCAATGAATGTCCGACTTTTTTGGAATGCGCCCATGATGTTAGTTGATCAAAATCACCATGAAAAAATAATTAAAACAAAATATTAAGCATAATTGTAAATATTTCATCCATTGCATTTATAAACATTGCCCAAAAATGGAATTCAATATATGATTGACAGATAAATATTATATTGCTAAATGCTGTGCATTAAATATCAGCAATGACGCCTTATAAAAAGCAGGAGAACGTCATGAAAAAAACAATTTATCCGCTTGTATTTTGTTGTATTTTTCTTGTCTTTTCAATTTCCTCTGTCCATGCAGAATCATTATCCGGTAAAACAATCTGTTTCTGTGAAGACGAGGCCGAGTGGCCTCCATATCATTATTTAAAACGTGAAAATGGGAAGAAAACCAAAACAGTTGTCGGCTATGGGACAGATATTCTGAATTAAATATTTAACGAGAAAGGAATCAGATACACGATTCAGTTCATACCCTGGAAAAGGTGTTTACATGAACTTGAAAGCGGAAAAAATTATCAGATGGCACTCAGCGGCTCTTACAATCTGGAAAGGGATAAATTTTGCTATATGATAAATTGGTATAAAACCACTGTCTATTATTTCTATTCTAAAAAATATTATCCTGAAGGGTTGAAAATTGACAGCGTATTCGATTTAAAAAAATACAGGCTGGGCGGTCTTTTAGGTTACAGCTACCAATATATTGGTGAACTTGAAAAAAAAATGGACAAGGGCGCTAGGGACTATGATGCAATGATCGCAAAATTACATAAAGGCCGTTGCGATGTGACTTTTGAACAATATGAAATTTTTGCAGGATTTGCAGCAATCGGAAAAAATTATCTGGGAGACAAAGATTTGGGTTATGCAAAACTTCCCGGCGTCAGACCGACCTGGTTTAACATGATGATTTCAAAAAATTATGAACACTCTAATGCGTTAAAAAGAGTCATATCCGAAGGTGTTGCAGAATTATTCTGGTCAGGCAAGTATAAAACTTTTTTGGAAAAATATGGACTGATTGCGAAATAAGAAATGCTTTGGAAATAACTTGTTATTAGCTGCCTTTATCAGAAGTTAATAAGGACTGTCAACCTGACTCGAATATTTTTCTCCTTTCAAATATATGCTTTATGTATAATATGAGCCAAAAACCAACTTTTTCAATAATTACCCATTCAGCAGAAGAAACAGTCAAACTGGGATACTGTATAGGCAAAAAGCTTAAACCAGGTCATATCGTGGCATTGATTGGAGACCTGGGTGCTGGAAAAACATGGCTTTCTCGTGGTATTGGTGATGGGTTGGGGATTTCTGAACATCATCATGTGCATAGTCCTGCCTTTGACCTGATCCATGAACATCCCGGACAAACGCCTATGTATCACATGGATTTTTACCGATTGGATGAATTCTCCCCAGAAGATGAAATGTGGGTTTCTGAATATATCCATGCCCAAACAGGGGTATGTGTAATTGAATGGGCAAATAAATTTATTGTTGATATGTTGGATTGTTATTTAAAAATTCAATTAACAATGATTGAAGACTGTCATTCAATGCGAAAACTTGATTTTTTTGCAATTGGTGATCCATACCTGTCTTTAATTCATCAAATTGAACCGGAATTCAATCAAAACAAGGAACCACATAACAAATGATTATCCTTGCCCTGGATATGTCTGGCGACAGATGTTCAATTGGTATTGGCCAGAATCAAACTGTGCTTGCTGAATCAAGCATATATGCACGAATGCGTCATTTACCACGTGTCATGCCACAAATTGATTTTACGTTAAATCAAGCTGGAAAAACAATTCATGATATTGATTTGTTATGTGCTGTGTCAGGCCCTGGCTCATGGACGGGTATCCGGATTGCAATTACCATGATTAAAACGCTGGGCCATGTTTTGTCGAAGCCATGCGTAACTGTCAACAGTCTCGCTGCATTGGCATGTAACATGCGATTTGTTCAGCCGATGGTATATCCCATTATTGATGCTGCCAGAAAACAAGTATATTCTGCTGGCTTTGATTGCCAATCCACAACACCCCGCATGATTGAACCAGCATCGCTAAAAAAAATTGACTTATTTTTAAAAAGCTTATCCGCACCATCCATTCTTTTTGGAGAAGCACTGAATGCCTATCCAGATATTGCAAAAATTGTCCAGGCCCCATCTATTGTTGCCAATAATTCGTCTCTCAATCGTATTTGGATTGCGCATGTAGTTGAATTGGGATATCATACCTATCAAACCAATGGTCCTGAAGATCTTCATTCATTGTCTCCACTATATTTGCAAAAAACTGATGCAGAAAGAAATTTCGGTAAAAATAATACAAGCTGATATTTCATTTGATATAACTTGACAATACCCCAAATTATTTTTTAAATTAGAATAAAAAATATTGATAATTCTATTTTCAAAAAACTATTTCCTAAATTTAATGAAAAAAATGTAACAATAATCAATAGGAGGATCAAAAAAAATGGCAAAAAAAATTGTTATGGCATTAGATCAGGGTACAACAAGTTCAAGAACAATTCTTTATGATGAAAATGGGGATGTAATATCCACTGCAAACGAGGAATTCCCCTGCTTATATCCAAAACCAGGATGGGTTGAACAAATTCCGGATGATTTATGGAGAACCCAAAAGAATACAATGGATGCCGCTTTGAAAAAAGCAAGTCTTTCTTACAGTGATATAACAGCTATCGGTATCACAAACCAGCGAGAAACTGTTATTGCCTGGAATAAAGATACTGGTGAACCGGTACATAATGCCATTGTATGGCAATGTCGACGTTCTGCTGAATATTGTGATCAGCTAAAAGATGAAAAATTTGATACTGTAATCAAAGAAAAAACAGGGCTTGTCACTGATGCCTATTTTTCCGGTACAAAAATGCGTTGGATACTACGAAATATCGAATCTGCCAGAGAATTGGCCAGACAGGAAAAACTTCTTTTTGGAACAGTCGATACATGGCTCGTATGGAAATTGACCAATGGTAAAACACATGCCACTGATGTCAGTAATGCCAGTCGAACAATGATTTTCAACATTCATGACTTGAAATGGGATAATGAACTATTGGATAAAATGGGTATCCCGAAAGCAACGCTTCCTGAAGTCAAACCCTCTTCCGGCATTGTTGGCGTTACTGATAAATCCATATTTGGCAGTGAGGTTCCAATTGCAGGAATAGCCGGGGATCAACAGGCTGCTCTGTTTGGTCAGTGTTGTTTTGATGAAGGTATGACCAAAAACACTTATGGAACTGGCTGTTTTATGATGATGAATATAGGAAACAAAATTATTAAGTCTGATCAAGGACTTTTAACAACCATTGCCTGGCAAGTGGGCGATAAAGTAACCTATGCCCTGGAAGGTTCGGTGTTTATTGCTGGTGCGCTTATGCAATGGATGAGAGATGGATTGGAATTCTTTACTGATGTCAAAGATACTGAAGCCATGGCAACTTCAATTGACTCTACAGATGGTGTTTATATTGTTCCCGCTTTTGTGGGACTTGGCGCACCATATTGGGATCCTTATGCCAGAGGTACAATTGTAGGGCTGACGCGGGGGACAACAAAAAATCATTTAATTCGTGCAGGGCTTCAGTCTCTGGCATATCAGTCTTATGATCTATTGATTGCTATGGCTAAAGATTCAGGTGTCAATCTTAAATCGTTAAAAGTTGATGGAGGTGCCTGTGCAAATAATTACCTGTGTCAGTTTCAAGCAGATATTCTGGGGATTAATGTCAGTCGTCCCAAAATGATCGAAACCACAGCTATGGGTGCAGCATTTCTGGCTGGTATAGCGACTGGTGTTTGGAAAGATACCCAATCTGTGGCATCTATATGGAAAGAAGATAGATCGTTTTCTCTGAAACGATCTCAGGAAAAAGTAGATCGTTGTTTGAAAGGATGGCATAAAGCTGTTCAAAAATCAAGAGGTTGGGTTGATAAATAAACAGTTACATGATGTCTTATCTTGATTATTGTATTTAATTTTTTTATCAAATTTATAAATACATGATCAACACCCAATTATGAAATGCACAATAATAAAATTTCAGTTCGTGTTATTCGTATTGCTTATATGATCGTCCCAAAAAATAAGGTCGTGTAGAGACGTAGCATGCTACGTCTCTACAGTACATTTACCTCAAAACGAACAATATCAATAATGGGGAATTTATTTTCAGTATTCCTAAGCGATTTCATATTGGATTATCCAGTGAAACTTTTGCAACGCATCGAATTTATTAGAAAATCTGGATCAGCAATTTATGGAGAACATGCATATACCGGCGTTATTAATGTTATCACACGTAAAAAGGATTCACTTGTTTCATTTGGCATTGCTAGTCTTGCGACATTATCTGCCAGTGCGCTTTTAAATTATGATTCACAAGAACATCCATTTCATTTTAGTGCATTTGTTCATCAATTTAAAAGTGATGGCAGTAATGCCATCACAGGACCTTTTGATGGGTCAATTCAAAGATTATCAGTTTATCGGAGTATAAAAATGATAAATCAAAAAGTTACTATTTCAGCAATTACTTTCATTCTATTTGTTTGCTTATGTGCGAATGTTTACAGTATTTGTCCGCATAATTTTTCTGAAAGCATTCTGGATATCGCACATATCAAGGAAGTAAGTCTTTCAGTTACCGCTCAAAAATATCCCAATGCAGATTATGTCAACATAGATCAAAAACATTGGATATCATACAATGTCGATGGCACGTATGAAGAGTGGAATGCACATGCGGTTAAAATCATGACAGAAAATGGCAGGCGGCAATTTCAAACAATATCTTCTTATTTTACAATTCCTTATAACACTACTGAATTTAAGCGTATAGAAATAATTCGACCAGATGGCAGCCAGGTCTCAGTAGATATTGAAAAAAATAGCCGAATAACCATTGAACATGATCAAATGAAAAGCAATATTTTCAATCCCAATCAAAAAATTTTGCGTGTCAGTATTCCAAAGCTCGAAATTGGTGATATCCTTTATTCTGAATTGATGGATAATTTTTCCAGGGTTCGTACGCCAGATACCTGGAGCGATTATGTGGGGATGGAAAGTGTTCAGCCTATTATTTACAATGTTTATGAAGTATGTGCGCCTGTTGAAAGACCTCTGGAAAAAATAATGATCAAAAATGAAATTCCAGACACAATAACTTTTCAAGAAACACGAAATGAGCAATATATTACATACCGGTGGACAGCACAGAACGTTCCACAGGCCTTTCCAGAACCTGATATGCCACCTCTTTACAGTCAAATTCAACGATTGCTTGTCAGTACTGTGAAAGACTGGAAGGATATTTCTAAATGGTATTGGGAATTATGCAAAGCCCCTGTTAATGACACTAGCCCACAAATGGAAGAGATTGTTCAGACATTAATCCAGGATTCTCCGGCACCTATGGAAAAAATTGAAAGAATCTTTTTTTGGGTATCCCAAAAAATTCGATATTTGGGGCTGACTGTTGAAAAAGAAGCACCGGGTTATGAACCCCATCCTGTAAAAATGACATTTGAAAGACGTGCAGGAGTGTGTCGGGATAAAGCCGCTTTGCTGGTTTCCATGTTACGATTGGCAGGTTTTGAGGCTTACCCTGTTTTAATTATGAATGGCCCCAAAAAAGATCCTGAAGTGCCTCAGCCATTTTTCAATCATGCGGTGAGTTGTGTTTTGACAGAGGAAGGCGAGTATATCTTAATGGATGCCACTGATGAAAACACGCGTGAATTATTTCCCGCCTACTTGAATGATCAGAGTTACCTTGTGGCCCGACCTGATGGCGATCAACTGCGAACCAGTCCGGTAGCAAAAGCCAGCGACAATATGATGATTATCCAGACCACAGGACAGCTTGACGATAATGGTCATTTATCGGCAGAATGTCAACTTCGCTTTGAAGGTATCAATGACAATGCCTATCGTGGCTATTTTTCTCAAATCTCATTTGAGGAACGTCAAACCTTCCTGGAGAATCTGGTCAAAAAAATAGCGCCGGGTGCGAATTTGGATGCATTTACAATTTTTCCAAAAGATATGCTTCAAACAGATCAACCCCTGACAATTAATATCAGTTTCAATGCACCGGACATTCGTATTCAAAAAAACGACACAATTATGCTGCCAGTGTTTCAAGTGGGCACAAGCGTTGGCATAGTTCGTCATTTAATGGGTAAAATGGGACTTACAAAACGAAAGTATCCATTGAAAACCCATTATGCATGCGGTGTAAAGGAGCATTTGGACTTGAGCCTGAATGAAAGTGTTGGGCAATTGATTCGCACGCCTGGTTTTTCTCCCATTGATAATGAAGGTGTGACCTATCAAAAATCAATGTCTGTAAAGAATAATCATTTGACTGGTGATTATGTTTTTAAACTTGAAAAACCAGAGTACAGTCCTGATGAATATCAGGATTTGCTTAAAACCCTGGAAGTTATCGAACAAAACAACAAAAAAATGCCTATTTTTGGTTCTTTTGCCGCCTTATCCAATCAATTGGTAAAGTGGTATGCATTATGTGCACCTGATGCAGTGGTATTAACCGAAACAGTTCAATATGATATTCAATCCGAAACGCAATGGACAGAACGTCGAAAGCTTAGATTAAAAATTTTGACCTATGCAGGTAAAAAAAGGTTTAGTGATATTCAAATTCCCTTTCACCCACCATGGGAATCGCTTACAATAAAAGATGCATCAGTGATGCTCAAGGATGGCAGCATTACGTCAATCAATCCTGAGGAAATCAATACAATGGATGCGCCTTGGGCGGGTGATGCCCCACGATATCCGGCTGCCAAAACGTTGGTAGTAAGCTTTCCAGGCGTTGATATTGACAGTATTATATCTTACACAATCATTCGTGAAATCAAACATAGACCATTTTTTTCAAATCTTGTTGTGTGGCCAATTCTGCCAGGTAATAATCAATTGGTTGAATATCCAGTGCAATGCATCAATTCTTACTTTCGATATCGTGTGCCAATTGCAAAAAAACGCCTGATCTTTTCTTTTCCACAAGATTTGCAGATTCAACTTCAGGAACATCCCAAAGGCATTGGTAATCTGTATGAAAACGACACCCCCATTGACATAAAAAAACAATATCGTCATGATAAAAAAATAAAGACAAAAACATATCAATATGATGTAGAAAATATTCTGCCAGTAAAATCTGAACAGTTTTTACCGCCCTGGTATTCATTTAATCCGGTAATTACAGCAACGACAGAAACATGGCAGAATTTTGCCCAAAACCTTTACGCACGAATGATTCTGGCCAGCCTTTCCCAAACGACAACCCGACAAAAAGCAAAAGAATTGACACAAACAATTCAAACACCACTGGCAAAAATAAAAGCCATTCGAGATTATATTGTTGCGCATATCCGGTTGATTCCCATTAATGTCAATATGATTGATATTTACAAGTTATCAGATGCAGATCAGACACTTCAGAATGGTTATGGACATGCGATGGATCGTGCAATTGTTTTTTATGCCATGTTACGAAATATTGGCTTTTCACCAGAATTCGTCATCGTTTCTTGTACAACCAATGAATCCATTTTTTTCAATGCCCTTAAAGAATTCCCCTCACAACAATGGTTTCAGGATGTTCTTGTAAAAGTGAAAATAGACAAACAAATCATTTATTTAAATGATACAGACCAATATGCGGCTGTCGGTGTTACGCGATATCAGGGTAGAAATGCGTTGGTATTACCTGATGGCACAATTGAAAAAATTACTCGGCAAACACAAATTTATCAAAGCAATCTGATTGAAAATTACACAATTGCACTGATGGATTCTGGCGCTGCAACAATAACGCAAACATGCGAATATTATGGCATGACGCATGCGAATTTTAATAAAAAGATTGCTGAAATGCCACCTGAAAAAAGAAGTCGATATCATCAAGAACTGATTGCAAAAATAAGTCAGGCTGCGAAAGCCTTATCTCAATATCAAACAGATATACAGAACTATCCAGCTACAGAAAAATTCAGTGTTACTGTTAATCCATATGCTGTGAGAGACAGAAACTATGTATATCTCGAGATGCCTGGTTTTTCACAGGGATTGGCAGGCGTTCGGAAAGACAAACGTTCTCATCCGATCTACAGGCCATATTATAGCCGAAAAGAAGTGAACATTACAATTATTGCCCCAAATAATTTTTATAGTATTATTACGCCAAAAAATAAGGAGATGGAAATTGCCCCCAATAGCCATATTTTGATGCAGACAATAAAAGATCAATCTTCGCCAATGCCGAAGCTGTTGATTAAACAACATATTGATATTGCACCAGTTCTCATTGATCCAGACAATTATGATGATTTTCTGGAAGTTCATCATCAACTCAATCATATGGCATCTCGTCTGGTTTTGTTTGAAATTAAGAATAAAAATAATTAAAGGCTCATTGTACAATAATTATCTAGTGGTTGTGAAGATACGTCGGCTCATGCTATGGTGTATCCAACGAATGGGGTAATTGTACTGTAGAGACGTAGCATGCTACGTCTCTACACGACCTTATTTTTTTGTACGATCAAGAAAAATGAGTATGTTGTTTTCAGAGTATGCCTACGTTAATTACTTAGGAAATCTCTGATAATAAGTTCCTCATTTAATAAATTGCATTCCTTTTTTTTTGAACTAGGATTACGCTGAAGAAGATGAATAAGATGATTTAAAAGGGGCGTATGTACAGTTTAGGGGAAGTGAATTTCATACAAGGAATGTTCGATTTCGGCAACCCCAAGAACAGCGTAGGGCTAAAGCCCAACGCTGAATTGAGAAAGGACGCTAAAGCGCCCTCATACA
>Ga0272440_1000336_pt1 | contig 39814 bp, 51 predicted proteins | sample SSMMMBAug17_FD_192440 | JGI IMG/M metagenome (GOLD analysis project Ga0272440, IMG submission 192440) | Marine sediment archaeal communities from Little Sippewissett salt marsh, Falmouth, MA, United States - SSM-MMB-Aug17 | ecosystem: Environmental > Aquatic > Marine > Wetlands > Sediment ...
AATTGTATCACCGTTATTTACTCTGATAAAACATTTACCGCTTGTCCCAAGAGCAGAAGAGTGCCCAACTTCTAAGTATATCCATCCATCAGCAGTAGTATATGTTTCAGTAGTTTGTGGTCTCCCGGAAACACCAGCCGCACTATCGGGAGTAAATTTTATTGTATTATCAGCTTCAAACCTTATCCCAAAAAATGTCCCGCCATCGCTTGTTGACCTTGTATGAGAAGCCATAACTTCTGCTGTAGCATTTCTTCCTCTCTTTACCCACATTGAGATTGTGAAGTCTTTTTTAGGGCAATAGTAATCTGTTAATTGTGCATAATCATTTGTCCCATCAAAAGTCCCGCAGTTTGAATTTACTAAACTTGCGTTGTATTTAACTCTGCCTGTGTAAGTCAAAGGGTTTCCAAGAACATCGTTGTCAGTGTCGCTTTCGTCTCTTGGGATTAATACCCCTGCTAATCCTCCTGTCCCATCTGAATATCCAACTTCATTCTGCCAAGAATAAATATTCTGATTGGCGTGGAATGTTGAGAGAGTCGCTCCGTTGATTGTTCCGTGGTTTTCGTTTCCGCTTGAGTCGTAGGATACTGTTCCTGCTCCTTCATCGCATTTGTAGAGAACAGAGATCTTAGTAGTGTCTGCAATTGCAGTACCTGCCTTTACTGCTGCTAAATCCGCAGAGGTTAACTGTCCTTGTGTAATTCTGACTCCAGACATTAACCCACCATAAGGCAAGTAATAAGCAGAATTTTTAAACCCAATCCCTAAAAGCAATGGTAGGCTATTTGTTGCTTCAGTCCCTGTAAAAGTTCCAGTTTTATCTTGAACGCCATTTATATAAATAGATGTAACACCAGCTTCTTTAATAAAAACTATGTGATTCAAAACACCATCATTAACAGAAGTATCGCTAGTAATAGAATTACCATCTCCTGCCGTATTTTTTACATCAGCTACTACCTTTCCAGTATTAGAGATATACATTCTCCACCCATTAACTTTGACAGTTCCGTCATCGTGTTTACTAAATATAAAACCATAATTAGTTTCTGTCGTTTTTATGTATGCCTCTGCTGTAAAGTATTCAGTAGCTTCTACTTTGTCATCATCAGAAATTGTTACGAATGAATCTGTGTCATCAAAGAGATATGCACGTCCTTCTTGAACCGTGCGTGTTTCGTCTCCCATACGATCAGTGAGGGCTTGGTCTCCGTCAACAGTCGTCAACCAGGGAGTGAGGGTTTCTGTTTGTAAAACAGCAGCATCATATCCTTCGATTAGCCCGTCCCTATCATTGCCAGAAGTATCTGGGGCAAATTTGGATCCCTCAACATCCTCAACCGAGGAGAAAGCGCAATTAAGCTCTTCTCCTGAGTTTAGCTTCAGGTTGTAAATCTTAAGATCCCCATCAACCAGAAGAGACTCAGCGTCGAAAGCTGTTGTCACAATAGACAGCGAGTGCCACTGGAGATCGTTTAAAATAGCCCCAGCTTCAGCAGCAGACACGGCATTTTCATCAACAGTGATGGATGAGATTGTGATTCCTCCTGTCGCGGCGATGGCTCCACTGGTGATGGAGATAGTTCCATCTGCATCGAAGTTCAGAATTCTTTGGTTTATCTCGTTCTGCCGAACATCGAGCTCTATTTTAACAACATCAGAGAAGAATTTGCTTTCAAAGAAAACATCGCTCACTGCTCCAACATCATAATAAGTGATGCCAGTTGCTTTGTATTTGTCGCTAAAGAGCCACTGCAGCAGCTGATCCTGCGGAAGACCGCTGGAAAGTAAATTCTCCGCAAACGGGACGCCGGCTCCAACGCCGATTGCTAGGCTCATTGTCAGTGTTTAATACCAGACATATTTCCCCAGATCTGAGTAATTCCAGCATCTGTTCCTGTTTCCAGGATTTTCTTTGTCTGAACTGCGTAACGCGCTCCCTGTAGCACATACAGGTAGACTGTCTCACCGGAGGCTTGGTCGACATACGCAATCAGTCCATCTCCAGTATTGGAGACAATCTCTTTCGTCGCGCTTGTGAGTTCGTCTGTGTCGCTTGGAGTAATGTTTTCCGTAAAGAAACCACCCTGCAAGCTCATCGACGTGTTGCTCATAGTAATAAAGAAGTAAGTTGAACAGCCGACGAATCGGCTGCTCTGTTACGCCTTTATCAGGCTCCGTTGGTGATATCGTAAGTTGCGATGCTCTTTGAGTTCTCTGCAAAGACAGTTCCGCCATAGACATCTTCAGTGAGGATGCTATACGAAAATCCTTGAGTGTTCTCAGTGACCTTCATTCCATCTTCTTGATTAACGAAGTTAATGGAATTCGGGCTTGCAGCGAACATAACGACAGACGCTGTTCCAAGCAGGTTGGAACCGGAAGTCATCGAAACGGCGAATGTTGTGCCGTTACGAGCCGTGAGAGCGGCGGCATCTGAGGAGAAGTCTCCGCAGTTAACCAGCCATTTCTTCATCAGCTTGCGGTCGGCAGCAGACAGTTCGATATACGAAGTGGCTCCGGTGGTGCCGGTGCCGTTGATCATATTCTGAACGATTGTCTGTTGGTCGCCTTTATTCCCAGCTACATCAAACTCACCTGCGTTAGAAGGAGCAGCTTTCGCAGTGAAGGTGACAGTGTCGGTTCCATCTGTGAATGAGATGGTGTCGTCAGCGGTCACAGCAGCCCCTATGGCGATCTTACGCTTCGCAGGGAGGTTGTTGGTCTCGAGAACATTAAAGCCCGCGATACGACCAACCTTGGCGCTCTCACGGAATTTCAAACCGGAGTCAAAGCCGGAATACATATTCGACTGACGAATCAGCGAAGCGATAGCCGGGTTGACGAACAGATGAGAGTCCATGAAGGCGTTCTGCGTCGAAAGCTTAACTCGCATTGCCTCGATCGCTGCAACGACAGTGTCGGCAGCCAGGGTAGCAGGAGCGAGGTCAACGACTTTGTTAGCTGCAAGCGCGTCCTTCGAGAAGGAAGCAATGTAGTTATCATAAGTCTCAGCTTTCGCCTGAGCGATACGATCTGCCAGGTTGCCCATCAGATCGAGATTGGACTGGATCTTCTCGATGTCCTTGACCTTCGCGTTGTCTTGGAAGACCTGATCAACCGTAAGATCCTCGGAAGTAACAGCCCAGTCGACCGCAGTGATATCGTCACCAGCGGTTCCACCGTGAACCATTTCACGGTTTGGGAAATTTTGAACAGTGACAGTTGTTCCCTGTTCGCGAAGCTGCCCCTCGTATTTGCGGTTAGCAATGGGCATAATGACGGTTTTCTCGTCAAGCTTCTGGATGACCTCCCTCTGCAGGAGATCCTTTACTACAATTGTGTTCGACATTGTGAAAATTGGATTGCTCCAATCTTTCAGCTTTCAGGACTAGTTGTTGACGATTAAATCGCCTGAGGCAATTCGCTGTCTGGCTTGAGCGTATTCTTCTTTAGGAAGCTTGCTCAGCTCTTCAAGCGTAATTATTGAGTCGTCCTTCGACTGACCAGCAGGAGCTATACTGGCTTCCTGCCTCTTTCTCTCGCCTTCGACGAGGGATTGAGCCAAGGAAGTAGCTCCCTTCTCTGTCTTGTGTAGCTTGTATGCCTTCTCGAGATCTTCGAGGAGTCTTTCTTTCGGAAGAGAATATTGGACGGCATCATTGCGAAGCTTCGTCAGCTTGGCATCAAGTTCAGGGTCAGAACCGATTTCTTCCATTTTGTCAGAGACAAAGAAGGAAGTCGCCTGTTCAATCTCCTGAAGCCTAGATGCTTTCTGCCTTTCAGCTTCAGCCTTTTGGAGCTGCTCACGCAATTTTGCGTTTTCTTCTCTCAGCTCCTTTTTCTCTTTATTGACTACGGTAATTTTCTCTACCGCTCCGTCGTATCTCGTCTTTAGATCAAGCTCATTGACGCTTTTAGGTTCCGAACTCTGTTGAGTCTGGGTGTCCTCTTGTGGTTCCTGTTTAGGAGTGCCGGTGTTTGCGTCTTCACCGACGATCTCATCTTGTGAGGTGTCATCAGTCATTTTGACTTTGAAAGGAAAGTGTTAAGTCACCACCGTGAATCAGTGGCTAATTGTGTTTGTTTTCTAAAGTATCTACGATTTGAAGTAAGTATGCAAGACAATCGTCAAAGGTGCGAGGTTGGTAGTTCGGATCTTTAGAATCCTGCACCACTCTCAGGGCGTTGCGGAGCTTCTCCGCCAGCAGCAGCTTCTGCAGAGAGTGTTTGCTCTGGAGTAGTTTCTTCTCCTCCTCCAGGGACAGCTCCAGAATCTGGAATGACAGGTCGGACTCTTGCTGCCTTGAATTGCTCCTTGGCTTTTTGTGCCATTTCAACAGGTGTTGAAGGTTCATCTTCTGAGGAAAAATCAGGAATTGGATAGTCGGTAACTTTTGAGAATTCTTTAATGTTGCTCTGCGCAAACGCGATTGCTGCCTCGTCTTTGCTCTGTTTGGCTGTCTGTAGATCAACGAAAAGAACTCTCGCTTTCTCTAGGTTGTCGTTAAAGACTTCTGTCTCCAGGGTTTTGAATACTGGACGGTTGGAACCGTTCCGGACTTTGACGACTACATTCGCGCGAACAACCGCAGGAGAGACTTCGAGGAGAGAGTATTTGTCAGACTCTTTCACCTCAGCCTCCAGGGGTGTTCCGTCTTCGCCTTTCTTTTGGATAACTACTTCTCCTTTTACCATCATTGAAGGATATTTGAGGCGACCTGTCTTGAGGTCGGTAAGATACTTCCCTTCGGAGTCCTGCAGTGGCATCGGGTAGAAGGTCATCAGGTTTGCCAGCCTCATTCTCTTCATTCTCTTAAAGAACTTTGTGAATTCTTTGTCGTAGAGAGCAACGCGCAGTCTCCTCGATTCGGCTCGTGCCAGGACTTTGGTCGCGGATTCGCTCGGGTTTTCCTGCGAGAGTCCTTCCGGGTCGTAGCCAATTAACTTCGTTGCGTCTTGGTAGATCAGGGTCAGGCTGTTCAGTGCTGAGCTATGAGGAGCCGCTGTTGAGATTGAGGTGAGATCAGTGGCGCTTCCTTGTGAGAGCTGTAGAAATAAAGAGTCCCTTGCTGCGTCGGCAGGGTTCTTCACCACTGTGTTCTCTCCCACCACGATCTTCGGCTTTGCCGCTGAGTGGCTGTGAACTAGGTAGGCATCAAAGAGCTTGTTAGCTGCTAGTTTGTGCTGAGACAAAAGAGAAGGGACGCCTCTACCTCCGAGGATTGAGGATTCGTCTGGAAGGTTGGACTGCATTGAATAAGGCAGCCAGCCGAGAGGGTGCCAGTTCTTCCCGTCACGAATCAGTTCACCGTTTGCCCAGACTGCGTATCTTCCACCGTCTTTGTCTGCTTTACGATAAAAATGTTCTATTTTAACGGTCTTTCTTCCTGAGTCGTCACTCTTCCGGCTTCCTCCGTCGAGAGGAGTCTCCCTCTGAATCTTTGCCGTTGTTTGGTTCACTACTTTCTGGTCGTAAAGTTTGTGTCCTTTGTAGCGACGGTGGAACTCTTCGATTGAGATCTTTTCAATTTCAATTGCGTGTTCGGCTCTGTCAATATCGTCGACATTGTCAACGTAGAAGTTCCGAGGGTCGACAACTCGAGAGATAAAGTTCTTCACGACCTCTTCCCTTGTTTCTTCCTCTCCTTTCACGTTGTAAACCGTGTGCTTCTGTTTCGTCTCATAATACCCGTCAAACATCACACTCCACCCGTATTTACACTTCTGGTAAATATGCCGGACAAGTTTGCTATGAAAGTCATCGAGGTATTCGTGGTGGTCGTCAAGAGCTTTTAGAACTTGGATCTTGTTCTCGGCTCGGTCGTTGTCTTCCGGGACGAGATCGTAGATTGGAGGATTGGCTGTCTCCTCTGAGACTTGAGCTTGAATGAATTGGTTTTCCATTGGAAGGTTCACGGCTGCCGCTCTTCCGGTTGGATTTCCTTGGTCGTCAGTCTTCTCCTTTGGTTCAGCACGAACTTGTTCGTCAATTGAGTCCCAGTCGTGCGTGTACTGAAGCTTGGCGTCGTGAAGTTCTCTAAAAACGCGCTCGAACTCTTGGCGTGCTGGAGTTTTGTTCTTCTTCTTCTCGGAGGTAGTAGAAACGATTGTGTCCGGCATTTAATGATTGAATGGGGTGATTTTGGAGAGATCTTGGTTGGATCCGACGCCTCTTTCTTGCCAGACGATCGCAGCTTGCGCAAGGACATCTGCAAGGTCATCTCTCTTTCCGAAAGGAAAGCGAAGCAATTGCTCTTCAAGTTTCGCCCACGCTTTGTTTCCGGAGTCGTCGATCCTGAAATGAATCACTCCTCGATTAAATAAAGGTTCGAGGGAATATTTAATTCTCTCTTCTTTCTTTCCTTTCCCTGCTGGTTTGAAAGGAAGCATCGTATAAAATCTTCCGTTCTCTCTCATTTTGCGGTCGATCTCTTTCGTGAAGAGCTGTTGGTCTTTTGAGATACTCACTTCTTCGCTTGAGAGGAAGCGAGGGTTCCACTCTTTCCATTTTTCCATCCAGGACAAGGCGAGGTCTTGAGCTGAGGAAGGAAGGACTGTATCAGCGAAGAGGTCGAGAAGATAAAGCTCTTTTGTGATTTTGTGGCGTGCCACTGCTGCGATTGCCGTTTCATCTGAGGCTTCTCTTGAGGAGAAGGCGGGGTCAATAAAGACTCCAGTTTCGAATTCGTCAGGGGTCAGGTCGGACAAGGCAAAGTATTTGAACTCTTCTTTATTAAAGTAACTTCCAGAGGAGGCGATCGGGTCTTGCTGGTAAAGGGCAGCAAAGTCTCGTGTGCCGATTGCGTTCTCTTGCTCTCGGTAGAAGTCAATGCCGAAGCCTGGTCTTTGGCAGAGTGGCTTCCCTTCTGCGTCAATTGCTGGGAAGGAGAGGACTTTCCATTTGTTTTTTTCTGACTCGAGGATTCTTCCGACCAAGTCGTCAGTGTTCCAACGGGTCATCAGGATCACGATTGCAGCATTGCCTCCTTGTTGGCGTGTAAGGAAGGTTGAGGTGTACCAATTCCAGATTTTCTCGCGGTAGACTTCACTCTCTGCTTCTTCTCTGTTCTTTACGGGGTCGTCAATTATCCCGCAGGAAAATCCGCGTCCTGTCAAAGCTCCTCCGATTCCCACGGAATAATACCCGCCCCCTTCTGTTGTCTCCCAGTTGCCTCCTTCTTTCTTGTCGTCAGCCAGGATCAGGTCAGGGAAAACATTTTTGCATCGATCTTCAAGGACTATCTGTCTTGTCTTGCGTCCAAACTCGGTAGCAAGGCTTGAGGCGTAAGAGCAGCAAACGATTTGGTGTGAGGGGTCTTTCCCCAGGAGCCAGGCGGGGAAGCGTTTCGAAATTATCTCTGAGTTATGCGTTGGTGTGAAACTCTTCCCAACAAGGTAGATGCCAGTTTCAACTTGCAAGCATTGCCCTGGCTCTTCTTCGCAAGGGGAGATTTCCACGATTGCGATCTTTCTTTTCTGAGGTGTTGTTTTTGATTTCTTTCTTTCGAGCTTCGCGCAATCGCAGAAGGAGAAAGAGGCTTTGAAAAGTTTCTGCCTGCCGTGTATTCCAGAAGAAGAGAGGCGAGGCTCTTCTTCAGTTCGACAAACTCTCACCCCTAGGGAGGCAACGATCTCTTGGACTGCGTCGACTAGCTTCTCGTTTGCGTTTGTGAAGGTCACTCTTCCTGTCTTGTCAACTGTTCCGTCGGAGTCAATCAGCCCTCGTAAAAGCTCCTTTCTCTTCTTAATTGAATTTTCAATGTAGCTCCGAGGCACAAACTTGTTTCCTCTCAGTCCCTCTTCTTTCAAGAGAGGAAGAAGTTCTGGAAAGTAAGCCCTCGGAACCCCTGTTTTGTTGTGACGAACGATTGAAGATGCCTGGTAGGGAATATTTCGGAGTGCTTCTTCTAAGTCTTCGGGACAAAAAGTGATTGAAGGCTCGTTTGTTGTGCCATCACCAAGCCAGAAGCCGAGGGCGTAGGGGTCAATGATTGTTTCTTGCTCCTGGTATTCGACGGGAGAGATTGCCGGCAGCTGAAACCTTGCACGGCTTCCTCTTTTTCCTCTTTTCGGGTTCCAAAGCTTTCCAATCATTTCTCTTGTCTCGATTGTTACTTCTTTTTGTTTGCTTCGGTCAAAGACTGTCCACTCGTGATTCGGATGGACTTTGATTTTATCTCCTGCCGAGGTGGTGACTTCGAGGGAGCATTTCTCTTCTTGTGGAATCACTGCCAGCACCTTCTGGGGCTTGCCATTGACGGCGAAGACTTCTTCTCCTTCGAGGATCTCCCCGTGCTTTTTCCAGCCGTGAGGGGTTGGCACCAGGCAGGAGTTCGCAATTTCTTTTCCCGCGCGTGGTGGAAGCTGAACGATTAGCCTCTTGAGTTCTCCATCTGCCACTTGAGTCAAACACTTAAAAAGAGCTGCGTGGAAGTTCTCTTCTTCAAAGCCGTAGGTTGTGTAGTCAATGAAGTGCTTGAGGTCTCTCTTCGCGAGTTCTCTCCTTGCGAGTTCGTCGAGGATTTTCTGGCGTTTTTCATCCATCTTTTTCGAGTTTTACTTATAAAAAGCTTGACACTTTCAGCTGAGCATCCCTTCAAGCTCTTCGGTCGAGAGGCTGGAAAGCGAAGTTTCCTTTCTCTCTGTGGCTTTTCCCTTTAAAAGCTGGCTTGTTTTAACGCAACGATCTAAATGCGAAGAAGCTTCTCCAGTGGTTGCCTCTGGTAGCGTCTCTTCCAGTCTATCAAGTGACATCACGATTTGCTTATCGAGTCTCGTTAAAAGGTCTTTTGCTGCTAGTTTGAAGCCTTTGCTTCCAATCACTTTCTCGGGTTTAACTGCCATTGCTTTGCTGTATCCTGCTTTGAGCAGCGCTGCCCCTTTGTTACTGCCGTTTTCTGCCAGCTCCTTCACTGCTCTTTTCTGTCTCTCTGTGGGAACGATTTTTCGTGTTTTTACTCTTGGCATCTTAATTTTGAAGGCGTGTTTTGATTTCAAGCTTGCCTTTTTCGAGGTGTGCGATTGCTTCTGTCCCTCTCATTGCTCCGTCTTCCTCTTCAAACAAGATTAAACCGAGGGTGTCTCCTTCTTCTTTTCCGGTGAAGAAAGCTTTTTCTTTGAGTTGCTCTCGTGCTTTGTCTGCGAGTGTTTGTTTGAGGAGAGGGTGTTCTTGTGGTGGGAGGTCTTCCCAGTGTGCTTCTCCTTCTTTGCTCTCGTAGATAATGAAACCAAGGGAAGAGACGCCTCCGTGTTTGTTTTTTGCTAGGATTGGGAGGTTCCAGCGGGTGATTTCATCTGCCAGTTCGGTTCTTGTCTCCTCTGAAAAGGGATCTTTTGCGAATGCGAAAAAGAAGTCCTGCTCTGTCAGTTCTTTGGTGAGTTCCTCCTTGGTCATCGGGTGGGAAAAAGAGAACTCATTGTGCCGGTTCTGGGGGGATTTTGTCAAGATTTTTTTCGGGATTTTTCCCTTGCCTGGCGTGGATTTCTCAGATTTTCTTTCCAACTTTTCCGTCTTTTTTGGAAAAAAAGCTTGACACTTCTTTTTTCATTCGGCAGACTGTGTTCAGTTCGATCGAGAAGGAACTTTGGCTCCCTCATCTGCAAAGTCAAAAGGCTTCCTCTCATCGTTTCCTTTCCCTCTCGCTGTTTAACACGACGGCAAATCATTCCTCCGAAAGGAGGCTCCCCCCTAGTGGTGAAGACTAGGAGCGTTTTTTCTTTTTTTTCTTTTTACAATGCTAAAGAGCAAAGCGGAATTCGACGGCAAGGGCAAGTTGATTGTCGATTGGCTCGGAAGAAAGAAGTTCAATTGGGTGTGGCGATTCGACGACGGCTCGACTGAAACTCGGAAAGGAAGGGTTAGAATCTTAACAGAAGCCGACGGGTCGGCGTTTACCGATTGGAAAGGGTGGTCGGAGTTTCAAAATGTCTACCGAAACTCCGACGGCTCGACTTCAACCTGGGAAGACGGGATGGTGGTCTTGACAGAAGCCGACGGATCGGCGTTTGTCGACTGGCTCGGAAGGTCGAAGTTTGACTGGGTTTCCAGAAAGTCCGACGGATCAACTAAAACTCGGAAAGACAATGTTTGGATCCTGACAGAGAAAGACGGCTCGAAGTTTGTCGATTGTCTTGGACGGTCGGAGTTTGATCGGATTGCCAGATGCGCCGACGGCTCGATAATGACCGAGAAAGACGGCGTGGTTATCTTGACCGAGAAAGACGGCTCGAAGTTTGTCGATTGTCTTGGACGGTCGGAGTTTGATGATCTTTTCAGGTGTAACAACGGCTCGACTGAAACCTGGAAAGACTGCGTCGAGGTCTTGACCGATAAAAACGGAAAGAAGGTTTGAAAAGGCTCGCCGGAGCCTTGATCCGGCAAAATTTTTTCTTTTTCTTTTACACAATGAAGACTGAAACTCTTCTCAAGGATCTTGTTTCTCTCGCCGCGGAGATCAGGAACGCTGATGATGATGCGGTAGACGAGTTACGCGAGAACCAGGAGCATTTAATTCCTGATGATAAGTATACCTTGCACAAGGAGGTTGTCGAGATTGATGCGAATACGAGAATTGAATTTTGCAGAAACGAGTATGGGATCTTTGAAGATTTTCTTCTGTTCGACGGGAAAGATATGTGGTGCCTGGATGAGGAACAAATCGAAGCTGCGAAGCTAGTCTACGATATTTCCGAATAATTCTTTTACACGATGACAAAAATAACTCCTGACTTCTTGGCTGGAGTGGAATTCGCTCAAGGCGAGATTCAGAAAGCCGCTGACGAGGTCAACAAAGACAAGACGTGCGACGAAGTGACACGTGCGATTATCTACTTCGAGATGACAAGGATCAATGAGAAGATCGACAGCAAGCTCGAAATTTAATTTTTTTCTTTTACACGATGACACCAAACGAACTTGGGATGATTGTCGGCTGGAGCTGCGAAGTTTTCGGAATTGTTGGACTTCTTGCAATTCTATTCTCTTACCGAAAAGCCGCGAAAGAAGAAGGTCAAAAACCCCCTGCCAGATAACTGGTGGGGGTTTTTTAAACGAAATTTCTTCAATTTCTTTCTCCCGGAGTCTGCAGAAGATTCTTTTCTTGTCAAGAGAATCTTTTCTGGTAGGATTACCTCCACACGACAGCGGAGGCTTGCGGCGTGGAGCGACCGCAACTGACAGAGATAAAAGGGTCAGCCAGAAACGCCCTTACGCTTCTGCTGTCGTTTTCTCTTCGAGCCTTGTGTTCACCCAGAAAGGTTTGTCGTCCCAGAGGTAGGTTTTTCCGGTGCGAAGATCGACCCAGAGGCGTTTTTCACGACGCTCTTTTTCGGGGTTGATCTCTTCCGGGAGTTCCCAGTATTTCATTCCGGGAGGATAACGAAGTTTTCTTCTTGTCTTCATTTTGAAATTGAAAGGCTTCAGATTGCCGCAGGTGAGGTTTTAATTCTCAGGAGGACTCAACATACCTCTTTCTGGTTAGAATCGATTTAAGAGCCATTTCTGGCGTCGAGAGCGCTGCCCGCGTAACAATCGGAGGAGTAGGATCCGAGCTTCTCCGAGCAAGACAGATCTTTGAAGGCGTGAAATTTGAAAGCTTTGTCGAAGTAGCCGTAGCAAATTTTCTTGTCGGAGTATTTAAAAATCCCGTCACCGGTGTTCAGCGTGTAGCTCTTAACTGAAAACAAGGGCTTCGTGACGCCGTTGACCGTGACCCTCTTCTCGAAGTGCCTGGTGTAGCCGCGGAGATTTTGTGGATTAAAAGATTTTTCTTCTTGCATTGCAGTTAAAGAATTAAATTAAACCTTCACGCTCAGCTCTAGCCAATATTCGGGTGGCGTGATCGATATCAGAGATCCCTCTCCCGATGCTTTTCTTCATCTCTTCCTCTCTCCTGCGTAGATATTTTCTTTGTGGCAGAGGCAAGGAGAGAAGAAACTGGTCGAGATTGTTCAGGCTAGCATTGAAATCTACTTTCTCAACAGCCCGAACAGGAATCATCAATCCGTCTGGGAGCGAAAGAAATTTACTGGCCTCAAGAGCCTTCTGGATGCTAGTTTTATGCTTGGCATCGATGTAGGTGATAGAAAGCTCGCGGTTCTCGTCGCGGAACCAGATAGCAATCTTCGGGATATGGCGAACAAGATCGTTCATGTTAAATCGAGAATGGCAGAATGACGCAACGCGCCGGAAAAACTTTTTAATTCCCCGTACAGATACTTGATTGAATTTAAATTCTTTCTTTTGAAGTCATCATCGATCAAGCCGGAAAGCCGCGCGGCGAACTCATCTTTACCGATCTTTTTCCCCAGGTTCAGTAAATGGAGACCATACCGTCGTTGCCATTGCTGGCTTTCCTTGAAGTCGTCGATAGTCAGAATTTTTTTGAGGTGATCTAACAAACCAGTAATTTCTAAATTCTCAGAAGATTTCTTCGGAACTTGTTCCGAATTATTTTTAATAATAATACTCTTATCTTCTTTTCTTTCCTCTCCTTTTCTTTTCTTTTCTTTTATAGCATTGCCTTCGCATTGCGGTCGAATTGCGGTCGCATTGCGTTCGCATTGCGTTCGCACACCACTTCCGCCCTTCTGCCATCTGGCTTTTGCCGACTCTTGAGCTTTTGAGCTCTTCTCTTTTCGAATTTTTAAGTTCTCTAAAATTTCAGAAGAAGAAATTCCTTTTTTAGTTTCTTGAAACAAATTAAAATCTTCGATGACTGCCTTTATCATTTTTTCGTCGGCTCTAAGATCAAAAGCAATGCACTCAAAATCTGGCTCAAGATAGCCGTCATTCTGATAGACCTTCTCGACGATTGCCCAATAGATTCCGTAGCCTTCCCATCCGTGCTTCTGCAGCAGCCGGACAAGGCTTTCTTCTGTTCTCGCGTGGTATTTATGAGGAAAGTATTCTTTCATAGAAATAAAAATGCTCACTACCTTCCGGGGATTGGACAACTTTTCGTGAGAAGAAGTTAGCCCCGGAAGATAGTAAGCATTGAAATTACTTCTCCTCAGTTGTCCGAGCGCAGTCTGCCGGATGAAATTATTCTGTCAACCGATAACCGTCACTAATTAAACATCCGAGCTAAAAAGCTGAGCCAGCCTCTTCTGCCTTCCCGGCTTTCTTCATAGTCCTTTCGTAGCTGTTCCTCATATCCAACTCGTCGCCACTTCTCGCTTTTTGCTAGATCAAGCTCCTCGTAAAGGAACTTTGTCGCCATTTTTTCGTAGCCTGGCTCTACCTTTGTGGCAATCCGCCGCTCGCCGTCTTCGACAACGATAATTCCAGCTTCGCGTAGCTCTCCCCTTTGCCTTAAAGTTAGCTCTTTCATTGTAAGTAGAAAAAAAAGAATCCCCAGAGAATTCCCCAGCCAAGTCATAGTTAGAAACCACAACGAGGGGAATTCTCCAGAGATTCTGAAAAGAATGGTTTCTGGACTTGGCTGCGACTAGTATATCGAATGAATCCTATTTGCCAACCGATAACATTTGGAGAGAGGCAAAGATCAGGATTGTTACGACAGGCTTGAGCTTCTGGCTGAGGCATTGCTAAATCACCGATAACATTCGGGCATCAAAATAGAGGATTGTCACGCCAGGGCTGGATTACACTTCGGATGCTTTTCTCTAAATTATCGCCAAGAAAAATGCCACCAATTCCTGATACTGAATAAATCCAATATCAGGAACCGGTGGCACTCTCTCCTTAATCTTCTTACCTTTTTTGGGCTCGAAGTGCTTTCTGAAATACAGTGTATCGAATAAGAAATTCTTGTCAAGAAAATGGAAGGTCTTTATTTTTTACTGCCTTCTTCTCGTTAAAAGCCTTTCTTCTCTTGAACTCTGCCGCCTTCGATTCATTCCAGTTCTTGATTGGTCGAATAAAACCGACGACGCGAGCATAACACACGCATTTAGTTCTCTCTTCCATTGGAATCTGAAAAAAGGAGTCTGCCGTTTTAAAAAAATAAAACAAACCATTTCGCCGGCGTGGGCGAAAAGGTTTTAACCGGGTCGAATTCGACCCCTTTAAAAATCTTCTTGACAAAAAAAAACGGTCAGGCAGACTGTTGTCGAAGAAATCAATCATCAAGCTATTAGAACCTTTTGCTTGGGGTGGACATATCAATCTCAAGCATAGTGATTGGTTTCTTCACCTCCACCCCGAGCAGAAGGTTTTATTCGCGCTCGACGGTGGGGCGTGACCTTTTCGGTGAAGCTTTGCAATAAGCTGAAAAGGATTCGAAGCATATCGTCCTCAGGGAAGCAAGAGCTAATCTCAAACCTTTGATTATCTGGCTTCCTTTAACACAGGAAGTGACTCTTTTCTGCCTTGCCGCATAGGCTCCCCCGGCTTGGCTCTCACTAAAAAAGGAAAGAGACATGTGCGGTGAGTATGACCTAGTTAGAAGCTGACACGCTGCGCCCCCGAGCTTACGCAATAAGGGGATCGGTATCCAATCCGATTAAAGTCACGACGCGGTGTGGGTCACGCAACTCCTGGCTAACAGAGATACGCCAGGATGTTCTTATCCGTAAGGAAAGAATCGCCCGTCCCCAGGCTAGGGGAGGAAACGATTGACCTGAGAAAATTCCTGAGGAACGAAAAAGGTGAAACTCCTTTCTAAACAGCTTTGCTGCCATAGCACAATCGCGCTTCAGGAAACACACCTAATCTATCTTTTAGATACTATGAAAACTATAATAACAGACGGTGAACAGAAGATCAGAGTTCACTTTCGAAATCAGAGTGGAATCGTAGATAAGATTATTCCTTTTAAGAACAAGCAAAAGAAAAAGATGACGACAAATTTTATCGATAGAAAGATTGACAGTTTCGCTAGCAGGAAAGAGCTAAAAACTTATTTAGAAAATTATCTAGCCTCTAAATGGCTCGAGAATCCGCAGAATAAAAATAAACTAGAGAAGCAGATAGCTAAAACCAAAAGAGGAATGTATGGGTTTGAGCTCTCGAAGATGAGCCACGATGAATATCTTGAGACTGAAAGATGGAAGAGACTTCGAAAGAAGGTTTTAGAAAGAGATATACAATGTGTCTTATGCGGATCTAATAAAAACCTTCAAGTTCACCATAAAAGCTACAACCATAAAGGCTGTCACGCGTGGACAAAGGAAGCTGCTGATTGCATCACCGTTTGCCGTCGCTGCCACAAGATAATCCACGGAATCAACTAGCTACCGAGGATTACTCGGCAACTGGTTTCAAGAATCAGCTAGTGAGTTCTTCTTGTGAGTTCCTTTGTATTCGATGATGAATTCTTCTGGGTCGATGTAGCCGAAGTTCCCGTTGTCATAATTTAAGATCGTTCCGAGTTGCATCTTTCGAAGACCAAAATGGAGGTGTGGACCAGTGCTGTTCCCGGTGTTCCCCACTGCTCCGATCAAGTCTCCGAGATGCACTCCTTGATTTTCCGTTACATTAAAAGCTGAAAGATGCGCCAGGACGCATTGTTTATCGTCAGAGGTTAACCTGACAAAGTTCCCGTATCCGTTTGGATCGAAACCCGTTGTCACTATTCCGTCGAAAGGAGCGTAAACAGGAGTTCCTGCCGGCACAGCGTAGTCAATCCCATTATGGGAGGCTAGCCCGAACTGCTGATAATACTTTGGTCTTTCTCCGTAACCCTGGGAGATCTTTTCCCGGACGCGAATCTCTTTCCAAGAGCCATCGTCTTCCTGTATCGCGGTGTTTTCGATTGGACAGTTAATCATTCTAGAAGTTGAAGGCGGTATTCAAGAGCATCTACTCTATCATTTGTTGGCATTGTTGAATAGATGTTATTTAATTCTTCGATCAATTCATTTTCGATTGCGTCAATTCTCTCATTGTTTGGCTTTGTTTCGTATATCCAATCAAGCTCCTCATCCATTTGTTTCTCAATTGCTTCTAATTTTGTTCTCATAATTGTAATTTCTGAAATTACTTCAGTCCTGACACTGTTATCTCCACTGACATATAGAAGATTAAATATTATCCACGCTCCTCCGATGATCGTGGTCAACGCAGATATTGACATTACAGCAACAACCTTTATTCCAGAAATAATCGTTTTGAAACGATCAGAAATGTCTTTGCTAATTTTTTCCTGCATATCATCTAACCCCTTCTTCAAATTCAATCGCTCATCGGACTGACTGAGAGCTGCATTAGAAAGACTTGAAGTAAGATCTCCGATAGCACTCTTGATTTCAGCAAAAGACTTCTGGTTATCTTGTTTTGTCTCTTCTAACCTCTTTTCAAGAGCAGAGAACTCGTCCTTTGTGATGAAGTTTTGGGAGGATCCCATTGGATAAGCAATGGGTTTTATCTTGGGCTTTCTGAGGCTCATTGTCAAAATAAAAGAAATTTACTTGACACTTTCTTTTTCATCGGGCAGACTAGTGTCAACAGTCGGGAAGAACAGCATATTCAAATAACGGAATTTCTTCAACTTTTTTTATTTTTTACAATGTCTTACCTAGACAAACTTTCTGAGAAAAAGATTTCTAAGATCATGAATGATCTTGAGGAATCTTTTGAGAGAGAAGAGTTCGATGCCCTTGAGGACGCTATCGTCAGAGCGGCAGAAGAACTCGACATTGATTTAACTCCTCAGGTTCGCCGGGAGATTGAATCAGAGCTGAACTTCAAAATGATTGAAATGGTTCCGTATGAGCCTGCGCGTTTTCGTGATACACAAGAATCTGCTTACTACGCAATGGTATGAATGAAATAATAAAACTCGCCCAAGAAATAGCCGATGAGCAATTTAAAGGAAGCGGAATCTCTGTAACGGCAAAGCAAAACAATTATTCTTTAGGTATTTCATTCCACCTAAAAAAAGGGAAAAATACTAGCCGGAAGTTCGTAGGTGTATTAGATCTACTGGATGATCCAGAAAAATATATAATCGAGAGAACTCCGGCATATCATAAGTTCCTCGATTCTAGTGAAGGACAAGAGTATCTTGACCTAGTTGGGTCTCTCAATGAAATTGAACAATTTTCTTCAGAAGAGAAAGAGAAGTTTTTTGTAATAGGATCTAGAACCCCAGAAGAGATTCAGACCAGATCCAAAGATAAGATGAACCAGGCAGTTGCTGCGATAAAAGATGAAGCTATTAAATTCTTCAACAAGAAATGAACCGCGAACTCAAACTCCTCGACATCCTTATAAATAACGAATGGGTGGATCATTACCATCCAGAGGTAAATAAACAAGGATTGTCTTTAAAACTTTCAACGATTGTCAGTGATCTTATTAAACAAGGCTACTCAATCGAGAAAGCCTGGACGACAGATCGTCCAACCCGTGTGCGTAAATATCGTTTACTTTCTTCTTAACAATGACTGAAAATATCCAAGGTGTTCTCGACTTATTTAAGTCAAACATGGAACCGTTTATTGATGTAATGAAATCAACAGGGTCTGCCGGCTGGGAGCTGCTAGTTAGCACATGTATTACATCCTCACTCGTGAATATAATCATATGGTTACTAATGGTATATATAGCAGTCAAAGGGCTTCACTTCTATTATGACATAGTGAAGGCAGTGGGGTTTGAAAATATTTCATTTGTGGAGACGATTATATTAATGATAGCACTTCTGTTCTTAGCCACAGCGATCTGTGGTCTACCTTTCATATCAGAAATAATTGTAAATCTCATTCATCCGGAATACTGTGCCATTCAGGAGATTCTACAAACTGCAAGATGACCATAGTTGCGTTTTTGTTATGTATTTATTTCTTTCTTCTTAACAATGAAACCTTTCACAATCACCGGAGTCATTCCTGCCTTTGTCACGGTGCAGGCTGAGTCCAAAGAAGAAGCTTACGAGCTTTTCAGAGCTGACCCTCGCTCTTTCAAAGTCGAAGTCAACGGCGATGCCAAAGACTTCGAGATAGACAAAGAGGCTGAGAATCTTTTCGAAGATTAATTCTAAATACGATGTTCAAACTATTCCAAAAACTTTTCGGGAAGAAATATCCCGAGCTTACTTTCAATGAGCGAAATATTTTACGCACCCTCTCTGGGAGAGGGAACATCAAAAGAAACCACCAGGGGAGAGATGTGAGCAAAGCAATCTCAACCTTTCGCAAGGTGGGCTTTGATATTAAAACCGTCGATGGAGGATATTCTTTTGATGATTCTGAGAATAACAGCGACAGACTTAACTATTACTTCGACACTCCAAAATGAATATCAGAGAACAATTTAAGCGACGAGTAATTGAGCTGATACACGGACTGCCTTATGAGGAGGCAATTGAGAAAGAAAGACCAAGCATAAATCCGATCACGATAGGAAGAGTTATGAAGGCGTTGAAAGATAAAATAGAATATGCTGTAAATAATGGAGGAGAAATACTTGAATATGTAATAGAAGACAGGTTCCATCATACTGGAATTGGTTGGAAACTCACCAAAGAAAACGGTGAAGAATGCACGGACGATGACCAATCAGACGAGACTATTGAAGAACTTCTTTCTCTTTTAAAATGAATATTTCACAAGTGATTTTAATTGGCTTGCTCTTTCTCTTCCTCCTGGATGCTTTCTGCTTTTCAGAAGAAACCCAAGAGGAAATCGACAAGCGCATTGCCGAATCAGTCGAGGCTACGATCGAGCAAATCGATCCTGAAAAGCCTTTGACTTCTTTTATTCCTTCACATTTATTTCAATGAATAACAAACAAACTTTAATTCTTTTCTTGGCGATAAACGCATTGGCACCTTGGATGCTCATTGCCTCTTCTTTATTAAGCCGACCATGAAAACCAAGTCGAACATTTCCAAGGAATCTTTGTCCTGCGTGGTAACAAAGATTCCAGTTAAATTCACGGCTCAAAAGCCAGTGAATATCAAAGTTGAGAAAGCACCACGCCCTTTTAAATCCTTCCCATTAAAATGAAAATCGACTATTCGAAGTGCAGCAAGGAGCAGTTGAAGCGTTTGGTGACAGAAGGGAAAACACCGGAGATCTGCACAGAAGCTTGGGCAGAATACAAGAAGAGTGGCGGAGGTAACTGGGAATATTTCGCTATGGTTGGTGGTACTCCGGAGATTCGCGCTGACGCTAAGTCAAAGATTTACGACATTTCTTCTTTCTTAAAATGAAATTTACTTCACCTCTATATCACCAAGAAGAGTTGGATGAAGCTCTCTCTTTAGCTGAGGAAGGAGGAATCGCAGAAGAATTAAAAGAAGCTATTAGACACTGGGAAAAGGAAGACAGGACAGTAGAGTTAAAAAGTTTTATTTACCCAGAGATAGAAGACAAGCTAAACAATTTTTTAACAGGACTTTATTTCAAAAAAGGCTTTTATTTTCTTACTAGACTTTTTGGATTAGAAGTAAGTAAAGCGTCCTTTCTTGGAGGAGCTAATCAATCCTTGTTCGTTCGGAATAGAGATGAAAAGAATTACTATTACGAACTCAGTTTTGCTTCCGATTCAGATTATTCTCTCGAAGAATTAGAAAAAACATTTGAGAAAGTCTTCGGAGAAAGTCTTCTGGATTGTAAGCCTTATCTCTTTATAAAAAAGAGACTTGTTGAAATTTCAAATCTTAAATCTTAAAATGAAAACCAAAAATGTTTTCCTGACAGGCGGAGCCTTGATGGCTCTTGTCTCTCTGTTCGCTTCTGCTCCGGCTATAGCGAACACCGTGAATAGTATTCGTGAAGAGTTCCTTCTCAATTCTTTGAAGGAATTCCACACCAAAGCTCAAGATGAGCTTCATCAAAACAACACTGACTTCCGTCGTATTCGCCTCGAGAAACAGCAGATGATTGATACTCTCGAGTTAGAGATTGCGAAGATCGACGAGTCGGTTGAACGCAATAAGAGGTTATGGGATCGTCACGCAGAAGCAATCAAGCTTCTGGAAGATCCGCAGAAGCTTCACGCGCTAGTTCAAGAGAATGCAAAGAAGACGGTGGCAGAGGCGCAGGAAGATCTTAATTTCCAAGCCTTAACATTCATCACCCCAGAACGAGCCAAGACTGTTATGAGAATAGCCAAGAACCACAACATCATTCCTGAAGACCTGTTGGCTTTATGCCAGCAAGAGAGTGGGTGTGACGATGCAGCTATTGGAGATAACGGTAATTCTTTTGGAGCATTTCAAATCAATACCCTGTATCACCCAGACGAGAAAGAATGTGCTAAGGATCTCGCTTGTTCAGCTCAATGGGCTAGTGCGCGTATGTTACGACTTGGATACGACAAAGACAATATCAATGCGAGATACCACGCCATCCGTTGTCATAATGGATGCGCTAAAGATATCGACAACCATTGGTATCCTCAGTCTGTATTAACTAAGAGTAATAATATTTCTAAAGCCCTTAAATTATGAAGGATTATATTTATGCCGTGATCCTGATGGCAGCCGTGTCTATAACGATAATAGTTACAGATATGACTTCATCAAATCAGGCGCGAAGAGAATTAACTGAATGTGAAGCAGCATTAGCTGCATTTAAAGTAATTGATTTAACTTTTAACCCAGAGGAGGATAAGTGAAAGAAAACAAGTGTCCAGAGTATTTTAACTGCTTTGTCTGGATGACAGGTAAATGCAACCATTGGGATCAGCCCCATAATTGTAGCCTAATCATTCAGTCAAAGCGATATAAAAATGGAGGTGTTTATGAAAATGACAAGGCATCACAAAAAACCAAGAAGCCGTGGTGGCAAAGGTAAACAAAACAATATCGTCAAGTTTCCGTGGCATATCCACAAAGCTTGGCATACTATATTTGGAAACCTTACGCCAGGCGAAGCCAAAATCTTGATAGATATTGTCTTCCGTTCTGAGAAGAAAGCTTGGAGACCAGAAGATTTATATGAAGTCCAGCTTAATATACAAACAGGTAGAGTTGATACTCTGCTTTACTAGGAGGAAACTATGTCAGCCAGAATTAATTGTGATTTGTATATGTTGTGTAAGAAGCGATTGGAAGGCGACTGTGTGGATGAAATGCAACCACATAAATGCCCTCATCGCGAAAGGCAGCTCTTAGATATTAAAGATATCTGGGATAGAGCTGCAGGCTCCAACCCTTTACTCCAGCGTCACTTGAAAGAGACGCGAGTATGAAATCAAGGGGGGATGCAAATCTCCCCTTGAATCTTTTCTTTAAACCAATGCTAAGTATTAAACTTTTGTTTTCGGAGTCATCTCTAGCTAGCTTGTGTCGCGAATACTCAGTCTCTAACGCAACTGCGTATCGTAGGGCTGCTCAAGAGCTACGAGGAAAAGTTCCAAACATTAAATATCCAACAGAATCTCCTCTCGAGATACTAGCAGTTCAGTGGCTACTACAAGAGAATGATAACCTAAGAATTGCAGCTGATAAACCTGGAGACGGGAATGCGAAGTATCGCAAGGCTGTGATTCTATTTAAGAAGATCCTCAGCCGGATGAGTGAATCAGATCGTCAACTCGTCAAAGCCAATGTTGAAAAATCTGAATGAGTCTGAGTATCAAAAGATACTTAAGAAAGTTCCCGATCCTTTGACTGAGGAATTTCTTGTCTTCATCAAAGAGAATAACCAGGTGATTCTCGACACGACTTGCTGGATCATAATCCGCAACTGCAAGTACGATGGCGACACGACTCACCTTACAATGTTCTCCAAGGAAGCAGCCAAAGACACGAAAGATCTTTCTGCAGAATCCTTGCTCGAGATGGCACAGATTTTTTCTTGCCATCGTGACAAGCTTATCTTTCTGAACAAGAAAGAAAAACGCTCTATTCCAGACCGCTTGCATTTTCATTTGGCAGATCAGTATATTTAAATTAGGAAAGTTTCTTGACAATTTCCTGGCGTTCTGTATACTCTGATCTTCTACCAACAATGAACAGCAAACCCTATGTCGAGCGTAAATCTTATATTGCTTTGACAATTGCTATCTGTGAGCAGATTGGAATTAAACCCCCAACTCCTGACTCGCTGAAACGATGGCTGATCAATCACGATCTTGAAAAAGATCCCGAAGGCTTCGCTAAGTATGTCGAGATGCGAGCCTCAAAGCATTATAAAAAACACTACCTTTCTTCTTTACAATGAAAATTACTTTTACCAAGGGCTTTTCTATTCCAATTGCTCCTTTCAATAACGCTCCAATGAGCATCACGATTGAAGGAGATGAAGGGCAATCCTTCGAGGATCTAAATGCAGAGATTGACAAGACCCTCGAGAGCAACTACGAAAGGCTGTTCCATGAACAAGTTAGATGTTACGAGAAGGTCAATGTGATTGATAAAAACGGCACAGTGGTTCCAGCTTTCAGGCTGAACAAAGAGGAGAAGATTCCCCCAGAAGATAATTCTATTCCATTCTAATATGCCAAACTATTTAAAGCTGAAAGATCTCACCGAGATCAAAGTTAACAGGGTCTCTGCCCCTGTCTGGGAGCGCTGGAATGCAGAGGAAAGCAAGATGGAGAAAGCAACAGAGCCAACCAAGGACTTCAAGAAGCGATACTACATCGACCTTGGAAATGACAATGTCGTTGCTATCTCTAGTTCGCAGCTAGGCGTGATGCTAGAGGCTGCAAATGAAAAAGGTCAGGTTGACCTGGCTGGCAAAGAGTTCGAAGTTAAAAACAACGGAAAGGAAGGTATGGAGATCCGTTATTTCTTTAACCTTAAATGAACCTTAAAACCATCCAAGAGAATATCGGAAAGCGCAAGATTAAGTTTAGAGCGTGGGATGAGGAAGAAAAGGAAATGTACTTTCCGCTGGCAATAGCAAGATCAACATACGATGGCGATGACGATGAAGATGAAGATGAAAGTAAAGGTAAAATGTTCGCACCTGACTTATGGTATGGATATGAGATACAAGGAATAACCAATGATAAATTAATGCAATATACAGGATTAAAAGATAAAAACGGAAAAGAGATTTATGAAGGAGATATCGTAAAGATAGGCCACTATAACGAAGTCCGCACAGAGGTTGTGCAGATTGAAACTCTATCAGACGGAATGGACTGCCATCCTTTCTCTCGAGAGAACTATCACCATGATGGCTACGATAATGCTAAAGATTCTGAAATAATTGGTAATATATTTGAACACCCAGAGCTGCTTCCTGATACAGAATGAATCTTAAGAATGCTATCGTCGACAAGATAACGACGATGAAAGACAAGAGTATTAAAATCACTCTTCTAACACGAGAGCTACCTCCGACTGAATTAGCAAAACTGTTCTTGTCTCTGAATACAGAGGCAATGAATATCGAACTTCCAGAGGAAACAGGCGACTCCAAGACACCATCACAGCGTCTCCGCGCCGTCCTGTATCGTCTCTGGGAGCAAGAAGGGAAGGAAAGGTTTTCAACCTTCTCCTTGTATTACAATCATATTCTCGAGCAAATCATTAACGGTTACAAAGACCGGCTCGAATAATTCTTCCTAATTACAATGCCGAAAATGTCATTGGGCTATAACGAGCCAGCAAGTGATGAGGTAATCATTGATATCGTGAAGTTACTTCTTGATTACGATGATACCTTCTCTGACAGAGTTTCTCCTTTATTGCGTAAGGAGTTGATTGAATATCTGCACAAACCAAAGGCTGAACAATCACACTTCTTTCCTGACTGAAGATGAATATTTTTAACTATCTCAAAGATAAAATTCTATCACCTTTCCGGCGCAGCCCTACACTTAAGCCCTTAATACATCATCTAACGCTGGAAGAGGTTGTAGTTCAAGCCTTAGAGGACAAAGTGGTTAACCTCAAAGTAGAAGATAAAGATGGCTGCCATATCATAAAAGTAACACATGAAGTTTAAAGCTTTCTCAAGAGACCCTGAAAACCAAGGAAACTATATTAACCTAAAGGTCGAAGCTCTTGATAGAGAAGAGGCTCTCGCTGTTCTCAAGAAAGCCTACCCAAAGAGATCTTGGGAAATAACAGAACTACTTGAGAATAAAAACCGAGGACACGATCCTCGTCATTACTTACTACGGAGATAATGGGCAAGAGCAACTTAGAGATGATTCTACGCGCGCAACTGAATTGTGAAGGAATCAAATTCGAGGAGGAATACAAGTTTCACCCGACCAGACGCTGGCGTTTCGACTTCGCTATTCCAGAGAAGAAGATTGCTATTGAAGCAGAGGGTGGAGTCTGGTCAGGGGGGAGACACACGACAGGATCCGGCTTCACGAAAGACCTAGAGAAATATGGAGAGGCTTTGATTCTCGGCTGGAAAGTTCTCAGATGCACGGGGAGCCAGATCGAGAGTGGTCAGTGCATTGATTGGTTGAAACAGATTCTTTAATTTTTTCTTTTATACGATGCAGAGTCCGATAAAGGCAGGCGACAGCCTGAAGACAAAGAGATTCCTTTTCTGGGAGGTGCCGGAAGGATGGCGGGCGCGAGAGGGAAATTTAGATATTTACAATGAGGATGTGATAAGACACTCGGAATGCGGACAATATCTTCGTGTTGGAATCACAGATGATGGACAACCATTTCTCTACTGCCCACGCTGTTTGATCGTAACAAAAGTGATAGAGGAGTAAGAAACACCGTCTTAATTCTTTCTTTTATACGATGAGCGTATTAGTAAGTAACCACCTAGAAGAAGAACGAAATATTGATATTGAAGATGGTAGAATCTTCTTTAGATTAACTAGCCGCTTGAAAGACCCATTCGGGTTCATAACCTTTAAAAAAGACGATAGAGACTATGATTTCACCTTAACCGCAAAGTATTCTACTAATCAAAGGGATCCAGTAGTGATGTCAGAATTACTTAAATCGCGTGGTGAGTTTCACCGCCGAGCAGAAGAAATTAGTGAGAACCCTTCTTCTGTCAATTGGAAGCAGTTGACTGACTTTAAGGACTGGGATGACCCAAATTTAGAAATGTATGTGAGTCAATGATGGAAGAACACGTTAAAATCTTTCGTAACTTCTTCGGGATCGCGGATCAAGTTCCACAACTTTCCGCGATCTCGGGAGACTTCGGACCTGACATTCACCACATCGTTCCAAGAGGGAGGGGAGGCGGAAATGAAATCACGAATCTTATAGCATTGACGCGTCAGGAACACGCCAGAGCCCACGGAACGGTGCTACCCAGGTTGACAGTCGGAGAACTACAAACGGCTCAAAGGAGAGCCATCCAGGAGCTTCTCAGAGAAACAGGGAAAAGATTCGAAGATTGGGACGGGCAAAACTGGACAGATTGAGTTCTTTCCGGCTTCGGCATTCAGTGCCAAGTCCGGAGAGGATTATCTCTCCAAAAAATAAAATAAGGAGGTTTTATGGACATTACAGCAGGATCTATTTTAATGACTGGACACTGGAGACCCGCAAGAGGTTTCTATAGGAACAGGAAAGGATACATTAGGACTAAAGAAAGAGGTGCCGATTGGAAAATGGTTGTTATAGCGCTTGCTATTATCTTGATCTTAGTCTCGTTAACGAGAGCAGAAGCAGGTCATCAGGATGATTGCGACATAACACTGGAAAAGGAACTTGCAGCCGAAACTATATCAATAGATATAAAGACTGATCCCTCTTCAGCCTGTTACGAGAAGTTATCTATTTCACCATTATATGTTCAAACATCAGAATCTGATTCTGAACCGTTAGAACGAGGAACAGGAGGTTTGTATGCAGATTATCAACACAACAGACGAGATATTCGCCATGATAGCGAATGTCGTCGCCAAAGGTTATGGATGTAAGATAACTTGGGATCCCGAGGATGGGCTAACCCTATCCGGAGAAAGACAGTATTTCCCAATGATCTTGCAAGAAGTCAAGGCAATGTTTCGATAAAAAACTACAGGGTGAGATTTGACTCACCCTGTTATCTCGTGAACAATGTTTCGTCACGGACATTTAAAATAAAGGAGGGGGTTATGAAGTATCTTTTAATCGTAGTGTTAATTTTATCAGCTATGTCTGCTTGTTATCTGGGGTCTTCTATCGAAGAAGAGTTTATACCAAGCTCAGTAATAGGCGACATGGAAACCTTGGACTCCCCAGAGATGGGGCATGTAAAACTCAAATTTTCTTTCAAGCAATAAGGAGGTTGAAATGAAAAGATTAATTGTGTTATTAGCTAGTTTAGTATTCGCCGCTCCTGCTATCGCTGAAACCGAAAATCAAGCTATCTTGCAGGAGCATATTATCGAATACATAAATGAAATATCCGTCCAAGCCCTGGCGCAAGAAACCGCAGCGGAACAAGGTTTTGTTACCGCTGTCGTTGGAGAGGACAGAGTAGCCGCTGTTCAGATGGCACTCAAGCCCGGAGATTATACGCTGGTCGTAGAGGCTCTATATCCGGTAGCCTTTCCAAAGCCAGGCAATGGTTTAAACAAAGAACAAGTTGCGGCGTTAAATGGTTCTGGGACAGTAAAGATCTTACCAGGAGAAACCTCGACTGCCGTAATAGCTTTACAATGGAAAAAGGCTGGGTTATTCACAGATATAAGACACACGATAGTGAATACATATCTGGACTCGCCTGGTGCGGAATTTTGGTATATCTCACCGTGTGATCCAACTTTTCGAACCAAAGCACAAATAACAAACAAGCTTGGGTTCCTTGGGACAATCCTGTATACACAGTCAGAGTCTCCAACGTACAAGCAGGGCTTCCTAATGGAAGTGGATATACGATGTCCTGATGTTGGGAACCTCTTCTATTTCAGTCCTGAGGATGCGGCGGATCTGGATTTCGAAAAGCCTACCAAAGCATTCAAGATTGACTATGGAGAGTTATTTCCTAACTATACCCAAAGGACTCTTAATCCATCAATTCGCGATGACCTTTATCTTGACGAACTTCAATCTGGAGTCTCGATAGAAATAGATATCAGTGACCTAGATTAAACCTCTTCTTTACCGTGACAGCCCTCTGAGTAATCAGAGGGTTTTCATTTGCACTTCCATCTGCGACGAGCCTGGCAGATTCTCTTGTTCGGGGTCTTCTTGCAGTTGATGCTGTGCATCTTCTTCTGCCCTTCTGAGCGTGCGCAATATGACTTCCTGCGCTTGGCAGCTTTGCTTCCCTTCTTCACCTTGCCCGTCACTGCCTGCTTCAAACGAGAGCCAGGGTTGGCTTTACGATAGGCTGCAACACCTTTCTTGGTCATGCCGGCTCCTTTCTTGGTGGGACGGTAGTTAGCGTTCTTGCCTTTGGTGGTGCGGCGAATTGTTCTTGGCATTGGTGAAATTATTGGATTCCTTGAGATTCAAGGTAGTCTTTAAACGGAGTTGAGAAACCGTCTCCGTTAAAGAAGTAACCATACTTTACATCTTCTCTCGCAAATTTCAACTCTTCGATTGATTGTTCATCGCCAGCCAAGGCTTGCTTTACCACCTCTCCCAATCCAGCAGCAACCTTGTCGAAGCTCTTCTGCGCCCGTAAAGCATAAACTTTCTTCAGGTGAGAATCGAGCTGTTCTTTGGTTGCTTTGCGGGGGCTGCCAGTCTCAGTCGGCTTGTTGATTATCCCACCAAGTATATATTCACTTATGTCCGTTCCATATTCTTCAGCTATCTTCCAGCGTTCCAGGGCTTGTAGCTGAGAGACGCTTTGTGTTGCAAGGAACTCTTCTTGCTGCTGTTCATTTAGCTTATTAAACTTATCGTAAAGCTTTGCCGAGTTTAAGTTTTTTGATATCCCTTGAGGCACCCCTGCGGTGTCTACTCCACCTTCTGCTAATTTCCAGAACGCGCTTCTCGCGGCATCAGATCCGTTCTCAAGAACATAATCGAAGAGGATTTCCTTGCGTTGGTCTTTCGGCGTGTTCTGCATCTTCTTCTCGAGCTTGGTATATTCAGCTCTCTTAATGCGGTTCTCCGCTACCTCGGCTTCGGTTTCCTTGTAAAAGCGATTCAAGAAGATTGTGTCGCGAGCCGGAGGCTTTTCGCCCTGAGCTAGTTCTGAGGTAGTGGTGAAAAGGCGCTTAACGAATTTACCTGCTCCTCCAACTAGCTGATTGAAGATATATTCGATGTCTTCTGGCGATTGGTTTAAAGCTTTACCCATCTCGAGAGCAGCTTTTCCAGCCAGTGTTTCATCTATGTCATCGAAATACTGCTCCTCTTTAGGCAGTCCGGACTTCCACTCAGGGCGTATCATATAACCAAGACCACTCTTATTCCTGAAAAGCTCAGCCGGTAAATCGAAGGCAGTCGGGGTTATCGCAGAAAAGAAGTCGTCTCCCCCGATCGGATTGTTTGCCTCAAGGGCAGAAGATAAAAAGTTACCCAAGGAGTCTTTGATATTACTTTCTCCTTTAGTAAAGCTATTGACCTCTGAGAACAAAACCTTCATCGGGCGGAGAGACCAGGCGATAGGAATATTAATTGAACGGAACTCCCCGTTTTCTCCAGGAGGCAAAACAAAAATAATGCTACTATTCTTTTCCCAATCTGTAGTTTTCTTCCTCCACTCAGGGTCTATCGCGTCGTTTATTTGCTCAGTCTTGTAAACCAATGTTCCAACAGCTCCTGCTGTAGCAGCTAAGACCTTCGGATCTTTAAACGACTTTAACATCCGTGCGGTTCCTTGAATTGATGCGTTGGAGAACATATACAGCGCGTTCAAGAATGGGCTGGCTTTCCCTTTGCGATCGAAGTTCACCGTGACGTTCTTGGCAATTGAGGCTGCCTGCTCACGAGACAGCCCTTTCTCTATTGCCTGGCGATAAGCCCCTAGCCTTGTAGAGTCTTCGAAGATTGTGTTTAACGCATCAATCCCCTTAACCAACTTGGAGAAGGACTTCCTTGTTATTCCGGCGCGGTTCAAAGACCGAATATCAGAGATATCATTAACCGCTTTCTCAAGTCCAGTAAAAGCCATCCCTCCAGTTGTCCCTCCGTCCTGAATCATCTGCTTATACAAACGAGAGCCTTCTGTAGTCTTACCTCTCATCCGGTCAAAGACAGCTTTAACGTTTTGTCCTGTTGCGTCTTTAGCGATTCCTTTAACTGCGTGCTTGAATCCAAGATCTTTGAATGTGTTTATGAAAGACTCTTGTAGGTCACGGATTTTATTCGTAGGTCCGAATTCAACGTTGAAACGCGTGGCGAGATTCGAATAGTAACGAGTTATTGTCGCGAAAGGTCTAAAAAGCTTCGGCACAGACTCGATATTAACATTGGACAACGCTTCTGCTAGTTTCTTGTTCTTTATCTTTAAATATACAGGTTTTCCATTCTCCCGAATTGTCAGGACATCTTTCGGTCTATCAAGTAAAAACTTATCATCGAAGGTTTTGCCGATAGCCTTTGGCTTTACCTCCTCAAAAATATCTCCAAGAATCTTCTTGTTCTTACGATAGAAGTTTAGAGTAGACAGGTTCACTCGATTTTTCTCGGCTCTGAGAATTGCTTGTTCAAGGTTGTATTTAATATTAGCCCAAACATCTTGTACTTCCCTTTCACTCCCTTTCGCTTTCTTCAGCCCAGTCCCTTTAACACTCAGGGTCTTTCCTGAATAAGAATCCAGGAACCCTTTGACATCAGTATCATCCATCACTCTTTGCAGAGGAATATGGTTTGGGTACTTCGCTTGAAGTTCCTTCTTTAATTCTGGGGTTATGATCTGCCCTTCTTCCAAAACATCAAGCGTTCTCCTAGAGATATCCTGCAGCTCTTCTGCGATGATCTTTGCCTCACCGGAAAGCTCTTTGCCAAGTTTAGCAAATCTCTCAGTGGCTTCTGCTGTAGTGATTCCTGCAGCCTTCTCACCAAGAGCAGTATTTCTCTCTATGGCGTGCCGCGCAGTAAGGTAGTCATTAATCTTTGTTGGTTCTATTTTTTGGTCAAGTAACTGTTTGTCCAGTGTCTGGAATTGCTCTTCAAGATCGTCGAGCTTAGCTCTGGTTCTTCCGGAAAATAATTCAAACTTCAGATAAGGGTTGGTCTCATCTGAGTATTTTATACCAGGCTTCTCCATTAGCTTTTTTACTGAAAGCCAGTTATCCTGTATTCCTTCCCGTAGTTCATCTGAATATGAAAATTCATCCTGTAATGCAATTCGTTGTGTGGCATCTTCTATCGGGGTTTCTGGCTTCGGCGTTGGTATAGGCTTGACCGGAGTTTTTGCAGTCTTCATTGGGACAATTGCATCAGTAGCTGCTGGCTCAGCGCCTCCGGCTGCCTTCTTGTTAGCCTGCTCCCAGGCTTCTTTTAGTTGGGATTTGGTTTTTATTTGAGATTTATCAAAAACTAATAATTCATCAGCACCTCTACCAATTTTTATGTCCACTCCGTCATATCCTAATTTTTTCAAACTTTCAGTAAACTTTTTTGAACTACCAGAAATAATCACCGAAGCTGTATCCGCATTGGTTGCTCCTTCTATTATATCACCCTTATACCCAGATAATTTTACAATTTCATTAATATTAGTATTATTATCAATAACAAAAGGATTCTTTAATTCAATATTAAATTCCTTTACTGTTTTTTTACCACCAGATTTTTTAACTGCTTGATCCGCGAATTGATTAGCTCTATTCTTGTTTTTAGTAAAGTAAAAACCATCACCAAAAAATCCGCTTTCACCACTTGCCTTACCGAATGTATCAGCATTAAATATTTCAAAGTCTTTATTAGTCCCGTGATAAACAGGCGCTCCTTGTGCCTTCACGAACTCCTCAGCGCTCTTATATTTCTTAGCCTCTTTAGCCAGAAGCTCCTCACCTGTTTCTTTAACGGCACTCTCAGTCTTTCTCGCGGATAGCTCTGCTAATTCTTTCGAGTCTTTCTTTGCCACAACGCTAGCAAGAGCCTTTACCTCTTCTACCTCGGCTAACTCAGGCTTTCTCTTGAACAGCCCTGCTATTTTAGATCCGATATTTTTAGCCTGTTCTACTGCTTCTGCTGCGAATTCTCCAGGATTTTTGATCACCTCTGCTACAGATCTAAAGATTCCTCGCGCCTGCTTGGCAGCGGCAATGACTTTTTGCGGGGTAGGAATATCCACGGCTAAAACCAAGTTGTTTAGTTCATTGTTTCTAATATCCTGAATCACTTCGCTCACTGTCTTGTCTCCAGAGGCAATCTGCCTTCTCTGGGACTCAGAAATTTTGTTAGTGAGGTCACCAAAGAAAGGATCTTGAAATCCAAGGCGATTGGCTTCCTCCTCTGTCGGAGCGCGTAATTCTGGCTCTGGTTCATATTGACCAAGCCTCTTTCCGGCAGAAAGCACCTCTGAAAGCGTAGAACGCTGCTCAGTAGACTGTTGCTGTTCAGCCAGAGGTTGAGTCGTCTGAGGTTCTTTTCTCGCAACCTGAGGCGTTTCTAAAGGTCGTTTTTCCAGAAGGACTTCGCTCAGCTTCTTTTTCTCTTCAGGCTCTGCAAATTTTGTTCCGATCCTTCTTCCAGCCGAGAGGAGGTCAGATAGGTTAGCCATTTCATTTCATGAGTTCAGCTTCTACATCAGCCAGAGACTTGCGCATTGTAGTTGGCTCGATCACTGGAGTAGAACGAAGGCGCCCCGGGGTTCTATCTAAAGGCTGCGGGTCAACTTGGCTAAGCCAGTATTCAGACCGACCAATGTCTCGCCCTGCAGCAACTGCGCCCATGAACTCAGGAACCTCAGCATTGGCGATATCTTTTATCAAGGGGTCTTGAGGATCTTCTTGCGGGATGTATGCCTCGGCTAACGCAGACCTACTGAACTCTGCTCTGTCTAATGCTGTTCGCGTAGCGGTGCCAGGGAAAACTTTCTCGGCAACAGCCCCAATAACCTTTGCCCCGTCAACAATATCTAAGTCGCGATCTTTAACTGCTTCGGCAGACTTCTGAATGAAATCTTTGACTACTTCGTCAGAGACGGGGGCAGCTGCCCTAGAGCCGGAGAGCTTGTAGGAACCGAGTCTTCCAACCGGAATTATCGTACCGTCTTTCGTAACCCCGTTAACGAACCCATTGTTGTCAGTGAAGTAGCGATCGATGCCAGGTTGATCAACAGGCAGTATTACCTTTTGACCGTCATCGTTAAGGACAGGGTCTCCAAACCCGTTCACCAGATATCCAAGATCTGAGGTTCCTTGCCAGTTGATTGTTGCCAGCTTGTCGGCGCGCTCTCTTGCTTCTTTGACGTATTCCTGAGCGCGGGTAGCAGCGTCTCTCTCGAGCTTGGTCATCTTTTCAAGGTAGGTTGTTATTGCCGCATCAGTATCTTCTCTCTCCTCTGCTCTGCTTATGTTGCGATCCTGTTGCAGTTTGTACACCTGGTCATCGAGATCTAAATCGAATTCCAAGATTTTGTTTTCCACTTCCTGATCAAGCTTAGCAAGGTTAAGGGCGAGGTTCTTCTCCTCATTCATTATGTCTTGCGCCATATAGTATGAGGTTGCCCGAACTGTTTCTCTGTAAAATCTGAGGGCGTCCTGCCCTTCTCTGACCGTCTCGTTGTAGTCCTTAACTGCGTTACTATCAGAAACGATTCCGAGGCGAGCGTTACGCTCAATGATCTGCTGCGCCCTCTTCTCGTTCTGTTTGGTGATTAATGATTCCTCATAAGCCGCCTGGGCTTCGTAGCGTTCTTTCTCGAAGCGAGCTTTGTCTATCGCTGCCTTGGATTTCAGTTCAGCTTCTTCTCTGAGAAGAGCCTGTTGGTCTCTGAGGTTCTCGGGAATAGAGCTGCTTCTTTTTGTGAGGGCATCTAACCTGGAGCCAAGAAGATCATCTGACTCTTTCTGATCCAGCTTCAACCGCTCTAAAGTATTTTGAAGACTTACCGCTGCGGTCTCCTTCTCCGTCTCATCAAGAAGAGTAAATTTAGTATCCAGGATAGAAGGAACAACGGTTCCAATTCTTTCCCCAGTGGAGAGGATCGAGGAAACCCTTTCTCTTTGTTCTTGTTCTTGTACCCGTCCTTCGATGTCTTTCTCTAATAACTCCCTTGAGAATGGCTCAAGGCTTGTGATTTTTTCGCCTTCAGATGTGTAGCTTGTTTTCAGCATATCCGGGGCAATATCAACTGTCCCGGCAGAAGCAAGGAGTCCACTCTGCCTTGTCCCTCTTGTGGGGAGAGTTGGATCAGACACAAAGGCAGGAGTTTTCCCAGCGGATCCTGTTGAAGTGGAAGTCCTAGAAGAAGGGAATGCTGGTGCATAATTTACTTTCTCTTCTCCTGTCTTGGGATCTTTCGTAACTTTACCATAAGATTTCTTTGCTTCCTCCTCTCTTTGCTCCTCGAGCATTTCTACAGCACGCGCAGTCTGCAGTCCCATAGCACGGGATGTTGCAGCTGAGACATCTGTTGTGGGTTTTTTACGGTAAGCCATTACTTCTTTGAGAAATCTTTAAGTTGTTTGAGCGTAGCAGAGCCAAATGGTCTGGCAGCTTTCTTTTGCCGCTTCATCCCTTTCTTCCTTCTGGAAAGCTCTAACGCTGCGGCTCGGCGTTGAGATTCAGATTTGGCTGGCATATCACGAGTAACTCTGAACAACAGCGTACAGTCCATCTTCAGCGTCTCCACCGTCTCCGCCGTCCCCTCCTCTGGTTGCACCAGTGCCTCCTGTCCCAGCGGTACCGGCACTTACATCAGGAGTAACTGAGCCTGTAATCGATCCTTTGTAGAGAACAGCAGCAATTCCTCCTGCTCCAGCCCCTCCTCCTCCGCCTCCTCCTCCATCAGCCTCTGGAGATCCTCCTCCTGCTGAACCATTAGCTCCATTTGACCCATTCTCGCCAGAACAATCAATTGAGGTAGAACTAAAAGTTACATCTCCTCCAACCTGGATAATAAGAGTCCCGCCTCCTGCGCCACCTGCCCCCCCGTTTCCACCCTCTCCTGCATTTGCAGGAACTGCAGCCCATGTTCCGGCAGCGCCCCCTCCTCCTCCAGATCCTCCCTGCGCCACTAAAAATGGGATGTTGCTGCTAGCCTGCGCCGTGGCAGTTAATGCCAGCCATTTCATGGAAGTAGATCCAGCAGTCCCTCCATCTCCGCCTTCTCCCACATCTCCTCCAGTTGACCCTCCGTCATCGCCATTGCTTCCAGCCGCGCCGTCATCTTTGATGCTCGCGCCACCACCACCCCCTCCACCTCCTCCCCCTGCATCTGCGGTATCGGGACCAGCGGTTCCTTTCACTCCATAAGAAGGAGCTGTATTTGCAAAAGACAGGGAAGATTTAACAGAGGCGGTTCCGTCCGTTCCGTCGTCTCCTGTGGAGGTGCCTGCTGTTCCTCCGGCTCCTCCTGGCATTCCCTTACCAGCAAAATCAAAAGTCCAGTTTGTAAAATCAGCATCGCCTTGGATTTTGAGAACTGTTACGCACCCAGTTGGAGTTACCGTGCAAGTTCTTGCTACGGAACCAGCTGTCCAGGAAGTGAACTCTTTAACGATGACAGTGTTATTTGACCCAGTTATCGTAAGGTTAGCATCTCCTTGAATTCCATCTGTTCCATCTCCAACAGCGGCCTCGATCTGCACACTCTCATCCGATCCATCATTTAAAGTTGTAACTTTAATTCCGTTGCCGGCAACGATTTTATCTTCGAGATACCCAGGCGTAGTGTCATCAGCAGACACAGAAACCAAAACATCTGTGGCTCCTGTGTCCACAACATCCCAACCTCCGCTAATGTATTGCTGGTTTTTTCCTACTGCTGTGTTGTAAATCATCATCCCGTTGGACGGAGAAGTTATTGCTGCGTCTCTGGCTGTTGCGTCGGCGTAGACAGGAAAACGAGCTGACCCATCGAACTCAACATCTCCTGAGAAAGTGTTATCACCTGAGTGAGTGTTGTCTCCTGCGAAGGTGTTGTCTTCAGTTAAAGAAGCCTTGTCGTTCAGAACGAGGTGAGAAACAGGAATCTCGATAACAGCTCCCACATTGTGAGTAACTCTATTGTCCGAATCGCTTCCGGTGTTAGCTAGAACCTCAGCAAGAGTAGCGCTGTCTGTCAGTCCTCTCTTCGCGATGTTGTCAATTATCAGTTTGTTAACCCCTCCGCTAGATGACGTTGAGGTAACCCACCATCTTTCTTTGGAGGAGTTTTGGCGGTCGATAATGATCTCAAAAGGAGCCGTCATACTGTCCGGCAGCGCGTTGACCTGAACCTCTGTGTCAGATGCTAATACAGGAACGTTTACAACGGATGCCTCATATAGACTCTCGTAGGCGTTGATAGCCATGGTTATGATTTAGAAGAAGAAGGGTCGTAATCTACAGGCGAATACATTATTTGGTAGCCCCTAGTTATTTGAAAGTCTTGTCCAGCTCCATCGCACCTGATGCGAACCTGAACGTTATAACCGCGCTTTCTGCACTTCAGTATGCATTTAAATGGTTTAAAAGCAACTCCAGAGCTGGAAACGTCTCCTCCCACTACGGACTCGCCTACCGCCACTCCTCCAACCCCGCCGTATTCAGCGGTAGCGGTGGAACTTTTGTCGATTGTCTTAGATGTTGCAAGAACCGCATTCCCGTCTTTATCCTCAACATAAGCCTCGAAAACCAGAGGAGGAGAAGACGCAGTCATTCGTCCGGCTAGTCTTATTTCATGGAAGTCCTTGCGCCGTGTAGGATCTCCAAGAGGGTCTTTATTGGTACGGAATTCGAACGAGATAGGGCTAACTGTTTTTTCGTTAGAACCGGTTTCATCTTTGTAGACTTGCCCGGAGTACGAGTCTCCGACGTAGGCGGTGTCATCCACCATTATTCCGCACGAATAGCTTCTCTTATCAAGATAGAACTGCTGGTTACGGAGATCGTAGATGATGCAGATGTTAGGTTCGTCAAACCCTTCCTGTAGCAAGAAGAACTTGAACTGACGCTTTGGCTTGTAATAATAGCCCCAGCCCTTGCTCTGGTCTTCTTTGAGTGTGAGCATCAGATCATCGATTGGATCTGAGACGTTCGTGTTAGCGAGTCCAGCGCGCCCCCCTGCAGAGGAGAGATAACGAAACTTGTTAGCGTCATCAAGATACATCCCCACGCCATCTCCTGCCACGACTAGCCTGTCGTTCTTGAAGGGGGATACTGCGTTGAGAGGCTGAGGAATTGGCGATCCTTCCTCGGTAACAGAGGAGATTCCAACAGCTCCGGTCTTTGTTGAGATGATCAAAGTCTGCGCTGCTGGGTCATCACCAACAATAGCCATTCCTTTTATCTCAGAGCTTAATAAATTGTTGCCATAAGTCCCACTAGCAAATGCGTAGATTTTCTCTGGGTTAGCATCTGTCACTGTGTCTGAATAATAATAAGCAGATGGTGAGCTTGGGTTTCCTGAAACATAAAGCTTACCTGTTCGAATAGCTCCGAACAGTGGCTTAAAATTAGGAATACCTGTATTAGGCGTGGAATACCCAAATGTATAACTTCCTGTTGTGTCAGAGTTAGCTGTTAAAGCTCCTGACCAAGTGCAGGAGGTAGCCCCATTGGTTAGGGTGCATTCACGAAGTTCTCCACTGGACGCGAAAACAACAGGGTAAACTCCTGACGCTGCCGTCCAGTTAGAAGCTAGGTTTTCTGAGGTGTCTCCTGTAGTAGGAGCTGAGGCAAAGGTCACTGATTCAGGTTCGATGAGCCCCATATTATTGGTGCCATCAAGCACAAAGCAATAATCTTTAAAGTTTATAAAGTTCGCATAAAGAACAGCACCCCTAGAGGATGGGATCTCATACCAGTCATCATTCAAAAAAACCTGCACTTCATCGCCAATCTGCCGAACCTGGACATTCGCAGTCGAGTTCAAAAATCGACCGAGGCTTCCAACCCGCCCGGCTGAAGCTCCTCCGTAGGCTATCGAGCCTTTCCGGTTCGTGAGCATTTCCTGCTCCAGCCGGAAGTTCTTCGAATCCGAAGTCGCAGCCCCAGAAGGTAGTTCGTCATCTGCCGAATTCGCGTAGATGCCCAGCCATTTCTTTACTCTGGCTGTTTTTATATTATCCGAGACAGAAGATAGTTCATCACCAAGCATTGAATTTAACAGGAGGACGATATTTCTTCACGAAGATAGCCAGGTTAGCCTCCCCTTTTTTAATGTTATTTACTATATCTTTCTGCATTCCACCCGCCTTGAGGAGTGCGTGTCCTCCTGCCAGAGGTCCAAGGACACTCTTTCCATAGCTTCCCGGGAAGATGCAGTCGTTACTGTCATCAATCTCCGGAGGGACTGATTGAGGATATATCGCGGTGCTAGTCCTTGAAGAGATTTCAAATACTTCTCCTGCGAAATGAGGAAGGGTGAAGGCAGAAACACCTGTTAGGGTGTGATACTCAGTGCCAGGCGTAACGCCGGTAAACTTTAAAACGTCACCATTAATCGTGATTGATCCTTTCTCAGGAACTGCCCCGAATACCTTGGCTGAGCTAGCCCCAACGGCGATGTCTTCTACTAGGTAGGAAAGCTCATTGTCTAGGATATTGCGGTATTGTTCATTGATAGCCTCATTTAAAATCTCATCAGTAAAGACGGTGCTGTCAGCCGCCTCTAGGATGCTGCCACGGATGTAACTACGGATTTCAGAAAGAGTGTTAGACATTGCTAGGTTTGGAGGATTTTACCTGATGCTTATTCATCAGGGCAAAGAAGTCTTTGATGAATTCTTTATTAAAGAGAGTAGGAAAGAGAACGAATCCCTTCCTGACCACCTGACGGATAACGATACCAACTGCAATCGCCACTGCGGGGTCTTTCATCACAGTCAGAGAGGTCACCGTTACGGACAGATAATCCGCGAAGGCGGCTATTCCTTCTTCTGTTACCTCAGAAGCCGCTGTTATTTTCAGAGACTTCTTGGAGTCAATCATTTGATCCCTTTAGTAGCTGAGATGCGTCCCCAGATCGTTACAGCACTTGCAATGAGTCCAGCACCAGCCACAAGGAGAGAATTTAGGTTAGCTTGAATAGTCTGAACCTCTGTAGCAGAGAACCAACCCATAGATTGCCCTACGACGATTACTGCAGAGGCGATTGAACCCCAGAAAGTCTTTGATGCCAGAAGACTTTTTGTTTTAGCCATTGTGAGAAAAGAAAAAATTAAAGCTCAATAGAGTCCGTGAATTCGTCGCGGATGATTTGCTGACCAGCGCTCTTCGTGATCAGATTCTCTGCTCCGAAGTGGTCAGCCCAGACACGAAGCTCATCGTTCATGACGACATCAGCGCGATTACCATTTGCATCAGTAGCCCCTACCTGTAGTAGCGCCTTGCCATCTTTCTCCCACCAGTTTGCATATTCTCTCCAGGTCTTTACCGTTACATTTCCTTCTTCGTCAGTAACCCTTGAATTAGGGAACGTCTCAGGGACTTCCTCGTCCAGACTTTCGACGCGGACAAAAACAAGAGCGCCATTGACTTCAACCTCATTTGCCAGGAGTTCTTGTAACTGCCCCTGAGTGCAGCCAGCCGTGATTACGCTATCTCCAGACAGCGTCCGCAGCTCCTGCACCACCGGTATATTTTCCTTTCCGGAAATGTTGATCATTATGCTCATTGTTATTACGGAATGGAGTATGACAGAGTAAAGAAGAAAAGTAAACTAGTGGTTGAGATATTTTTCAATCTTGGAAAGTACGCCTCCGGTTTGCGCTTCGTCGTAGGTCGAGACGTTCTTCTTTTCGTTGGTGACCGAAGTATCGGCAAAGATTATATCTTGCTCGTCCGCTGCCGCTACATTTTCGACGATCTCAGCGTAGGTAACTTCATTTGCTGCGGTTTGGTCAGAATTAAACCAGAATTCTTTTCCGCAAGTTATATCAGCTTGAATTAATTCAGGAGCCATTGGCTGTTGAATCTCTGTCTCTGCGTCGTTGTGAAAGTTTCCTGCGGGATTCATCAAAATCCCGCCTACGGCATCTGCCGTGCCATCTGTTAATGCTGGAACACGAATAGTGCTTGCTGTGCCTTGAACTGACCCATCGTTGCTATTGCCTGACAAATCTACCCAAGTTGATTCTCCTGATCCTAAATAAGTAGCGACTGATGAACCTGATACTTTAAAATCAAAGTCAGTTATCCATCCATTAAGATTATAAGCAGAGGTCTCAGAATGGTGTGTTCCTATTCTTAATTTATTAGTGTCAATTACTATATCACTCGCATTAGTAAATGATATTTCCTCAACTCCATCTACTTTTAAAGAGTAATTTCCGGAAACATCACGAGTTAATAATATGTCGTGATAACCTTCTGAAATAGCTCCTGACGAAGTTTCTAAAATACCCCAAGAAGACCCATTTGTTGAACCTACTACTCTAATAACATTACTTGTAGTTAGCCCTACTCTAAATGAATTATAATCTGTGTTTCCAAGATCAAATAAAACTGTTTGTGTTCCCAAGAAATAAGCACCAAAACTAACCTCAAAAGGCTTTGCTGATACATCTTCTATGTCAAAATCGTTTGATGTGACCTCTACAAAAGTGTCAGAACCATTGAAATATAAAGCCTTTGTATGACCCTCTAAAAGATTATAGTGGGAGTTGTCTTGTTTTGTTCCCCAGAAAGTAGCGAGTGTAGCGTTTGTGATTGTCCCGTGATTATCGTTTCCTGAAGTATCATAAGCTATTGCTCCTGCTCCTTCGGCAAAAGGAATGTGAAGAATTTCCTCACCTGTTAAATCATTTGTTACTTTAAAATCTACGATGCTTCCCTGAAATGGAGAAGTCTTATTGTAATCGTAGACTCCTATTGTTGGATATGAAGTATCAAATGTTTGAGGTAATAATTCCACAACGTCACTTGTAGAAAGAATTGTATCACCGTTATTTACTCTGATAAAACATTTACCGCTTGTCCCAAGAGCAGAAGAGTGCCCAACTTCTAAGTATATCCATCCA
>Ga0272440_1000338_pt1 | contig 39705 bp, 16 predicted proteins | sample SSMMMBAug17_FD_192440 | JGI IMG/M metagenome (GOLD analysis project Ga0272440, IMG submission 192440) | Marine sediment archaeal communities from Little Sippewissett salt marsh, Falmouth, MA, United States - SSM-MMB-Aug17 | ecosystem: Environmental > Aquatic > Marine > Wetlands > Sediment ...
GGTGATTAAATCACTTTGGGTCGTCAATTTTTCAGTGTGAATGGTGCTGTCTGGATTGACAACATTCATGGTTATGGAAACATTAGAAATAACAATGTCATTATCTTCAAAAAGACTTATTCCGCCAATGCCAGCCTTTGCAGCCACAGTATCAACTGCAATGTCCAGGGGATTAGGGGTAAGTAATTCGCCAATAGAAATAAATGCACCCATTCTTAAGCCAACGGCTTGAATATAGTAATATAAATTTTCATGACTGGGGGTTGACATTAAATTGGTCATGAAAGTTTATAAAATCTGTGTCTCATTTAAGATGTGTTTTGCACTTAATTAATTATTAAATATAATTTCGATCAAAATAGATTATTTAGTTGAGATGTTAAGATCACAAAAAGCTAAAATAGTTACTATCACTACAGGTTCATCTATGATTAGATCTTACTCTATTATGTTAATTTTATTTGATAATTCGAAAAATATTAAAAATCACGTGAGGTAGTAATCAAAAAAATGATTTTTTTTCAGTAAAATTTTTTGATTGACCGTCTATATATTATAAAGATTCTAAAGTAGGAGTTTATCAATGAATCGTTTGAAAATTTATACCATTATTTATTTGTTTTTTTTACTATCTACTCATGCCTGGGCATGGACAACGGATAATCATGAATGGGAAAATGGTGACACCATTATTTGGGATGTTCCCTACCAAACCCAATCCACTTTTCGTAACTGGACAACAGCATGTATGCCTACATCAGGCGCAATGATTGTAAACTTTTTCTATGCTGGAGCCCGCATATTAAATTTTAACGATATCCATGGGAATGATCATCCCTGGGATCTTATGATTGTTAATAATTCTTATCAAACAACCGGGCAGCGAATTTATGCGTTAGGAATTATTGCTGGAAACTCAGGTGCTTTTTCATTGTCTAATTATCTTAAAAACTATCCCAAAAATGGAATTGATCATTTCTATTGTATTTTATCAGAAGGATGTGTGAATGCTAATTACGGCCCTTTGCATAATGAAAGGTTTTCAAGAATTCAACATACAAGCGCTTCTTTTACCAACACCAACGATTATACCGGCGGCTATATTTCATCTTTGAAGAGTTATCTCAGTATAAAACATTTGATTGAAATGGATGAAATTCCAAATACGACTTCATCTATTCGTAATGCGCTTTATTACGGACCGGTAATTATTTCAGTTAGCTATTTAAAAGCCTCACATATTGTCATTGTTAAAGGGGTTAATAATGATGGCAATCTTATTATTAATGATCCCTGGGGAGCATCTATCGTTAATACATACCCTGGAAATGATGGAAATGGAAAAGTATATACTGTAGTTAACAATACCTGTATTAATGCTTACAATGAGAGTTACACAATTGGCTATGCATATTCTCTTACTGTTATGGATAACTATCAAAGAGATATCTCACCTTTTTCACCATTTAATATTCCCGTGGAAGCAAACATAATTTTCAATTATGATGCGTCAGGACAGTTTAATGATGCTTACAATGGAGATGGCAATTATGCTCATATTAGAAATGGATTTAATTATTGGAATTCCAGTGAAGCTGAATGGAAATATACCTATTCACAACCATCTGCTTGTGCTTTTCCATATGTCAGCACAACAAAGAGTGTTAAGGAAACCGCCGCAGCTCGCTGGACGCCTTACCTTATAAGAGAAGGTCAATATGAAGTTCTCGCAGGTTTTTTTCCCCATAATTCCAATACATCTGAAGCTAACTACATTATTTATCACAAAAATGGAGAAAATCGTGTCATAATTAATCAAAAAAATAATGATGACGCTTTTGAAGTTCGAGGTAACATTGTATACAAATCTTTGGGGACATACTCTTTTAATATGGGTGAAAATAGAGATGAAGGTAGTGTAAAAATAATCAATACAAGTAATGTTGAAGGTGATATTAACGTTGATATCGTAAGATTTCTTTTTTTGGGTGAAATAGAAACTGCTAATGACGCATGGCATGGTAATGGATCTATTATCAGTTATCACGACCAATATATCAATTCTGATCCAGGAGGAAGTTATCCTTATGGTTGTAAAAAGGATTCCGTTCAAATTCATTCAATTGACTCTGAAAAACCTGTGGCCTTTTTTCAATGGCAGACAATGGCGAATGAGTGTCAAAATTTAAAGATTAGTGCACCTGAGCTTTCCTTTTCTAATAGATTTGTAGATATTACCATTGGAGAATGGAATAGAAGAGATAAAGATATCACATTTTCAAATGTATTTCTTCCATTTATAATTGGCCCTGGTAATACTGGTTTTTCAATGTCAGACGCAAGCTGGTATACGATAAAGGTTGTTTTTAAAACAGCAACATTATCAGATTCATTACTAAATGCTGAATGTACCAATGCTTCGCCAACATTATCTACTTACCAGAAACAACAAAATTCGCATCAATTAATTGATGGTGGTTATCAATGGAATGGAACAGGGTCTATAGTAAGCTATAATTATAGAGAATTGAAAGGCAAGTCTCTGCCAAATGACTTTCCTTATGGTTGCTTTACTGATGTGACGAAGGTTCACCCATCTAGTGAAAAACCTGTTATTTTTTTTCAGTGGCAAACATGGGAAGATTCCTGCCAGGATCTTCAAATAAAAGCCCCTTTACTTCCTGTAAGAGAAAAACGAGTTGCAATAACAATTGGTCCATGGGACACAAGAGAGGCAGATGTTACCTTTCCGAATGTTACACTTCCGTTTACTATTACAAAAGAAAATACTCGTCTCCAGTTTCAGGATGGCGGTTTTTACACAATAAAAATAGAATTCCAGCAACCAGTGACTCAATTGGCTCGCGTTTATGCAAATTGTCCGGATGAATTGTTGGCAACAGTTTCAACTCAAAGAACACGCTCAAGAAATTCTTCAGGGTTAAAAGTCCCAAAAGCTTCAATTGAAGATAATATCAAGCCCAGTTTATCAATTTCTAATCCACAAAGTGGGGCAGTAATTTTTAAAGACGCCACCTGTGTAATATCTTTTGTTGGAACAGACAATGTCGGAATTTCTTCATATAAAGTTGAATTTTCAACAGATAATGGCAATAGTTATTCAATATTGAAAAGTAATATATCATCAACTATCAATCGATACTCATGGACACCAACGCAATCTACAAATCAGGGAAAACTAAAAATGACTGCATATGATGCTGCGGGGAACCATTCAATTGTATATCGTTCCATAACGGTAAAGACAACTTCAACTATTCCAGAAGAATCTGTTCCTGATAATCCACGTGTTTATGAACCAGGTGTTGAAACACCTTACGGGATTTATACCTTATCGTGGAGTTCATTGGACAATGCAGATTACTATGTTGTAAAAGAAACTGTTAATAATATTGAAAACGAGATGATTGTTTATAAAAGAACCATACAATTTACAAAAAGTGAGAATGGCACTTATTATTATCGCGTAAAAGGTGTAAACAATGTAGGTGATGGCAATTGGGGAGGGCCAGTTGACATGATTGTTAACATTACACCAAATGAACCGCCAACAGCACCTCATCAACCCACACCATACAATGGCACAAAAGATAGAAAAATCAATAATATTTATTTTAGGTGGTTTAGTCATGATAAAGATAAACGGCAAGATCCGAAGTTTCAATTTTTATTGGGAACAAATCAGGATCAACTTAGAATTGTTCGCGACTATGACAAAATAGATTCACAAAACGATTCTTATACACATCCTGGGCCTTTGCAGTATGAGACTACATATTATTGGCAAGTCAAGGTAATGGACGATCGAGGTGCTGAAGTTTCAGGTCCAGTATGGACGTTCGAGACTGCTCAAAAACTATCCTTTGATAGTCCTGTCTATTCGGACAAAACAAACGAGATGATTCCACATATTAGTAATTATGCAATTTCTGTTGGCGTCGTTGATATCGATCAGGATGGTGATTTGGATATTTATGAGGTTGACAATACACCAGACAACCATGAACCTTCTATTTGGATTTATACTAATGATAGTGCTGGCGTTTTTACTCACCATGCTGAAACAGGATTACCAAAAGGCTTGAGAGGTGCAGGGGCTTCCTGGGCTGATTATGATAACGACGGTGATAAAGATGTCATTATATGGTTTCATCATTCTTCTCCTAAATTATTTCAAAACAATGGAGATATTCTCTTTTCTGAAGTTACATCAAATGCAGGACTATCATTTTCAACCAGCCCAGGCTTAAACACTTGTTCCTGGGGAGATATTGAAAATGACGATGATATGGATTTGTATTGTTCTTGCGATGAAAAACTTTTCAAAAATAATGGAAACGGAACATTCACAGACATTTCAGATAGTTGTGGTTTTTCAGAGCCTGGCAATCAATTTCCGTCCTCTTCCTGCTGGGCAGATATAAACAAAGATGGAAATATTGACTTATTGACCGTTGGTATGAGCTCAGGGATATATAAAAATTTGGGTGATGCAAAGTTTGAAAAGACAACCTTTGGCGGATTGACACCTAGAGATTTTCTCAGCCTTTCAATTGGTGATTACAATAATGATGGTTTACCAGATATTTTTCTTTCCAGTGGTGGTGGGAGTTCCCTGGCAAATCCTGACAGATTACTGGAAAATCAGGGTAATTTGAAATTTAAAAATGTTACATCTATTTCAGGACTACCGGATAATCAGACTTCAAATGAAGCCACAACCTGGCTGGATTACGATAATGATGGATGGCTCGACTTGGCAGCGGCATCAAATTTGTTTCGAAATATGGGAGATAGTACTTTTACAAAAGTTACTGGATCTATTGGTTTGAATCTCTTAAATTCTGTATATGGTGTTTTTGCATTTGATGTAAACAACGATGGCGCACAAGATCTATATTATGGAACATTAAATCAAAATCAAATTTACGTGAATGAACAACCAGTGAGAAACTGGGTTAAAGTAAAACTTCAAGGGGTGCAAACAAATAAACATGGATATGGTGCTGAGATTAGAGTGACAACGACAGACAGTCAAACTTATCGATACCCTGCTACATGTGTTGGATATGGCGAGCAGGAGTCTTCTGTTCAACATTTTGGTGTGAATACGGCTACAAAAGTAGATGTTCGTGTTGCATGGCCTGGTGGTATCATAGATGAGCGCTTTAACCTGGATGTCAATCAGGAAATAGAGATCCTTGAAGGCCTGTATCAAGATAAAACGCAACCAGGGAATATTACAAACCTGGTCGCAATTTCAGATTCAGAGAGCAGTGTTATGCTGGCATGGACAGCACCGGGTGATGATGACTGGTTAAGAAAAGCAAATGCTTACGAATGTCGATGGTTTTATGCACCAATAGATGTTACGAACTGGGAAAATGCATATTCTGTATCAGACGCCCCTGAACCGCTTGAACCTTTTGTACGTCAACATTGGAAAATTGAGGCCTTTCTGCCAGATACCTTGTATTATTTTGCCATAAAAACCTATGATGAAGCAGGTAATGTCTCTGAGCTCTCAAACATTGCTCAGGTAAGAACGCTTCTTGGAGATAAATTGTTAGCTTTTGCTGGTACTCCCTTTGGTGGTAATCAGGTACAACTTACATGGAAAGTACCAAATGTTCTGATTTCGGCTTATGATATCAGGTATTCTGATAGTTGGATCAATGAAAGCAATTTCGAACAAGCAAACACAATTAGTGACCCACCAATTCCTGAATATCCAGGAAATATTCAATCTGTGGATATTTCAAATTTAAAAAGCAATACTACCTATTATTTTGCAATTAAAATGATATTGCCGGACAATAGTAAATCATCTGTTTCTACTGTTTTGTCAGTAAAAACCCTTAGCCCTGTTAATAATACAAACATTATTAATTCCACACCATTTTTTATACAACGACAAGGCTATACACCTCTCATGGCTGGTGATCTGAACGGTGATGGTAAACCTGATGGTGTCTTTACAACTTCTGCCTATATTGAAAATGAACACAGATATAGGGTTACCGTTCATTTTTCTATGAATGGAACATTGAACGCAATACCTGATATTACAATATCAAATAATAACTTTCGATTTGCTTCCGGTCAAAGTGTTGCTATCTCAGATTTAAATAATGATGGAGCAGATGATCTGATTATCGGTTTTCATAGGGATGGTTTATCAAACCAGGGTCAGGTTTTTATTTATCTGGGTGGATCAGGAATGAATACAGTTGCAGACTATGTAATGTCAGGCTCGAATTCTGAAAGCAGGTTTGGTCAAGCGATTATAGGAAATGCTGATTTTAATCATGATGCCATTGATGATTTGCTGATCTATGAGCGAGGGCAGTTATTGATGTATTTTGGTGGGAATGACTTTGATAGTAATCCAGATCATCAAATACCTTATACTGATCCAGGCACCAGTGATGTTTATCTGGCACCAGGTGATTTTAATGGTGATAACAAAACTGATTTAGTTGCGCAATACAGCAATCAAAAACTGGCTTTTTTCATATCTGGTGATAATGGTTTTGATCTTCCGGTGCCTACACTGGAAAAATTGAGTTTATATCCCACATATCCAATAATTGGTGATTTTGATGGAAATGGATGTGATGATCTTGCGATGATCGTGTCAAGCAAAAATGTTCATATCCTGATGGTAAGCAACACAATTGATTGGTCAACAGCAGAATCATACACAATAATGGAAAATATCAGTTGGGATAATGCAAATATGGTTTCTATGGATTTTAATGGTGATGGTATCGATGATCTGATTGTTGGGCATGGTGACGATCAAACCTATTTTGATGGTGTTGCAAGAGTTTATCTTGGCGGAAATTATTTTGATAATATTGCAGATAAAGAGCTTTCATTTGAGGGTTATGTTGATTTTGGCCATTATTTACTATCATTGGGAGATTTAAATGGAGATACAATTGATGACTTACTGATTGCTTCTGAATATGATGACATGATTGTAATAGCAGGAGGTGCCATTGATGTTAAAAATGATACGACTGCTCCATCAACAGTGACTGACCTTTCAGCAATCAGTGAAAAAGTTGGCCAGGCGACTATTTCATGGACAGCACCCGGAGATGATGGGAATAATGGGAAATCTTTGCAATATGATATCATACAAACACTATATAAAAATAATTTTCATTCTATTTGGGGAACAAGATCTGTTCCCATTTCCAACATCCCTTTACCTTCAGTTTCAGGAACAACAGAAAGCTGTGTTGTAGAAAATTTAATACCAGGTCTGACATATCGTTTTATTCTACGTACATGGGATGACGCAGGTAATCTTTCTGAACGTTCAAACATTGCTGTAGTAGAAATTAAGACTGGCTATGAATTTGAAAAAAAATTTTCCTATGATGAAGTTAATTTAACGTCAACAGGCTGTTCTTCAAATAATGGCCTGCATTCTGGGTATAATACAGGAGACATTAATGGGGATGGTATTGATGATTTTCTGATTGAAGGTGGTGCAGAATGCGGCAGATTGCGAATATTTTATGGAAATGCTTTGTTTGAAGCCTATCCGGATTTCGACATATCAGGAAATGATTTTAGAACTGAGGATCTGAATGGTGTGGGAGGGTGTCCTGTTAATCAAATAAATGGTGCTTATCCACTTGGGGATTTTAACAATGATGGCAAAAATGATTTTTATACATATTATTCCTGTTATTATACTGAAGCATTTTATACTGGTAGCAGCAATTTATTTTTTGTGAATCCATCTGGTAAGCTACATGATGATTGGGAAGATTTTGAGCGTGTTGGAGATGTTAATGGGGATGGATATGAAGATTTTGTTGCATTAGATTTAAAGTTTTACTCAACTGGATATCCGGACATAAAAGCAGGCATTTTTTTAGGTGGTCCAACTTTTAAAAATACACCTGATATTGTTCTTTATGATGCACCTGATTTTTATACCATCAGGGGGATTGGTGATTTTAACGGTGATGGTTTTGACGATATTGCGATTGGAATGTCTCCTTCAAGTAAATATGAAAATGGGGATTTTCAGTATTATGGAGAAAGTCGTGTCAAGATATATCTCGGCAGTAGTAATATGGATAATACACCCGATATTGTACTTACACCGAATGAAAGGGATATAAAACATTCATATAATAAGATTTATGCCTGTAATTTTGGTAGAACCATTGAGGGGATAGGAGATTATAATGGAGATGGGTTCAATGATCTTGCTGTTTCAGCATCAGAATCAGAGGAAAACAGCAGTAATCAAGGTATTGTTTATATTTATTTAGGATGCCAAGGAAATGTTTCAGGCGATCCAGATATTACAATTTTTGGCCCCCCAGGAGGTTCTGATTTTGGAGAAGAACTCTATTCTGTTGGAGATTTAAATGGTGATGGATTCTCAGATTTTATAATCGGAGGTCTGGAATATGTTACAAATGAAAGTGGAAAAGTCAGGTTAATATATTTCGGGGGTACCAATCCATCAACTACAGCAATTCATGCTATTCCTGAAAGAAACACGTCAATAAATGAAACATTCTACAATCGGGAACATCATCTGGGAATTGATTTCAATAAAGATGGTAAATCTGAAATCATCTGGAAAGGCACCACTGCATCATCAACAGGATCCTTTTATCTGGTTGAATTAATCGAAAAAGATTCTGATAATGATAGCATCCCAGACAATGAAGACGAATATATATTTCATGCGCCACTTAAAGAACCACAACTTCAGTTTCCGGATTTAAATTCAAACAGCATAGATTTAAAAGATGTATTCACCTGGATTGTTGATCAGTCTTTAGACCAGGATTTAAGATTTGATTTATATCTTGGGTTATCTGAAGAACCTGCTTTGTATACAAATGGTCTTACGATCAATCAATATGATTGTTCTGATCAGCCATTACAATATAATACTTACTACTATTGGAAAGTAGTCGTTCGAGATAGTGTAGGCCAGACTGCAAGCTCTGAGATTCGAAGTTTTATAACAAGAGCTCCTCCTGTTCCTGAAAAACCATTAAATCTTATGGCAGAATCAAGAGAAATCGGTATTTCATTAAGTTGGAAACTTCCAGGAACAGGCATTCCTATTGATCATATCATTATCGAACGAGCAAAAATGGATGAAAATATCTGGCATATTATTGACACTACTGAAAATGGATTCTCAGAAAATTATATTGATACCTATCATATTCAACCCAATCAATCATATAAATATCGAATTGCCTTTCAAAATGTTACCGGACAAAGTGACTATTCTCCTGGAATTGAAGCAACTGGATATAACCTTCCTCCAATTCTTTTAGATCCTGGCAATATCATTTTCGAAGCAGGAGAGGTCAATTTCTTCAAGGTTTCAGCTGAAAATATTTATGGAGACGGAATATTTTTTCAATTGTTGGATGCACCAAATGGAATGTCTATTGATATAGTGACTGGGATAATCCAATGGTTACCAAAAGCAGATCAAATGGGACTTCAAACATTAATAATTAATGTTTCAGATAGTTTTGGTGCAAACAATTCTAAAGAAGTCTCCCTGACCGTTCAGGATACAACGCCACCTGTCATTATTCCACCGCAGGATATTTCTATAAATGTATCAGATACACCAACCAATATTTATATAGGAAACGCTACAGCATCAGATTTTGTAACACCGAAAGATTTTATTATAATTTCAAATGATGCACCAGTAACTGGATTCTCTTCAGGTGAAACCATTGTGACATGGTATGCAGTTGATGAAGAAGGTAATACAGGAAATGCACAACAGAAAGTTACTGTGAAAAACTTTACTCTTGATATTGATGGTCATGGTGAAGCAGATGCTTTAACTGATGGCTTGGTGATTATTCGTTTTCTATTTGGTCTTGAGGGAAACAGTCTTGTCAAAAACGTTGTCAAAAAAAACAGTCCGCGTAGTACATCTGAAGATATTCTTATTTTTTTAAACCAGGGAATATCATTTCTGGATGTGGACGACAATAATAAAACAGATGCGCTGACTGATGGACTGCTGATTATTCGATATCTCTTTGGTTTAAAAGGACAAAGTTTGATCAATAACGCAGTTGATAAAAGAGAAGGCAATCGTTTAACTTCGCAGGAAATTGAGGGATATTTGAAAAGTCTTATGCCATAGAGTTTTCTTTCGAAGAAGGATAATAACTTTGAGGAAAAGGACAAAAAAGTTGAATGATAGTATTCGCGAAAACAAAATATGTAGTATGAAAGGAGGTGATTGATAAAATGTAATAAATAATCAAAGAAATGAGATCTGTAAAATATAAATACATAATGACTGAAAACAGATTGGTCATAAATGTACTGTTGTAACCCTTTTTCGGAAAAGGTATAACTATACCTAAGTACGAAGTTAAATTAATTAAACGAAAGGAAAAATCGTAATGAAAAAATTATCAACGTTCTTATTTATCATTTATTGTATATTGATGTGCGTATTTGTTTCTTTTGCTTTTGCAGATGAAAAAACATATCGAATCGCCTATAGTGGAAAGTTAACAGATACAGATGGTAACCCTATCTCTGGTATAAAATCAGTAACATTTCAGATTGGTGATTGGTCTGAAACTCAGAATATTACTTTTAATGAAGGCCTGTATTCTGTACATTTAGGAGAACAAACATCTTTAAACATTGAACATATAAAAGTTAATGATCTTGTATTAAAGATAAGTATTGAAGGTGAAGTTCTAGAACCAGATACGGCCATTTTACATGTCCCAAAATCAATTTTTGCAGAATTATCATCAAATACAGAAATGTTAGATGGTAAAATAGCTGATGTCTTTGAAAATGTTGAAAGTATCAATGGTATTCATGGTGACACTTCTGCCAATGTTTTGATTAAAGCTGGAGATAATATTAGTATTGATAATGATACAGTGACAAACACCATTATAATTTCATCATCAGGTTTAACAACAGAAGAAAGGACAAAACTGAATAGTATTGAATCACAAGCTGATAAAACTGATGCTGATAATGTCGCGCAAGCTGGTGCAGTAATGGATGAAGATTTTACGTCCAATGGTATTTTGAAAAAGACAGGTGCTGGCACTTACGGTGTTACTCCTGATAAAAGCACAGAATGGGATACAGCCTACAATGATCGGATGAAATGGGATGGCGGCAATAATGGCTTGAATTCAACTACTGCAAAGCAAAGTTTAGGTCTTGTGATAGGTACAAATGTTCAAGCGTATGATTCAGACTTGGCCGATCTTGCAGATGGATCATTGAATGGTTCAAAAGTTGGTAGTGGTATTAATGCCAATAATATTACTACCGGAACTTTAAACAATAGTCGATTTAGTGCGTTATCAGATTTGGGTGGAGGGTCCGGAACGACAACTTTTCTTCGTAAAGATGGACAATGGACTACACCACCAGTTTCGAATATTAGTGCCAGTAATATAACATCTGGAACGTTGAGTAATTCTAGGTTTAATGCACTATCTAATCTTAATGGTGGTTCTGGTTCAACTTTTCTTAGAAAGGACGGCACTTGGACAAATCCGAGTATTGATGGATTTAGAATGTTTGAAGATAATATACTTATTGGAACTTATGCTGGATATAACAGCTCAAGTAGTTCAGATGATAACATTTTTATAGGGGAAAAAGCAGGATATAAAATTTCAACCGGTGATGATAACATTTTTATTGGAAAATATGCCGGTAGATACAATGATAGAGGGGGTGAAAATATTTTTATTGGCACCGAAGCTGGTTTTAGTCAAGACGACGCATATTATGGCAATGTTTATATCGGTTATCAAGCAGGTCGAGATGCAAAAGGTGAATATAATATATTTTTAGGTTATGGAGCTGGTTGGAATGAATCCGGTTCGAATAAATTCATTGTAAATAACACTGTTATTAATTCATCCACCAAAAAAAGATCAAAAGGAGCAAACAATTTACCTCTTATTTATGGAGAATTTGACACCAACAGACTGGGGATCAATACAAAAGACCCTTCCTACACTTTGGACATTAACGGAAAAATGCGCGGAAGCACCATTTCAGATTCAGATATACGACTAAAAAAGAAGATTAAACCCATTGAAGGAGCGCTTAAAAAGTTAATGAAAATTGCTGGTGTCATATTCGAATGGATAGATAGCAGTAAAGGTGAAGGAGAGCAAATTGGTGTTATTGCACAAGAGGTCCAACCAGTATTTCCCCAGCTTGTCTCTGAAGACAGAAAAGGCATTTTGTCCGTTGATTACTCAAAAATGGTAGCCGTTTTAATCGAAGCTGTAAAAGAACAACAAGCTCAGATAAATGAATTGAAAGCACAAATTTATGAATTACAGAATAGATAAATCATATTAACCAATTAATAGAAAGGAAAGCAATGAAATACAAAACAACCATTTTATTCATTGTAATCTTTTTGATAACCTCATCACTACACGCACAGACATATATCCATGCATCTGGTGGATTCATGTCAAACAATGGATACTCTGTCTCAAGTAGTTTTAATAACTTCAGCGTGTTTGGAGAGGCCATTGTAAATCCAGCCGTACAAAGTAATAGTTTTTCTTCAAGTATGGGATGGATATACAGTGCAGATCAAAAAGAGCCAGAATATGTAATATCAGGAAAAATTCAATATGAAGGCCCTCAAACGGGTACTCTTTTTGTCATTGCCTATGATTCGGAAAACTCTGATAAAATAGTAAAAGTAAATTCACAAACCTGGAATACAAATACTTCATCCTCCTATTTTACGATTCAAGTTCCCAATGGCAGTTATTACTTAAGGGCATATATTGGTGATTCCCTCGCTAATGATCAACAGGAAGACTGGGAAGCTTGTGGAGTATACCAAACAAATATCATCGTCATTACTGATGATAATGATGCTATGCTCAGAAATTTTAACTTAACTGATCCAGATATCAATGAAAATAGCTTGCCGGATTGGTGGGAACATCTTTATGCAATTACAGATGGGCCGAATGGTGATAATGATGAAGATGGATATTCAAATATGCATGAATTTACAAATGAGACTGATCCAATATCTGAAGATGCTCCCTTTGGTGATGGATACAACGTTGATTCTGATTATCGTGATTACCAGATGGTTTCAAGTATCCCAGCACAACCAAGAGCACAGGCTGGAGGCAACTTTCGATTAGACATTCAATATACTACTTCAGATAATAACCCGGAACTTTCAGGGCTAGGATTGGAAATCCATTACAATTCCAAAAAGTTGAGGATTGTTGAAACCAGCAATATTATTTCCGGTGCTATTGGTATGCCATTTACAAAAAATGAAGATGGTGAAAATGACACAGATACTGTTTTAATCATAGCCTGGTCAGATATCAATAATGGTCTGTGGCCAGCATGTGATCTACCTGCAACGCTTTTGTCTGTTTCTTTTGTGATCAATGAAAGTCTTCAGGATGGAGAACAGAGTACTATTTATTATAGGACGACATCTTTAGCCAATGATTATCAATTTTTTGCTGAGTCTACCTTAATTGAAGTTCAATCGTTTAATCTTGATATTGATGGCAACAATCAGTGTGATGCATTAACTGATGGCCTATTAGTTATTCGTTATTTATTCGGATTAACTGGCCAAAGCCTGGTTAAAAATTCTTTTGATCCTGATGGAAGTCGGAATTCCGACGAAGAAATTTCGGCTTATATTGAAGGTGGTATGAATGCACTGGATATTGATGGAAACAATCGTTCTGATGCCTTGACTGATGGACTTTTGGTGATACGTCATCTTTTCGGATTGGAAGGACAAAGTTTAATCAAAAATGCTGTTGATCCATTGGGAACACGTACTGAAATAAATGAAATTGAATCGTATCTGCAAAATTTATACTTGAAACAATAAAGGAGAATAATCATATGAATAAATCAAAATATATTTTGCCAATGCTTGCTCTCTCTCTAATCATTTCCCTGAGTATCGCAATGGCAGAAACACAAGTTATATCCCTTAAACCAGAAAGGGTTGATGCTCTTTCTGGTGAAATAGTTGAGCTTCAGTTAATATACAATGTTCTTGGTGAAGTGCAAAAGACAACCGGAATTGGTTTACGAATTCATTACAATTCAAAGTCAATTTCGAAATTAGAACCAGTGAACATGTATGGTGAAGAATTTGTCGGACAACACTTCAAACCTACCGACGATTTACATGATTTTGATAATAATCCTTTAACGGATAAATATATTTGTATTGCCTGGATGAGCATTCTTGGAAGTTGGCCAAAACTTCTGGATTTGCCTGCTAATCTTGGAATCATTACGCTACAATTAAAACCTGATAATACTTATGATGAAACACAAATAAATATAACATCAACAAGTGCTGCATTGGGCTGTAAGTTTAAGGGACAAAGTGCAGTTATCGATATTTATCAGTAATTCAGGAAAGGAGTTTAAAGATGTGTATCAGGGGATTATTGTTTAAAACAGTTTTGATTCTCATTGGGATTGTAGTCAATCAAAGCGCTGCCCAAAACCAATATCAATCCATTATCCTCTCCCATACGAATCAGCCATTGTTTCCTGGAAAAACTTTAGCTGTAAAGGCCATATATGACGTAAGTGATGGTAATAGTTCATTGACAGGAATTGGAGTACGAATTCATTTTGATTCTCGCAAACTGCATTTTATTAAATTTCAAAATGTTGCAGGTGGTCTGGTAGGAGATCCAGACATTAAGATCGAAACACCTGATAAACAAGATAATGATCCAAATACGGATACATATATACTATTCCCCTGGTATAGTTTACAAGGTAATTGGCCCAATCAGAGCCTTCCACTGGAAGTTGTCCATTTATATTTTACAGCCAGCAATACTGCGCCAGAATGTACAACTACAATCAATGCAATACGTTCCAGTGGTGCGTTTGGGTATGAATTTAGATCTGACAAAGCATTAATCTATATTCGAGATAAAGTGGATTTGATTGATGTAATTCAAATATTGCAAAAACTAAGTAGGATGTAAGTACAACATCCTCATAACAAAAATCTAAAAAAGGAGTATTTATGAACGATCATTTCAAATTTAACCATTTATTGGTAGCAGCATTAATCGGAATATTTTTATCAGGAAATATTCTTTTGGCACATGCTGAAACGCAGACGGTAACATTAACGACAAGTAGTTTGTCGGTAGAACCTTCAAAAAGTTTTGTTGTCAAAGTAAGCTACAATGTCAGTGACGGCAATAACACATTAAACGGTATTGGTGTTAATATTCATTACGATACATCCGTGTTGCTGTATAATGGATACGATAATGTTTTAACCACCGGTCTTATAGGAGATCCATCAATAAAGGATGACATTGACAATAAAGATGGAGATGATTCAACGGATAAATATGTTACTTTTCCCTGGTCAGATTTTATGGGGAATTGGCCGAACCAAAGTCTTCCAGTGGACCTAGTTCACTTACAATTTATTGTAAATGACGATGTTCCTTTAAGTACGACCACGACAATTTACTCCACAGAGCAAAGTTCGGACTTGAATTATGAATTTGCTGGAATGAATCTTAGCGTCAATATTGACAAAAGCAACAATCCACCAGAAATCTCAGAAATTGCTGATGTTGTTATTAACGAAGATGATATATCCAGTATAGTATCATTTACAGTTAGTAATCCTGACTGTGATACTCTAACTCAAGTTGTATCATCAGCAAATTCAAATTTGATTTCAGATGACAACCTGGTTATTTCATGTGTTGATGATGAGGTTTCATGCAGTAAATCATGCTCTTTGGAAATCACACCAGAATCAGGAAAAACAGGATCATCCATAATCACATTGAATGTATCAGATGGTCATTCAATTGATTCAAAAACATTTAATTGCAAGGTCGGCACTGTTACAAATCAATTAACTATCAGTCCATCTACAACAACTGTTGAGCCTGTTGAGGGAAATCCTGAAAGCTATATTTTTACAATAGATTTATTAGTAACAGGGAGTAATATTTTTGGTGTGCAAACAACCTGTGAATCTTCGGATATATTCACGTTTCAATCGGCCAGCATTTCAGATACTTTTTTTGAGGGAAGAGAACAGTTCAACCCAATATCCATGGCAGATGGTAATAAATGGACGATTGCCACAAGTATGAGAAATCCTGCACAACCTTTGGAAATATCAGATGACAGACTTTATGCGACCCTTACTTACAAAGCAAAGATGACAACGGAAACAGGATTTATTACTTGCGAAGCACTTTATTCTGATAATAATGCCAACGAATTAGAAGGATCGCATTCGGTTACCAAAAGTGATGTCTATGTTGATGATCACATTCATGGGGGAAATGGTTCCATTTTGGGACAATTAGTCTTTCCTGATGGAACAGCAGTTACGAATACACTGATTAGTCTGAAATTGGAAGATCACAAATACTCAATAAAAACAGATGACGAAGGGAATTTTCAATTTGATAATCTGAAATCTGGAAACTTTTCTGTCAGCATAGAAGGTTCTCAAGCTATTTATATAAATGAAACAACAGCAAACGTCATTGATGGTACACCAATTGATCTTTCAACAATTACTACGAGATTAGTTGGAGATACAAATGATGACTGCATCGTTGATGTTGAAGATTATAATCTGATTTTGACCAACTTTACCAAAAAGGAAGGAGATGAAGGTTTTAATTCAAAAGCGGATCTTAAACCCAATGGTGTAATTGACCTGTTAGATCTTACAAGTATAGGAATTATGTGGGACAAGACATGCCATTCCCATTGATTGGGAAATAAAATCTGTATAAAAGGAAGTGTTTCGTTTTTAGAGCACTTCCTTAGATCTATAAAGGAGAATATCGTCTCGTCTTTTAAGCATTATAAGGATTATAAATCATGCAAATAAAAACAAGAATTTTTTTTCTGTTAGTAGTATCATTCTTTTTTTTTATGTCACATGAAAGATGCTTTGCTTCAAATACTTCTTTGATACTAATTAGTTATCCAAATCCTATATATATTGAAGATACAGTCTATGTAGACACCATCATTAAGGACGCACATCAGCTCAACACTGTTTCTTTTAAGATGAGCTTTGACCCGAATTTTTTTGAAGCACAAGATGGTAGTACAGAGGAATATGGATTTCAACTGCAGGAAGGTGAATTATTCAAAAAAAATGAACGACATTGTTTGATAAATAATGTAGACAATATCAATGGTGAAGCTGAATATGTAGCCGGTATTTTTTATCCTTATACACCAGTATCAGGCGATGGATTGCTGGTCAGACTGAATTTAAAACCCAAAAAAACGGGTCGCACATCGATACAAATTATACAAAAGAAATTTGTTTCCATAGATGGGAATGCTTTTGAACCTGATGGTGAAACGAGTTATGATCTTTCAATTGTAGCGCCAGTATTTTATACAATTACTGCCACATCTGGTGAATATGGAGCCATTAAACCATCAGGTCAGATTTCGCTCATCGAGCATTCAAACCATCAGTTTCAAATAATACCTGATCAAGGAGCATTTATCAAAGACGTTCTAATTGATGGTAAATCTGTTGGAATAAAATCAGGATACACTTTTACAAATATCACTGAGCCTTCAACCATACATGCTATTTTTAAACCTTTATTCTACACAGTAAGCGGAGAGGTCAATTACACTGGAGCACAAACAGGCTGTCTTCATGTTTTGGCAAAACCTGTTTCTGATCCAAGTAATATTTCAGATGAAAAAATTTATTTATGGGATAATACTACAAAAACTTGCCCTTTCAGGCTTCAATTACAAAGTGGTGAATACACAGTCAGTGCATATTTAGACGTTGGTTCAACAGGACTAGGCACAAAAGGGTTAGCAGAAAAAAATGATTGGGAAGCTTCAGGAATATACACTGTTGGTAGTATTCATATTGATTATTCCGATGATGATACATTCAGATCTTTTTCCATATTTGATCCAGCACCAAATCAAGTTATTTTTACACAAAACAATAAAATTTACGGGCAGGATGGAAAGTTAGTGCGAATTAACCTGAATTATTATGCTTCAGATAAAAATTCTTTTCTTGAAGCAACACATTTTCTTGTTCACTATAATTCAACGATTCTTGAATTTGTCAGTTTAAGTAATGAATTGACAGGTATTGTTAGCAATTCGGTTTCCCGACAGGAAACATCAGAAGAAAACGATGGTGACACTTCAACAAATAATGTGATTGATATTGCATGGTCTTATCAAAATACGAATGAAGATTTGTATAAAGGCTTACCATTTCGGCTCTGTACTTTAACATTTTTAGCCAAAGGCAATATGAATGAAACTGCAAATATTTGTTTTACCAGAACATCAACATCAAATAATTATGCTTTTTATGGTGAGACATTAGGTTTTCAGGTAGCCCCATTTCATATTGATATTGATGGAAATGGAGTCATTGATGCACTGACTGATGGAATGATTATTCTCGGATTCTTATTTGGTAAAAATGATAGTTATTTAGAAAGTGCCTCTGATACAGTCAATGGAACAAGGATTTATGCAAATGAAATAAAGACATATATTAGTGAAAACTTGACCAGCCTTGATGTTGACTGTAATGGGAGAACTGATACATTGACTGATGGAATATTAATTTTACGCTACCTTTTTGGGTTTGATCAAGGTGAAAATTTACTTGCCGATGCTGTTGATACAATCAGCGGAACATGTATCACTGAAGATGAAATTATTGCGAACATCAAAAAGAATCTTTTTCCAAAAGAATGAGTGCTCATTAGATGTTTGGTTTCTTAAGAAAAGCCCCTCAAAATCAGCGGGATAGCTTTTCTGAAAAATTATCGCCAGCTACCTATTAAAAGAAAAGGAGCCCAATAAAAAGGATTCTTATATCTGGTATTTTTATTTTCTCTAATAAAAGCTCTTTGAGCATATTGTAAAGCCTTTGCTTTTGAAATCAAAGGTTTATTAAGTTGTTTGTAAAATTCTTTCATAAGTTTTGAAGTAGCTTTATCATCAACACGCCATAATGTTGCGACCGCATTTTTTACACCAGCTTTTAATGCAACACCTGCAAGTCCAAGAGAGGCTCGTTCATCACCTATGGCTGTTTGGCATGCACTTAATATTATCAGGTTTATTTTTTTGTTTTGGTATCGCCCCATATTGATTAGCTCTGCCAGTTGTTTCATTCCTATCTTTTTTTTATAAGTCATAAGATATGTGTCTTCTAAATTGCCGCTAAACTGGGCATGTGTTGCCATATGAATGATGGAATAAATTTTTTTGCTAAATTCTTTTTTGAGATTAGTAACTGTATAGTTTTCATCTATCAACACTTTGCTTTTTTCTGGTTTAAAAAACTTTGTAATTCCATATAGTTCATCATTAACATAATCCAGAGCAGGAAAATTAAGACGAGCCTTTGACAGTCCGTTTAATAAGATATTCACCTCGCATTTTGTCAAAGGATCAGGGTCTATAAGAGTTGCTGCGGGTACTGTGACAATTGCATATTTTTCCACAAGAAAATTTTCTCCGTCGTGCAAAACACAAAAAGGTATTGAACGAAGTATACCATCAGTTGCGACAATCAAAGTTTCAATATTTTGCTCATTTAAAGCAGATTCAATTGGCTTAACAAGAGAATCATACAAAACTTGCGGATAGTATAAAATACGGTTCCAGCTAAGTTCTTGTTGCCCTATTTCTTTATGAAATAGTTTTACATTTTCACTGATTTCATCAAAGCTAATAGGAACTGAATGCTCTTGAATACCATCTGGCAAGGTCAACATTAACACAAGATGATCATGTAGCGAAATAGTATAAAGCAAGGCCGTTTTTTTATGCGTTTTATCCAATCCTTTTGTTTCAAAATCATCAAGACATTCATCCTGAAAATAATCCTCAAGCTCCATTTTCTTTAAATCTTCAAGAAGATCTCTGATATTTTTCAGCATTTCTTTACTATTGTTTTTTTTTTCTTCACACAATAATAATTCTATTAATTCCATGTAAACAGGTCTTACTTTATAATTAAAGGAAAGTTTTTTATTCCGATATCCCCTGAAAAATTCAAGGCGTATAGGATTTAGTGTTGCAATAGTTTTTTTATAAAGTTTGATAGATGCTTGAACATTTCCCTCTGTTTTAAATAACCTGGCTCGTTCCCATTGCCATTCATATAAGATTGCTTGCAGACTGTCTATTTGAGCAAAAAACATGGCTTTTTCATTTAGTTTCATGGCCTCTGAGATTTTTTTCTCATATGCAAATAATCTACTCATCTGACCAAATGTACTTGAAATTAAATAGTTACTATTTATGCTTTTTGAAGTCTGTTCTGCCAGTTTAAGCGCTTCATATGAAAGATACTTGTCATTATAATCAATTTGTTTGCTAATCTTCATTGAAAGTGAGCCCAATGCCAATAAATCAAATGCTTTATTATAACAATCTGGAAATGCTTTTAGTAGTTTCAATGCTTTTTTTAAATTTTCAAACGATTTGTTTATATTATCATTTAGAAATTCAACACGAGAGAGATTTATTAATACCTTTGATTTTAAAAAATCGAGTTGATTAGTTTGTGCCAGATATTCAAGACTTTTTCGATAGGAAAGTATAGCGTCTTGATAGTCTTTTACCTCATACAAGTCTTCATTTACAGCCAATATATTTCCATTATTATTTAAAATAACAGCAAAAATAACAGGATCTTGTATTTTATTTGCAAACTCTGATGCTTTTTTGATATTTTTATTCGCTTTATTAATCCTTCCAAGAGACAGATTTAGATCAGCGAGACAGTTATAAAAGATTGTGTTACTATAATCATCACAAGATGTTAGAATATCTTTAGTTTTGTCAAGTACTGTAATTGCTTTATTATGAAAGCCAAGGGCTTGATAATTATAAACCAGAGATGCAAGTGTAAGAAAATAAATATTACTGGATTTGTCAAGTAGTGGTAAAGCTTGCTCAAGTTTTACCACAGTCTTATTCAAATTTGCTTTATTATATAATTGTTCTGCTTCATTTAATATTGAATAGTTTTGAATCGTTTTAAATGGCAAAGGAGGACTTGCTATCCAATCTTCAAATGAAGTAGCCATAGCAAAATGAACTTCATGTACTAAATGACTTACTTTGTCACCGGATCTTGATTTACAAGGAGTCTTCATCCATTTAGTTGCGTTAAGAAAATTATCAGGCAATACTGTTAAAGCATTATTCACATTTCCATCAGGGGATTCAATTACTACTGATCCGTCTAAACCAAATACAGAATCTGCATTCACATCACTATCAGCAGATTTAACAAGATGATCCGTAATAATATGAATATCACCCCCTTTTCCTGCGTATGCATTCGCAATAATTTTACTGTGATTCATAATAAGAAATTCAGAGTCACTTATAATATCGCCACCTTTTCCGGAGCCATCTTTTACACTGGTTGTAATTTCACTGTTTATTATATACAATTTTTTTTGGGCATTTATACTTATTTTTCCATTATCATTGGTAATATTTGTAAATGCAGTATCAACAGTTTCTGTAGTTATCGAACTGTTATTTTTTATAATAATTGAATCTTTTGCATTTATTGAAATCATACCAGCAGCACCACCGTCTTCTATTGCAAGGCTCTCAGACGACACTACAGATTCTTTATCAAGTATTAATTGTTTAACGTTTAATGTAATTTCTCCCGCATCTCTTTTTCCAGAACTAGATGAGTTTATTACCCCCTTATTAAACAGACTTAGACTTGCAGCTTCAATATTAATCTTTCCACCTGGTTTATTCGTATATTCATGGCTACTTGAACGGGAATATATACCACTGAATTTTTCAGTTTTTGATTGTAAATTTTGTGTGCAAAAAAATTTTTGACCATCTAAAAATTGATCTGAACTTATTGATGGTGCAATACCTTTTATTACAATTGTTTCACTGTGAATATTAATTAAGCCACTTTCTCCATTTTCTGAAGTGCTATTATTAATTAAAGCACCATTTTCAATGAACAATGATTCTGTGTTGATGGTTATATTTCCAGCCTTTCCATTTTGTTTTGAACGAGAATATATACCACTATTAAACCCTTCTTCATTTTCTCCGTGAGGATTTACTCCAATCATTTCCACTTTTCCATTGGATGCATTTATTGTTATGTTACCACCGTCTCCTTCATCTTTAGCATCAGAAAAAATACCTCCACCATCAATGAGAGAGATAAACTTTGCTGTGATTGATACGTCACCTGCTTTTCCTTTACCAGAACTGTCACTTGTAATTGTACTGGCATACCCACTATCATCAGTCCCAATAAGTTTTATAGATTTATCAGCATAAAGTTTTATTGTTCCTCCTATACCATTTTTTTTTGTCTGACTAGCCAGGCCTGACCCTTCTTCAAATATAATATTTTCTGCATCAATCAATATCATTCCTGCATTTCCTGTACTTTCAGCATCAGAAGATAGTATGCTATCATCTGATATATAAACGTTTGCGGTTGAAATGATAGATATTTTGCCACCATTTCCAAAGCTTGTAGTTCGCGTATCAATTTTAGAGCCTCGAATTAAAGAAACTTGCTTTGAATATATTTCAATGTCACCTGAATGATTTCCTGTTGTAGAAGTTTTAATCTTGCTAAAATTAGATAGGATTACAGATTCAGAGGCTCTGATTAAAACATCGCCACCTTTATTATTTTCACCGGAAATAATTTCACTCAGTATTAATGAGGAAAAAGAAACGTCAAGATTTTCAACATCAATATATGTTTTTCCACCATTTTTCTCCCCCTCTGTTCTGGCCATTATTATACTTTGATTATTTAGGTAAAAATCACCTCCAATGATAACAATATCTCCTGAGCCGGATCCATTAACATCTATCATAGATTCATCAGTAATTGTTATGGTCGCCCGTTTAATACCTATGACATCTTCAAGTTCAAAATCAGTAAAACCAATTTCACAAGCAGATTTTACTCCGATAATATTGATCTGACCTTCAGGAGCTATTACATCACTTTGCTTGATTTCAACGTTACCACCAATAAAGGACATCGTATTGCCTGGAATGACTTCAATTCCTTTTTTATTATCAGTAATGCATATATTTCCTATAGGTTCTTTGATAAAACCAAAGGCCGAAGGATCTGATGATGAAAGTAATGAATTCGAATAGTCATTATAATTGCTATAATATTTATCTCCATTTTTCATTATAAGATAGTCAGCGGTGCTTACATGGAAAGAACCTTTTAGGTTGAGGGATGCATCTTTTCCGAAAAAAACGCCTGCTGGATTCAAAAAATAAAAATTTGGTATAGTTGAGTTCAAGGTGCCATCAATAACAGATATTTCTCCACCTGTTACTCTACTGATAACATTTTGAATATTGTCTGGCCCAGAAAAGGTTGCTGATTCATTATTATAAATATTAAATTGAGTAAAGCTGTGGAATAAATTTTTTCCAATTATCAAACCATCTCCTGATTTAATTTCAAAATTTCCTTCAAGCTTTTTTCCTTCCATCTCCGGTTTGATTGTTCCGTCAAAAATTATCTCTGAATATGCTGATTGAAACTGTATTATTAAACCTACTATTATAATAATATGTAATCTTTTTATTTCTATCATAATGTTCCAGCTTTATAATCACTCAATATAAATAGTATTATTTTGATAACGATCTGAAAATAAATAACAATTCTTCCATGTGTATTTTTCTGCTCATTGGCAGTTCATAGGAAAAATCATTGACTTCAAGTTCTGTTAATATTTTAAGAGCAATTATTAAATCAAACATATCAATGATACCATTATTATTCAAATCGACAGAAAAAGATTTAATTGGCACAAGTTTAAAATTCTCTTCAGTACCATCAATCAGAATGTTCACCTTAGATCTTTTTATGGTATGATATCCTTTCTTCCTTACAGAAATATCGTAAAAATTTGGATCAAAACTTTCACTATATTTACCTTTTATATCAGTGAGTATAAGACTATCACCAACAAAAACCTTCGCGTTTTCAATAGGTTTGTTTGCAGACTCATAAACATGCCCAAAAATAGTAGCTGTTGGAACATTATTGGTATTGTCAATGATAAAGTTATTAATATTAGATTCTCCAATGGCTCCATATTTATCTATCGCTTGAACTTTCCAGAAAACAGTTGCCCCATCCCAGTCAGGAAGTTTCATTGAGCAGAAATTATATCTCAATTTTTCTATCAAAATCAGGTTTTTTGAAGCCTCAAAGTCTTCATTATTTTTTTTGATAAACATAGTATAACTTATAAGGTCATTATCTGGATCACTGGCATATTCCCAAGTCATCATAGTATAACAATCTGGTGTAAGGTTAGAGCACGTAGCAAGGACACCACATGATGTTATTTTTACACCATTTTTTGGAGATTGTAGTGAAAAAGATACAGGAGGTCGATTGGCCGAACTGGCCTTATAAACACAAAATTCCATCATTTTTGATACTCTTTTGCTTTTTGTGTCTTTTGCAAAATAAAAAACCTGATAAGTCCCTGGGGTTTTTAAAATTTCTCCAAGATCATCTTTATGCCATTTGTAAAAATCATGGCCTTCAATATAACGATTCGTTACAGTTTTTGCTAACTGCATTTCAGTGTGATTGTTGGAATCGTTCCGTCAACATAAACATTTTTTATATCAGCCAGATTTATTCCATTTATCAGTGAAAGATCAGCATCTTCTCCATTTTCATTTGTTAAAGTTGCACCATTTTCTAATTTAATATTTTTAATGTTTAGGTCTTTGGAAAAATCGTTTTCATGAACTGTATATACTCCAGTTAGAGAAGATGAAAATGAACATGGCTGAATAGTTACTTCACGATCTGTATTGAGAGTTAATATTAACTGACCACCTGAGAGTGCTACTGGCTCTGTTACAATAATTGATATTGGTATTTTTGAATTTAGTGGATATCCTAAAATATCACTTGATGTTGTAATATATGCAACGCTAAGATCTTGCCTTATTGGCTTATCTGGGATGCAGTTACTCCAGTTATTTGTTCTTTCTTTGATAAACTGTTCAACTGTTACCGATGACGTATAAAGCTTTGTATTATCCAAATCAATAAATTTGAGATTTTTGAGCTTTGAAATTTCAACTGGAATATCATTTTGCCAATTTGCATTGTTAGATAAGTCAAGGAAATATAAATTAGTGAGATTAAAAAGAGCTTTATTTATATTTTTATCGAGATAATTATTTGATAACGATAAAGAGAAAAGATTTGTCAGTTTGCCAATATCTTCTGGAATATTACTTATATGATTATGATCTAAAAAGAGATATTTTAAGTTATATAGATTAAAAATCTCAAGAGGTATTTGATTTGTCTTTAACCTACAATTTGATAGTAAGAGGGTCTGTAGATTTGATAGTCTTTCTATTTCTTTTGGAATAGTATCCAAATAAGAATTACCTGATAAATCCAATTTCAATAGATTTTGAAGCTTTTGAATTTTATTACTAAAATTTTTAATATTATTATTTGATAAATTAATTTCCTGTAAACTTTTTATATCATATAAAATATTTGGGAAAGTATTAAAATCATTATTTGAGATATCGATTGTTTGCAAGTTTACTAGTTCTTTTAATGATTCAGGAAAAGAGTTTAGTTTATTATTTGATATATTGATTGCTTGTAAAGATACTATGTTCCCAATTGTTGATGGTAAAGTAGTGAGAGCATTTTCTGATATCTCAAGTTTTGTGAGATTAACAAGCCTTCCAAAGCTTTCAGGAAGATTATTTATTTTATTTTTATATAGATTAAAATATTGCAGTTTATTTAGATTCCCAATAGTTGAAGGTATAGAAGTTATATAGTTAATTGAAAGATTAAGATTAACAAGATTTTTTAGATTTCCAAAATTTACTGGAAGGCTGGTCAATTGGTTGAATGATAAATCAAGGTATTCAATATTTTGAAGATTACCAAAATTTTCTGGTAAATGGCTTAATAGATTGCCGTCTAAATAAAGACTAAAAAGATTTTGAAGGTTACCAAAATTTTCAGGTAAACTGTTCAATTGATTATCAGTTAACCAAAGTTTTGTAAGATTTTGAAGGTTGCCAAAACTTTCAGGTAAATTATTCAATTGATTATCAGATAACGATAGTTTTGTAAGATTTTGAAGGTTACCAAAATTTTCAGGCAAACTCTTCAACTGGTTGCCGGACAACCAAAGTTCTGAAAGTTTTTGAAGGCTACCAATGCTTTCTGGTAAGCTGTTCAACTGGTTGCCGGACAACCAAAGTTTTGAAAGATTTTGAAGGTTACCAAAACTTTCGGGTAAGTTGTTCAATTGATTCTCATACAACCAGAGAACAGAAAGATTTTGAAGGTTACCAAAACTTTCTGGCAAACTTCTCAATTGATTCATACTTAAAGACAGCGTATGAAGATGTTGAAGGTTACCAAAATTATCAGGCAAACTTTTCAATTTATTTTTTCCTATTGATAGTCTATAAAGTTTTTGAAGGTTGCCAAAATCTGTAGGCAAACTGCTTAACTGGTTTATACTTAACGAAATATCAGTAAGATTTTGAAGATTGCACAAATTGTCAGGCAAACGGTTTAATTTATTATTGATTAAACTAAGTCGTAAAAGATATTGAAGATTATCAATGGAATCCGGAATATATCCTTCAAGATTATTAGAAGAAATTTGTAATTTTGTTACATGATTTTCACTATCATTACACACTACCCCACTCCATGAACATTCTGTCCCACGATTTCCTAACCAATTTTCCTTTCTAATCCAATTATCACCGTTCGTACTATTATACAAATCAATTAATGCTTGCCTTTCAGTCTCAGGTATAAAATTATTTTCGACACTAGTATTTGAATCATAAGTATTGGAAAGTTGAATGTCAGGGCTACTTACAACTGTATTAGCAGATGCAAAAATCAAAAAAAAGATTATAAGTTTAATGTTTAGCTTGAACATTGTTAACTCTTTTTCATTTGTAAATAGATTATGATGAAGGAGTAAAAAAAATTAATAGGTGAAGTAAATTTTCTTCATGTTCTAAAACCGCTATCTTAAACAACCTAAATTTATTGATTTACAAGTTGCTTGTGTATAAACCGAATAGTAATTATATGTAAATGCTAACGAAATATGCATTTACAGCTATTGTCCTGACATTGTTTTAAGAGTAGTGATGACATCTTCTAAATTTACATTACCATCTCCGGTAGAGTCACCCATAACATGAGGAACAAAATCCTAACGGTTCAATTTCAACTTCATTAATTACAAAAATTGCTTCAGATGCAGATAGCCCCCCCGGAACTAAACCAACTTGCATCAATTACATTTAAAGGAATATCACCATGCAAGTTGTTTGGAACTTTAAGAAATAGATTTAATTCATTGCATTTAATACATTTTACAGCCGGTGTTGCCCAACCATTTTCGTTACCATTGATTCCCCATCCACTTGAATCATTATTGTAACTAGAGCCACTTCCTATTTGTTCCCATTTGATAACACTGATTGAGCTTTGCAATAATATAAAACCAAACCCTGTAGTTGATGGCGGCCTTGAACCTTTTATACGAACTTTTAGTTTAAACTTGCATCCTTGAGATAAAAGATACCTATCGTATTTATCTTTTTGGAAATTATTGATATACGAAAACTCTTGGTCGTATGTGGAATTGTAGTGTACCTCCGAATTTTGCCTAATAACTGGAACTGTTAGCACTCTATTATGTGGAGGCTCAATCAAAGATTGTACTATTAGCGAGACTCGATTACTCGGTAAGGTGTCAATATTCAATGAAACATTATCAGATAAAACAATTGTTGAACTAATAAATACCATTATTACTGAAAAAAAATAATGCATAGAAAAATCCTTTTTTGATTCCTGCTTTAAACCTCATATTCACTTTTTTTAGTTTGAGATTCAAAGAAGTGTTCTAATAATCGGTTAAACATCTGAAGTCAGATATTTAATAACATCATTGATTTTGTTATAAATCAAATCTTTCTGATTTTCATTAATGTTGGGAGCATTGATATATAATAAGATATCTGAAAGTTTTTCATAAACAAGTAAATATTCAACACCTTCTTTATCTAAAATTACGGAATATTTATCTTTGATTTGCAGGAGAATTCTTTTTTGTTTTTCCCAAAACTCAGGTATTTCAAAATCAGAAATACAAGCAGTTCGAACAATAAGGCTCCATTGTCCCAACCAAAAGTAAATATTCAACGGATGCTTTGTCCATTTAAGATTGTGTGAAATTGTTGTATTTTTGTTCAAAATAATGTTTCTGGCGGATATGAGACCTTTTTTAAAGGCTTGCCTTGACGCTTTTTTGATATCCGAATCACTAATACCCAAAACTTCACTTTTATCTTTTAATGATATTCTTCTAATAAATCCATCAACGTTGAATTCACATGAAGATATAGCTGTATATGTATCATTAATTGAATTCTGAATAACTGAAGTTTGAGGGGATTTCAGAAAATACAAAAAAAAAGAAATAAATAGCATTAACGAAAATGTCATCGTTTTTAATCTGTTATTGGAGACCCATTTATGTATTGCAATTAATAAACTATATATACTTAATATTTTAAAGGAATTTAATTTTTTAGTTTCTTGTTGTTTATTTTGATGTAATTTACCTAAAGATAGTTTTAACCACTGATTGTAACAGCTTTTACATGTGTCTAAATGTTCAATGGCATCATTATATTCAACTGGGTTCAAATCTTTATCAACAAGATCTGTCATTTTTTCAGAAGAGAGACAAAAACCAATAGTTTCTGATCTTTGTGATGCAATAAGGGCCAATTCTATTGATTGTTGATGTTCATCATACATTATCATATTTTCTTTCACGTATTTTTCCTATTTTTTATTTGGTATTTATTGTTTATAGACGGACATAAACAATAAATTACAATAATTATTTTTTGTTTTATTTAGTGCCTGAACGAAAACTCTCAAATTTGATACGCCCCTATTTGTGGATACATTGAATTTATTGCGTCTTTTAAACCCTCAAATCTCAAATTTCTCTGAAAAGAGGGGTTTTCGTTCAGGCACTATTTATGTAAAATTAGATGTTTCAACTCGTTTTCAAGTTGTGATTGTTTCATTTTGGTTAATATATAATTTCTTAATTTTTTTAACTTTTCATGTGATTTTCGTTCTGTTAAATCAAAAACGATTTCACCGGCCTCATAAATTTTAACACCTTCTTGATATATCATCTTTAGAAATAACCTTTCTTTTGTATTTAGTTCTAATATTGAACGAAATTTCTCAATTATTTCCTTTGCGCTCTGAAAAATATAATTCGTATCCTCATCATGTGCCTCATCCCCATAAACAATTTTAGAAACTAATTGTAAGATTGAGAACTTCTCAATATTTTCATAATCACTAGTATAGGGTTCTTCACCTCCTTCATAGCCACCTCTATCATCGTGGCTAAGGATTTCAGATAAAACATTTTCTATTTTTTCTCTTATTTCATTTTCTGATAATTTTTTAAGGTAAAGTAACCGATGAATTTCAATCCATAGGCCACCTTTTTGTGTTATCCACTTTGGCGGTCTGTAACGGCCCTTAATTTTTCGTGAATAATCAACCAGTAAATTTTTTACTATTTTGTATAAACAGGCATCAAATTTATCTTCCTTACAAGTAGCTAAACGTTCCCAATTATTTTTATCAATTTCATCAAGAACGTAATTGAATGCTGCTTCTGCGTCTACAGGTGCGTTAGGAAATTGCTTTTTTGCAATTCCACGTATATCGTCATAACTTTCAAAAAATCTGGTTTTATAGGTTTCTACTTGTTTTTTATCCAAAATATCTCTCACAATTACAATTAAAAAAAATACCAAAACTTATAGCTCTATGAGAATGCGAAAAATGAATAGTATATCACTTAAACTAACTGTTTGCTCACTTTGAATATCTTCATGTATCCCTGAAAGAACTTTCATTGCCTTTATTATATCACATAAATCAATAGTTCCATTCAGATCTATATCACTTATATAATATTCATCTTTTGGGTTAAGAAAAAAAATTTCTTGAGAAGGAATAAGTACAGGAAATCTTGTTTCTGGATTATAACCTTCTTTGTTAACAATAATCTTATAGTTAGGGCCAGGTCTAAAACTTTCAGAGTAACTTCCACGAATATCAGTTAATATTGGGCTATTATCAACAGTAACTTTAGCATTTTCAATTGGCATTTGAGTAACAGAATCAAAAACATAACCTGATATTGTTTCAGCACTCGGATTATAGGTATTGTCTATTTTAAATGAATAAATATTAGAATCTCTAATTGCACCATACTTATCAATTGCTTGAACTTTCCAATATACAATTGAACCATCCCAATCATCTGGAATACTAATTTGTGCAAAATTTTGATACAAATTATTATAACGTTGAGTTACAGGCTTATCAAAATCTTTATTGTCTTTTGTGATAGACAATGTATAGCTCAATATATCATCATCAGGGTCTTCAGCATATTCCCAAGTAAACATTGTATAGCATTCAGGGGTTGGATTTGATGAACATGATGCGATAACGCCATGAGACGTTATTTCAGTACCATCTTTTGGGGTTAAAAGTAAAAATGGATTTGGCTTTGTATTAATGCTACTTGCTTTATAAACAATCGAGTGTTTTACTTGAGAAACATTCTTAGTTTTTTTATCTTTTGCAAAATAAAGAATTTGATAAGTTCCAGGGTGTTGAAAAATATCTTTAAGATCATTCTCATTCCAATAATACCTATTTGTACTTTCGAAATATATATTTGTAACTATTTTGGGTAATTTCATCTCAATCTGTTCTGTCTCACTGGATATTGGTTCATAATCAGGGGATTTAACCTCAATCCATAGAGTTAATAACCTTTTATTACTACTTACTTCTGCCCAAAGATCATTTGTTGTTGTTTCAGTATATCCTAGAAAAACTGGTTCAGAAACGTTTTTAATAAATACATCTCCTGGATTGTTAGCTGTTAATGGGCTAACACCAAGTGAAATATTTTTGGTACGCTGCCCATCACCTGAAATTTCAGAGAGAATATTACTTCCAACTCCATCGCCATTATCATCTAAAAGAGGATGCTGACTCGAATTATCAAAGTGTGGTGGATCATTAACATTTTTTTGTTCTTTTGCTGTAAATATCTCTGTCTGAACAACAGCTTCAATAAATGCCTCTTTTAAAGTTTTACCATAGGAAGCACTTTTAAACAATTCTGATATAAAATATTCACCTTCTCGAATATTGTCCTTATCAAGAGGGCCCTTATATGAAAACTCATTAGAATCAGCACTTGTTATAATAATCCGATTCCGCTTTGAAAGAGAATCGATAAAAGAACCTGAAAAGCAAAAGCCCAAGATAGTTATTATCTCTTGATTCCAACCAGGGGTATTTTCAAGTTCTGTATACCATTGTGCTAGTTCTTTATCTGTAATTGTATCAGGATAAATGTAAAAAGTATCTATATTACCGTGATCAACCATAACTATATATAGGTTTGCTGGCTTATTCCCCATAATTTTTACTATATCTTGTGTTATTGCTTTTTGAATTGCACTTTTTGTTGGAATCCCATCTATCTCAATACGTTCACTACAATGCTTAAATATCAATTCTTCATACTGTTCGGTTTGTGAATTTATTGCCTCTAAATCTTGAAAAAATTCATCTTCGCTATAATATTCTATATTTATTATTTGTTTCAGATCATTAATTATTGATTGATCAATATTTTCTTTAGAAAGTTCTATCAGGTTGTTATCTGTTACCTTGTATGTCACCTGATTTGTATCATAATTATAGTAAAGAATATCTCTGTCTAAAATGCCTCTTTGTTTAAAATATCTATATACATTGTTCGTCGTTTTATTATGAGTTTCGAGTCCTTCTCCATCAGATATTTTACCCTGGATAATTATTGCATAACCGCTTGTTTCAACAACTTTTATATTAAGTATTTCAGAAAACGAATCTTGATAACTGTTACTTCTTACAGAAGCTTGAATCGTCCAATTCCCAAGCATATTAAAATCTGATTCAGCATGATATACAAAACCTCCCCATATATCGCTTGTAAGTACCTCCTTTTCATATGTTTGTTGATTTGAAAGGTTTGAAATTCTAAGTATTACAGGAATATTAATCATATTATCATTACAAAAATACTGTGGACTTACTTTTCCTGTAATTGATACTTTATCTCCAAGTTTAATAGCTTGATATGTGGCATCAAGTGCAACTTCACATGCTGACTTCTTCACTGATACAGAATAATCAACGGTTGATGAAGCTCCTAAACAATTTGATCCATCCCATTCTATTGCAATTTTCCAAATTCCAGATTGATCTATATCACTGCATTTCACAAAATATTCGAAACTACCATCCTGTTTAGCATACACCTTTTTTACAAAAGATGGTCCAAATGGTGGCGTAAATTTTATAATTACTTCTTCACCGACAATATTATTTATTGGTAAAATATTGCCTGTTATATTAAATTGTTGTCCAATTATGATATTGTTTTTCGATAAATTTACTTCAATAATAGAGCTTTTTTTGCCATAGGTTAAATGTGTCAATGTATAGTTAGAATTTCCAGCAAAATCTGTTGCTATCGCTTTGACTATGTATGAAGAATCATATTCCCAGATATGTTGTGGTGGGTTGAATTCCCAGTTTATTAAAGGTTGTTCATTTGAGTGGATATAAAACATTTTTTTATCTTCCCATTTTATTCCTCCCTGATCATCTGTGATTTCTATTTTTACTGAAAAATCTTTTGAAATATCCGCTGCAGAACCAGTTATTATATCTAAATTATCAACGCATCGCTTCGTTGGAAAAGAAATATGAATATCAGGAATTGTTCCATCAACATAAACATTTTTCATAATATTTAAGTTCTTATCTGGCAGTGAAAGGTCTGCATATTCTCCATTTGAATTTTTTAGAATAGCACCATCAGTAAGTTTAATAGACTTGATGGATAAGTCTTCTGAAAAATCACCATTCTCTACTGTATAAAAACCAGTTGCTGTATAAGATGATGAAAATGGTTGAATGACAAATTCACGATCGTTTTCTTCAGTCTCAACAGTTACTATCATCTGTCCATTGATTAGAGTTGCAGGTTGAGTCATCACAATTGAGATTGGAACTTTTGAATTTAATGAATAACCTAAACTAATACTTTCTGTTGTAATCAATGCAATTTCGAACTTCTTATTTATATCTATATCTGGAAATAGAGGGTTGTTTATCCAATTAAAGGTTCTTTCATTAATAAATTGTTCAATAATAGGTGAAGATGTATGAAGGATCGTATTGGTTAGATTAATAAACACTAAATTTTCAAGTTTCAATATTTCGCCAGGGATATCACCAGACAAAGGAATATCATTTCCATAATCATCTTCAAATTTATTTTCAGATAAATCAAGGGATTGTAAATTGATCAAGTTAAATAAAGATTTATTTGTTATTTGCCCTATTGCATTATTTGCTAAAGATAATGAAGTAAGATTCTTAAGACCATCAATTTCTTCTGGGATATCCGATAATTCATTATCTTCTAATGATAAAGCTCGAAGATTTGTTAACTTAAAAATTTCTAAAGCTAAAGTTTGATTAATTAAACCACAACTTGATAGATCAAGATATTCGAGTCTTGTTAACTTTTCTATATTCTTTGAAATAACTTCAAGACTACGATTGTTTGAAAGATTTAATGTAGTCAAATGTTGAAAATTCAGAATTTCCTCTTTTATAGTGTTTATTTGATTGAATGATATATCTATTTCAATTAAATTAGGCAACATACCGAGTTGATATGGAAAATTATTGATTTCATTTTCAGAAATATCGATTCTTTGTAAACTTGTAAGATATGTTACAGTGTCTGGTAAATATTGTAATGAATTTTTTGATGCATCTAAAGTTTGAACATTTGTCAAATTTCCAATCTTCGAAGGTAATGAACTAATATTATTATCTGATATGTTTAACTGTTGAAGATTGACTAAATTTCCAATACTTTCAGGAATTGTATCTATTTTATTATTAAAAAGATTCAGATATTTAAGTTGTATTAAATTACTTATACTTTGGGGAAGCATAATGATACTATTCATTGAAAGGTTTAGACGATGTAAACTATATAGCTCACCAATACTTTCAGGTAGATTTGAAAGTTGATTATTTGATAAATCCATATATTTAAGTTGGTAAAGATTTCCAATGGTATCAGGTAGGGCCTGTAAATTATTATTTGATAAATCTAAATCTGGAATTTTTTTTAAATTACCAAAACTATCAGGTAATGAAATTAATTCATTTATGGATAAATTAAGACTTTTTAAATTTTCTATATTGCCAAAACTTTCAGGGATACTTCTTAATTGATTATTTGATAAATTTAAAATATAGAGTTCTATAATTTTTCCAAAACTCTCAGGTAACTTGCTAAGCTGATTATTTGATAGATCAAGCTCTCGTAGATTTATCATTTCAGAAAAACTATCGGGTAACGTGTTTAACATATTATTAGATATATTAAGATATGAAAGATTTGATATTTTTCCAATACTTTCGGGTAAACCGATTAACTTATTGTTTTGTAAATCAAGATATTCAATGTTTTCAAGGTCGCCAAATTCAGATGGAAGATTAATTAATTTATTATTACTTAAATATAAAGTTGTAATCTTATATAGTTTACAAAAATTATCTGGTAAGCGGCTTAATAGGTTATCTGTTAAATGTATTATTGTCAGGTTCTGTAAGTTACTAATATCCTGTGGCAATATATCCAACTGATTTGATGACAAGTAAAGTTGGTCTAAATTTATTAAATTTCCAAAGCCTTCGGGTAATTTTTTTAAAAGGTTATTACGAATTTCTAAAGATTTAAGTTTTGTTAATGTTGTAATATAATCGGGAAGATATATTATTTGATTAAAAGCCAATGAAAGTTGTGAAATATTAATAAGATTATTTAAGACTTCAGGGATATTTTTTAATTCATTATTATTTAAATTCAATACAACGAGATTTTGAAGATTTCCAATGCAATCAGGAATTGTTTTGAAACTGTTATTACTTAAATTACATTCTGAAAGATCTTGAAGATTATTAAAACTTTCAGGTAGGCTATCTAATTGGTTAGAAGATAAATCAAGGATTGATAGTTTTTTTAGGTTACCAAACCATTCTGGAAGATTGTTCAATTTATTGTCAAATAAGTTAAGTTCAGTTAAATTCTGCAAATTTTTAAAATTCTCTGGAATCATACTAAATTTTCCAGATGATAATTTTAAAATTGAAAGAAATTGGAAGTTACCTATAGATTCAGGTATGATGCCTTCAACATTTTCTTGAAGAACCCCACCAATTATGATTTCTGTGATATGATTATCAGTACACTCTATTCCATACCATGAGCATTCAGTTCCATGTTCTCCCATCCAGTTGTCACTGATTTTCCAATTTATACCATTTGTGCTATTGTAAATATCAATTAAAGCCTGTCTTTCAGAATCAGGGATTAATATTGGCAACACATCCATTGTATCACTTATAGAAATCCATTCAGGTACTTCACCTGAAACACTTATATTTTGTGTGCAATTAAATTCATCTTCAATTGTAATTGAAAAAGATACTGAATTTGAATTTGCAGCAATACGAACTGAAGATGGGACAGAAAAGTATTCATTGTCAGAAGTTAATGATATTATAATATCACTATCTACCTTTTTGTCTACTATTAGCTCACCAGTGATAACATTATCTGTTATAGATGCCGTTTCAGGTAACTCAATAGAAAAAGATGCAATTTCATTATCTTGTACTACGATAGTTTCGTAACCGGTATAATATCCATAAGAAGATGCGAAAATAGTGTAAGTTGACGGACCATCTAACAAATCATCATCTCCAACATATATATCGAAATATTTTGTATGACTTTCAGCAGAAAGTGTTATAGATGATGATACAGAAATTTCAGAACCATTGCTTGCTGATAGGTTAACAACAATTTCATTATGAGGAGGTGGACTAGCTTTTATTTGCCCCTGAATCAATCCTTTGTTTTCTTTTGTATATTTGGGGATCGTAACGATAAAACTTGGCATAGTAGTAACTGTCATTGTTATATTAGTAGCTTGATTTCCTCCATCTTCTTCCCAATCATCTATCCATAATCGCCATTTACCATTTGATTTCTCGCCATTAAATTTTTCAGTTGAGACTGTATATGTGTCACTTACTTCTGTTATGTACGAAGCTTCTGTTCCAAAAGGCGACTTGATATAAAAAGCGCTTTCACCATAATACCCATCTGTATGCCATGTATATGTTATACTCCAATTTACTATTACACCTTTGGATTCTATTTCTATCTCATACCAGTCAAATTCAAGCCAAGTATCTAAATATTCTAATACTAGTTCAGGACTGTCTGGTATGCTATAAATTTGAGTATGCCAATTGTTATTTATGTTGTCTTTATGAGAATTCCAGCTATATGCAGATGTCGCAATACCAAAAACAAAAAAAACTTCTAAAATTAATATTATAACAAAATTGTATTTTCTCATTGAGGCACTCCATTATCCAAGGCCCCACCTAATTGTTATCTATTGGTGAGACATTTATTTAAAAATATATAATCGCCCTTACCATATCATCAGAATCAACATCCACAGCAAAATTTTTATAAATTAATGTTTTTGTTTTCTTATGTTTTATTTGACGTGAAGGCTGTTTGTATTGTGAGTATATCTTTGAAATTTTTATTTTATCTTTAGATTTTAATTCAACTATCTCTAATGTAACTTCATTCTTTATTACTATAATATGTTTATTATCTTTGTAATAATAAGTTCCTGTCTTATGTTCTTTTTGTTTATAATTAGTTAATTTTTTTTTGGCTAATCTAGCGGATTCCCCAATAGTCAAAGTTGGATTTTCAAGGAAGCCTTGTGTATATGAACCTTCCTGCTGTGCAGGGATAGTAAGTATTTGTCTGACAATACTTGCATATACACCTGTTTTTTCGAGATCTAAAAATCTGCGCCATAATTCTGCAACTTGATTGCACTTTCCATCACCTTTAAAGTCAGTTTCTTCCTTACATTCTAATTTTTCAAACAATAATCGTCCATAGTTATAGTATAAATCTGAAAAGTTTGGATATTGAATTTTAAGTTCGTCAAATATTTTTATTGCTTCTTCATATTTCTCTAGTTTATATTTAATAATTGCACTATTCATTTGGATATATGGATGATTATTGCATATAGTAATAGATTCAAGCTGGTTATCACTTGACAATGTATAACCACTGGTTCGATTACTACAAATTATAAAAGCTTCATTTATTTTAAGTTCTGCATCAATATAATCTTCTTTAAGAACCAACATACTTGAATAGTTAACTATAGCAGGTAAATAATCTGGATCTTTTTCAATTGCTTTTTTTAATTTTCGTATTGCATCCTTAAATTTTCGTTTAAATATTTCTGGTCCTCTTTTTATTGTACTTTTTGTTGCCCTTGTTTTCCATGAAATAATATTAGCTAATTTAAATCGGTAAGCTTTATCAAAATCATATTCTGATAATAGGTTAAGAGCTTCTCTATAGTACAGCAGACCAATAATATTTTGAACCTCTCGACCGTAAAATATATCCTGAAATTGCTTTAAAATATTTAAAGCATCATCGTACTTCCCCAATTCATAGAGTTTCACTCCAAAATGAAATTTATACACATTGTCAGATATTGAATTAGCATATTCTTTCAAATATTCAGATCTTTCCTTTGGTGTTGGATATTTATTATTCCTTTGATTAAATCCAAGTGAATTGTTGATATAACACCAAAATTTTTGAATGGGTTGACAATATAAGTCTTGTTTTGGCATTTGAGCAACCCATTCTTCAAAAAAATTATTTCCATTTAAATAATTAATATCATAACCTGACATTATTGAAAAAAGTAAGCCATCCGAATCAGCTTGAATCTCTTTCTTTCTTCGTTCAATAGGTTTTTCGTTAAATATTTTTGATAAAGTTTCTTTAATTTTGATATCTAAATTAGAATCTTCAATTGTTTTAAAAGCTGCCAGATGCCAAAAATTTTTATTTATAATATGTGCAATTTCATGACCTAATACAAATGCAAGGCGTGAATCTCCAGACTCTATATTCATTTCATTATAACATAAGTTAAGGGCAAATTCAGATAATATGACAGCGCCATCATTAAGGGCTATTGCCCAAGGCTTATTTTGTCTCTTGATAACAATAAGTTCAGGATTCTTATTATCAGGATAGCCCGCTGTTGCTAAAATTTTATCAAAAATTTTATTCGCCCTTTCAACATAGTGATTCTGATCTGATGTGACTATCAATTTTTTATAGTTATTTTTCCACCATTCCCTATCCCCTGATGTCAAGGCATAAACAAAAGAGGATTGGTAAAATATAACTAACCAAGCAAAATATATTGTATATACAATTTTTGTTTTCATATTATATATTTGTACTTACTTTATTAAGTTATTAAGTATTTCTATATTTCTATATTTCTATCATTATTAAAAAGACGGACATAAAAAGAAAATTACGAAATATCATTTTCAGTATAATGACGAGGAATTCCTCCATACCTATTAAATGACCAAATTCAATTTTGTTTAATGATATTAACTCACCTAAAGATAAAACTCCTCAAAGATATACAGAATCTATTGTTTTTGATCTACTAATTTCAAACATATTCTTTGAGAATAACATAGCAAACAAATTAATACAACAGATTTTAATCGCACCTGCATCTTTCATTCATAATAAAATAATGTTTTTTTTCTTTGATTATCTGATTATTTCATTTTAGAACTCAAAGGTATAGCATTATCATTATTGATCCGATTCCACCAATGATACTCTCACAAAAGAACTATCGGCTTCCACAGTTCCTGATTGCAAAGCCTGACTCCCATAAGAAAAAACCCGAACATGCGAAGCATCAATATTATACTGATCAATCAAATATTGACGCACTTTTTTACCTGTTTTAAAAGCATCCTTAACATTTGCACTCTCACTCGACCCTTTTTGCCAGGCGTGCCCATCAATGTATAGCGTGTATTTATTGTCTAAAAACATTTTGATGGAAATTCTTTGTAAGATCTCTCGATCATCAGGCGAAATATTTAGCTTAGATTGTTCAAGTTCGATTGTGCAGGAGTGAACTGGTTTGCCATGTATGGGAGATAAAAAGTCCTTTTCAAGAAAAGTCTCTGTTTCTATGGGCTTTTTATCTTTTTGGGTAGAATATAGAACATCTTTTTCAAGGAATTTATAATCTTGAGATTTTTTGGGTTGGATGTTTTGATTGCTTGAATACCAGAAATCCTTTTCAAGATATTTGGTGATAGTTGATTCGTTTTCTTGATGAGAAAGCGCTTTG